>Ga0307377_10000625_pt1 | contig 46426 bp, 44 predicted proteins | sample TR3MG_FD_202535 | JGI IMG/M metagenome (GOLD analysis project Ga0307377, IMG submission 202535) | Soil microbial communities from Risofladan, Vaasa, Finland - TR-3 | ecosystem: Environmental > Terrestrial > Soil > Coastal area > Acid sulfate soil | place: Finland: Risofladan, Vaasa | collected...
CAGGGGACGGTGCTCCCACGGTCAGCCAGTTGCGGTACCTTGCGGGAAAATATCACTTTCCGTTGGCGGTGTTCTATTTACCGAAGCCTCCGACCGACTTCGCTCCCCTGAGGGATTTTCGCCGACTGCCGGATGCAACGGACCGGACGATCAGCGCAGAGCTCGCCCGGCAGATCCGAAGCGCACACGAGCGGCGAGAACTCGCTTTGGAACTGCGCGAGGATTTGAGCGAGCCTGTAAGGCCATTTCGGCTTAAAGCCAGCGTGGCCGACGCGCCTGAACCAATAGGAGCTGAAGTTCGCAGGTTCCTCGGCGTGAACGACGCCGATCAGCGGAAGGCAGCGAGAGAGGATCGGGCCTTTGATTTCTGGCGCCGCAAGCTGGAAGAAAAAGACGTTCTGGTTTTCGTGGCGAGCGGTGCGCAAGGCGTAGATATGGAAGAGATGCGCGGTTTCGCCATCGCACGCAATCAAATACCAGTCATCGTCATCAACGGTCGGGACTACAGCCAGGGCGGCAAGTGCTATACCCTCTTGCACGAGTTAGCCCACGTCTTGCTTGGCGAGAGCGCATTGTCGAATGGGGACGGTGGCACGGCAGAGGAACAGAAGATAGAACGGTTCTGCGATGCCGTTGCTGCTGCCGCTTTGATGCCACACGATCTGATGCTGTCAATCCCACAGGTGAAACCGGCGGGTGAGCGGAAATGGAACGATGACGAGCTGCGGAGCCTTGCAAACTCAATTGGCGTCAGCCGAGAGGCGTTTCTGCTGCGCCTTGTCACGCTGCGCCGCGCGTCGTGGGATTTCTACATGGTACGGCGGAGGCAGTTTAAGGACGAGTACGAAGCCGCCGCGGCATTGAAGGCGGCGGCCCCCAAAAAGCCGGTCGCGATCAAACGCTCGGTCCTGCTGATGAGCTGGAATGGCCGGGGCTTCACCCGCCTTGTGCTGCGCAGCTATTACGACCAGCGCATCACGCTCAATGATGTTTCAAGCTATCTCGGCGCGAAGGTGAAGCACATCCCGGCGCTAGAAAGGGCCACTTTCCAGCCTGCGGAGTGATCCGCGCACGATGATATATTGCGTCGATACAAGTTCGCTGATTGCAGCGTGGCAAGAACGCTACCCAATCGAAAACTTTCCGAAGTTTTGGGATCGTATAGACGGCCTGGTTAAGGACGGACGCATGATCTCTCCCATCGAAGTGTTCAATGAAATAAAGAAGCGGTCGGATGATCTGCACAGCTGGCTGAGAAGCCGGAAGGACGGTATGTTTCGAGAACTGGATGATGACGTGCAGATTGAGGTCGCCAACGTTTTGCAGCAGTTCCCACGCCTCGTGGGGGATAAGAAGCTACGCACGTCCGCTGATCCTTTCGTTATAGCCCTGGTGCGAACTGCGGGGTATCAGCTTGTGACAGAGGAGAAGCCGACAGGCAATCCCAACCGGCCGAATATCCCAGATGTGTGCGCTCAACTGTCCCTTTCCACTATTGGCATCCTGCAAGTCATCCAGCGGGAGAAATGGGTGGCAGGTTGAAGGTCGCCACACCGCGTCAGCCTGCCCGAAGGTTTAAGTCCCCTCTGAAACGAATATCTGCACGTTGTCCTGCGGCGGTTCTTGATTGAAGCCAAATCGCCAATGCGCTCTCTTGGGGGCATGATTATTCCCCAAAAGTTGGCTTATATAAAGCCTACATGAGGTTTTGTACGCGGCTTGCGCCGCGTACATGATCTTTCGGGGTTGTGGTGGGCGGGTTTTTGCGGGGGTTGAAACCCCGGCCTCCCTCCGTAGGGGCGGAGGCGGGTTGATGGGCGCCGATTCTTTATGGAGGGGTGAGGTACGGGCGGCCTGCGGCGGTAGGGCTGTGGTGCCCAGAGGGTTCCCGGATGGGGCACTCAGCGGGGGCATTCGGGCGAGTCGTGATTGGCGTCACTGACGGTGACTATTGCCGGTCCCTTAAAGTAGACATCCTACTGAGGAGATTTGCTCATGAATCGTTTCCACGCGCGTTTGTTCGGTTTTGCCCTGTTCGTTTTTCTGGTTTTGGCTGCTGCGGTCCAACCGGGCAGTGCTCAGCAGGAGCAAGCCACGCATATATTCCATCGGCTGATTCCAGCCGGGAAAACCTGCGTCGACTGCCACAAGGCAATTTATGACCAATGGAAAGCCAGCCCGCATGCGACCAACGGTGTGGAATGCACCATGTGCCATGGCGAGACAACAGCACCAGACTTTGCGGGCAAGCCGGGGTTAGGCACATGCGAGAGCTGTCACACGGACCAGGTGGCACAACTGAAGTCTGATCCCTTCATGAAAGACAAGACGTGCGTGAGCTGTCATCAGGCACACATCTTCATGGGGCACAAGAAGGCGGCCACGGCAGGCAACTGATCATAATTTCGAGGCGACGCTTTCTCGAACTGCCGGCTGGCGCATCCGCGCTGACCGCTGTGAAAACGCGTCGTTGTATGTCTAGAGCCTGTTATGAACTTTCCCGCGCGAAAGTTCATAACAGGCTCTAAGAATGTACGACCGGCTGCGCTGAAAACCAGCAGGTTGTACGCCCGGAAAATTCCGCGAAACACCGGGATGCCCCTCAAGCGGGTTTTCCACTACTGCGAATCGGAAGCTGACGGGCCGCCCTACAACTCACCATCCCCACGCTTCACCGCAAAGAGCAAGGGCGCTCTTTGGGGTGGAGCTTGGGGGCCGTTCGCACGGGATGACGGCTTGCTTTTAGGTGTTATGCAGGATGGGACGGACCGGACAGCATACCGCAGGGGCTAAAGCCCACGTCGATTGGGTTGGTTTTATACCGGGGATAAATCCCCGGCCTACCGCCCGAAATGGCTGATCAATGAACGAACTTTTCGAGGGCGGAGCCGGGGTGGGGCGAGCGGGTTGCTGCGGAATTGCTAGTCGAAGGCGTAGATGGTTAGGCCGCTCAGGAGTTTGGGGAAGAAGTCGGTGGATTTCTGGGGCATGACGTCGCCGGCGAAGGCTACTTCGCGGAGCTGCTCCATGGTGACGGGGTTTGTGAGGAAGGTTACGTTGGCTTCGCCGCTGCGGGCCTGGTTGACGGCATCGGCCGAGTCGCGGAGATAGCGGATGTTGGTTTGCTCGCGGACTTTTTCTTCGTCGAGGCCGAGAAGACGGTCAAGGACGATGGAGTGGAGATGGCTCAAGTCAAGCTGGCGCTGGCGCTCGGGGAGATGGGCGAGGGCGGTGTTGACGGCATCGGGTTTGGAGCGGAGCAGGTAGGAGCCTGCGCTAGTGACGGCGACGAAGGCTGTGCCTTGCTGCGCGGCGAGGGTCTGCATGTAGGTTGTGGCGTCGGCTGCGGGAAGGGGCTGGACAGTGAAGAACTGGGCGGACGCCCGGGCGAATTCGGCGGGGTCGAAGGCTGGGAGGCTGTGGACGACGCGGTGGGTGGGGAGAATGACGAGGCCGTCGGAATCCATGTTGACGAAGGTCATCATGACGGCGGCTTCAGGGTAAGGCGGCTGGGGCAACTGCGAGACTGAGTGCTCGGAGGCGGACGGGGACGAGGGGGCATGCTCTTTCGAGTATTTGAGCGCGGTCTCGTAGCGGTGGTGGCCGTCGGCGATGATGAGCTTTTTGTTGTCCATGGCGGTGGCGAGCAGGCGGATGGCGGCCGGATCGCTGATGCGCCAGAGACGGTGGAGGACGCCGTACTCGTCGGTGACTTCGGCGTCGGCGGGGCCGTTGCCGTCGTAGAGGATCTTCTCGACGCTTGAGGCGGGGTCTGAGTAGAGCATGAAGATCTGGCCGAAGTGGGCGTGAGTTGCCGTGAGCAGGTTGAGGCGGTCGCTCTTGGGCTTGGAGAGGGTTTGCTCGTGGCGGAAGACGACCTGGTCGGCGTAGTCGTGGAGTTTGCCGAGGGCGATGAAGCCGCGGCGTTCTTTTACGATTTCAGTGCCGGGGACCTTGAACTGCTGCGAGTAGGCGAAGACGCAGGGGTCTTTTTCCTGTGTGAGGATGCCCTGCTCGCGCCAGGCCTTGAAGTCACGGGCGGCGCGGGTATATACGTTTTCGCCGCGCTCGGCGTCAAAGAGTTCAGGCAGGCCGAGGATGATGCGGACCAGGTTGTAGGGGCTGCGCTGGTAGTAAGCCTGCTGCATGGCCGGGGAAATCTTGTCGTAAGGCTGGGTGACAGCGTCTTCAATGCGGACGGCGGAGGGGTTATACCGCCAGGCGCGAAAGGGATAGATGCGGGCCATGAGGAAGGTCTTGCTCCTGCGATGAAGTGGTTGAATTTGCGCGCTGGAATCTCGGAAATTGGAGCAGGAGAGTCTGGCGCACCTAGTAATCGATTGTATCGCAGCGGTCGCAGCGGTTTGCGCGGGGATATGGGGCGGGATTCGGGTTGGGGAGAGACAGGGCGCGCTCGAGACGCCAGCGATGGATGGATCGTGTTAATATCGGCTCCAAATCTTTGTGAGCGGTCATGACGATGCTCCCTCACCATCGGAATTGTGCCGGGCCGGGCGGTTGCCGCCGCGGCGGCCTGGGCAGGCTGCGGCTGTGTTGGCGGGGGGCATGGATTGCGGGCCTGCTGGCGGCCTTGATTGTTGGGCAGGCTGGAGCTCAGGAAGACCAGCTGAACAAAGTGCACGTGCAGCCGCCGGCGAGCGCAACGCCGGCCGCAGGTGCGCCGGCGGGGGCGGAAAAGCCGGCTGAGACGGGGCCGGGGGCGCTGAAGATCCACCCTGGCTCGTATATCCGGATGAACGTGGACCTGGTTCTCGTTCCGGTGACGGTGACCGACCCGATGAATCGGCTGGTGACGGGTCTGGAAAAGGAAGATTTTCAGGTTTTTGAGAACAACAAGCAGCAGAAGATCCAGAGTTTTTCGAGCGAAGACGCACCGGTTTCGATCGGGATCATCTTTGACCTTTCCGGATCGATGACGTCGAAACTGATTCGGGCTCGGGAGTCAATTTTGCAGTTCATCAAGACGGCGAATCCTCAGGATGAGTTTTTTGTGATTGGATTCAACGACCGGCCGGACCTGATTGAGGACTTTACGAACTCGATGGAAGATATTGAGGCGCGGCTGGCGACGGTGCGGAGCGGGCACAGGACGGCGCTGCTGGACGCGATTTACTACGGGGTGGCGAAGATGCGGGATGCGCGTCACGAGCGCAAGGCTCTGCTGGTGGTTTCAGACGGCGGCGATAATCGCTCACGCTACACCGAGGGCGAGGTAAAGGCGCAGGTGCGGGAGGCGGATGTGGAGATTTATTCGATCGGAATCTTCGATCCGTATGCGCCGACGCCGGAGGAGCGGACGGGGCCGCAATTGCTGGAGGATATCAGCGATGTGACCGGGGGACGGCTGTTCCGGGTGAACGATATTGACGAGATGAGCGACATTGCGGAGAAGATTTCGACCGAGCTAAGGAACCAGTATGTGATAGGCTACCGTCCCACTGACCTGACGCGGGACGGCAAGTGGCGTAAAGTGAAGGTGAAGGTGAATCCTCCTCCGGGGCTGCCACCGCTGACGGTTTATGCACGTACTGGCTACTATGCGCCTTTGCAATAACGCGGTTGTCGCAGTTCTGATGGTTGGTGCGGCGCTGATGCTGCCGGCCCAACAACGATCTACAATGCAATCTTCGCCAACGCCTGCTTCCACACAGGCTGCGGTCGCGCAGGGCGCTTCTGCTGGCGAGCCTGCGCCTGGGCAGGCGCCTTCGCTGACCGAGGACCGCGATCCAGTGCGCTCGCCGGACGTGCTGGCGCCGGAGACCGGAGCAGGGCCACTGCACAAGCAGGGCGCAGGCTACGTGCTGCGTGCGGATGTGGAAGAGGTAGCGCTGAACTGCACGGTACTGGATGGAAACAAGCTGGTCGAGAACCTGAAGAAGGACAACTTTCAGGTTTTCGAGGATGGTGTGAAGCAGAACATCATCAGCTTTCAGCACACCGACCTGCCGGTTTCGATTGCGCTGGTGATCGACAACTCGGGATCGATGTACAGGAAGCGTCCTTCAGTGAACAAGAGCGCACTGGACCTGATTGAGGCGTCGAATCCGCAGGACGAGGCGTTTGTGGTGAATTTCTCGGACGAGGCGTTTATCGATCAGGATTTTACTTCGAGCGAGAGCAAGCTGCGCGACGGGCTTTCGCATATTGACTCGCGAGGTGGCACGGCGCTTTACGATGCGGTGGTTGCGTCGGCGGACAAGCTGGTGGCGGATGCCAAGCGGCCCAAGCAGGTGATTGTGCTCATCACGGATGGAGAGGACAACGCATCGACGCTGAACCTGGAGCAGACGATTCGCCGGGTGCAGGATTTGTCGGGTCCGGTGATCTATTCGATTGGATTACTGTTTGGCGACGAGATGAGCCGAGCCGAGGTGCGCCATGCGCGGCGGGCGCTGGAGATGCTTTCAACCGAGACCGGAGGCATCGCGTTTTTCCCGAAGTCGATGGAGGATGTTGATCAGATTGCGGCTGAGGTGGCGCGGGATATTCGCAGCCAGTACACGATTGGCTATCGCTCGACCAAGCCGACGACGGTGCCGGGATTCCGGCGCGTGCAGGTGACGGCGGAGGCCAAGGGGATGGGCAAGCTGACGGTGCGGACGCGGACGGGGTATTTTCCGGTGGTGCGGGCGGAGAAGAAGCCTGGCAAGGGCGGGAAATAGGTATTTGCTTGCGCTGCACGGCGGGGGTGAGTTATGCGGCTTCCCGACCGTCGAACGTCAAGATGCATTAAGGCTTGGTTTTCTTCCGGTGGGCGATGAAGTGCCAAATCTGGAAGACCGCGATTCCAGTGAAAACGGTGATGAGGAGCGTGCCAAGGAATGGATGGGGCGGCAACATTGCGCTGGAAATGCCGGTAAACCAGGCGATGAGACCGGCGATAACCGCGACGATGGGTGCGGCGAGCGTGTTGTTGATCTGGATCTTCATGCGGTTGGTTCGTCCTCACTTTCCATCGTACGATGCGCGCTTCGGTTTGGTTTTCTGTGATTGATCCTGGCTGTGCTTCCGGTTGAGCGTTTCGATCATTCTGCGTGGGGTTGTCAGCGCCCGTTTGCGGGAATGGAAGGTTCGACTCACACTGTGGACTCTTGTTGTGCGGCGGATGCCTCCGGCACGGTAAGCTAGAAGGCAGGAGATCGCAGCAAACACCTGATTATGTCCACCTACAAATACTCGACCCTTGCCGTACATGCCGGGCAGCACCCGGACCCGCAGACGGGCGCGGTGAATGTGCCTGTTTATCTTTCTTCAACCTTTGAGCTGACGGGGATTGGGACCGACCGCGGGTGGGATTACTCGCGCGCGGGAAACCCGACGCGGGACCGGCTGGAGACGGCGCTGGCGGCTCTTGAAGGCGGCACGAGCGGCCATGCCTTTACGAGCGGAATGAACGCGATTTCTGCGCTGGTGGCGATGCTGAAGACGGGCGACCATGTGGTGTGTTCGCGCGATGTGTATGCGGGCACGGTGCGGCTGTTTGAGCAGATCGTGAGCGGATACGGCATTGCGATCGAGTATGTGGATACGAGCGACCTGAAGGCCGTGGAAGCGGCGATGAAGCCGAATACGAAGCTGGTGCATATTGAGACGCCGAGCAATCCGCTGATGGTTCTGACGGATATTGCCGCGGTGGCGAAGATTGCTCATGCGCGCGGGGCGGAGTTGAGCGTAGACAATACGTTTCTTTCGCCTTGCCTGCAGAGCCCGCTGGCGCTGGGCGCGGACATTGTGATGCACTCGACGACGAAGTATTTGAACGGCCACTCGGACGGGCTGGGCGGAGCGCTGATTGGATCGAAGCCGGAGCACAAGGATCGGTTTCTGCTGGTGCAGAAGGCGGCGGGTGGCGTGATGTCGCCGTTTGAATGCTTCCTGGTGCTGCGCGGGATCAAGACGATGCCGCTGCGCGTGAAGCAGCACGAGGAGAATGGGCGGGCGGTGGCGGATTATTTGTCGACGCATCCGAAGGTGAGCAGGCTGGCGTATCCGGGGCTGAAGAACCATCCGCAACATGAGCTGGCGGTGCGGCAGCAAAAGGGATTTGGCTCGATGATGAGCTTTGAGCTGAAGGGGCGGGATGAGGCGGCACGGTTTTTGGCGGCGATCAAGATTCTCCTGAATGCGGAGTCGCTGGGCGGGGTCGAGTCGCTGGCTTCGCACTCGGCGACGACGACGCATGGGTCGGTGAGCCAGGAGTTCCGCGATGCGATGGGGATTACCGAGGGACGGATTCGGCTGTCGATCGGGATTGAGGACAAGGAAGATCTGATTGCGGATTTGGAGCAGGCGCTGGGGGCGGTGTAGGGGCGGCTTCGGCGTGTGTACGTTTCAACCGTATACGAAATTCATCCGATCCCACACTAACCGCAAAGAGAACGGCTAGGATGGGCGCCCGGCTGTTGAGGATCGCGGCAATGACCGTAGAGTTTTGGAAATCGTTCTTCGATCTAGGAGCACTTTTATTACTGCTCCTCACGTTTGCATTTGGTGTCGGCGCATGGTTTACGGGTAACATCATCAACCGTCGGCAAGCTGAGCAAATACGTAAGTTTGAGACGACGCTTACTGCATCACAGGCAGATTTGGCGAGGGAGCAGGGGAAGGCCGCAGAAGCCCAAATGGAGACAGCCAAAGCGCAGTTAGCTCTGGAGAGTTTTTTGAATGTGGTAGGCAAGAGTGTAAACTCCCGCACTGTAGAATCCAAACGTTTCGTAGACTTATTGAAGGGAAAGTCGAGAGGATCTGCTGAGATTTGGTACGAGCCCTACCCCGAGGAAGTGCACTTTTTTGCCCTCCAATTATTTGATGCACTCGGCCCTAAAGGCGCTGGGTGGAATGTGGAAATTAAACCACTCCCGACAAAGCGCGAAAACGATTCTCGGGGCAGCCAGCAAATATTTGATGTGCTCAGGAGAACTGCTGACATTGAGGGCATGGCTGTAGCGGCAAAAGACGTCTCTCTCTCCAATGCGCAGCTCTCTGCGCTGCGTGATGCAATACAGCTTAGTACGGGAGGATGGGGAATTTCCGGATTAGCCCAATTCTTTGGAGATCCTTCGCTTTCTGAAAAGCAATTCGTTATAGTCATTGGGCCGCACCAGCCTAACGTCCCGATTGTGAAATTTGACCATTCGGCGAAATAAGGGGTCATGTGCAGCACGAGCCGTGATAGACAAATTTGGACACTACCCCTGATGGGAGGGAATTGATTAGGGAGGGGCTCGAAGCTTCGCTTCCGCGAAACTTTGCTCGGGGCAATTGCGTATTATGCGCATCGTGCGAACAACTGATTTGCCGGGCAAGGGCGCAGGATTTGTAGTCCTGTGGATGGCGCTCAGTGCGCTGGGGGCGGTGCGGCTGTTTTTGCGGGGCGGCGCATGATGAAGGGGAGCGGGATCAGCAGGGCGGTGACGAAGACCATGAGCCAGATTACGTCGACATAAGCGAGCAGGCGGGCTTGAATCTGGGCCATGCCGTAGATTTGCGCGCCGGCGCGGTGAATGGCGTCTGGTTTTGCGCTTCCTAAGTGCTGCCAGGCGCCGGCGAGGGCGGAACGCATGGATTCGAACGCGGGACTTCCGGGAGCGGTGTTGGGCGCGAGCATGGCCTGGTGCTTCTGGCTCTGGCGGACGAGCAGAGTGGTGACGAGGCTGATGCCGACGCTTCCACCTAAATTGCGCATGAGCGCGGTGAGGCCGCTGACCTCGTTGTATTTCTCCGGGGCAATGCCCGCATAGCAAAGCGTGTTGATGGGGATGAAGAGGAAGGGTAGGCCGAGGGCGATGAAGACGCGCCAACTGACGGCCATGCCGAAGCTGACGTCGAGGTTGATCTGGGTCATGCGCCAGAGGCCGAATGTGGTGATGACGAAGCCGAGTGCGACGAGCTTGCGGGGATCGAATTTGGGCGCGAGTGCGCCAGCCACAGGGAACAGGAACATGAGCACCAAGCCGCCGCTCGAGACAGCCATGCCGGCCTGTCGGGCGGAGTAGCCCATGATTTCCTGAAGGAACTGCGGGATGAGGACGGTGGAGGAGTAGAGGGAGACGCCGACGCAGAACATGACGAGCTGGGTCATGCCGATGTTGCGCTGGGCGAAGAGGCGGACATCGAGGATGGGATGCTTGACGGAGAGCTCGCGCACCAGGAAGACGGCCAGGCCGACGACGGCGAGGACGAAGCAGGTGACGATGAACCTGGAGCTGAACCAGTCGTCTTCCTGACCTTTATCGAGCATGATCTGGAGCGCGCCGATGGCGAGGATGAGCAGGCCGAGGCCCCAGTAATCGACGCCTTCGCGACGCTTGCGGATCTCGGCGAGATAGGGCGGATCTTCAACGACGCGGTTGGTGAGGTAGAGGGAGAGGATGCCGACGGGGATGTTGAGGAAGAAGATCCAACGCCAGGAGTAGTTGTCGACGATCCAGCCGCCGACGGTGGGTCCGAGGACGGGGGCGAGGACAACGGCCATGCCATAGACGGCAAAGGCCATGCTGCGTTTTTCCGGGGCGAAGGTGTCGGCGAGGATGGACTGCTCGCTGGGCTGAAGGCCGCCACCGGCCGCGCCCTGAACGACGCGGAAGAAGACCAGCATGGGGAGCGTGGGTGCGAGGCCGCAGAGCAGCGAGGCCACCGTGAACAGGAAGACGCAGGACATGTAGAAGCGCTTGCGGCCCATGCGGTTGGCGATCCAGCCGCTGATGGGCAGGACCATGGCGTTGGCGACCAGATAGCTGGTGAGGACCCAGGTGGCCTCACTGAAGCTGGCGGAGAGGGAACCGCCGATGTGGGGCATGGCGACGTTGGCGATGGAGGTGTCGAGCGCCTCCATGAAGGTGGCCATGGTGACGGTGAGGGCGATGACCCACGGATTGGCGCGGGGACGCCAGGTTGCGTGGAAGGAAGCTGTGTCGGCCGTGGACGCCAGGGTTGGTCCTCACTGTGGATGCAGGTTTGTCGCTGCACTTCTGTTCTTGCCAGGATGTTTCCCTGGGTGGGGAGTGCGCGGCATGGAGACCGCATCGGGTGGGCTTATCGCTTGGAACAGATTACCGGAAATGGGGTGGGGTGTTGAAGTGGGCGCGGCTGGATGCGGCGGCGATGGCTGTGTCATGCTGAGGGGGTTATGGGAACAAGTTATTTAATGCCGGGAACGGCGATGGCACCGGGCGGGCTGGTGCTGGCGGTGGATACGTGCGGGCCGATGGGGTCGGTGGCGCTGGGACGGCTGGCGGGGCGGGACCTGGAGGCTCTGGGCGAGACGGAACTGGAGGGCCGGAGCTACTCTGCGACGCTGGTTGCGGCAATTGCGGCGCTGCTGGCGGGTGCGGGCGTGGGGCTGAAGGATTTGGGCGGGATTGTTGCGGTGAACGGGCCGGGCAGCTTTACCGGGGTTCGGGTGGGGCTGAGCGCGGTGAAGGGACTGGCGGAAGGGGCGCAGATTCCGGTGGTGGCGATTTCGCGGCTGCAGGTTTTGTCGCGGAAGTCTGGCGTGCCTTCGTGTGCGCTCGATGCGCACAGGGGTGAGGTTTATTTGCGATTGGAAGAGGTTGGGAAGCCGCCGAGGGAGTTGCTGGCAGGGAAGCAGGAACTGGGGGCGATTGAGCCTGCGCCGCTGCGGGTTGGGGTTTGCGACGAAGGAGCGGCGGCAGTGCTGGCTTTGGCGTGGCCGGAGGCGCAATTGGTGCGGTGCGCGGCGCCGATGGCTGTGGATGCGCTGCGGGTAGGCGAGGCGCGGCTGGTGGCGGGCGGCAATGTGGATCTGGCGCTGCTGGATGGGAATTATCTGCGGCGGTCGGATGCGGAGATATTTGGAGAGGCTGCGGCGGCGGGACGGACGCGGGCATGAAGGCGGATGCGGCGGGAGTGCGGGTACGGCGGATGGCCGAAGCGGACCTTGAGCCTGTGATGGCGATTGCGGAGAGCCTGCGGGATGCGCCGCACTGGCAGCGGGAGGCTTATGGCGCCGCGCTCGATGCGGGCGCGACTCCGCGCAGGATTGCTCTGGTTGCCGAGGGAGACGCAGTGATGGGTTTCGCCGTGGCCAGCGTGGTGACGCCGCAGGCCGAGCTGGAGACGATTGCGGTTGCGGCGGGGGAACAGGGGCGCGGGATTGGGCGGCGGTTGATGTCAGCGCTGGTGGCGGAGTTGAAGGGCGAGGGAGTCGGTGAGGTCCTTCTTGAAGTTCGCGCGTCCAATCAGCGTGCGCTTGAGTTCTACCGTTCGCTGGGCTGGGATGAAACCGGGCGCCGGCCGGGCTACTATTCTGGACCGGAAGAGGACGCGGTGCTAATGGGCCTGAAGCTGGGATAGATTGAGGGGCCGTGAGGACGGAGTTTTTGGTAAGTGTCTGGTTTGCGGGCAGCGAAGTGTGATTTCAGTCACAGTTGGTGGGTTTTTGTGTTGAAATTCACAGGCTCACGTCACTTTGAGCGATTTTCTTGCTTGCGAGTTGCGTGGGGACGGCGATATATGTAAGTGTTCGTTAATAAATCGAGGGGGTGCTTGATGGACGAAGTACAGGATTCGACGCTGAGCGGAGAGATTGATCGCCTACACGCTGAACACCATCGCTACGCTCAGCGGTTGGAACAATTGCTTCAGAAGCCCTATCTCAGCGAAGATGAACAGCTTGAGGAAGTTCGCCTGAAGAAGCTGAAACTGCACGCCAAAGACCTGATCTTCGCGCTCGAACGCCGGATGCTGGCGATCGCTTAGAGTTCGAAGACGGTAGATTTTTTGCGGTGCTGCGGGCCCGGACAGGGTGGTCATTTGGAGTGTGCGCCTTAGTGGGCACGCGCCCGAGCTGTCTGGCCGAATCGAAGCGCTGCAGGGGACCGCTGCTGCTCAAGCGGTGGATAACCGTATAATCGTTAGGACTATGGTTCGTGACGGTTACATCTACGGTTTGAGTTTTTTAGTGGTGGCGGCTGCTCTGGCCTGGTTTACGGGCGGTTGGGCGTGGGGCATTGCCCCGGTGCTTCTTGCGGGTTTTTTCCTTTGGTTTTTCCGCGATCCACGACGGACGATACCGGTGGGCGCGGGGTTGATTGTGTCGCCGGGAGACGGCTTGGTGACCGAGACGGTTGCGATCAACACACCCGAGGGTCCGCGTCAGCGGATCAGCATATTCCTTAGTGTATTTGACGTGCATGTGAACCGCTCGCCGATTGGCGGGGTGTTGAGCCGCGTGCATTATCAGAAGGGCCAGTATCTGAATGCCATGAATCCGGCTTCGGCAGAGCGCAACGAGCAGAATGTGGTGACGGTGCGCGGCGAGGGGATTGAGGTTACGTTCAAGCAGATTGCGGGACTGCTGGCGCGGCGGATTGTGTTCAACCACAAAGAGGGTGAAACGGTAGAGCGCGGGCAGCGGGTGGGGTTGATCAAGTTTGGCTCGCGTGTGGACGTGGTGATACCGGCCGATGCGGCCCTGCGGGTGAAGGTGGGCGAGCGGGTGAAGGGCGGATCGAGCGTTCTGGCGGCGATGACGGACGGAGCGCGCCTTTGAATTATCAGGATCCACTGCGAGAACCGGCGCGGGCCAGAGCCAGAGAGGCTCGGCTGCACCGGGGCATGTTTCTGCTGCCGTCGCTGTTTACTTCGGTAAATATCGGGGCCGGGTATTTCTCGATTCTGCAAACTATTGCGGCGATCAGCGGCAACACGCAATCACATCTTGACCTGGCGGCAATCGCGATTCTTTTTGCGATTCCGTTCGATGCGCTGGATGGGCGTATTGCGCGCATGACCAACACGTGCAGCGACTTTGGCAAGGAGCTGGACTCGCTTGCGGACGCGATTACGTTTGGCGTGGCGCCGAGCCTGCTGGCGTTTGTGTGGGGCTTCCAATTTTTGCCGGACACGGTGAATCCGCATTTGCGACAGCACCTGATGCAGGCGGGCTCGTTCGTCTGTTTTCTGTTTCTGCTGAGCGGAGCGTCGCGTCTGGCGCGGTTCAACATCGCTCACGATCCGCAGCCGCGCAATCCTGGACTGCCGGGGCGGAAGTATTTTGTGGGGATGCCGATTCCGGCGGCGGCGGGGCTGCTGGCGGCGACGATCCATCTCTGCTACGGGATTCCGGTGGCGTATTGGTGGATCTCGGTTCCGTGGCTGCTGATGGTGGCGCTGACGGGTTTCCTGATGGTGAGCACGTGGCGTTTCTGGTCGGGCAAGGAGATCAATTTTTCTCGGAGCCATCCGTTTCAGATGCTGGTGCTGATGGCGATCGTGATTTACATGATGCTGCGGTATTCGAACGTGGTGCTTTTCCTGATGGCGCTGACCTACATGTTCTCTGGGATCTGGGCGAGGGCGGCGTATGGGTGGGGACGGCGGCGCAGGAGAAGGCCGCAGGAGGCGCAGGCGGCCGCGCCGGATGCACTCGCCGACCCGCTGGAAGAAGAGACAGAAAAGCGGGATTCGCTCCGATATCTGTAGGTCTTTGACCGCATAATTTCACAGATTTCTCTAGAACAATTTCAGGATTGTCATACTCTGTTGGAATTGCTGCGCGCGTGCTGGGTGCCCTTCAGTGTGGTTAAGACTGAAAGGGAGAGCCAGCCGCCGGCTTGACGCCGACGAGCAGGGCCAGCTCGCGCCATTTCCAGTGGCAGTCGACCTGGACGAAGCCGATTTGGCGCAGCCAGGCTAATTGCGTTTCCAGATCGAGGAGCTTGTTGGAAGGATCTTCTTCGGTGCAGGAGATGGCCTGGAGGAATCCGGCGTGGAGTAGAGGTGTGGGGGACGCGACATGCTCGAGATTGCAGAAGACGCCGCCTAGAGCGAGCAGGTCGAAGATTTCCTGGTACAAAGTGCGCTTGCGGTCGTGAGCAACATGGTGGATGGCGAAACTTGAGATGACGGCGTCGAATTGGCCGAGGGCGGGCAGGGTGTCGTCGAGGTTGTGCGCGACGACGGTGACGCTGCTTTCTGCGGCGAAGAGTTTGCGCAGAGCTTCAAGCATGGTTGGCGAGAAATCGAGCGCTACGTAACGGGCTGCGGGACGAGCTGCTTTGGCGAGCGCGAGGAGCCTGCCGCCGCCACTGCCAATATCCAGAACGCAGCTGACATTGGCGGGGACAAACTCGAGCAGCGTGGCTTCGCCTTCGACACGGTGGGGAATGGAGTCGGCGCGGCGGAGATAGTCCAGTGCGTGCTCGGCGGAAGACCAGAGGTTGACTTCGGGCGTGGATGACATCGGAGACCTCGTGATGCGATTGAACACGGGTCGGGAGAGTTGAGTCCAATAGGAAGTGGTTATGAGGAGGGGTGGTTGGGGTTATGCAGTGGTGGGAGACTGGCAGTGTTTTGGAAATTGAAAGGGTGACCACCCGACGATAACGTGAAAAAAAGAAGAATAAAACCCATTGGCTACAATTCTTGGTATCCGAGGTCTCAAGGTTGAGACCTGGGATCTGGGCAGCCTGTGACCCAAAAGTGTGATAGACGCAAGCAATCATTGAATCTATAGTCTTGGCAGTTTACGGGAAAATTTTATCCTCGGTGCAGTTGGCGTACCTGTTCGCCGCTGATCAGCCGAGGTCGGCTTTTGCCGAAGCTGAGCCGCTGCTCTCCCGCCAAAGGAACAGCCATGTTACTCACTCTGCTCGAATTTATCGTACTTGTAGCTTTTGCAGTTTACGTTGAATGGTGGCGGGCCGGTGAGCGCCGCCGGCAGGCGCAGGTATGGGATCGCCTTGCAGCCCAGTTGCAGCCCAACTGGTATGGCGAACGGTTGAGCGATCAGCTCGAGGGTCAGTTCAGTTGGAAGCCAGATCAGGACTCGACGCCGGAGCAACGGTGGCTTAAAGTTCAGGGAACTCACGGTCTTTGGTCGATGTATGAAAATGCCCGGGTGATGTTGGACATGGCCGAATATGCAGCCCGCAACAGCGATACTGTGGACAAGGAAATGCTTATGGCTTTACGCAAAGATGCCATGGAGATTCGCGTATGCGTGCTGATATCTCTGTCAAAGTTGGCTTGCGACAAAGTGAACGAAAGCACGTGCGCAAATGTTTCTCGTGCGGCATCGCTCTACGCCGATATGGCGGCGCGGATGACAGAACTGATGCGCAGGCAAGGTGGAGTGGTGGCGCCAAGCTTCGCGGGAACGATGTAGTTAGGTACGATCCTCATCAAGAAAAACCCCTGCTCAGGCGGGGGTTTTTCTTTGCGCCTGAACAAGAGAAGGGATGAATGGAGGCGAATCAATTTTGGATTCCCCTCCATTCACCCCTTGTTGCTGCGGAGCTGGGCTGGCGCTCAGGCGTGGGTTAGGTAGCCCATGCCGGCGAGGACGCCGCGCTCATAGGCGAGGCTCTCGATGACGCCGGGCATGGGGTCGTCGGCGTGGATCTCGTATTCGAGGTCGACGAAGCCTGGGTACTTGATGTCGATGAGGGCCTGGAAGATGTCGCGGACGGGCATGATGCCTTCGCCGACGGCGACCTGGCTTTCTCGGCTGGAGAAGCTGGTGAGGTCCTTGATGTGCATGTCGTAGAGGCGTGGGCCAGTGGCGTGGATGGCGTCAACGAGGTTGGCGTTGGCGCGGGCGGCGTGTCCTACGTCGATGCAGAATCCGATGCGGGGGTCGAGATCCTTGATGGCCTTGAGCACGTCGAAGGGCGAGGGAAAGAACTTGTCCTCGGGTCCGTGGTTGTGGATGGCGATCTTGATGTTGTATTCCTGAACGAACTTTTCGATCCACTTGAGGGATTCGGGGGTTGGATCGCCGGCGACGATGACGCCGATGCCGGCGCGCTTGGCGTATTCGAACTTGGAGCGGATGTCGGCCTCGTCGGGTGTGCGGAAGTAGATGGCTCCGGCGGCGTGGAGCTTGATGCCGGCGGCGGCGTAGTCGGCCAGGGCCTGGGCTTCAAGGGCGGGGTCCATGGGGAGATGGTCTTTTACGTCTTTTACGTTGAGGTTGGTGATGTTGAGTTGCTTGAGGTAGGCGATGAGCTGGGCGCGGTTGAAGTTGCGGAAGGTGTAGCTGCAGATGCCGAGGTTGATGGGCATGGGCTTGCCGGAGACGGGCAGGGCCTGGGCAAAGGCGGGGGTTGGGCTGGATGCGACACAGGCTGCGGCCATGAGAGCGCCGGACTGGATAACAAAATTGCGGCGGGACAAGGTATTTTTCATTGCTGGGAGACTCCTATTTTTCTCCGGATTGAATTGCCGAATCTATTGACGGCTGCGGTTTGATGGCAGAGCTCTGGCGCGGTACAGGCCGTCCCTGTGCGGGCCTATTTTTCGACCGTCCAATTATATGCCCGGAGGCGGGGTGCGCGTGGCCGGGGTGGGACTGATATGGGAATTGCAGGAGGAGCTGAGGAGGCTGGGGAAAGAGACCCAAGTTTGAACGAGAAGGCTGCGAGGCGATGCGTCTTCGCCGGCCACCCACCCGCGCGGCAGTGCGGTTTTGCTGGCCGCCAGATTTGGAATGAACCTGGAACTCAGCAAGGGGCATTGGCGATCGACGGCGGGAAAAGACGAATTTCAGCATGCGTCATCAATGGGACACCCGGGGTATAATCCTGCATAAATTTGCGAAGGAGGTCGTTCCGTGTCCTCAAAGCATTTTTGGTGTTTTGCCGTTGCCACCCTCCTGGTGATCTCGATAACAACGCGGCAATCCCGCGCGGCCACTGCCGGAGATGCGTGCTCCTACCTGACGCCCGCCCAGATCAGCGCGGCTCTTGGCGCCACAGTGGACGCTGGTGTGTACGTGACCCCGACGTTCAAGCGGACCTGCACGTGGACGATCAAAGGTGGAGGCGGATTCGTCACTCTGTTTCTCTCGGACCTGAAACAGTATGAGGCTGGCCGGCACCCACCCATCAGCGCGGTCGTCATCACTCCGGTGAGCGGTCTTGGCGATGGGGCCTACTTCAATGCTGTTGGCGACAATGTGGGTCTTATCGTGAAGAAGGGAAATGTCTCCTTCAAAGTTGCCGCTTACATCCACGCCGCACCTCTGAGCAGGAAGCAAGCCGTAGAAAGAGCGCTCGCGCCGCAGGTTCTGGCCGGCTTCTAGCGTTGTTGGTGCTGGCGGAGCAGGGCTAGGATTGCGGGCAAGGGGCTGCCGTCAGAGGCGTGCGTGAGGGAGGCATGAGTGGAGCCCAGTGCTGAAACCAGGTCTCTGAGTTTTTGCGGTGGCGGATTTTTGGCGGCTGCGTGGATTGAGCTGATTGCAGGGGGGATGCGTACGGGGTTGGGGCCCGTACGCATTTGGATTTACTGCTTGCCGAAGCGGTATACGACTCCGGCGGTGAATCCGCGGCTGGCCTGCATGCTTGAGCCGAAGCCTGTGAAGAAGTATTCGGGGACGAGGCGGAAGCCGACGTTGGGTGTGAGGTTGACTTCACCGATGACGCTGGCGCTGGCGGCGTAGCTGCTGGAGTCGGGATAGAGGCCGAGGAGAGTGGGGGTGATTCCGTTGGTGTCGCCGGAGAAGTTTCCGTAGGCATAGCCCGCCATGACGCGGCCCGCGACGGAGTACTTTGGCTGCAGATAGAAGCGATAAGTGGGTCCGACCATGGCGTTGTATTCGCTGATTTTTGGGCGGGTGAACGCGCCTTGGCTATACGGATTGAGGCCGACGTAGGCGATGCCGTAGTAGCCGCGGCCATCGATTGTGACGCCGAGGCGCTCGTTGAAGTAGCGGGTGAGGCCGGTGTCCCATGCGTAGAAGGTAAGCTTCTGCGTGGTTGGGCCTGGCTTGAAGCGGAGGTAGCCCATGCTTGCATACGACTCATAGCGATGAGAATAGACGTCGTGGATCGCTGCGGCGCGGCGCTGCTCGCGCCGGGCGCGAATGCGTGCCTGGACGCTGAGTTGCTGGGGAGTTGGCGCAGGGACCTGAGCCTGGTTTTGGGCTTGGGGTTTGGACTGGTCCGGCGCCTGGGCTGGAGGATTGCTGCTCGAGTTTTGGGCCAGAACGGCTGTGATGGCAGTGGACGCAAGCGCCAGCAGAAGGGCAAGACGACAAAAAGCACGCATCGTTATCGGGATTCCTCCAGGGGATTACTGAAGCACGCGACCGCAGGATGCAGTGCTTCCCCCATTAGGTATTAAAACACCTTGGGGGCACGGTTGTGGGATTGGACGGCTGGCGGGGTGAATTGTCAGTGGGAGAGGCAGGAATTGCGGCCAGGGAAATTGCGAGGAAAATGAACAAGTTGTAAGAGAGAAAGCGAGGGGAATGCTCTAGGATGGATGGAAAGCGGAGGCGGTGGAAGAAATGGGTCGGATGATAGTTGGAATTGTTCTGGGAGTGCTGCTGGTGCCGATTGCGGCGGTGGGGTGGTTTTATTTTGGGCATCCACCGGTTGCGGTTGCGGATGCGCCGTTTCCCTTGGAGCGGCAGATTGTTGGGATTCCGCTTCATGCGCGGATTAATAGCGAGATGGTGAAGACGCCTCCGATTCAGGCTGATGAGGGGAATCTGGTGGCGGGAGCCGAGGTTTATCGGGATCAGTGCGCGTCCTGCCATGGGTATCACGGCAAGCCATCCTCCTTTGCGGCGCATATGTATCCGAAGGCACCGCCGCTGTGGGAAAAACACCGCAGAGGCGGCGCGGTGGGCGTGAGCGACGATCCCCCTGGGGCGACGTATTGGCGTGTGGCGAACGGAATTCGGCTGACGGGGATGCCGTCGTACAAGGATGTGCTGACGGAAACGGAGATGTGGCAGGTGTCGCTGCTGCTGGCGAATGCGGACAAGCCTTTGCCACCGGCGGCCGTGGATATATTGAACGGGAAGACGGCGGTATTGGCTCCTGAGCCGGCGGGGAAAAAGCCTTAGAGGCTGGACTCGCCCTGTCGCAAATCGCAAGCAAAAGTTGCGCGGGAAGAGGAGCGTTTGCGGATTGACGCATGCTTTCCCACCCTAGCGGCAAAGACAAAGACGCCGCGAGGATGGGGCACCCGCAATGTTGCGCAAGATTGAGCGATGGGCGAGGAAGGCAAAGATGAGCGTTTTGAATGTGCTGCGCAAGGGATTTGGCTATGTGCTGATGAGCATGGGTGTGTCGAGTCCCACGGCGAAGAAACCGGCACCGAAGCCGGAGGGGAAACCGGAGGCCAAACCGGGCGCGTAGAGCGTATCCGCGTTGCTGGCGGGATTGAGGTTGGCGGCGGCGCGAGCGCGGCCGATGGCTCCGGAAGGCTCCCCGTACAATGGGAGAGGAAGGTCGACCCACCCAACCGATGGCAAAAACAGAGCAAACGAAGCCCGGTGAAGCCAGCTCTCCCGCGCCAGCGCGGAAGCGCGACGAAGATCCTGTAGGCAAGGTGTACGACTCGCGGCTGATGCGGCGGCTGGGCGGCTATGTGCGTCCGTACTGGGCGCAGGCGACGGTGTCGTCGGTTGCGGTGACGCTGAAGTCGGTGTTCGATGTATTCGGACCCATCCTGGTGATGATGGCGATCGATCGCTATCTTTCGCCCAATGTGAAGGGTGAAGACGCTACGAGCGCGGTGGCGCATTGGCTGGATACCACCAGCCCGCTGGCGCGGGTGCTGCCCACGGACGCCTACCGCGGCATTACGATGCTGGCGGGCTTGTATCTTGTGGCGCTGCTTTCGTCTTACATGCTGGCGTTTGTGCAGACGTACCTGATGCAGTGGCTGGGGCAGAAGGTGATGTTTGATCTGCGGCGCAACATCTTCCGGCACATGCAGCGGATGCATATCGGGTTCTTCGATACGAACGCGGTGGGGCGGCTGGTGACGCGGCTTACCTCGGACGTGGACGCGATCAACGACATGTTCACGGACGGCGTGCTCGCCATTGTGAACGACTTCTTCATGCTGACGGTGATGGCCGCGGTGATGCTGAGCATCAACTGGTGGCTGGCGCTGCTGGCATTTTCGGTGATGCCGCTGCTTTTGATTGTGACGCGGATATTCCGCGACCATGTGCGGGAGAGCTACCGCCGTGTGCGGGCGGCGATTGCGCGCATCAACAGTTTTACGCAGGAACATATTTCCGGGATGAGCGTGGTGCAGCTTTTCAACCGGGAGGAGCGGGCGTACAAAGACTTCGAAGCGGTGAACAAGCTGCACATGGTTGCGTTCATCGACACGATTCTTGCGTATGCGCTCTATTATCCGGCGGTGGAGCTGCTGTCGTCGGTTGCGATTGCGCTGGTGGTTTGGCGGGGCGGATTCAGTGTTCTGGGCCATGGGGCGGTGACGATCGGAATGCTGGCGATGTTTATCCAATACTCGCAGCGGTTCTGGCGTCCGATACAGGATTTGAGCGACAAGTACAACATTTTGCAGGCGGCGATGGCGGCTTGCGAGCGGATTTTCAAGCTGCTGGACACAGAGCCAGAGATTGTGAGCCCGGAGCATCCGGTGGCGGGCGATGGGAGTAACCGGATTGAGTTCCGGCATGTGTGGTTCACCTATCAGAAGCTGAGCGAGGAACAGCAGGCGGCAGTGGATGCGGCGAAGGCGTCTGACGCGGCGAGTGCGCGCCTTGCGGCGGTGGAAGGCATTGAGTGGATTCTGAAGGACGTGAGTTTTACGGTTGAGCCAGGACAGACGGTGGCGATTGTGGGCCACACCGGAGCGGGAAAGACGACGCTGACCAGCCTGATGATGCGGTTTTACGACGTGACGGCGGGCGAGATTCTGGTGGATGGAGTGGACCTGCGGCAGCAGGACTTGAAGGCGCTGCGGCAGCACTTCGCGGTGGTGCTGCAGGATCCGTTTCTGTTTGCGGGAACGGTGGCAGACAATATTCGGTTTGGCAATGATGCGATCAAGGACGAGCAACTGCGGAATGCGGCGCGGGATGTGAACGTGCTGGATTTTATCGAGAGCCTGCCGGGCGGATTCAGCGAGCCGGTGCGGGAGCGGGGCAATTCACTTTCGACCGGGCAGAAGCAGTTGATCAACTTTGCGCGAGCGCTGGCTTATAATCCGCGGATTCTGATTCTGGACGAAGCGACGTCGAGCGTGGATACGGATACGGAGCTGCGTATTCGTGGGGCGCTGGAGCGGATGGTGGAGGGGAGGACTTCTGTGCTGATCGCGCACCGGCTATCGACGGTGCAGCGGGCGGAGGCGATTCTGGTGATGCACAGGGGGCAGTTGCGGGAGAAGGGATCGCACCAGGAGTTGCTGGCCGAGCGTGGGATTTACTGGAAGCTTTACCAGTTGCAGTACAAGGACCAGGAGACGGGGATCAGCCAGGGCAGCGAGGCAAGATCGCTTGCCGGGACTCCTGGCAGGGACCCTGGAACAGGGAACAGCGGTCTCGGTGGTCAGCTTTCTGTTGTAAGCGAATAGAAGGAATCCCTGGCTGGAGTCACCAGACTTTCAACCTTCTTAGGGCAAGATGGGCGAAGGGATGCAGGTCAGATCGAGGGATCCTTTCTGGTGAAGCGATCCTTGCACGGTTTCGATGCGCTGTTGTCTTTTGGGCGCAGCAAGATCTGCGTGCTATAGTCCAAGCCAAATCAAGTCCAGGCATTTTTTGGGTTTGAGCGATCCTCCGGGTCGTTCGGAGCGGTGAGTTGCGAGTTGTTTGCAATCATCGGGCCGGGCATCGGGCCGAACCACTCGGTCGAAGGGAGAGATGCGATGAAGGCAAGGAAGTTATTTTTATACGCAATCCTAAGCGGGATGATTTTGGCGGCGAGGACGGGCGCGGCGCAGGCGGCTGCGGCTACGGGCGTTCCCACGGTACTCAATGTGGTGGTCACGGATAAAGCGGATCGGCCGGTTGCGGGGCTGCAGTCGGGCGACTTCACGGTAGTGGACAACAAGCAAGAGCGGAGCGTGATCGGGGTGCGTCAGGTGGCGGGAGAGACTCCCGATGCCGATCCTCCTTTGGAGGCGGTTCTGCTGGTGGATGAGATCAATTCTTCCTTTGAAACCATGGCCCGCGAACGGAAGGATCTGGAAAATTATCTGCGGCAGAGAAGCGGACCTCTGCCTCTTCCGACGTCGTTCGTATTCCTGACCGAGACGGAGTTGAAGTTTCAGGGTGCGCCGTCACGGGATGCGAAGCTGCTGCTGCAGAACCTGGAGAACAATCCGAATCCGCAACGATCGTTCCAGCCGCAGGGAGGGTTTCAACAAGGCGTGCAGATGCGCGAGAAGAGCCTGCAGGCGTTAAACGGCGTGGCACTGAAGTTGCGGGACAGGCCGGGGCGAAAACTGGTGATCTGGATCAGCCCTGGATGGCCGGCATTTCCAAGCCTGACCGTGCAGAAGTCGGCGAAGGAGATGGATGGGCTGTTTACGTATATTGTTTCTCTTTCGACGCTGCTGCGCGAGGCGCAGATCACACTCTACAGCGTGGACCCGTATGGCGCCATGCGGGACCTGGCGATTGCGGGAAACCAATCCTACAAGCCATTTGTAAAGGGCGTTGCGACAGCCAAGGATGCGGATAATGGCGATCTCTACCTGCAGGTGATTGCGACGCAGACGGGGGGGCAGGTGCTGTACGGCAGCAACGACATCGCCGGGATGATCGACAAGTGCCTGGCGGATGCGCAGACTTTCTACGATCTGACGTATGACGCGGCCGCCGCAAAGCACGCGAATGAGTATCACGGGATACAGATCAAGGTGGACAAGCCGGGGTTGAAGGCGCGTACGCGGACGGGGTTTTACGCGCAGCCGTAAAAGCTGGATTGAAAGAAAAGGGCCACTCCGCGGATGCGGAGTGGCCCTTTTCCTTGTGTGGTGGGGCAGCCGGGATTACTTTGAGGCGACGAGGGGACGAGTGGCGAGCGAGCCGTCCTTGTAGCCCTTGGCGATCTCAGTGATCGGGATGGGACTGTAGTCGCCTGCGTGGCCTGCCTGTCCGAACTGGGTCATGCGGAGGGCGACGACCTTCTTCATGGCTTCGCGGGCGGGCTTCATGTAGTCGCGGGGATCGAACTTCTCAGGCGACTCGGCGAAGACCTTGCGGATAGCGCCGGTGATGGCGAGGCGATTGTCGGTGTCGACGTTGATTTTGCGGACGCCGTTGCGGATGCCGAGCTGAATTTCCTCGACCGGCACGCCCCAGGTTTCCTTGAGCTTGCCACCGTACTGGTTGATGACATCCTGCAGGTCCTTGGGGACCGAGGAGCTGCCGTGCATGACCAGGTGGGTGTTGGGGAGGCGCTTGTGGATGGCGATGAGGACGTCCATCTTGAGGACCGAGCCATCCGGCTTCTTGGTGAACTTGTAGGCGCCGTGGCTGGTGCCGATGGCGATGGCGAGGGCATCGACGCCGGTGCGCTCGGCAAATTCGACTGCCTGATCGGGGTCGGTGATGTGGTCGAGGCCGCTGCCGCCGGCTCCATGGCCGTCTTCAACGCCGCCGAGGACGCCGATTTCGCCTTCGACGGTGACGCCGCGCTCGTGCGCGTAGTCGACGACTTTGCGAGTGACTTCGACGTTCTCTTCAAACGAGGACGGGGTCTTTCCGTCTTCAAGCAGTGAGCCGTCCATCATGACGGAGGTGTAGCCGAGCGCGATGGCGCTCTTGCAGGTTTCAAAGCTGTTGCCGTGATCCTGGTGCATGGCGATGGGAATCTCGGGATTGAGTTCCGCCGCGGCCTGGATGAGCTTGAAGAGGTAGAGATCCTCGGCGAAGGCGCGTGCGCCACGGCTGGCCTGGACGATGACTGGGGACTTGGTTTCCTTGGCGGCCATCATGATGGCCTGGATCTGTTCCATATCGTTGACGTTGAAAGCGCCGACGCCGTAACCGCCCTTGGCGGCCTCGTCGAGTAGTTGCCGCATGGAGACTAGAGGCATGGGAATTCTCCTTTTCTGGATGGCTCCGGTTGCCGGTGCGTTGGGCTCCGAGAGAACAGGAGAACGTACTGCCGGACTGCAGGAGCAGCGATCATCTTTATGGTAGCAGAGGCGCGCAAGGAAAAATTGTGGCGGGGGACACAGGAGGCAGCTTTCAGCTTTCAGTTCTCAGCCTTCAGTTAGTCCGTTTCGCGTGCGATTAAGGGAGTCCGTTCAGGACAGAAGTTTTCCATCTCTCAAACCGGGGCCGATAGTGCACGTAGCAAAATCAATTTTTTGCTCGAATTCGGCTTACCCAATGCAGACTGATGGGAGCAAAGTCATTAAAAATATCATTATGACCGTCGCCGGGAAGTGAATAGAACTGGCGAGGCTCGTTTGCCAGGTCAAAGAGCTGCTTTCCCTGGGACGGAGGGATTATCTGGTCCTGTGTCCCATCGACTATAAGAACCGGCACATGAACGTTTCCGATTTTCTTAAAGTTTTCATAACGGTCGAGGATCATATATTCCGCCGGAAGAAACGGATAATCAACTTGCGCCAATTTTGGAATGGACAAATAGGGTGCGAGTAGCATCAACCCGCCGACATGAAATTCCTTCGCCATTTGCGTGGCGATGCCGGTTCCCAACGAATGTCCGTAGAGGATGATGTTTTCGGGCTTTACGCCCTGCGCCATAAGCGCGTAAAGGTAGGCCCTTGCGTCGGCATAGAGTCCTGCTTCTGTCGGCTTGCCTGGCAACCCACTGTAGCCTCGATATTCCGCAAGTAGAAACCCGTATCCAGCGGCAATGTATGGATCGGCGATTTGAGAGGCGGTGTACAGGTTGTCGCCGTTGCCATGAAAGAACACGAAGGTGAACGGTTTTGTAGATGGCGGCGCATACCAACCCTTCAGATCAAGTCCGTCTTGAGTTCTAACGAAGAGTTCTTCAAACGATCTGTTCGCGTGAGCTTGGGCCAGGGGAATATAGGTGTGGCTTGGGAAATAAAGCAGGCTTCTTTGAGTGGCAAAGAAGCCGCCAATGCATATGAGATATAGAGCGGCAAAAAAGCCGAGGAGGATTCCAAGTACCTTCATAGCGAGTCTGTCTTTCATGATAGATCTGGTCGATGAAGCAGCTACCCAATTCAATACAAAACAAATTCTAGGCGGCGGGTCGGATGGAACTTGCGATGCGCGCAGTTGCAACGATGTGGAATAATCTGCCGGTGAATTCTACAGGCGTAACTGCTCATGACTGGTACCTGCTGGGCTGCGTGGCGGGGACGGTGCTGCTGCTTTTGTTGCTGGTGGTGAAGCTGCGGCTTCATGCGGCGCTGGGGTTGTCGATTGCGGCGCTGGGGCTGGGCGTGGCGGCGGGGATGCCGCTGAAACAGGTTCCGCTGGCGTTTACGGCGGGGGTTGGGAACATGATGGGGCACATCGCCATCATTCTGGCGATGGGGGCGATTCTGGGGCAACTGCTGGCTTCTTCCGGCGGGGCCACTTCGCTGAGCAAGGCGCTGGTGGAGGGCTGCGGGCCGAAGGGGCTGCCGTGGGCGCTGCTGGGGCTGAGCCTGCTGGTGGGGATGCCGGTGTTCTTTGAGGTGGGGCTGGTGCTGCTGTTCCCGATTGTGGTGGAGGCGGCGCGGCGCAGCGGGCGGCCACCGATTCTGGTTGCTTTGCCGGTGCTGGCGGGGTTGTCGATTACGCATGGGCTGATTCCGCCGCACCCCTCGGCGCTGCTGGCGGCGGCGGTGTTTCACGCCGATATTGGGCGGGTGATTTTTTGGGGGATGGTGGCTGGGATTCCGGCGTCGGCGCTGGCGGGGCCGGGGGTGGGTTGGGTGCTGATGCGGCGGTGGGAGCGGCGGCAGGCGAAGCTCGGAGCGGATTGGAAGCCCAAGCCGGTTGGATTTGTGGCAGAGATAGGCGAGGAGGATAAGCGTGCACTCGTTGCAGTGGCTCCGGCGGGGGCAATGCGGGCGCTTGCGGCGATTCTGCTGCCGATTGCGCTGATCTTTGCGGGGAGTTGGGCCGACGCGTTGACTGCGCCGGGCGGGACGGCGAACCAGGTGCTGCACATGTTGGGGTATCCGGATGTGGCGATGCTGGCGGCGGTGCTGGTGGCGCTAGTGACGCTGGGCGGGAGGATTCCGCGCGAGCCTCATCACGGACCAGACATGCTGCGCCGGCTGACGGCGGACTCGTTTGTGCCGATTGCCGGGGTGTTGGTGATTCTATCGGCGGCTGGGGGCTTGAGCGGGGTATTGCGCGACTCGGGCGCGGCGCAGGCGACGGTGGGTCTGGCACTGGGAGCGCACATGCCTCCGCTGGTGCTGGCGTGGGCGCTGGCGGCGGTGGTGCGGGTGTGCATGGGTTCGTCGACGGTGGCGATGGCGGTTGCTTCGGGTGTGCTGGCGCCGGCGGCCGGACATATGGGCGTGCGGCCGGAGATGCTGGTGCTGGCGACCGGATGCGGGTCACTGATGCTGTCGCACGTGAACGACTCGGGATTCTGGCTGGTGAATTCGCTGTTCAAGCTGGACGTGAAGGGGACGCTGGCGACCTGGTCGGTGGTGGAGACGGTGCTGAGCGTGAGCGGGCTTGGGGTTACGCTGCTGCTGGCGACGGTGGTGCGGTGAGGGAAAGGGTGGCTGGCGATCCCACTCAAGGCGCAAAAGGCCGCGCCGTGGATGGGGCACACGGTTTCTGGAGGGGCTCCAAGATCGATCGCGCGGAGAGCGCAACTCATTTGGGTGAATTTGAGGTGGATGGGGTTGTGGCTGGTTTGCTTTGCGCGGGCTTGGCGGGCGGCTTGGTTGTCTTTCTTCTTGTTGCGCGATGGGGTTTTGCTGGAGGCACACAGGGGAGCGCGACGGGAGCCGGTTCGGGGCGGCGGGCTGCCTGGGCCTCTATAGTGGCGCGCAGTTCTACAACCTGCTTCTCGATGGCGTCGGCCGAGCCCTGGATGCGGTTGCTGAGCTCAAGACGGGCGCTGCTGAGGCCGGCGAGGGCCTGCTGCAATTGCGCGGCCTGGTCTTCGGGAGCGATGACGCGCGCGGCTTCAACGACGCGCAGAAGCACATCGTAGAGTGCATTGACGTGGCGGTCCAAGGGCAGCGTCTTGCTGACCGATCCGGGAGCGGAGTCGGCATCCTGAAGCAGCGGCGGCAGGTTGGCCTGGAGATCGTGCTCAATGGCGTCGATGTTCTGGCTTGCTTCGTCGCGGATGGAGCCGCGCTTCCATTTTTCGATGTGCAAGGAGTCGAGGGTGCGACGGACGGTCGTGAGCGAGGGTTGGAGCGTGGCTGAGATCGAGGAGCGCGCCGGGGCGGAGGTGGGCGGCGCTCCATTTACCGGGGCCTGCGCAGCGCAGAGAAGGGAGGGAGTGAAAAGGATGGCCGTGGTCAGGATGGTGAGTGCGATGCGCATTGGTTTTTAGTTACCCCGCCTATCTAGATTGAACCAAGGGCAAAGTTGAACCAATATCCAAGTTTGAAGCAAGGGGAAAAGGCGCCTGCGGAGCTTTGAATGAGCCTCACATTGCGGTTGGATTCCTTCGCGTTAAAAATGGATGGGTTCCAACCTGGCATTTTTCATTTTACGTTAGAGAACCTCCGATCAGGTTTCATTCCCCGTTGAGCAATCCCTCAGGGGCTAAAGCCCACGCTGATTTTGATTCATTGAGGGCACGGCTGAAGCCTTGCCCTGACACTTGTTCGGCTCCGATAAGAGTTTTTCCGCAGCTTGTGAAGGACTCTTCCATTCTGGCCGCTTTTCAGGGGCGTGAAGGCTCGTGCTCCCTGCGGAAGCGCTCTCTGCGAGTGAGTTCCTAGGCTGGATAGGAGCCGCTGATGTAGCCCTGCAATTCCTGAATGGCTTTTTCCTGTCCGGAGATGACCCATTTGACGAGGTCGCCGATCGAGACGAGGCCGACTACTTTGTCGCCTTCGAGGACGGGGAGATGGCGGAAGCGGCCCGATGTCATCAGGGTCATGCACTCGTCGACGGTGTACTGCGGAGTGATGGAGCGAACCGGGCTGGTCATGATCTCGCTGACATGAGTTTCCTTGGAATGGTGGCCGACAAGGATTCCCTTGCGTGCGTAGTCGCGTTCGGAGAAGATGCCGACCAGCTTGCCGTTGGAGAGGACCAGCAGGGCGCCGATGTCGTTTTTCGCCATCATTTCAATGGCTTCGTAGACGGACTGCTCGGGAGCGATCGAGAGGATTCTCGCTTCGCCTTTGTTCTTGAGCACCGATCCAATCGTGTCGGTAATCTTCACTGGACCCTCCTTGGAGAAATCTCTCCAGATTGACCTTTTGCCGCGTGTGCGTGCGTTTCGTAACGGTACAGCGCGGTTCGGGTATGAGTCACTATAGCCGCATTCTGCAAGAACAGTCCAGATGGCGCCGATGGAGCGGGACAGTGCGGCGTTGCGACGGCTGGGTGTTCCGGAAACGCCTCAGGACGGGGTCATGCGCCATTTCTTGACCTGGATTGGCTTCTGGCCGTCGGGCTTGGGCACGAAGATGTCCTGCCACTTGAGTCCGCATTCAGCGACCATTTGAATGGGGTACTCGAGACGGCCGATTTCGGCTTCGGCGTTGTTGGTGCCGAAGGAGAACTTTGCGCCGGCGGCTTTGGCGGCTTTGATGAAGGCGGGGCTGGGGATTTTATAGCGGTTATTGATTTCGATGGCGACATCGTTCTCGATGGCGGCGTCGATGACGCGCTTCATGCGGGCAGGGGTCCAGAGAGCGTCGTACTGCGGGCGGATGGGCAGGGGCAGGTAGGTGGGGTTGACGTAGATGTCGATGGGCTCGTGGAGGACGGCCTCGATGCGGTTGACGTACATCTCGATGAAGGCTTCGGGGTTGGAGAGGTCGCCCATCTCTTCGGGGACGTAGAGTCGGCGGCGGTAACCGGAGTCGTCGCGGAAGGTCATGGCGTCTGTGAAGCAGTAGTCGAAGCGGGCGACGGACTCGGGCGAGGTGAGGGTCATCCACTCGCGGCCTTCGCCCTGGAGCGCGACGTAGCAGGGCTGGCCTTTCATGGTGGCGAGATAGTCGTGAACGCTCTGGTCGTCGTGGACGGGGAAGTTGAGGCCGCAGTTAATCGCAATGCCGTAGCCGATGCCGAGGCGGCGGGAGTTGGCCAGGGCCTGGTCGAGAGTGAGGCCGCCCTTGAGGTGGACATGATAGTCGACGACGGGATAGTTCTCTTCGCCGAGAAGCATGGTCTGGCGGTAGAGATCGTCGACGACTGGCAGGTCGGCGGCGGGGGTCGAGAGCGTGTCGGGCAGCGGGCGGACGCGGATGTTCTTGAAGAAGGTGGTGCTGCCGGGGTCGTGGCCCTGGAGGGCGAAGGTGCCGTGGTTCAAGGCGCGCTGGAAGTTGGTGTCGGCGCGGAAAGGCTCGGCTGGCTCGATGTAGTCGACGACGAGCATGTTGTTGAGGCGGATCTGGACCTGTTTGGCGCGGACCTGGATGTTGACGTTGAACCACTCATTGTCGTTGACGAGTTGCTTGTAGACGTTGCGGACCGAGTAGAGGGAACCGGTCTTCTTGTTGTCGCCGGGAAAGGTGTTGGCGACCTGGACTTCAAAACCGGCGGATGGAAAGCCGGTGGGCTGGAATGCGGTGTGGAAGTAGATGCCTGAGTTTGCGCGCGGGTGGGTGAGGACGTCGGCCGAGAACTCGAAGTTTTTGAAGTCGGCGTGGTGCAGGGGGCCGGTGTAGAAGAGATGCGAGCGCATGCCATGCACCTGGATCACGCGGCCGCCGCCCTCGCCGTCGACGAGCGAGAAGGTACCTTCGTGCTCGCTGGCCTTCCAGCCGTTGAGGGACTTGCCGTCGAAGAGGGTGAGCCATGGGGTGGAGTCGTCGAGATCGGAGGCGTGGGCGAAGGAGCGGGCGGCGACGGGTGCTGCGAGGAGCATGGCAAGGACGTCGCGGCGCGAGAGGGCAGGCATGGAGGCTCCCGGAGTTGGATTGGGACTGAAGGAGCGAGTATACGCCGGTGGGAGGCGCAGTGGACAGTGCCAGGTGCTCTCACTGTCCACTGGCTGCTTATTGCGCCAAGACGGCGCGCTGGGCGGCGAAGATGTGCTTGAGGCCGGCTTCGGCCATGTCGATGAGGCCGTTGAGCTGGGTACGGGAGAAGCTGCCCTTCTCGGCGGTGGCCTGGGTCTCGATGAGGCCTCCGTCTTCGGTCATGACGACATTCATATCGACATCGGCTGCCGAGTCCTCCTCATAGCAGAGGTCGAGCAGGGGCGTGCCACTGACGATGCCGACCGAGATGGCCCCGACCAGTTGCTTGAGCGGGGATTGCTTGAGAGTGCCGGCTTTGACCAGGGCGTTGAGTCCCAAAGCCAGTGCGACGGCGGCTCCGGTGATGGCGGCGGTGCGGGTTCCTCCGTCGGCCTGGATTACGTCGCAGTCGAGGATGACGGTGCGCTCGCCGAGCATTTGCATGTCTACGACCGAGCGCAGACTTCTTCCTATGAGGCGCTGAATCTCGTGCGTGCGTCCGCCGATCTTGCCGCGCTCGCTTTCCCTTGGGGTGCGGGTGACGGTGGAGCGGGGGAGCATGGAGTACTCGGCCGTGACCCAGCCGCGGCCGGAGTTGCGGAGCCAGCCGGGAACACCCTGCTCGATGGTGGCGTTGGTGAGGACACGGGTGTTGCCAAAGGAGACTAGGACCGAGCCCTCGGCGGTCTGAACGAAGCCGGGAACGAGGGAAAGAGGGCGGAGCTCGACGGGAGTTCGGCCGCCGGGACGGAAAAAGGTGCTGGAAGCGTGCATAGAGGGATTGTACGGGGTCAGGCGTGGGGATGAGGCGACGGGTATCCCGAACTTCCTGTTGGTCCGGTCCCGTATTTTCCGATGCCTGATCCCAGTTTTGTCGGTGGTTTCTTAGCAGGTGCCAGGATGGGAATTCCGGATTCTTGGAGGCCGAAACGGGAAAGTGAATGGAAATGTAAGAAACGAAATAAGTTAGTGTGGCAGGCGGGGATGGGTGTGTTCCATTTTGGGACGTGTGGAGGGGGGAGAGAGTGGGGAAGGGTTCGCTGGAATCAGGGTCAAGTATTCCCTTATCAGTAACTTAGGGAAAGTGTTCTGGTTTGGCACGCGACGTGTAATAGAAGAGGGCAGGAATGGGAACAGGGAACAGGGACAGAGGCAGGAATTGGGAAAGGCCACTGACCACGTTTCACAAACCCGGAACAGGGAGCGAGCCATGCGGCAGATCGAAGTTACGACGGGATTAGGTGATGCGGAGCGTAAGCGGGTGGAAGCTGTGGTGGAGACACTGGCCAACCTGGGCAGCCGGGGCGAGAGCGTGGCGGAGGTTGCGCACGACGCAAGAAACATGGTGACGGCGCTGGGGCTCTATTGCGATCTGCTTGAAGAGACGGGCGTGCTGGCGAGTCCGTTTGCGCACTATGGAACCGAACTGCGGCTGGTGGCCGCAGCCAGCCGTCGGCTGGTGGAGAAACTGGTGGCGCTTGACGGGGGACGGGACAAAAATCCTGTCACGCGGCAGAGCAAAGGTATCGCCGGTTGGGTCGCAGAGCGCTCTGCCCATGGGGCGATTGAGCTGTCGGGCTTGGATCGCGCGGTGGAGGCCGGCGGACACAGGAGTCTTGTGGAGCTCGGCCCGACGGAGGGGCGGGGGCGCGAGACGCCGGGACGCTGGGACCTGATGCCGACTGTTCCGATCGAAGACCTAGCGGCGGAGTTGCTTGCCAACCAGAATCTGCTGGCTGCGCTGGCCGGGCCCACGATTCTGCTGACAGTCGATGTGGAAGGCGCGACGCAGCCGGTGCGGTTGACGGGCGAGGACCTGACCAGGGTTATGGTGAACATGGTGAAGAACGCCGCCGAGGCAATGCCTGTGGGGGGGCGCATCCATATTGAACTGCACGACCTTCCTGCCAGCGAGGGCACCGGCGACGCCGTGGCGCTGACGATTGAAGACAACGGACCGGGCATCCCTGAGACGGCCCTGGAAGAAATCTTCACCTCTGGGTACACGTCCCGGACGCAAGGAGCCGAAGCCAGAGGAAGCTGGCCGGTCGTCCACCGCGGACTGGGGCTTGCCATCTCGCGCTCGATCGTCGAAGCGGCGGGCGGCCGGATCGAGGCCAGCAACCGGGCTCCTGCCGGAGCGCGCTTCGAGATTGATTTGCCGGTACGGAGACGCTGAACGTGGGCTTGCTTTCGGCTGCTCGAAGGTGGGAGGTGAGAGGCGGGAGGCGGGAAGTGCGAGACAGTGCCCGAATCTGAGCAGAGGCTGAGCATGGGCAGGGACGGGGACACGGACAGGAACAGAGGCAGGGGCAGAAACAGGCACAGGAACAGGCACAGGAACAGGGCAGGGACAGCAACAGGACAGGGACAGGAACAGGAACAGGGATAGGAAGAGCGACAAAAGGCGTGGATAGGGTTAGGAACTGAGACAGGGCGTAACCGGCAACATGCGCGGAAAGAAATTGCGGAGCGGCGTTGAGGATTGAGGTGCTCCGAAGACACTGAAACAGCGGCTTTGGAGGCTTGAGGCCACCGGGGCACTTAAAACCAGAATCACCTGAAAACAAGAACAGGCGCGAGGCGAATACAATGCTACAAACAGTTCTGAACACGAGGGCGATGGAGTATATTCCCCAACTAGCCGAGCCGGCGGTGCGGTTGCACCTGCTGGTGGTGGACCCTGACGCGGCAGTGCGTTCGGCCTGCGCCGAGATTGCCGCCAGCTTGGGCTATGCGGTTGAAAGCACTGGGGACCTGGGCCAGGCGCGGAGCCAGATGCGGGGCCATGCGGCCGACATCCTGTTGGTGAACCTGCCGGCTGGATCGAACCAGGGCCTGGAACTGGTCTCCGAAGTGAAGCTGCTCTATCCGGGCACCTCGGTGATTGCGATGACCGCCTCGGGCTCGGTGAATGCGGCCGTGGAGGCGATGCGCTGCGGCGCTTCCGATTATCTGACCAAGCCGTTCGCGATGGACGAGCTTTCAACGGTGCTGGATCGCGCCTCGGCAAATCACTTGACCGACACGGCGACGCGCCAGTTGCGGGAGCGCCTGCGGCTCTCGCAGGGTTTGGGCGCGATGATCGGCCGCTCCGGAGAGATGGAGAAGCTCTACCGGATTCTCTCCAAAGTTGCGCAGAGCACGCATCCGGTGCTGGTGCTGGGCGAGAGCGGCACGGGCAAGGAACTGGTGGCAAGGACCATCCACGCCTACGGGCCCAACGGGCAAAAGCCGTTTCTGCCGGTTGATTGCGGCTCGCTGGTGCCGACGCTGATCGAGAGCGAACTGTTCGGCTACGTGAAGGGCGCCTTCACGGGAGCCAACCGGACCAAAGACGGGTTGCTGGTTTCAGCCGAGGGCGGGACGGTGTTTCTGGATGAGATCGGCGAGCTTTCGCTGGACTTGCAGGCGAAGCTGCTGCGCTCTCTGCAGGAAAAAGAGGTGCGGCCAGTAGGGGCTACGCACCGGGTGCCGATCAAGGCGAGAATTGTGGCCGCCACCAACCGCGATCTGGCGGAGATGGTGGAACGGGGCACCTTCCGCAAAGACCTGTTCTATCGGCTGAATGTGGTGAACCTGCGGCTACCTTCTCTGCGCGACCGGCGCGAGGACATACCGCTGTTGGCGGCGCACTTTCTGGACCGCATCAGCCGCGAGCACGGGACCAAGTTCACGCTGAGCGACGAGGCGCTGCGCACGATGATGCGGCACGACTGGCCGGGCAACGTGCGCGAGCTTGAGAACGCGGTGGAGCGGGCCTGCACGATGTCTTCCGGGCCGGTGCTGCACCTGGGCGACCTGCCCACGCAGTTGCAGCAGCAGGGACTTGATGCGCGGAGGACGGCGGCGACAGCCGGGGCCGCGACCGAGCAGGGTGGCGCTGCCGAACTGAAGACGCTGGCCGATCTGGAGCGCGATGCCATTCTGGGCGCGATTCGGACCCTGAACGGCGACAAGCTGCAGGCCGCGAAGCTGCTGGGCATTGGCAAGACGACGCTCTATCGCAAGCTGAAAGAGTACGGTATCGCCGACCCGCTTCAGGAAGAGTAAATCGGTAGACTGCCAAGCAGCCGAGAGCTCCCATCGCACACCTTTTCCGATTACCGCAAAGCGTCATGGGCTCGAACTGTCTATGGACTAACCCGGAGTTAGAGACTCGCAACCGGAAGCCAGAAGCATTGGAACTAGAAGGCGAGCTACAAAAAACGAACCGAAGTCGGAAATAGAGGAACGAGGAAACGACAATGAGCATACTGATGGTGACTGGAGTTGAAGGCGCGCGCAACTGTGCAGCGGTGGTGGGCACACAACTGGGGATGGACGTGGAAGTGGCCGAGGGCCGGAAGGCTGCGCTGGCGGCGCTGCGGCGGCGCGAGTTTTCCGCAGTAGTGGTGGATGAGACCGTGGCGGAGTGCGACCCGGCTGCGGCGGAGAAGATCTGGGAGCAGGCGGGTCTTGCGATTCCGCTGCAGATCAACTTTGCGCTCTCCGGGGCGGCGCGGCTGATTCGCGAGATACGCGCGGCGCTGCACCGCCGGGAGCGGGAGCAAGCGCTGGCACGGCGGGCTGCGGCGGCTGCTATTGAAACCGAGTTGAAGGGAACGGTGGCCGGACTGCTACTGAACTCCCAATTAGCTTTGAACAGTGGCGAGGTCTCTGCGCCGTTGGCCGAAAAACTGCGCGTGGTGGCCGACCTGGCCGGCAGCCTGCGCCAGCAACTGAGTGCCCCGCTCAAGGCGCGGGGCAATGCGGCGGCATGAGCGCCGCGATTTTGTGAAAGGTTTGATTGCGTTGCACGCGCATCGCCGGGGCGGGTTTGCCCCGGCGTTTTTTTGCGGCGTGGGAATGAGGCACGGACTCACGGCGTAATCAACTGGCACGCCGGCAGTAGATTGCTTTCTTGCAATGGCCTTGTCCGGATGACTCGGTGCACGAGGCATGGATACTTCAGCCAGCGCATGCACTCCATGTTTTTCCGGGTTGGTTGGCGTACAATCAACGGCGAAGGAGAGAGTGTGAGCAAACCGCAGGGGTACAGGCAGTCGGCGGCGGACGCGGTTTTTTACGTGCTCGTGTTCTGCCTGCCGTGGTATCGGACCCTGTTGCTTGAAGGGCTTGGACGGATGATTTTCGTTCTGTTGCTGGCCTGCCTGCTGCTTTTTCTGGTTGTGCGGTCGGCGGATGTTTGCCGGCACCTTGCCGACTGCCTGCGGGCATCCTGGCATTGGCGGTTTTCCCTCGTTTGCGGCCGTGAGTTCAGGGACTTTGCTTTTGTATTTCTGGGGATACCTCGAACCCCGAGCCTCGCTGTGCTGTATCAGCGGCCTCCCCCCATTTTCTCTTAGTTCTTCCTTTCGACATCAGGAATGCGGAACCGTTGCAGCGGTTCTGCGCGTGCTTGTGTTGCAAAGACGGAGCCCCGGCCGTGGTGCGGGGAAGTGAAGGTGTGTTCATGCGTGCATCTTTCAAAGGGCGGCAAAGCGATGCGGTGCTTGCTGCGTACGGGTCGAGAGCCCTTGAATTAGAAATTGAGATTGCTGATTTAGAAACTCGCGCGCGTTGGGATGTTGTCCTAACGGTTGCCTGCACGGTTATGGGAGCTGTGTGTTTCCTCATGGCGCTACATGGAACGGTGCTGCTTTTTGCTGTTTGCGCAATTCTGATGTTTGAGGCAATGCGGAGATTGAGACGGTATGCGCGGGCTCGCGCGAAAGCAATCGAACGGGCGCACAGGGTGAGCTTCTGTGAGCGTGGCATTGACCGGGTGGAAGGCAAGTGGCGCGGCAAGGGGAGAGGAGGGATGGAGTTTGCGCGCGAGCACCACCTCTATCAGGCGGACCTGGACATTCTGAGTGAGGGGTCGCTGTTCGAATTGATGGCGACGACTCGATCGGAGATTGGCGCGGAACGGCTGGCGGATTTTCTGCTCGATCCAGCAACGCTGGAGGAGGCCAGGGAGCGACAGGCGGCGGTAAAAGAATTGGGCGGCGCTACGCATTTGCGCGAAGAGATTGCGGTGCTGGGAAGATACCAGTTTCAGAATTGCCGCCGGGAGCATTTTCGGGCGTGGCTCGATCTGTCGATTCTGAAGGTTCCTCGCGCAGTTTTCATATGTCTGCTCTTCTCCGCTGCGGCGAGTCTGACGCTGGGGTTGTGCGGTCTCGCCGGTCTGTCGGGCTGGATGACAATTGCACGCGTGCTGATTCCTCTGCTCGTGGTGCAAGCGGCAATCAGTGTGCCGCTGATGCGGCGGGTGAGCGCTCGCATCCAGGCGCTGCTTGCACTTCGAGGCGACGTGACGGTGCTGCGTGCTGGGATTGAGCTGATGGAATGCCAGCATTTTGAATCGGCGAAACTGCGCAGGCTGGTTGAAACTTTGCATCATGGATGTGCAGCTCTGCGGACTCGCAAGCTGGAGCGCCTTCTGATTGCTGTCGAGCGCAGGGAAGACATTACACTGTATGGATTGTCGTTGTGGCTGGCGGCGGGAACGCAGTTGGTTCTGGCAGCGGAGAGATGGCGGGCGGCGCATGGAAGGGATTTCGCGGATTGGCTGGATGCGTGGGCTGAGTTTGAGGCATTGAACGCGCTGGGTTGTTATGCATGGGAACATCCTGAGTATGAGTTTCCGGAACTGGTGGAGGGAGGCGCGCGATTTGAGGTAAGGAGTTTGGGGCATCCGCTGCTTCCGCGTACTGGCTGCGTGGGCAACGATGTGGCGCTGAATGAGACGGCAGCGTTTTATCTGATCAGCGGCTCAAATATGGCGGGGAAAAGCACGTTCCTGCGTGCGATGGGATTAAATGCGGTCCTTGCCGCGGCTGGAGGGCCGGTGCGCGCGGGATGCGCGATTGAGCGTGTTTGAGGTCTGTGCGTCGATTGCGATCAAGGACTCAATGCAGGATGGAAAATCGAAATTCATGTCGGAGGTTGAGCGGCTGTGCGAGTCCATATCTGTCGCCCAAGCAGGCCGGCCGGTGTTGTTTTTGATCGACGAGATGCTGAGCGGAACCAATTCCAGAGACCGCAGGATTGCGGCGGGGGCTTTGATTGGGGCACTGGTGGCGCGTGGGGCTGTCGGAGCACTCTCGACCCACGATCTAGCTCTCACGGAAATTGGAGAAGATCCCTTGCTGCGGGGAGTCAACGTACACATGGAGAGCGCGACTCCGGAGCAACCGCTGGCGTTTGACTATCGCGTGAAGACAGGCATTGCGCAACAGACGAACGCGCTGGCAATTGTGCGGATGATGGGTATTGCGATTGAGGAAAGATAGAGAGAAGCCCCGCTGCGAAGCGAACAATCCATCGAGAACCGAAGCGCGATGGTTTGGCTCTAATTTGCGTTGCGCCACCGAGACAGTATCCGGCCGCGCTCTTTGAATACGCGATCTATGCATCCAGATCTAGTTTGGTCAAGCTGCTGATTTGCGCCATGTGCAACTTCTTGCAGAGCATGTCCATGGCCGCGTCGCGCCAGGATTCCACGGATTGACTCAGGCTATCGAGACCGAAGTGCTGGGTCAAGAAGGTCACGACACGGGACGATTCGAACTTTACGATCACGAGTACATTGGGGCCGCTGTGCGCTTTCGGACCGGTTACTGTCAATTCCAGTCTGAAAGTTACGGATGGTTGCTGGGCCATTGCGTTACGAGTCGCCGAAAGCAGGCACAGGACCAGAGCAAGGACGATTGCCGTTGTTCTTCGCCGCATGGCATTTCTCCTTGGTGAGATTGTTTTGGGGCCAGGCCAGTTTTCAGCGATCTACAGGTTCAGTAGCGCAGGCCGAGTTTCATCGGGAAATCTTCTTCGCCGTCTTCGAGGCCGGGGAGGTTGCAATGCTGGCGCACGATGGAGCGATGGCGGATTTCAAGCGCAAGATGCGCGGCGGCGATTACCAGCGCGGCTACGAGCATGTGCCGGGGGCTCATCTGGACCCACGGTTCAGCGGCGATGGGCAAAACGGCGGGCAAGGGAAAGACCGCGTAGTACTTAAGGACAGTGAATGCCAGGTTCGGCTGACCGCGCGTTGGTTCTCCCGTGAAGGCCACGGTGGTGACTTTGAGAAAGAAGATGTCGGTGAGCAGAAGGCACATGGCTCCGGCGACGAGAATTTGTGCGGCGGTTGCAGGCCAGGTGCGCAAGGAGGGCGGGGCGATGGCGCGCAGGGCGAGGCCGGTGACGAGAGTGATCGCGCTTGTCGACAAGAGCACCCAGATTTTAGCGGCCTGTAACTGCTGGAGGGCTGGAAGAAAGTGCGGCGGCCTCCCGTGGACGAAGCGGAAGATCCAGCTTCCCTGCTGATTGCCAGAGGAGACAAAGGCCATACGCATGCCGGCGACGACCCAGAAGGCGACGATGCCGAGAGCCGAGCGCAGGCCGTCGGCCGAGATGGCGATGTGCACTGTTTCATGAACCACCGAAAAGCGCAGGATGACGGAGGCAACGATGGCGAGGCCCATACCGGCGTAGAGGGCGAGATAGATGCGGTAGCGGGGGACGCGCAGAATTGTTTGGCTGATGAAGTGGAAGACGGCGCGGCGGACCGGCAAGCGGATGACGCTGGAGTGGAAGAGGGCGTCGAGCGGTCGGTGCGCCCAGATGGGTGTTGAGTGCGTGGCGGGGCCTTCGACGAGTTGGCGCACGCGGCGCAGGTAGGCGAGTGGATAGGTGAGGACGGCAAGCGTGGCCGTGAAGAGCAGCGCGGAGCATCCGATGCGGGCGAGCGTTGCGTAGATGGGCAGCGCGGCGGAGCCCTCCATGAGGCGTTGGTAGATGCCGAGAAACCAGAAGGGCGGACAATAGAGCGCATAGCCGCTGCTGGATTTGAGCAGCGCGGGCACGACGCCGGAGAAGACCGGAAAGAGGAACAGGAGCAGCAGCAGAGCGGTGATGGAGAGACTCTGTAGAAGGAGCGAGAGTTTGCGGAAGATGCGCTCGCCGAGTGCCGAAAGAAGCACGCCTTGCAAGGCGAGAATGAAGGCGGCGGCAAACAATCCGCTGCCCGCTACGGCGAGCAGATGGGCGGCGAAGAAACGGGCGAGGCTGGGCGGATCGATGGCCATGGGAAGAACCAGCGCGGCGAAGATGTTGGCATCGAAGAGGAAGCCGGCAATGAAAATTGCGATGGCTGTAACGCGGGCGAGAAATACGCGGAGCTCGGCAATGGGCAGAGTTTTGAGGACCCAGAGATCGAGCAGATCGGGAAAGAACATATCCCACTCGAAGACGGTGACGATGCCGATAGCAACGAAGGAATAGAGGACGAAGAAGAAGTGATGATTGACCTGGAGCCAATAGGGTGGCAGGGCGGGGGAGAATGGGTGATTTCGTCGGAACTGGATGACCGGGTGGTAGACGGGCCACAGGTAGATGGCGATCATGAATGGGGCAAGGCCTGTGGCAACAGCGATTTGGACGAGGCGCGTTTTGGCGTCGCCGTCGGGCGAAACGGTTTCGTGGTTGAAGAAGCGCTCTAGAAAATGACGGACAAGCAGCGAAAACTGGCTGCGCTGGGGTGGGTGCGCAACGCCGAGCGCGGCTTGCGCGTTCAGCGCGAGGGGCTGCGAATCGGACATGGTGAGGAGGCGCTGGAAATTGTCAGGCATGGGCGAGCTGCATGGCCTCAACCATTTGTTGGGCTACGGTTCTGGTTTCCTGTTGGGCAACAAGTTGCGCGAAGACCCGTTCAAGATTAGGCAAGCTCATCAGTTTTGTCAGTTCGGAGGGCGGTGCGTCGGCAAGGATTTTTCCTTTAGCGATGACGATGACGCGGTTGCAGATTTGCTCGACGACTTCGAGGACGTGCGAGATATAGAGGATGGCCTTGCCCTCGGCGGCAAGCAGTTCGAGGAGGTCTTTGAAGAGGCGCGACGAGACGACGTCGAGGCCGGAGAGCGGTTCATCGAAGATGAGAAGTTTGGGATTGTGCATGAGGGCAGCGGCGATGAGCACGCGCTGGCGCATTCCCTTGGAGTAGGAGGAGATGGGCGAGTATTGCCATGACTCGAGCTGGAGAAGCTTGAGCAGGCGCGTTGCTTTGGTTTCGAGTAGAGCCTCGCCGATGCCGCGCAGGCGGCCGACCAGCTGCAGGTATTCGAGTCCGGACAGGTAGCTGTAGAGTTGCGCTTCTTCGGGAACGTAGCCAATGGTGGCACGGAAGGCGACCATGTTTTTACGAATGTCCGTGCCTTCAAAGAGCACACGGCCCTCGTCGGAGCGCAACATGCCGGTGATGATTTTGACGGTGGTGGATTTTCCGGCGCCGTTGGGGCCGAGGAATCCAACGATTTCGCCGGGGGCCACTTTGAAGCTGATGTCCTCAATGGCGGGAATGGTGCGGAAGCTTCGGTAGAGGTGCTGGAGTTCGAGCATGATTTTCCTCCGACCCCTATGTAGCATTCGTCATAACTGCTTGTCAAGTAGATTGCTACATAGGTAAAATGCGCGCATGGCTTTCGAGAGGAATCCGGAGACGAAGCTTTCGCATACGGCGGCGATGATTTTGCAGGCGGTGGATGCGGGGTTTGTGTACGGCTTCAGCATTATGGAGATGACGGGGCTGCCGAGCGGGACGGTGTATCCGGCGATGCGGCGGCTGGAGCGCGACGAACTGATTCGGTCGAGTTGGGAGAAGCAATCGATTGCCGACGCGGAGCAGCGGCCCTTGCGCAAGTACTACAAGCTGACGGCGGCGGGACGAGCGACTTTGGAAAATTCGCGGAAGCGCTATCCACTTCTGGAGCGGCTGATTTCGTCCGAGGAGGCACGGTCCGTATGAGGACGCCGATGGGAATTGCGGATCGCGTTGTGGATGGGATGGCTCGCGGCCTGGACCTTTGTTTGCTGCGTGGGGCATGGCTGCTAGTGCCGAGTGCGCAGCGGGCGGAGTGGTGGTGCGAGTGGTACGGGGAGTTGTGGGAGGCACGGCGCGCTTATGCAGGCGACGCGTTCTCATGGAAAGTGGAACGTGCGATTGCCGGCTTCTGCGTGGGAGCATTTCAGGATGCGGCGTATCTGCGGAGGCTTGCGCGGCTTCCGGACGGGAAGAGAAGGGCTCGGCTGCCGTTGAAGTTTGGATCTGCGTGGCAGTGCATTTTGGTTCTGGCGCTGCTGTTGGGCGGCAGTTTCACATTGGCGCGCTTGCTGCCGGGGGTACGTGCAGAGCGGAGCTTATTGCGGCATGGAGTGCGTTCGGGGCTGGTGCTAATTGAGGACGCGAACAACGAGGATTCGCCGCGCACCATTTCTTCAGGGCAGTATAGGGCATGGAAGGATCGCAAGCAGGAGTTCTTCGATGGGTTTGCGTTCTATCGGGTGACGCGGGAGAGGGTGAATTGGCGTTTGGGGGGGATGGGGGCGGGGGAGAGCGCGGGGTGGGGAGTAGGGCGGGCGAGTTCGAATTTCTTTGTGCTGCTGGGGTTGCCGATTCGATTCAGGGGGACGGGCGGAGGAGCGGACGCCGAGATGCCGAGCCTGATTCTGAGTGAGAGTTTGTGGAAGCAGGAGTTTGGCGCCGATCCTCATGTGGCCGGGAGCGTGGTGCGGGTGGGGACGCGCTGGGCGACGATTACCGGGGTTACTCCGGCGGGTCCGCGGGGATTGCCGGGCAAGGTGGACGCATGGCTGCTGGAGCCGGATGCGCAGATGGTGCCGAGCGGCGCGGGATACGTGGTGGCTCACCTGTCTGCATCGGGGATATCGAGGATGGATGCGGCGCAGATTCCGATTACGTCTTACTCGCCGCACCGTTCGCCGGACGATTTGCTGGGAGTCTCTCTCGGCAATGAGATTCCCGGACAGTGGGATGTTTTTTGCTTCGGGGTGTTGCTGGCGTTTCTGGCGCTGCCGGCGATTACGTCGCTATCGTTCGGGGAGCTGAGCGTGAGCGTGCACAGAATTTCCTGGGTGCGGAGAGTCTGGCGTTGGGGATTCCTGGGCGCGAAGGTTGCGCTGCTGTTGCCGATTGTTTATTTTGTTTCGCTCGATGCCGCCTATGGGTTCACGGGGTTCAACGCGAGCCAGGCGCTATACGTGCAGATGGCGACGACGTTTTTCTTGTGCCTGTTTGGGATGCAGTGGGTTTTGAGCGATCAGCGGCAGCGGTGCCCGGTTTGCCTGCGGCGGGTGGTTCATCCGGCGCGCGTGGGGCAGTTTTCCAGCTTGTTTCTGGCGTGGAGCGGGACGGAGCTGATGTGCATGAACGGTCACGCGCTTCTGCATGTGCCATCTCTGCCGACGAGCTGGTTCGGCTCACAGCGCTGGATGTTTATGGATTCCTCCTGGGATTTTTTGTTTGCAGGGGCGGTACGGGAGTAGCCGGCGCAGGCGAGACAAACAGGGCGGGTTTGGCTGTAAGCTGAAGTAGAGATGAGAGATTCAGCTGTATTGCTTGTGGATTGCCCTGACCGTAAGGGTCTGGTGGCGCGTGTTGCCGGGATGCTGTATGAGCGGGGCGCGAATATTCTGCACGCCGACCAGCATCAGGACCACACTCTGGGTTTGTTTTTCATGCGCGTGGAGTGGGGACTGGAGCTTGCGGGTACGGACGGTGCTGCTGTGGAGCAGTTCGATCTGGACGAGTTCCGGACGGCGTTTGCGGCGCTGGCCGCGGAGTTTGGGATGCGGTGGAAGCTGAGCGCGCGCACGCGGCGGCCACGCATGGCGCTGTTCTGCTCGCAGTATCTGCACTGCACCTCGGACCTGCTGCAGCGGTGGCGGGCTGGGGAACTGGAGTGCGAGATTCCTCTGATCGTGTCGAACCATCGTGAGGTGGAGAGGCTGGCGGAGTTCTACGGGATTCCATTTGAATACGTGCCGGTGACGGCTGCTACGCGGGCCGAGGGAGAAGCGCGGCAGATGGAACTGCTTGCGCGGCACGAGGTGGAACTGGTGGTGCTGGCGCGGTACATGCAGATTCTTTCCGCGGAGTTTGTGGGGCGGTATCCGCAGGCGATCATCAATGTTCATCACTCGTTTTTGCCGGCGTTTACCGGGGCGCGGCCGTATCACGCGGCTCATGCGCGCGGGGTGAAGCTGATTGGGGCGACGAGCCACTACGCGACCGAGGTGCTGGACGACGGGCCGATCATCGAGCAGGATGTGGCGCGGATTTCGCATCGGGACCAGGTTGAAGATCTGGTGGCGCGTGGGCGCGACCTGGAGCGAATGGTGCTGGCGCGTGCGGTGCGGTTGCATCTGGACCGGCGGATTCTCTGCTACGGGAACAAGACTGTCGTGTTCGACTAAAGGCGGGTTTCAGGGACCGGAATTTGGGTTCGGCGCGGGATTTGGGTGGACGCGGAATTGCGCGCAAACTGGGGCTTCAGGGTCGAAAAAGGGGCGTTTTTGGCCCTAAAAACCGCATTTTTTCGTCGTTTTTCGACGTGTTGTTTACTGAATAGTAATATTTAGGCGGATGTAAGTTTTAGATTATAGGGTAGTTCTATTTTCACTGCACCATAATCAGTGCACTTTACAGGGAGGGGGGGTGGGGGTCTGCTGTTTTTGAGGGCTGGATTTGCCTCGATGAGGGCCTGATAGGGATAGTATGCGCTGGTTGGGGGTAATTTTCGGCAAACCTGGGGTCAGTGGTCAGGGAACTGTGGGCCGGACTGATGGGGTTTCGCGGAATTTCAAAATCAAGCATAAAAGGGCCGATTTGGGTTGATTTTGGGCAAAAAACATGCGAAATTGCGCATGGGGTTTGAAGGCTAATTTTGCGTCTAAGTTGATTTATATCTGCTGGTTATGGTCTGGATTGGGGTGTTTTTCCAGCACAGAATGGCGGTTTTTTGCGTTCTGGCCTTGGTTGCAAGTGATTTGGTTTCATCGGTTTGACGGAAACGTGATTTTTCGTGAGTGGCGGGGTGGGGGTTTGGGGCGGTTTAGGCGTGGCGGTGGTGCGAGGTCTTTATCGTCCTCAGGCGGTCGGCTTTGGGTATGACGGGTGAATTCCAAGCCGTTCGTGCGGGAGTGGAGTTTGTCGTATCCCACCCTCGCGGCAGAAAGAAGCCGCAAGGATGGGGCACCCTCAGTGTTTGGGTGGGAGGAGTGTTTGAAAACTAAAGGGTGGGGCACCCGGCAGATAAGCCCAGTGTGACTGCCAGAACCGTTTCTCGTTGGGAGAAGCGCCAATCGCCGGTCCCGCTTTTCGTGGAACACCCGTTGCGTGAGATTCTCCGGATCGGCTCCGTGAGATTCGGCCCGCGTGCTTTCTTTTGCAATTAGAAGCAGTCTTTTTTCTACTGGTCTCGGTGTTGCTCTTATGTTGCCGGCAGGAGGTCTGTGATGTCTCTTTCGGTTGCGTCGTTGGTGGGTTCCTTTGTCTCTGAGACCTTGTGGTATTCATGTAACTCGTGATCGAGTTCCGGGTCATATGGGAAGTCCTTGAAGTAAAGGTCTGGCACCCCGAGGTCTGATGCCCTAAAGAATTGCTCGGGCATTACTGTGCTGAGTAGCATCTCGTGGATTTCCTCTGCGCTCAGTTTGCGTTTGTTCGCAAACACTACCTTTCCAAAGTTCTTGAAGTTGCCACAGTCACGGTACAGGTATTCGAGTTCGATGTTCATTTGCAGGCCTTTCATCCGCAGAATAGGTTTTCGCGATGGTATTTCAGGAACGCGAGGTCTGGTACAAACTTTGCCGGTAGATTGATTGGTTTATGGGCATAGGCGAAGAACGCATCATCGATGTACCGATTCGGCTTCATTTCTGAGATGCGTGAGGACAGTACCACGTGGAGGCTCTCCGAAATGGTTATCAACCCTTGGTCAAATGCGCGGTCGTGTAGAGCGGAAAGGCATAATCCATTTCTCGGGTTGAGGCGATTGCTTGAATCAGCTCGCCATGGGACTATGTGGCTGGCTACAAGTAGCTCTTGGGCTGCTAAGCCTGTGATGCAGCATTTGAAGTCATAAGCGCTCAGGACGGCCTGACGGAAAAATCGCTGGCCGACTCGTGCGGCAATGAGAGTGGTTTTTGTTAAGCCGGTGTAGTTGGCATCGCCTTGTGGAGGCTCTTCTTCCTCTTGGGGGGTGGAATTCGCATCGTCGAGCCTTTGCTCCGTTCTGTCGATCTCGGTGGCAATACGGCCCCAGTCGGAGGTCATTTCATTCCAGATTTCCCTATCTGCTCTTGACGAATTCGTAAGGCCCCTTCGACCTGTTGAAACGATCTTGGGGTCGAGGCTGGCAAAGTTCGTGAGCTTCATTGCTAATGAGCCGGGGCTACGGTGAATTAGCTTGGAATAGCGGATGATTTCTGGATTTCTAGCGTCCATTTTCCCGAAAGGAATCTCGCAATAGAGCTTAAGTGCGATGATCAATTGCTCGCGGGACCATCCGTTTTTTTGGGGCATTGTTGGGCTCCGTCAGGCCTTGCAAATAACGATACTCCTTCGGCGCTTTCTACACGTTGTGCGAAAGGGATGCGTGGCGGGTTGCGTTTGCTGGTGTATTTGGGCCGAAATTGGGGGCATGCAATACGCCGGAGAAGGTCTCAGGAGTCAAGTCCTAAAAGTTCTGTAGAATTCCATTCCTCGGGTTTGTTGGTTCTTGTTTTGTTGGTTGAGAGGGGCCTGCTTGCGGAGGGCGTA
>Ga0307377_10000628_pt1 | contig 46183 bp, 42 predicted proteins | sample TR3MG_FD_202535 | JGI IMG/M metagenome (GOLD analysis project Ga0307377, IMG submission 202535) | Soil microbial communities from Risofladan, Vaasa, Finland - TR-3 | ecosystem: Environmental > Terrestrial > Soil > Coastal area > Acid sulfate soil | place: Finland: Risofladan, Vaasa | collected...
CCCGCCAAATCTGGCACGAAGCCGAACGCGGCCGAAAAGAAGGGCGCTACCCCGACACACGGCGTATCCGGCCCTTCCGGCATCGACCCGCTCCGGGTTCTTGCAGTCGGCGCGGACCTCGTCCACAATGTCAGCATCGACCCATCCCCTTGATCCGGAGGAGCCTCCTTGCACTACGATTTCGAGACCCTCGTCGACCGCAGCGGCATGGGCTCCTCCAAGTGGGAGCAGATGAAGGCCGCGAAGAGCGACGTGTCGGAAGGCATCGTGCCCTTTTCCGTGGCCGACATGGAGCTCCGCAATCCGCCCGAGATCATCGAGGGCCTCAAGCGCTTCCTCGACACGGCGATCCTGGGCTACACCCTGCCGACCGAGAGCTACCTCGACGCGGTACGCCTCTGGATGCGGAGGCGCCACGATTGGGAGATCGAGAGCGAGTGGATACTCGGGGCCGAGGGAGTGGTCGGCGCCTTCTTCTCGGCGATCCGGGCCTTCTCCGAGCCGGGCGACGGGATCATCGTCCAGACGCCGGCCTACTATCCCTTCTACCGGGCGGTCGAGAAAAACGGCCGGCGGCTCGTCCGCAATCCGCTCGTCGACACGGGCGATACCTACCTCATCGACTACGAGGACCTGGAGCGCAAGGCCAGGGACCCTCGCACCACGGTCCTCCTCTTCTGCAGTCCGCACAATCCCACGGGGCGCGTGTGGACGACCGAAGAGCTGCGGAGGGTGGGCGAGATCTGCCTGCGGAACGGCGTGCTCATCGTCTCCGACGAGATCCACTTCGACCTCGTCATGCCCGGCCGCCGGCACAAGGTCTTCGCGACGGTCTCGGAAGAGCTCGCGGACAACATGATCGTCTGCACCGCTCCGAGCAAGACCTTCAACCTGGCCGGGATGCACGCCTCCAACATCGTCATCCCGAACCGGGCTCTGCGCGGGCGCTATCGCCGCGAGGTCGAGGCCTCGGGCTTCTTCTCGCTGAGCATCCTCGGGTACAAGGCCTGCGAGATCGCCTATACCCAGTGCGAGGCCTGGCTCGACGAGCTCATCGCCCACGTCCACGGCAACCACCTGGCCCTGAAGGCCTTCCTCGAGTCGGAGATCCCGGCGATCAAGGTCTACGGCCTCGAAGGGACCTACCTGCAGTGGATGGACTTCCGGGGCCTGGGTCTGTCCCCCGACCGGCTCGAGCGGCGGCTGCACGAAAAGGCCGAGCTCTTCTTCGACGAGGGCTACGTCTTCGGCGAGGAGGGCTCCGGCTTCGAGCGGATGAACCTGGCCTGCCCGAGGTCGACGCTGATGGAGGCTCTCGGGCGGCTTAAGGCCATGGTCGGGGGCCCGGGCGCGTGAGAGTCCGGAGGGAGGACCTGCGCGCCCGAATCGAGACGCGCTCGGCCGCGGAGCTCGTGCTGGCGGCCCTGGTCGTCGGCTGCCACGCGATCGCCGCCCTGCTCTTCCTGCTCGAGCGCTCGACCTACGATCTTCCGCCGGAGTGGAGTCTGCAGTTCGACGTCCTCCTCGGTCTGTCGCTCTGTCTGCTCCTCCTCGCCACGCTCTGGCGCGAGGCAGGCCGCGCGAAGGCCTTGATCGTCTTCGCCTTCCTCTGCTACATCCTCCTGTGCTATCCGTTGCCTTCCCACACGGGGCTGCGCATCGCGCTCGGCATGCCGCTGATCATGCTGACGGTCGTCGTGTTTCCCCTGCCCGACCATTTCGTGATCGGCTTCGCCTTCATCGGGATCACCCTCCTCCTGGAGGGGCCGGCCCTCGTCTGGGGCCGGCGGACCTCCGGGGCCCCGCCGAGCGACGCGATCGGGCTCGCCGCGGTCCTCGTCTTCGTCCTGGCCCTGGCCGCGACCCTCAAGGAGCTGGCCGAGTCGCGGCGCCGCGCCCTCGGCGAAGTCATGCGGCTCGATTCGGCGATCGACCGCATCGCCGACGTGAACGCCTCGTTCCAGGAGGCCCTGGCTGTGGCCGAGGAGGAGTATGTCCTCAAGGAGCGCAATCGGATCACGCGGGAGATCCACGATATCGTGGGCTATGCGTTCACCAACCAGCAGATGATGCTGGAGGCCGCTCTCATGCTCGTCGGGGACGAGGGCGGCCGCCTCCGCGAGCTTCTGTGCATGGCGCGCGAGGGCGTAGCCGACGGCCTCCGGGAGACGAGGAAGACCCTCTACGAGCTGCGGAAGATGGACGAGCCGAGGAGTCCCGACTTCGGCGTCATCGTGAAGGTCGCCCGAAACTTCGAGGCGGTCACCGGGGTCCGCGTCTCGGTCGACTTCACGAACGCGCGCGGGGATCTGGAAAGCCAGGCATGGATGTCGGTATACCGATTGATACAGGAGAGCATGATCAACTCGTTCAGGCACGGCAAGGCCAAGAACATCGCCATCACCTTCCGCGAGGATCAGGACTCCCTCTTCATCCTCGTGCGCGACGACGGCTCCGGCGCCCCCGTCCTCGCCGAGGGCATCGGCCTCAAGGGCATGCGGGAGCGGGTCTCGGCGCTCGGCGGCGACTTCAGCGCGGCCAACGCGGCCGACGGCTTCGCCGTCCGGGCGCGCATACCCAAGCGGCCCGCCCCCGGAGGCCGCCCGTGAGCCGCATCCGCGTCCTCCTCGTGGACGATCAGGCCCTCTTCGTCGAGAGCCTCAGGACTGTCCTCGAACGCTCGGCCGAGGACATCGAGGTGGTCGGCATCGCGCGCAACGGCGCCCAGGCGGTCGAGGCCGTGGCCGCGGCCGCCTGCGACCTCGTGGTGATGGACGTCCGCATGCCGGTCATGGACGGGGTCGAGGCGACCAAGCGCATCCGCGCCATCAGGCCCGACGCCCGCATCATGATGCTCACCACCTTCGAGGACGACGAGTACGTGAAGGAGGCGCTCGAGCACGGCGCCGCCGGCTACATCCTCAAGGACATCGCGCCCGCGGAGCTCATCGCCTCGATCCGGGTGGTGGCGGGCGGAGCCTTCCTCATAGCCCCCAGCGTGGCGAAAAGCCTCATCCGCCGGGCCTACCTCAAGCCCGAGTTCTCGCCGACGCCCGAGCCCGAGTGGCTCAGGCAGCTTTCGCGGCGGGAGCGCGAGATCCTGGGGCATCTCGTCGAGGGCCGCACGAACAAGGAGATCGCCGCCGAGCTCTGCATCGCCGAGCAGACGGTCCGGAACCACATCAGCGTCGTGTACGACAAGATGGGCGTGCCGGACCGGGCCCAGGCGGTGCGCCTGGCCCGCGAGGCTAGTACAAAAATGTGACATTTGTACCGGCTCCGGTACGTTGCGCAAAAGCGAAAATCGGCTGAGACTGGCCTCACCCAACCTAAGGAGGTTCAGTCGTATGAAAAACGGTAAGTTCTCCAGGATCCTGGCGCTCTGCCTCGCCCTGGCGGCCTTCTCGGCGCTCGCGCTCTCGGCCCAGGAGAAGGTCAAACTCACTCTGGGCTCGTGGCGCGCCGACGATGTCGCCCAGATGACCCAGCTCCTCGCCGCGTTCTCCACGAAGTACCCGAACATCGAGATCAAGTTCGATCCCACCAATCCGCCCGACTACAACGCCGCGCTCCGCCTCCAGCTCCAGAGCGGGATCGGTCCGGACCTCATGTACGCCCGTTCCTACGACACGGGCCTGCAGCTCTTCAAGGACGGCTACTTCGCCGATGTCACCGACCTGCCCGGCCTCAAGACCGAGTACTCCGCTCTGGCCCGCGCCCCCTGGGCCGACGCCGCCGGCCGCTCCTTCGCGGTGCCCTTCTGCGCCGTCTCGCACGGCGTCTACTACAACAAGGACATCTTCAAGAAGTACGGCCTCTCCGTGCCGACGACCTGGCAGCAGTTCCTCGAGCTCTGCAAGACGCTCAAGGCCCACGGGGTCACCCCCCTCGCCAACGGGCTCGCCGACCAGTGGGACATCAACGAAGTGGTGCTCATGAACATCGCCCCCAACTTCCTGGGCGGCCCCGAGGGGCGCCTGGCCTACGAGTCGGGCAAGCGCAAGTTCAACGACGCCGCCATGGTCTCGCTCTTCCAGGCCATGAAGGACATCGCCCCCTACTGCCCCAAGGGCTTCGAGGCCCTCACCTACAACGACGAGAACGCGATCTTCGCCAACCAGAAGGCCGCCATGTACTTCGACGGCTCCTGGACCATGGCCAGCTTCAACGCCCTCACCTTCGACTGGTCGGTCTTCGCCCCGCCCCCGCCCGCGGGCAAGAAGGGCTACGTGACCTTCCACCCGGACTCGGGCATCGCCATGAATCCCGCGACCAAGCATCCGGCCGAGTGCAAGCTCTTCCTGGAGTGGCTGTATTCCGACGAGGCCGCTCCCATCGTCGCCAACCTGGTGCCGACCGGCTTCTTCCCGATCGCGAAGAACGCGGCGAAGATCACCGATCACCACGCCAACGAGTTCCTCCAGATGACGCTCGCCCATCCCACGGACGTGCGCTTCGTGTGGCCCAAGCTCATGAGCGGCAATCCCTCCGGCTACAATCTCATGGAAGACGGTGCCATCGCCGTCATGACCAACAAGGAAACCCCGCGGCAGGCCGCCGACAATCTGCAGAACGGCCTGGCTCAGTGGTACGGTCCGGCTAAATAGCGACAACGTTCCGACGGCCGGGACGCGGAGGAATCTCCGCGCCCCGCGCCTTTTGTGAAGGATCGAGTCCCGAAAGGCGCCCTAGCCGGGCGAGGCCTTTCCCGGAAGTCGGACGACTCCTGGAAAAGCCGCCTCGGCCGCCCGGGCCGCCAAGGAAAGGTCGAATGACATCCAGTATCAAGGTCCGCAAGGAAAGCGGGGCGCTGTGGCTGCTCTACACGCTTCCCGCCCTCGTCGTCTACATCGCCTTCATGGCCTTCCCCGTGGTCAATTCCATGCGCCTGAGCTTCTTCACCGGCTCGGGCTACTCGCTCGACAATTTCGTCGGCTTCAACAACTATGTCCGCCTCTTCACCGACCCGAACATCTCCGTCAGGTTCTTCACGGCCTTCCGGAACACCTGGGTGTTCTTCGCCATCCAGATGCTCGTGCAGAACACCCTCGGCGTCCTGTTCGCCTTGATCCTCTCGGGGAAGGGGTTCAAGGGCAAGGGCTTCTTCAGGACCATCATCTTCATCCCGGTCACGCTCTCGGTGCTGGTCACCGGCTACATCTGGAAGCTCATCCTCAATCCCGAATGGGGCGCCGTCAACATCATCCTGACGAAAATCGGCCTCGGATCGCTCGCCCTGCCCTGGCTCGGGGATACGCGGACCGCCCTCGCGGCGATATCGCTCGTATCGTCCTGGCAATGGGTCGGCCTGCCGACCATGATGTTCCTCGCGGGCCTCGAGCGCATACCCGACGAGCTCTTCGAGGCCGCGCAGATAGACGGAGCGGGCGGCTGGCTCACCTTCGCGAAAGTGAAGCTGCCGCTCCTCATGCCGGTGGTCGGGATCGTCTCGGTCCTCACCTTCGTCGGCAACTTCAACGCCTTCGACGTCGTCTTCGCCATGGAGGGGGCCAACGGGCCGCCCGACTACGCGACCGACCTGATGGGCACCTTCTTCTACCGCACCGGCATAGCCGGGCAGCATCCCATCGGCATCCCGGACATGGGGCTCGGGGCGGCCGTGGCCACCGTGACCTTCGTCGTGCTCTTCGCGGGCATCCTGCTCGCGAACCGGCTCACCGGCCGGGGCGAGGCCGAGGCGCCGCGCCGCGCCGGAGAGGGGGCCTGAGATGGCAGGAATCAAGGTCCGCGATCCCGCGAAGGCGCTCAAGTACATCCTGCTCGGCTTCTGGAGCCTCCTCGTCCTCTTTCCGCTCTGGACGATGGTGGTCAACTCCTTCAAGTTCAAGAACGCCATCTACCTGGATCCCTTCGGACTTCCGAAGTCGCTCAACCTGACCGGGTATCTGACCGTGTTCCAGAACTCCCCCTTCCCGCGCTACTTCCTGAACAGCCTCATCGTGACGGTGGTCTCGCTCTCGGTCATCCTCTTCTTCGGCTCGCTGGCCGCCTACGGCTGCGTCCGGTGGAAGTCCCGGTACTCGAGGTGGATCTACCTCTTTTTCGTCGCGGGCCTCACGGTGCCGATCAAGATCGGCTCGGTGAATCTCCTGCAGATCATGATCAAGCTCCACCTCATCGACACGACCTGGAGCGTGGTGCCCGTCTACGTGGCCATGGGCCTGCCCATAGCGGTGTTCACGCTGTACGAATTCATCCGGGGCATTCCCGTGGAGCTGACCGAGGCCGCGCTCATCGACGGCGCCGGTCCCTACAAGATCTACTGGTCCATCATCGTGCGCCTGGTGCGGCCCGCGCTCGCGACCGTCGCCATCTTCAACCTCGTCCCCATCTGGAACGATCTCTGGTTCCCCCTCATCTTCATCAGGAGGGACAGCCAGCGGACCCTGATCCTGGGCGTGACGCGGCTGTTCGGCGAGTACCAGACCGACTGGTCCAAGATCCTCGCCGTCCTGTCGCTGAGCTGCGTGCCGGTCATCATCCTGTACCTCACGATGGCGAAGCAGTTCATCTCGGGCTTGACAGCGGGTGCGGTAAAAGGCTGACAATGTCGCATCGTTCGGCGGCCTCCCCGAAGCGAGAACGCGATCGGGGAGGCCGCGGCAATCCATTCTTGCCGGGCGCGCGGCCGCGCCGGTGACGGAGTTAGAGACATGGCAAAGGGCAACGCGCTCGTGGGCCAATCGGGAGGGCCGACGGCGGTCATCAACGCGAGTCTCGCCGGGGTGGTCGAGGGCTGCCTCGACGCGGCGATCGGGGACTCGGTGCTGGGCATGCGCTTCGGCATCGAGGGTTTCATGGAGGGGAGGCTCGTGGACCTCGGGCGGCAGCGCCCCGCGACGCTCTCGGCCCTGCGCCGGACCCCCTCCTCGATCCTCGGCTCCAGCAGGCACAAGCTGCGGGACGAGGATTTTCCCCGGATCCTCGAGCTCCTGCGGAGCTACGACATCCGCTACTTCTTCCTCATAGGCGGCAACGACACGATGGATACCGTGCATCGCGTCGAGGCCTACTGCCGCGAGCGCGGCTACGGGCTTTGCGGCATCGGCGTGCCCAAGACCGTCGACAACGACCTCTACGGCACCGACCACACGCCGGGCTTTCCCTCGGCGGCGCGCTACGTGGCCCTGTCTACCCTGCAGTCGGGGCGCCTGGGGCGCGACATGCGCCGCGTCGACTCTTTCGTGGTGCAGCAGACGGTCGGGCGCGAGTCAGGCTGGCTCGCGGCCTCCTCGGCCCTGGCGCGGCGAGGCGAGGGCGACGCCCCCCACCTCGTCTACCTGCCCGAGCGCAGGCTCTCGCCGGAGGGCGTAGTCCGCGATGTGCGTACCTGTATCGAGCGCTTCGGCTGGTGCTCGATCGTCTGCGGCGAGGGAATAGTCTGGGAGGACGGCAGTCCCGTGTCGCAGACGCGCGAGCGCGACAAGTTCCAGAACGCCGAGTTCGGCGCCATGGGCGGCTCCAGCGCCGCCCTGGCCCTGCACCGCCTCATCCGCGAGGCGACGGGCCTGCGCGGCGAGTTCCAGATCACCGAGTCGCTGTCCATGTGCGCCGACGACCGCGTCCCGGAAGCGGACCGGAGCGAGGCCTATGCCTGCGGCCGCCGCGCGGCCGAGCTGGCGGCTGCGGGCGCGAGCGGGGTCATGGTGACTATCGGCCGCGCCCCGGGGCCGCGCTACGAGCCGGTCTACGGCACGGCGAGCCTCGCGGAGGTGGCCGTGCGCGCCAAGCCCATGCCCGACGCTTTCATCGCCGAGAGCGGCAGCGACGTCACTCCCGCCTTCCTCGACTATCTGCGGCCCCTCGTGGGCGAGCTGCCCGGCTACGCCGAGCTCGACGACATCGCGCCCGCCGCTCCGCGCGGCTTCTAACCGGGGGCTGAAAAAGGCTATGGAGCCTTTTCCGGCACTACTTTGAGGAGGATGGCATGAACGCCGACGACCCGAAACAGTCCGGCTACGCCCTCGTGCGGGAAATGCTCGAGGCGCCCGAGATGGTCAGGCGCCTCGACTTGAAGCGCATAACGTCTTTCGCGGAGCGCGTGCGCGGCTCCTCCGCGCTGCTCTCCGGCGAGGGCTCCTCGCGGATCTTTCCCGCCAAGAAGGCCATCGCCGACTCGCTGCGGCGAGGCTACCGCGACCGGCTCTTCACCGAGGGCGCCACGCAGGCGCTGGAGTACGATCTGCGCGGGGCGAGCGTCTTCATTGCCTCGAACTCGGGGCGCACCAAGGAAGGCGTGCGGCTGCTCGCTCACCTGCGCTCGGCCGGATGCGCGCTCGCGATCGGCGTGGTCGCCAACCCGGGCACGCCCCTCGCCGAGGGGCCCGACTCCTCCTACCTCCTGTCCTGCGGGCCGGAGAAGGCCGTCGCCGCCACCAAGAGCGTCCTCGAACAGGCGCTGTTCTACGACATCCTCTTCCGCTCGCGCTCGGGCGCCGAGCTGCCCGATCTGCACAGGCTGGCCGACCTCATGGAGGAGGCCCTGCGGGCCCCGGTGCCCGCCGAGATCGTCGCGGCCCTGAGCGGGGCGCGGACCCTGTACTGGGCCGGCCGCAACGACGGGGTGGCCGAGGAACTCACCTTGAAGACGAACGAGATCGCCCGGAAGAAGTCCGATTTCCTGGAAGGCACCTACGCCGCGCACGGCATCGAGGAGGTGCTCGAGAGCTCGGACGCGCTGGTGGTGGTGGACCCCTTTCCCGAGGAGGAAGCGAAGTTCGAGGAGGTGCTCGTCAAGGGGGCCGGCATCGCGGTCGCGGCCATCGCGCAGCGCCAGACCCGCTTCCCCTCCCTGCGCGTGGCCTCCTACGGCGACTTCTCGCCCTACATCCAGCTCTGCGCGGGCTGGAATCTCCTCGTGGCGACGGGCCTGGCGCTCGGCATCGACCTGGACCATCCGCTCAGGGCCAGGAAGATCGGCAACGAGTTCGTTCCCTGAGCGCGGGATCCCGAAGCCGGCTCGGTATGAAGCTTTCCGCGTGCCATGCCGGCTGCCAATCGGGCTATTGCGTGCTATACTGGCGCTTCATCATAGGCGGGAGCAGTCATGTCGGAGTCGAGCGCGGATCCGGTGAGAACCATTCTCCTCGTGGAGGACGAGGCCATCATCGCCCTCAACGAGAAAAGGCAACTCGAGGGTCAGGGCTATAGGGTGATCATCGCCTATACGGGCGAAAAGGCGGTGGAAGCGGTCGAGTCCGGAAGCCCGATCGATCTCATCCTCATGGACATCAACCTCGGGGGCGGGATCGACGGCACGGAGGCGGCCAGCAAGATCCTGCAGCTGCGGGATATCCCCGTCGTCTTTCTGTCGAGCCACTCGGAACCCGAGATCGTGTCGAAAACGGAAGCGATCACCTCCTACGGCTACGCCCTGAAGGGTTCCGGCATCACGGTGCTCGACGCCTCGATCAAGATGGCCTTCAAGCTGTTCTACGCCAATCGGGAGATCAAGAGGAGCTCGGTCGTCATCCAGGAGCACAACCAGCTCCTGGAGACCATCCTGGAGAGCTTCCCCGGCGCGGTCTTCTGGAAGGACGCGAACCTCGTCTATCGGGGCTGCAACACGGCCGAGGCGCGGGACGCGGGTCTCGAATCGCCGGAAGACGTGATAGGCAAGAACGATTACGATCTTTTTAGAGGCGGCTATGCGGCCGACTTCTACCGGGAGAGCGACCGCCAGGTGCTCCGAAGCGGCAAGCCGGTGCTTCGCATCGAGGAAAAGTACGAACGGGAGGCCGGTGCGCCCCTGCAGTACGAGACGAGCAAGTTCCCGCTCTTCGACGCCGAAGGCCGAGCCTCGGGCGTGTTCGGCGTCTCGATCGATATCACCGAGCTCAAGGAGGCCCAGGAGCGGCTCGTGACCGCCAACGAGATGCTCAGGAAGATCCTCGATTCCATTCCCCAGTTCATCGCCTGGAAGAACCGGAACTCAGTCTTCCTCGGCTGCAACAGGAACTACGCGTCCTTCTTCGGCCTGCCCGAGCCCCAGTCGATAGTCGGCAAGACGGACCGGGACCTGCCGATGAGCGAAGAGGACATGGGCCAGTACTTCGAGGACGACCGCTGGGTGATGGAGACGGACAGGCCCAAGCACCATATCATCGAGCGGAACACCGACGCCTGCGGCCGGGAGGTCTGGCTCGACACCAACAAGGTGCCCCTCCACGACGCCGAGGGCAGGGTGAACGGCCTGCTCGTCGCCTTCTCGGACATCACCCAGCGCTGGGAGGCCGAAAGAGCCCTCGCCGAAAGCGAGCAGCTCTACCTGTCGATCCTCGACGCCTCTCCCGACGGCATAGCGGTCACGGATCTCTCGGGCGAGATACTCATGCTCTCTCCCAAGGCTATGAAGATGCTCGGCTACGAACGGGAGGAGTCGATCGGCCGATCGGTCGTCGATTTCGTGGCTTCGGAGGACCGCGGCCGGGCCCTCGCCGGCATAGCGCGCATGGCGGCAGGCGAGGCGGGCGAGCTCGGCGAATACCGAGCGATACACAAAGACGGAAGCCTCCGCGTCATCGAGGTCAACGCCGGCACCGTCCGCGATGCCGACGGCGAGCACGGCAAGATCATCCTCGTCATGCGCGACATTTTCAGCCACAAGCTCACCGGAGACTCCCTGCGAGAGAGCCACGACCTCCTCAAGGCCATCACCGACGCGGCCCAGGACGCGATCGTCATGATGGACAAGTCGGGCCGCATAGCGTATTGGAGTCCGGCCGCCGAAAAGATCTTCGGCTACGCCGCGGATGAGGCGATAGGCCGGAATCTGCATCGGCTGCTGGCGTCCGCGGAGGACGGCGAGAGGATCGAGGCCGGTCTCGAGCGGTTCCATTCCACCGGCGAGGGAAGATACGTGGGGACCACCAGCGAGATACTCGCGCGCACGAAGAGCGGCGCCGAGCTGCCGGCCGAGATGACGATCGCGGCCTTGAACATGGCCGGCGACTGGAATGCCGTCGCGGTGCTGCGCGACATCACCGAGCGGAAGCAGAAGGAGGCGACGATAGCCGCCCTTCTCGAGGAGAAGGACCTCATCCTGAAGGAGGTCCACCATCGGGTCAAGAACAACATGGGCACGATCCAGTCCCTGCTCACTCTCCAGGCCGGCTCCCTGAAGGACGGCTGCGCCGTCTCGTCGCTCGAGGACGCGGCCGAGCGTGTCCAGAGCATGATGGTGCTCTACGACAAGCTCTACCAGTCGTCGAGCTTCACCTCCCTTTCGGCCAGGGAATATCTGCCCGCCCTGGTCGAGCAGGTGATAGGCAACTTCCCGAGCGAGCGCAGGGTCCGGATCGAGACCGAGGTCGAGGACTTCAGCCTGAGCTCGAAGCTCCTCCAGCCTCTGGGCATCATCGTCAACGAGTTGGTGACCAACGCGATGAAGTACGCGTTCGTCGGGCGTCGGGAAGGCACGATCAGCCTCTCCGCCTCGCTCGCGGGGAGTCGCGTCGCCATACTATTCGCGGACGACGGAGTCGGTTTTCCCGAAGCGGTGGGTCTCGAAAATTCGCAGGGCTTCGGCCTGATGCTCGTCCATGCCTTGACGGAGCAGCTGAGGGGGAGCATCCGGATGGAGAGGGGGAAGGGAACGAGGTTCCTCATCGAGTTCGAGCGATGAGCTCCGGTTCCAGGGCCAGACCTGGGGAATGGCCATGGCCTTCTTGAATATGGTGCGTTCATCGTCGTTCGGGTCTGCGCCGCGGATACCGGACGCGATTTCCGCCTCGACCCTTTCCCCATCCCTCGGCAGCTCCCCTTAGCCGAAGAGCAGGTGCCGCTCCTCCTCCGAATCGTCCGCGTAGGCGCCGCGATACTCGGGCGGCAGGAGGCGGGCGAGGCGCCGCATGATCTCGTCCGTGGCCTCTTCTCGGCCGCGGCGCCCCTCGCCGGGAGCCGGCGGGCGCAGCTTGAAGCTCTCGCCGACCTTGAACACGAAGCGGGTCTTGCGGAACGAGCGGAGGTTCTCCCAGAAGCGCTCGCCGCCGTAGTGGGCCACGGGCACGATAGTCGCGTTCTCCCGCCGCGCCAGCATGACGATGCCGGCGCGGCCGCGCTGGAGGCGGCCGTGCCCGCTGCGGGTGCCCTCGGGTGCCATGGCGAGGATCCGCCCGGCCCGCAGGGCCTCGCCGGCCTTGCGCATGGCCGTGAGATCGGTGCTCTCCCGGTCGAGGGAAATGGCGTCCCAGGCCCAGGCGAGGGCGCCGATGATCGGGTTGTCCCAGGTCTCCCGCTTGACCATGCCCACCAGGTCGCGCGGATAGAGGTAGGTGTACAGGAGCGGCACCTCGAGGAAGTTGATGTGGTTGATCACGACGATGAGCGGCCCCGTGCGCGGCAGCTTCTCGAGCTCGCGGCCGTCGACGGTGCAGACCGCTCCCAATATGAGCTTGACGAGGGGACTCACGAGGCGGGAGACGGACTTCACGATACCGGCGCGCCTTCGTCCGCGCACAAGAGGCGCAGCTTCGAGCCCAGGCATTCCGCGACGATGTTCGTGCCGTTCGTGCAGATGGTCTCGCCGTCGGCGTGGACCACGAGGCCTCCCGCCGGGGCCAGCACCTCGAAGCGGCTGGAGCGCTCGGTCCTCACCTTGGGGTGGGTCGCCTGCGTGCCCTTGGTGTACCTGACCACGAGGCCGAGCATTTCGCGCCTCGTGAGGCTCTCGGCCATGCAGAGGTCGAGGAGGCCGTCCCGGATGTCGGCCGAGGGCGCCATGTAGAAGGTGCCGCCCATGCGCTTGCCGTTCATGATGGAGATCTGGTGGCTGCGCTGCCCGAGAATGCGCGAATCGAAGGCGACCGTCACCTCGGGCGCCTCGGGATAGACGGCCATGGTCCTGAGCGCGCCGAGCACGTAGCCCATGAAGCCGTGGACGCGGCGCATCTTCGCGGCGGCGAGGCCGACGATGGTGTCGAAGCCGATGCCGATGCCGTTGCCGAAGTACCGGCCCCGGGGATAGTCGCCGCCCGTGACGAGCCCGACGTCGACGAGGCGCGAGCTTCCCGCCGCCAGGAGCCCGACGCTCTCGGCCAGCGAGCTGGGCAGGCCGGCCCCGTACTCGAAATCGTTGCCGCGCCCGATGCCCAAGACGGCGAGGGCGGGGATGGTGTCGCCCCGCGCGTCTGCGGCCATGAGGCCGTTGATGACCTCGTTGGTCGTGCCGTCGCCCCCGGCCGAGGCCAGGGTCGAGAAGCCTTCGCGGGCCGCCTCGCGGGCCAGCTCGATCGCGTGGCCGACCGCCTTCGTCAGGTGAAGCTCGTAGTCGATCCCCCGCGCCCGCAGGAGAGCTTCCACCTCGGCGAGCCTGCCCGCGGCCTTGCCCTGGGCGGCAGCGGGGTTGAAGATAAGTTTACAGCGCTGTGCAAGCATAGTTCGACCGATCATGCCATCGAGTCCGCGAGGATTCAAGTCAAAAAGCGGAGTTTCGCTCGGTGCCGCGCTTTTTCACGAAGCTGCCGAGCCGGATTTCCTCGAAGGCCTCGTCCAGCTCGGCCTCGGTGTTCATGACGATGGGACCGCGCCAGGCCACGCTCTCGCCCAGCGGACGGGCGCGGAAGAAAATGCCGCGCGCTCCGAGAGCGCCCGCGGCGAGGGCGATCGAGCCGCCTTCGCCGAACAGAAGTCCGCTGCCCGAGCCCGCTTCCTCGGCGCCGCCCGAAGACAGGCTTCCGTCGTAGACGTAGAGGAAGGCCGTCTCTCCCGCGGGCGCTTCGAGCTCCAGCCTCGCCCCGGAATCCAGGTGGAGGTCGAGGTAGGTCGGCGAGCGGGCGATGCCCGTGATGGGTCCCGCGACGCCGCCGAAACTCCCCGCGATCACGAGAACCTCCCCGCCCTCCACCCCGACATGGGGCACTTCCGCGGCCAGCACGCCCCGGTAGGCGGGATCGCTCATCTTCTCGTCCTTCGGGAGGTTGACCCAAAGCTGGAAGCCGTGCACGCCCCGCGGCGAGGCCTGCGGCATCTCCTCGTGGATGATGCCCGAGCCCGCCGTCATCCATTGCAGGTCGCCCGGCCCTATCTCGCCCGAGTTGCCCATGCTGTCGCCGTGGCGGACCCGCCCCTCGAGCAGGTAGGTCACGGTCTCGATGCCGCGGTGCGGGTGCCAGGGAAAGCCCGCGATGTACTCCTCGGTCTTGTCCGAGCCGAAGGCGTCGAGCAGGAGGAAGGGGTCGAAGGAGGCGGTGTCCCCGAAGCCGAAGACCCTCGTCAGCCTGACTCCGGCGCCGTCCATCGTCCGGCGGCCCCGTACGATCCGTGCGACTTCACGTTCGGCCATGGTTTCCCCCTCTGGCTCAAGTATAGCGGAGAGCGGCGCTTTCCGCATTCGTACTCGCGCAGGTCGGATGTGATCGGGACGATGGCGACGAATGCCGCCCTGGCGCTCATCATCGCGGCGGCCGCGCTGACCATGGGCATCGTGCCCTATCTCGCCATCCAGCTCCCCATCATGTACTTCGCGAGCATGGCCGGGGTCTGGCTCTTCTTCATCCAGCACCAGTTTCCCGGGGTCTACTGGGTCAAGAACGCCGAAGACGAAACGGCCGGCACGCTGATCGGCTTCCGGGACGCCGGGCCCCGGCTCCGGAGGCCTCGCCGATCCAGCCCGCTTCAGTAGCCTGCCGTGAGCGAGCGGATCAGGTCGATGAGCGGCCCGGGGAATACGCCGAGCGCGATCACCACGACGACGGCCACGACGATGGCCAGGGCGGCCGGGCCGAAGGCGCGCGCCGGCCGCGAAAGCGTGGCTCCGGAGGCCTCGGCCGAGGCTCCGCCGGAGGCTTCGCCCGCGGCCGCCCCGGCCTCGGAGGCGGGGCTGTACATGATCGAGACGACCTTGAGGTAGTAGTAGATCGAGATCGTGCTGTTCACGGCGAGCAGTACGGCCAGGACCCAGAGGAAGGCTCCCTCTCCGGCGCGGAAGATGAGGAACTTGCCCATGAAGCCCGCGGTGAGCGGCAGCCCGGCCAGGGAGAGCATGGACAGGGCGAGTCCCGCCGCGAGGCCGGGCCTGCGCGAGGCGAGGGCGCGGTAGCTCTCGAGATCGTCGCATTCCCCGTCCCCCTCCGCGAGCGCGGAGATGGCCGCGAAGGCCCCGAGCGAGGAGGCGAAGTAGGCGATCAGGTAGAAGGCGACGGTGGGCGCGGCCCTGCCCGGGCCGGCGATGATGGCTATGAGGAGGTAGCCGATATGGGCGATGGAGGAATAGGCCAGTATCCGCTTGATGCGCTGCTCCCGCAGGGCGAGGAGGTTGCCGGCGAACATCGACAGGGCGGCCACGGCGGCGAAGATCCAGGGATAGGCGCCGGCGGAGGCGAGGCCCGAGGGGGCGAAGAACCGCACGAGGAAGACCGCCATGGCGCCCTTGGAGACGGTGGCGATGAAGGCCGTCACGGGAGTGGGGGCCGCGTCGTAGACCTCCGGGGTCCAGAAATGGAAGGGCACGGCGGCGAGCTTGAAGCCGATGCCCACCGTCATGAGGCCGAGGGAGGCGAGGACGAGGACATCGGGGCTACCCGCGGCGAGGGCGGCGGCCAGGTCGGCGGTCTTGAGGCTCCCCGTAGCCATGAAGGCGAGGGCCATGCCGAAGAGGAGGAAGGCCGAGGAGGCCCCCGCCAGGATGAGGTACATGAAGCCGGCCTGGGCGCCGATGGTCTTCTCGCGGCGGAAGGCGATGAGCGAGAAGAGGCTGACGCTCAAAAGCTCGAGGCCGAGGAAGAGGGTGACGAAGCTCGTGGCGGCGGCGAGGACGCTGGCGCCCAGCGAGGCCAGGAGCAGGAGGAAGTAGTACTCCCCGCCCGACTCCCCGTCCGAATCCTCGCCTGAGCGCGGAGCCATGTACCGGTACGAGACGAGGGCCACGAGGAAGGCCGTGGCGAAGATGAGGGCCTGGGCGAAGAGGGTGAAGCCGTCGATCTCGACCAGGCCGGCGACGGCGCGGGGCGCCTCGGACCAGGCCAGGCCTATCGCGGCCAGGGCGAGGGCCAGGACGACCAGCGCCACGGCGAAGGGGGCCGCCGGCCGCTTTCCGGCGAAGGCCGAGACGAGGAGCACGACGATGGAGCCGCCCGCCGCGAGCACCAGCGGCGAGAGGGCGAGGAAATCTACTGAGCTCATGGCATCACCCCTGGCGTCAGGCCGAGACTAGCGCCCAGCGTGGCGAGCAGTTTGAGGACCTCCTGCGGGAAGAGGCCGAGATAGACGAGGGCGGCGACGAGGACGCCGAGGAGGAGGACCTGGGGAGCGCCCAGGTCGCTTACCGTGAGCGCCCCGCTCGGGGAGCCGTGGAAGCTCAGCTGGAACATCCTGAGGGCGTAGACCATGGCCACCACGAGGCCGAAGCCGGCGACGATCGTCGCCGCGAGGTAGGCGTGGAAGCTTCCCGACAGGACCAGGAACTCGCCGATGAAGTTGCCCAGCCCCGGCAGTCCCACGAGCCCGAGCGTCAGCACCAGGCCGAAGGCGCCCATGCGCGGCGCCTTCGACCAGAGGCCGCCCAGGCGGTCGAGGTCGCGGGTCCCGCTCCGCTCTTCGAGCCAGCCGACCAGGACGAAGAGGGCGCCGGTGCCGATGCCGTGGCTCAGCATCTGGATGACCGCGCCGTCCAGGCCCTGGGCGGTCAGCGTGAAGATGCCGACGAGGACGAAGCCCAGGTGGCTCACGCTGGTGTAGGAGACCAGGCGCTTCAGGTCCTTCTGGGCGAAGGCCATGAAGCCCCCGTAGACGATCCCCGCCACGCCCAGCCAGACGGCTATGGGAGCGAAGCCGCGGACCGCGTCGGGAAAGAGCGGGAGGAGGAAGCGGATCATCCCGTAGCCCGCGGTCTTCGAGAGGAGAGCCGCGAGCAGGACGCTGCCCCCGGTCGGCGCCTCGGTGTAGGTGTCGGGCAGCCAGGCGTGGAGGGGGAAGACGGGCAGCTTCACGGCGAAGGCGGCGAAGAAGCCCAGCATGAGCAGCATGCCGGCCGCGGGGCCGAAGGCGGTGCCCAGGAGGACGCGATAGTCGAAACTGTAGACGCCCGTGGCCCTGCCGTGCAGGACGTACAGCGCCACGACGGCCACGAACATCAGGATTCCGCCGGCCTGCGAGAAGAGGAAGAACTTGACCGAGGCCTTGTGCCTGCCCGGCCCTCCCCAGACGTCTACCAGGAAGTACATCGGGATGAGCATGAGCTCCCACATGAAGGCGAAGAGGAAGAGGTCGACGGAGAGGAAGACCCCGTAGATGCCCGCCATGACGAGGGCCAGGGCCAGGTGGAAGAGGGCCACCTTCCGCTTGAGGCTCTTCCAGGAGGCGAGCACCGCCGCGGCGCCCATGAGCGCGGTGAGGATCACGAAGAGGAGCGAGAGCCCGTCCAAGCCCAGGGTGAAGCTCACGCCGAGCGAAGGTATCCAGGCGTGGCTCTCCACCGCGAGCCAGGCTCCTGAAGCCGAGCCGGAGGCTAAGCCGGCGGCCGAGCCGGCCGGCGGCGCTCCGGCGCCGAGGAGCCAGAGGACGAGGGCCAGGACCAGATTGACGAAGTTGGCGAGGAGCGAGATCCAGCGCACCAGGAGCGGCCGCCGATCCCCCGCCGCGAGGATGAGGATGGCGGACAGGATGGGAACGAGGATGAACAGACTGAGGCTGAAAAGACTGTGGTTCATAGGAATACCGCCGCCGCGACGATGAGCGCGGCTCCCAGGGCGAGGGCCGCGACGTAGAGGCGGATCCTCCCGGTCTGGCTCCTGCGCAGGACGAGCGAGAGCGACAGGTTCGCGGCTCCGAAGCCCTCGGAGGCCCTGTCCACGATGTCGCGCCTATTGATCCGGGCGATCCACTCGAAGGGACGCTGGAAGAGGAAGGCGTAGGCCGAGTCGAAGAGCCAGCCCTTCTTCAGGAAGGCGCCGAAGCCCGGCTCGGACCGGCCGGCCCTGAGGGCCTCCGCGCTCCTTCGGGCGAGCATCCGGCCGAAGGGGATGCCGGCCAGGGTCACCGCGAGCGAGATGGCCGAGAGCAGGGCTTCGGTGCCGGAGGCGCCGCCAGCGGCGGAGAAGGGCAGGGCCCCGCCGAGGAAGGCGGACAGGAAGGGCACGCCGCCCAGGAAAGAGGGGAAGTCGAGGAGGCCGCCGAAGAGGCAGAGGACGGCCAGGATGGCCAAGGGGACGGCCATCCCCGCGTGGGTCGGCAGGGGACCTTCCTCTCCGTGTCCGGCGGCATCGAGGCCGTCGCGAGCTCGGCCGTCGCGAGCTCGGCCGTCGCGAGCTCTGTCCCCGAACACGAGGAAGAGGAGGCGGAAGGTGTAGAGCGAAGTCAGGAACACGCCGACCAGGCCGGCGATCCACAGCCAGTAGTCGCCCGACTCCCAGACGGCGGCGAGGATCCCGTCCTTGCTCGCGAAGCCGGAGCTGACCGGCGGCAGGGCGGTGAGGCCGAAGGCGCCGATCAGGAAGACCCAGAAGACGAAGGGCATGCGCTTCGAGAGGCCTCCCATGCGCCTGATGTCGTGCTCGTGGTGGAGGGCGTTGATGATGACGCCTGCGGCGAGGAAGAGCAGCGACTTGAAGAAGGCGTGGGTGACGAGATGGAAGATCGCCCCGGTCCAGGCGCCGACGCCGAGGGCCAGGAACATGTAGCCGATCTGGCTCATGGTCGAGTAGGCGAGCACGCGCTTGATGTCGGTCTGGACGACGGCGCTCGCCCCCGCGACGACGAGGGTGGCCGCGCCGATCACGCCGACCGCGAGCAGGACGGGCGGGGCGAGGCTGAAGATGACGTGGGTCCGCGCGACGAGGTAGACGCCCGCGGTGACCATCGTCGCCGCGTGGATGAGGGCGCTCACCGGGCTGGGGCCGGCCATCGCGTCGGGCAGCCAGGTCTGCAGCGGCAGCTGGGCCGACTTGCCCAGGGCGCCGCCGAGGATGAGGGCCGCGGCCCAGATCGCGGTGGGCGAGCCGACCGGCCAGGAAGCGAGCGCGCGTTGCGCGCTTTCCTGGATGCCGAAGCTCCCCAGGCTCTGGGCGACGAGGAAGATGCCGACCAGGAGCGAGACGTCCCCGACGCGCGTCACGATGAAGGCCTTGCGCGCGGCGAGTCCGTTGGCCGGGTCCCGGTACCAGAAGCCGATGAGGAGGTAGCTGCACAGGCCCACCCCCTCCCAGCCGAGGTAGAGCAGCACGAGGTTGTCGGCCAGGACGAGGATGAGCATGGAGCTCACGAAGAGGTTCATGTAGGCGAAGAAGCGGGGGTAGCCCTCCTCGCCGGCCATGTGCTCGATCGAGAACAGGTGGATGAGGAAGCCGACGACGGTCACGACGAGGATCATCGCCACCGACAGGGCGTCGAGCCTGAACGCGAACGAGCTGGCGAGCCCGCCGGAGCTGAACCAGCTCCAGAGCGTGAGCGTGTAGCCGGAGGAGCCGGAGGCCGCGAAGGCGATCGACACGGCGATCGCGGCGGCCATCGAGAGCCCAGCCGCCGCGCTGCCTACGACGCCGCCCGAGCGTCCGCGGAGTCCTCGGCCGAAAAAGGCGAGCACGAGGAATCCCGCCAGGGGAAAGGCGGGTACGAGCCAGAGAAAGTCCATGCTAGCGTTCCTCCCCGGAGACGATGCTGTCGAGCTCGAGGCTCTTGCCCTTGCCGAAGAGGAAGACGACCAGGGCCAGCCCGACCGCGACCTCGGCTGCCGCCACCGCGAGCAGGAAGATGAACATCACCTGCCCCTGCGCACTGGCCCAGGAGGCGCCGGCGACGATGAAGGCGAAGCCGGCGGCGTTGAGCATGATCTCGGTGCACAGGAGCATGAAGAGCATGTTGCGGCGCACGAGGAGGCCGACCAGCCCCGCCGCGAAGATGATCGCAGCGACCGCGAGGCCGAAATCCGTAGCTTGGATCGTCATCGGCTTTGCTCCTTTCCGGCCTCGGCCGAGGGAGGCTCGTCGCGCCTCGCGAGCCGGAAGGCGCCGACGAGGCCCGAGAGGAGGAGGAAGGCGGCGATCTCCGAGCCGAGGAGATAGGGTCCGAAGAGCGCCATCCCGACCGCCTTGGGAGCGACCGAGGCGGCGCCTCCCGCTTGGCCGGCCGGCCGCCCGAGCGACACGTAGACCAGCTCCGCGAGGAGGGCGGCGCCGAGGAGGGCGGGCAGGATCCAGGCGCTCGGCTTGAAGGTGGAGCTCGCCGCCCCGACCATCATCACCACGAAGACGAAGAGCACGAGGATGGCTCCGGCGTAGACCACGATCTCGAGGGCGGCGGCGAAGCTCGCCCCCAGGATGAGCATCGAGACCGCCAGGGCGAAGAGCGAGACGATCAGGTAGAGCAGGGCGTGCACCGCGTTGCGCTGGACGATCACGAGGATCGTCGCCGCCACCGCGATGAGGCCGCTTACAAGCAGGGCCGGGTTCACAGACCGCCTCCAGTTCTCACGGCAGGAGAGATTTGACGTCCACGGGCGGCCGCTCGCGCTCGGCCTCGCCCTTGGCCTTGCCCCGGATCTGCAGACCCGAGACGCGATAGAAATTGTAGTCCTTATATTTGCCCTGTCCGGAGATGAGGAGGTCCTCCTTCTCGTAGACCAGGTTCTTGCGCGCGTACTCGCCCATCTCGTAGTCGGGGGTGAGCTGGATGGCGTAGGTGGGGCAGGCCTCCTCGCAGAAGCCGCAGAAGATGCAGCGCGAGAAGTTGATCCTGAAGGTCGAGGCGTAGCGCCTGCCGTCCTCGCGGTTGGCCGACTGGATGGCGATGCAGGAGACCGGGCAGGCCACCGAGCAGAGGTAGCAGCCGACGCAGCGCTCCTCCCCGTCGGGATCGCGCGTGAGCACGATCCGGCCGCGCCAGCGCGCGGGAAGCTTGCGCTTCTTCTCGGGATAGAGCACGGTCACCTTGGGCATGAAGAGCCGCTTGAACACAATCCAGATGGATCGAACTAAGCTCCACACGTTCGTGCCTCCTAATGGGCGCCCGCGAGGACGATGGCGCCGGTGACCGCCAGGTTCGCCATGGCGAGCGGGAACATGATCTTCCAGCCGAACGCGACGAGCTGGTCGTAGCGGGGACGCGGCAGGGATCCTCGGATGAGGATGAAGATGCAGACGAAGATGCCCGTCTTGAGGACGAACCAGACGATCGGCGGGAGCCAGGGGCCCTGCCAGCCGCCGAAGAAGAGGGTCACGAGGATGGCCGAGTTGAGAACGACGCCCACGTACTCGCCCAGGTAGAACATGGCGAACTTGAAGCCCGAGTATTCGGTGTGGAAGCCCGCCACCAGCTCGTTCTCCGCCTCGCTCAGGTCGAAGGGCGTGCGCCGCGTCTCGGCGAGGGAGGCCACGAAGAAGAGGAGGAAGCCCGCCAGCTGGGGCGCGACGAACCAGAGCCTGGCCTGCGCGTTCACGATGTCCACGAGGCTGAACGAGCCCGTCTGGACGACGATGCCGAGGAGCGAGATGCCCATGAACACCTCGTAGCTCACCATCTGGCCGACCGCCCGCACTCCGCCGAGGAGGGCGAACTTGTTGTTGGAGCTCCAGCCGCCCAGGACGACGGCATAGACGGCGAGCGAGGACATGCCGAGCAGATAGAGGAGGCCGACGTTGAGGTTCGACATCACGACCAGCGGCGTCAGCGGGATCACGGCGAAGGAGGCGAGCACCGTCAGGATGATGATCGCCGGCGCGAGCATGAAGACCGGGCGGTCCGCGAAGGGCGGGATCCAGTTCTCCTTCGTGAAGATCTTCAGCATGTCGGCGACGACCTGCCCGAGACCGAAGGGGCCGATCCGGTTGGGCCCGTAGCGCTCCTGCAGGAAGCCGAGGAGCCGGCGCTCCAGCCAGATCGTCAGCGCCGCGAAGATGAGGGCGCCGAAGAGGAGGACGACGGCCAGGGCCACGGTCCAGATGAGGGCGCTCATCGCTTCGCCTCCGTGATGGCGGCCCGTCCGGGCAGGAGGGCCGCGGGTATCGGCGCCACGAAGAGCGGCGCGGCCGCGACGCCCCGGGGCATCGGCTCGACGCGGACCGGCAGTTCGACGGATACCGCCTCGGCGCCGCGCGCTCCGGCGAGCTGGAGCCGCAGCTTCGAGCCCTCGGCGAGGCCGAGACGCTCCGCATCCTCGCGGCCGAGGGCGAGGTAGGCGGCGCCGGTCCGGGCGCGGATCGCCGGGGCCCGGGAGGAGAGCTCCTCGGAGCCGAAGACCTCGGCGCGCGGCAGGACGAGCAGCTCGCCCGCGCGCGGGGCGAAGGCCTCGGGCGGGCTCCCGTAGAGCGCCGCGTCCGCCTTGCCTTCCCGCGGCTCCAGAAGCCGTACGCCCGAATCGCCGTCCTTAAGGCTCCCGCCGATCTCGTCCTGGAACTTGTGCAGGGACTGGTCGGAGTTCCAGCCGGGAGCCCAGAAACGCGAGGCCAGGCTGGAGGGCGGCTGGCCCTGCAGGCCTTCCATCGAGTGCGAGAGGGGAGCGTCGCTATCCTCGGGCGGCGGCGCCTCGTGCACGTCCACATTCGCGTAACGCGCCGTGCGGGAGGTCTCGCGCGGGCTGCCCCGCGGGACGCGCATGCCCCGGACGCGGAAATCCGCGCCGGGCGCGGCCGCGCCGAGCCCCGAGAAGACGGGCAGCTTCCGCTCGATCTCCGCGATGAGGGCGTCGAGCCCGGCGGAGGCGGGCGAGGACAATCCCGCCGCGGCCGCCAGCTCGGCTATCCAGCGCCAGGCCTCGCGGACCGGCTCGGGACTCGGCAGGACGGCGAAGAAGCGCTGAGCCCTGCCCTCGCTCGAGACCATGCTGCCCGTGCTCTCGAAGACGGTGGCAGAGGGGAGGACGAGCTCGGCCCGGTCGGCCGTGCCGCTCTGCGTGTGGTCGATGACTATGCGGAAGGCGGCCGCGTCCATGAGGCGGGCCGCGCCGGCCGCGCCGAGGACGCGCTCCAGGTCCGCCTCGAGGACGAGGAGGACTGCCGGAGCCCCGGATCCGAGCTCGCGCTCGGCGGACTGGAGCCCGCCCGAGGCGAGGAGGAGGGAGCCGAGGCTGTCGGCCTCGGGGAAGACGAAGCTGACGAGAGGCTTCTTGCCCGCGGCGGCCAGGGCCGCGACGACCGCTCCCGAGGCCCTGACCAGGGCCTCGCTCCCGAGGCTGGAGCCGGAGACGACGAGGCTCTGCCGGGCCGCGACGAGGGAGGCCGCGATGCGCGACGCGAGCCCCAGCGCCTCGGCGCCGAGGCCCTCGACCGCGGGCGCGGAGGGATCTAGCTCGTGCGCCACGGCGAAGCCGAGGCGGGCCAGGTCGTCGGGCGCGGCCCGGTAGGTCTCTCGCGCGAAACCGTCCATGCCGGTCGGGCCGGGAGCCGCCACGTAGAAGGGGCCCCGCTCTTCCTGGACGGCCTCCCGCAGGGCGGCGTCGTCCCAGGGCGGAATGCGCTTCTCGGCCATGGCCCTGCGCTCGGGCTCGCGCCGCGAGGCCTGGCGGAGGGCGAGGCCGAGGATGGGGGCGCTCGCCCAGGCATCCTCGCCGAGCACGAACACCGCGTCGGCCTTCGAGGCCTCGTCGACGCTCGCGCTCCGGCCAGGACCCTCGGCGAGGATGCGGGCCATGAGGCGCTGCAGCTCGAGCTGCGCGTCGTCCACGGCCACGAAGAAGCGCTCAGGCCCGCAGAGCTCGCGGAGCGCGAAGTTGCTCTCGACCGAGGCGCGCGCCGAGCCGATGCCGACGAGGCGCGCGCCGCGCAGGGCCGCCGCCGCCGCCAAGGCCGCCTTGTCGGAGACCGTCTCGGCGGCCGCCGAGGGCCCGCGCCGCATGAGCGGGGAACAGATCCGGGACTCCGCGGCCGCGTACTCGTGGCCGTAGCGCCCGCGGTCGCAGATGAAGTAGCCGTTCACCGCCGCGTTGAAGCGCGGCTGGACGCGGCGGATCGTCCCGGCGGTCTCGCCGGGCGAGAGGTTGCAGCCCACGCCGCAGTGCGCGCAGATCGAGGGGGCGGTGTGGAGGTCCCACTTGCGGGCGTAGTGCGCCTTGTAGGTCTTGTCGGTGAACACCCCGGTCGGGCAGACCTCGCTGAGGTTGCCCGAGAACTCGTTCTCCAGCGGCCCGTCGGAAGCCCGCCCGAAATAGACGCTGTCGTGCCAGCCCTGGACGGCGAAGTCCGTGCCGCCCGCGTAGTCGCGGTAGAAGCGGACGCAGCGGTAGCACTGGATGCAGCGGTTCATCTCGTGGTTGAGGAAGGGCCCCAGGTTCTGATTCGTGTGCGTGCGCTTGGTGAAGCGGTACTCGCGGTAATCGTGGCCGGTCATCACCGTCATGTCCTGGAGGTGGCACTCGCCGCCCTCGTCGCACACGGGACAGTCGTGGGGATGGTTGACCATGAGCATCTCGACCACGCCCTTGCGGGCCTCTCTGGCCTCCTCGTCGGCAACGGAGATGCGCATCCCGTCGGCGACCGCGGTCATGCAGGACATGATGATCCGGCCGCGCGTGTCGCTCTCGTCCTTGAAGAGCTTGACCGCGCACTGGCGGCAGGCCCCGACCGAGTGCATGGCCGGATGCCAGCAGAAGTAGGGCAGGTCGTAGCCCAGGGAGAGGCAGACCTCGAGCAGGTTCTTGCCCTCGCCCGGATCCACCTCGTGGCGCTTGCCGTCGACGTATATCGTAGCTTTCTTCATTTCCATGGACAGCCCTTCCTGCGCAGGTGCGCCTCGAAGTCTTCGCGGAACAGCTTGAGCGCGCTTTGCAGCGGCTCCACGGCGCCGGGGGCGAGGGCGCAGAAGGTGCGCCCCGGGGCGAGCTTGCGGCTGAGATCCTCGAGCCGCTCCAGGTCGCCCTCCTCGCCGCGGCCCTCCTCCAGGGCCTCCAGGATCCTGACGATCCAGGGCAGGCCCTCGCGGCAGGGCGTGCACCAGCCGCAGGACTCGCGGGCGAAGAAGCGCTCGAGCGAAAGCAGCATCCCGACGGGGCAGGTCTTGTCGTCGAGGACGACCATCGTGCCGGTGCCCAGGCGCGAGCCCGCCTTCCCGACCGAGTCGAAGTCCATGCGCAGGTCCAGCTTGTCGGGGCCGAGGAAGTCGGTGGAGGCCCCTCCGGGCAGGAAGCCGCGGAGAACGCGACCATCGGCCATGCCCCCGGCCTTGCCTTCCAGTATTTCGCGGACCGTCGCGCCCATGGGCAGCTCCCAGACGCCGGGATTGGCGACCCAGCCCGAGACGCCGTAGAGCTTGGTGCCGGCGTCGGAGGCGGGAGAGAGGCTCTTGAACCACTCCGGCCCCTCCCTGAGGATGTGCGGGAGGTTGGCGACGGTCTCGACGTTGTTGACCACGGTGGGCCGGCCCCAGAGCCCGCTCACCTGCGGGAAGGGCGGCTTGTTGCGCGGGTTCGGGCGCTTGCCCTCGAGGGCGTTCAAGAGCCCCGTCTCCTCGCCGCAGAGATAGCGCCCCAAGCTGAGGTGGATCTCGATCTCCGGGCCGTGGCCTTCCTTCGGACGGCCGACGTAGCCGCGTTCCGTGGCTTCGGCTATGGCCCGCTCCAAGGCGGCGGCGCTCTTCAGGTACTCGCCGCGGATGTAGACGAAGGCGTGCTCGGCCCCGATCGCGGCCGAGGCGATGGCGATCCCTTCCACGATCTGGTGGGGGTCGCCCTCGAGGAGAATCCGGTCCTTCATCGTGCCGGGCTCTTTCTCGTCGGCGTTGACCACGAAGTAGCGCGGCCCGCCGTCGTCCTTCGCGGGGACGAAGCTCCATTTCTGCCCCGTCGGGAAGCCGGCCCCGCCGCGGCCTCGCAGTCCCGAGGCCGTGACGAGGTCCATGACCTCGCGGCCCGACATGGAGCGAGCCTTCTCCAGGCCCCGGTAGCCGCCGGCGGCCTCGTATTCGCTGATGGATACGGCCGTGCCGTCGGCCTTCAGCCTCTCAGTGAGCGGAGTCGCCATGCTTGTCCTCTCCGATCCGCGCGAAGATCTCGTCCAGGGTTTTTGCGTCGAGCCTGCCGTAGGGTACGCCGTCGAGGCTCATGGCCGGAGCCTGCTCGCAGAGCCCGAGGCAGCCCGCCGGCAGGAGGGTGAACTCCCCGTCCGCGCTCGTCTCGCCGAAGCCGATGCCGAGGCGCTCCTTGATGAGCTCGAGGATCGACTCCGAGCCCTTGATCCAGCAGCTCACGCTGTCGCAGGCCATGATGACATGCCTGCCCACCTGCCTCCGGAACACGAGCTCGAAGGCGGTGGCCACCGTCTCGAGTTCCTCACGGGGCATTCCGAGGACCGAGGCGGCCTCGGCCAGCGATTCGTCGGAAACCCAGCCGCGCTCTCGCTGCAGCATGGCCAGGGCCTCGGCGGCCGCGGCCCTTCGGTCGCCCGGGCGCTCGGCCGCGGCCCGGATAGCGGTTCGCTCAAGCTCGCTCAGCATTCTTCGCACCTCACCTGTCCACATCCGCCAGCACGTAGTCCACGCTGCCCAGGATCGCGACCAGGTCCGACACGGTGAGCCCCCGGCTTATGAGCGGCACCATCTGGATGTGCGCGAACGAGGGCGTCCGGATCCGCGTCCGGTAGGACATGGTTCCGCCGTCCGAAATGAGATAGTAGCTGTTGTTGCCCTTGGTGGCCTCGATGGTGACCGAGGCCTCGCCGGCCGGCACCACCGGCCCCCAGCTCACGCCCAGGAAGTGATGGATGAGCGTCTCGATGTCGTGCATCGTGCGCTCCTTCAGGGGGGGCGTGGCCAGGGGATGGTCCGACTTGTAGGGCCCGGCGGGCATGTTGTCCAGGCATTGCTCGATGATCCTGAGGCTCTGCCGCATCTCCTCGACGTGGACGGCCAGGCGGTCGTAGGAATCGCCGTGCGTTCCCGTGGGCACCTCGAACTCGAACTGCTCGTAGCCGCCGTAGGGGCGCTTCTTCCTCAGGTCCCACTCGAGGCCCGAGGCGCGGAGGAAGGGCCCCGTGGCCCCCCACTCGATGCACTCGGCGAGCGAGGCCGCGCCGATACCCTGGGAGCGGATCTGGAAGAGCCGGTTCTTCATGACCGCCGCGTCGTAGTCCTTGAGGCGGCGCCGCAGGTAGGGGATGAACTCGCGCACGAGGCCGTCCCAGCCCTCGGGCAGGTCCTGGGCCACGCCGCCGATGCGGAACCAGGCCGGGTGCATGCGCCCGCCCGTGACGGCTTCGACGATGTCGAAGGCGCGCTCGCGGTCGTTGAACATGTAGAAGACGGGGGACATCTGCCCGACGTCCTGGGCGAAGGTTCCGTAGAAGACGAGATGGCTGATGATCCTGAAGAGCTCGGCCATCATGATGCGGATGACCTTGGCGCGGTCGGGGACCTGGATGCCGGCCAGCTTCTCGACGGCGAGGACATAGGCGAAGTCGTTCATCACGCCGCCCAGGTAGTCGACCCGGTCGGTGTAGGGGATGTAGGTGTGCCAGGACTGCCGCTCGCCCATCTTCTCGGCCCCGCGGTGGTGGAAGCCGATCTCGGGCACGATGTCGACGATGACCTCGCCGTCGAGCTGGGCCATGAGGCGCAGCATGCCGTGGGCGCTCGGGTGCTGGGGACCGATGTTGACGAAGAGGTACTCGCGACCGTCCTCGCCCCTGCGGCGCATGCCGTGCTCCTCCGGCTTGAACTCCATCGAGCCCAGGATCCGGGAGACGTCGTCGTCGTCCATGTGGAAGAGCCCCAGCTCGGTGGCGCGCGCGGGGTGCTCCTTGCGCAGGGGATGCCCCTCCCAGTAGTCGGGCATGAGGATGCGCCTCAGGTCGGGATGGCCCTCGAAGCCGAGTCCGAACATGTCCCAGACTTCGCGCTCGTAGTAGTTCGCGCTCGGCCAGAGCCGGGTGATCGAAGGCGCCGAGGGATGCTCGCCCTCGAGCGCCACCTTGAGCCTGATGTCCTCGTTGCGGTCGAAGGACAGAAGCTGGTAGACCAGGCTGAAGTCGGAGGGCGGCTGTCCCTCGCGGTGGCTCCGGCCGCGCTCGTCTATGGCGGTGAGGTCGTAGAGCATGGGATAGGAGCCGCCCGGCGATCTTTTCAGGTACTCGAGGGTCTCGAGGAGGCGCTCCTTCTTCAGCCAGACGGTGGGTATGCCGTCCGCGGTTTGCTGGACCGTGAAGTTCCCGGCGCCGAAGCGTCCGGCCAGTTCCTCGAGAATCGGCGACGTGCTCATTGGCGTCGGCCCCCTTCTTCTGCCAGTTCTTCGACCGATGCGCCCGGCGGGACGACTTCGGCCCGCGGCCCGGCCGCGATGCGCGACATCACAGCCCGTCCGGCGAGCGCAGGTCGGTGGCCGCGCGCCGCTCCGGGCCCATGATGTCGCGGAGCGAGGGCTTGTCCAGCTTGACCACGCCCTGCGGGCCCACCACCCAGGAAAGGGGCCGCTTCTCGGTGCCGACCTCCTCCTGCAGCAGCAGGAGCCCCCGCATGAACGAGTCGGGGCTCGGAGGGCAGCCCTGGATGTAGACGTCCACCGGCATGAAGGAGTCGACGCCCTGGACGACGGAGTAGATGTCGAACATGCCGCCGGAGTTGGCGCAGGAGCCCATGGAGATGACCCAGCGCGGCTCCATCATCTGGTCGTACATGTGCTTGACTATGGGCGCCATCTTCTTGAAGACCGTGCCCGCGATGATCATGACGTCGGCCTCGCGCGGCGAGCCGCGGATGATCTCCGAGCCGAAGCGCGAGAGGTCGTACTTGCTCGTGAGCGAGGTGGCGAACTCGACATAGCAGCAGGAGAGGCCGAAGTTGAAGGGCCAGATCGAGCGCTTGCGCCCCCAGGCGATGAGGTCGGAGTGGCGCGCCAGCTGGATGTCGGCGAAAGGGTGACGCGAGCGGTCGATGCCGCCGGATTCGGTGTTCTTCATGAGCTGTATCCGTGCTTCCTGAGGTGTTCGCGCTTCCGCCTGGCTCCCCAGTCGAAGGCGCCTTTCTTCCATATATACGCGAGTCCGGCCGCGGACTCGATCATGAACACGAGGATGGCCGCGTAGCCAGCCCAGCCCGACTCGCGAGCCGCGACGGCCCAGGCGAAGAGGAAGACCGCGGCGACGTCGAAGATCACGAAGAACATGGCGACGAGATAGAAGTCGACCGGGAAACGGAGCCTCGCCGAGCCCGTGGGCAGCATGCCCGACTCGTAGGGGATGCCGGTGCCGCGGGCCTTGTGCCGCTCCCCGAGCAGATGGGTGACGACCATGAGGGCCACCACGATGATCAGGACGAATGCGAGATAAATCGCCAGCGATGACAGATCGCTCACCCTCGTACCCCCTCGGTACAGCTATCTAGAGGAAGCTGCTCGATCAAAAACAAGGAAGCGCCAGGCGAGGCCCGTTCGAAAGCCGGAAGGCCTTCTAGAGAGCCGCATCGATATGCGGAGCCGATCTCAAGAGCGCTAACTCCCGAAACCGGCTGGTTTCTTGTCCTTTTCTTTGAACAGCCCCGTCTTTTGCCGTTTCGATATTAGAGTAACCATATATTATGCCCGAAGCGGCGCGGGGTCAAGCGTCGATCTGCTCGAGAACGTAGTCAATCAGGCTCACGAAGCGGTTCCGGTATTCCCCGGCGGGGAAGGTCGAAGCCTGGTCGCGCGCCTTCTGGGCCCAGGTTTGCGTCTGGGCCAGGAGGTCGACGCTCTCCGGGAGCCCGTGGTCCTTGTCCATCAGGTCGTCCACCATCTGGAAGGTGAGGCCGAAACCGAGGCCGAACTCCCGCAGCTGGCGCTCGCGCTCCCGCCCGGCGCCGACGACCATGCCCGCGGACTCGCAGCAGGCGGCGAAGAGGGAGGCCGTCTTGTCGGAGGAGATCTCCAGGTAGTCGCGGAAGGAGAGCGGCTCGGTCTCCGCCCCGACCTCCTGGGCGAGAATCTCGCCTATGCACATCGCCTGGGTCGTGTTGATGAAGAGATCGAGTATGGAGAGGCGCAGCTCGGGCGAGACCTGCGGCAGGTTGGTCACCAGAGAGAAGAAGTGCGTGTACAGGATGTCGCCGGCGAGCACCGCGACCCGGTTGCCGAAGCGCTTGTTGAGGCTCACCTGGTGCCGCCGCTCCTCGGCGCTGTCGATGATGTCGTCGTGCACGAGGCTCGCGGCGTGGAGCACTTCCACGGCCGCCGCCAGGTTGATGAGCGGCTCCCGCGGGAACGAGCCGTCCACGGCCCGCGAGGCGAGCAGGACGAGCGCCGGCCTGATGCGCTTGCCCGGCACCGCGAAGGGGTGGGTGACGATGCCCGGCAGGATGCCGAGACGACTCTGGTGCTCCGCGTTCGACGCGCCTATTCGCGACATCGCGGTCTTCAGCTCCCGCTCTACGAGCTCGAGCTCCTCGGATACGGGTTCGAAAATCGCTTCGAGATCCATGCATTCACCTCGCTTGTAGCTGTCTGATTCCAATATGAAGGTAGACGGCGCCGAAGGTCAAACCGATATGCTCGATTTCGGAGAGGCCGGCCTCGGCCATGAGGGCGTCGAAGGCCTCGGGCTTGGGATAGGCCAGGATGGTGTTGACGAGGTAGTGGTAGGCCGAGGCATCGCGCACGACGAGCCGGGCCAGGGCGGGCAGGATCCTGGTCAGGTAGAAGCGGTACAGGCCGCGGAAGCCGCGCCACGGCGCGAAGGTGAACTCGAGCACCATGACCTGGCCGCCCGGCACGACGACCCTGGCCATCTCGCGCAGGGCCGCGAGCCTGTCGGGGATGTTGCGCATGCCGAAGGCGATGGCGGCCACGTCGAAGCTGCCGTCGCCGTGGGGGAGGGCCGTGGCGTCTCCGAAACCCAGCCTGACCCGAGCCGCGAGTCCCGCCTCCTCGACCTTGCGCCGGCCCAGCTCGAGCATGGCCTCGACGAAATCCGCCCCTTCGACCCGGATCTCGGGGTGGCGCCTCGCGGCCTCGATGGCCAGGTCGCCCGTGCCCGTGGCCACGTCGAGCAAGGCGCGCTTCGAGGGGAAGCGCATCATCTCGACCGTCTTCCGGCGCCAGGCGATATCCCTTCGGAAGCTCAAAAGATGGTTGAGGCGGTCGTAGGTCGGCGAGACCTCGGCGAAGAGCTCCTTGACCAATCTGCCGCGCCGCTTCGGGTCCGGCCCGGAGGCGGGCAGATAGCGCTTTTCCTTCTCTTCTTCCGGCCTTCTCGATTCCATCCATCCTCCCGGGGCAGGCACTATAGCACACCGCGAGGCGCCGAGACTAGGAACAGCGCGGACAGGAACGCGTAGTACCGTCCACAAGATTCGTAACACTGCCGAGCTTGACGGGGCGGGCCTCCCGGATACAATGGGCGTCACCGTGCCCCTCCTCCTCCTCGCCCTCGGCTTCCTGGCGACCCTCGCTCTCCTCGGCCTGGCGCTCTACCTGCTCAAACCGCGGCGCTTCCGATCGACGGTCTCGGTCGCCCGCTCCTACGACGAGTGGACCGAGGACGGGATCCTCGAGTTCTACTGGGGCGAGCACATCCACCTGGGGCACTACGGCTCGCCGCCTCGCCGCAAGGACTTCCGCGGCGCGAAGGAAGACTTCGTGCGAGAAATGGCCGCCTGGAGCGGCCTGGACCGGCTTCCGCCCGGCACGACGGTCCTCGACCTCGGCTGCGGCATTGGCGGCTCGAGTCGCATCCTGGCGCGGGACTACGGCTTTTCGGTCACGGGCGTCACGATCAGCCCCGGCCAGGCGCGGCGCGCCCGCGAGCTGACGCCGGAGGGGCTTCCCGCCCGCTTCCTCGTCGGCGACGCCATGGCCCTCGACTTCCCCGACGCCAGTTTCGGCGCCGTCTGGTCGGTCGAGGCCGAGCCGCACATGCCCGACAAGGCCCGTTTCGCCTTCGAGCTCATGCGCGTGCTCGCTCCCGGCGGCCTCCTCGCCCTCGCCGACTGGAACCGGCGCGACGAGCGCCGGCGTCCCCTCGCGCTCTGGGAGCGGATCGTCATGCGACAGCTCCTGGACCAGTGGTCCCATCCCGGCTTCTCGAGCATCGAGGGACTGGCCGAGCTCCTGGAGGCCACCGGCCGGGTCGAAGGCCGGGTCGAGACCTCCGACTGGACGGCCGAGACCCTTCCCTCCTGGATGCAGTCGATATGGCAGGGCCTGCGGAGGCCCGAGGGCCTGTGGCGTTTCGGCCTCCGGGGCTTCGTCAAGTCGATGCGCGAGGTCCCCACGTTCCTCTTGATGCGCCTGGCTTTCGGAACGGGGCTCTGCCGCTTCGGAATGTTCCGCGCGCGCCGCGCCGCCGAAAAAAGCGCTTGCGCCCTGCCGCCCGAGCGATCATAGTCTGATGCCATGTAAGGGAGGCGCGAGCATGGCGGACGTCCGGGCGCGGCAGAGCATCGGCTTCAAGCAGTTTTTCGGCCTTTCCCGCATGAGCCATTCGGTGCTCGATATCGCGCATCCTGCCGTCGGCGCCGCCCTCGCCTCGGTGATCCTCGGCGGCGCGCCCCCCGCCCGGACGATCGTCATGGGACTCATCGCGGCCTTCGCGGGCTACACCTCGGTCTTCGCTCTCAACGACGTCATCGACCTGAAGGTCGACCGGGAGAAGATGGCCAAGTACCGGGACAGCCGCGAAACCTTCGACCTCGATTCCATGGGCGAGCGCCATCCCCTGGCCCAGGGGAGCCTGCGCTTCGGCGCGGGCCTGGCTTGGGTGCTAGCCTGGGGCCTTCTGTCCCTCGTCCTGGCCTACCTCCTGCGGCCCATCTGCGCGCTCCTTCTTCTCGCGGCCGTCATCCTCGAGGCGGCCTACTGTCTCCTCCTGCGCGTCACCCACTGGAAGAGTCTCCTCTCCGGGCTCATGGTGGGCGTCGGCGGCCTCGCCGGCGTCTGGGCCGTCAGCCCCTCGCCCAGGCTCGGCATGGTCCTCGTGTTCTTCGCCTGGGCCTTCACCTGGGAAGTCGGGGGCCGCAACATCCCCAACGACTGGAGCGACCTCGAGGAGGACAGGCATCTCGGCATCAGGACCGTGCCCGTGCGCTACGGCCAGAAGAATGCCATGATCATTTCTTTGGCCATCGGCGGCGCCATGGCGATCCTCGGCCTTCTCTTCCCCCTCGTCTCCCCGATACCGCATGCCTGGGCCTACCTCGCCGCCGTCCTCCTCGTCTCGGTGATCTTCCTCCTTCTCCCCGCGATCAGATGGCTGCGCGAGCAGACCAGCGCCTCGGCCCTGGCCTTCTTCAACATGGCCTGCTTCTATCCCCTGGTGGTGTTCGCCATGCTGGCGGTCTCGGTGCTGGCCTAGCGCGGGATCCTTGCGCGATGCCTCGGCGGCCGGCTAGACTCCTCCGCCACGAGGAGTTGCGAATGCTCACGGAAACCTTGCGCGATGCCATATCGATCGGACTTCTGGAAAAGCGTCATGCCCCCGCTATGCTCGATTTCGTCGAACGGGGCCGCGAGCGCTTCGTCGACTGGATACCCTTCGTCGGCAAGACCCGCGACCTGGCCGATTTCGAGGCCCTGATACGGCGTTTCCTGAAGATGTACGCGGAGGGCAGCGGGGCATTCTACGCCCTCTGGGATGGGGCCCTGATGGTCGGCATGGTCCTGATCAAAGAGATCGACGAAGAGGTGCGGCAGGCGGAGATCGGCTACATGATCGACCTCGAGTACGAAGGCCGGGGTCTCGTGAAGGCCGCCTGCCTCAAGCTGATCGGATTCCTCTTCGAGGATATGTGCATGCAGAAAATCAGGATCTGCTGCGACGACCGGAACGCGCGGAGCATCGCGCTGGCCGAGCGCCTGGGTTTCAGCCTGGAAGGCAATTTGCGGAGAGACTCGAAGATAAACGGGAATATCCGCAACACGATGCACTTCGGGCTATTGAAGGAAGAGTGGAGTCCGGAGAGCCCCTGAGCCGCCGGGCGGCATGGAGGCGCTAGTGTGCCGCCCGATTCGCGGGGTCGGAGGCGGATCGGGCCTACGCATCCCGTATCGGACGGCAGGCTGGCGGCCTCGTTGCCGCATTTTTCCCAAACATAGCCTTCACTGAAGATTTTTCATGTCATAAAGAAAGATTTTTCATGTCATAAAGAAAGATTATTTAAGCCATAAAAAAAGAGTTTTTAGGCCATCAGGAAGGATTCCGCAAGCGCCGGCAATTCGGCTCAAAACCGGTAGTCACGCCATGCCGCGGCCTTTTGGGGCGCCGAGGGCGGGTCCTGCGCCTACTCCCACTTGAACAAGGCCGCCGCGGCGGCGAGGAAGGCCAGGGTCATCGCGGCGAGCACGCCCAGGTCGCCCGCGATCTTCGCCAGGCCCGCGCCGTCGAGCATGATGGCCCGCGAGGCCTCGATGTAGTAGGTGATCGGGAAGGCGCGCGAGGCGAGCTGCATGGCGTGGGGCGTGCCCTCCAGGGAGAAGAACACGCCCGAGAGGATCATCATCGGCCAGGTGATGAGATTCATGATGCCGCCGGCGGCTTCCTCGCTCTTGATCCTCGAGGAGAAGACGAGGCCGAGGGAGATCATGCAGAGTATGGCGAGGGCGTTCACGAGGGCCAGGAGGGCCCAGGACCCCGCCATCCGGAAATGCAGCACCGAGTCGGTGCCCGCGAAGATGACCGTCGAAAGGAAGGCGACGATGAAGAAGCGGGAGAGGACCTGGGCGCTCACGAACTGGAAGGCGCTCAAGGGGGTGGCCTTGAAGCGCTTGAGCACGCCGTTGCGGCGGTAGCGCACGATGACGAAGCCGACGCCCGAGAGGCTGCCGAGGAGGATATTGATGCCGAGGACGCCGGGCACGAGCCAATCGACGTAGCGGATGGGCGTGCCCGACACCGTCTTTTGGGAGAAGACGCCCGTAGACCCCGCACCGGCGGTGAAGGAGCCGCCCGAGCTGTCGCCCGCGGCGAACATCTTCTCGAGGACATAGCCGTTCGATGAAGCCTCGTTGACGTAATACTCTTTCTTGGAAAAATCGATCACCATATCGATCTGGTCGTGGGCGAGCCGGTCGAGGGGCGTCGCGAGCCCGGCATAGGGCAGGAACTGGAGGTGCTGGAAATGAAGGAAGGGGATGTCCTCCGCGCTGCCGGCCGCGGGCATGCCGCCGACCACGCCGACCTTGAAGGTCGTGCCCCCTCCGCTCGGGAAGGCGTAGGCGAAGCCGAGGATGAGGATTATCGGGAAGGCCAGGTTGAAGATGAGCGTCGAGCGGTCCCGGAAGAACTCGAGATTGCGCGCCACGAAAACTGCCCAGAATTTCTTCATCAGTCCAACCCCGATCCGGTGAGCTTGAGGAAAAGATCGTCGAGGTTTCGCCTCTCGATCGATATCCCCGCGAGATCCACGCCGCCCGAGACGAGCTCGCGCAGGCTCGAGTCGGTGTTCGCGCAATTGAAGGACACGAAGCCGTCCTCGAGTTCCGAGGGGCAGCTGAAGGCCGCCCCCGCGGGCACGGCGGCCTCGGGCACGCGGATGACCGCCTCGCCGAAGTGCTTGAGCAGGAGCTCGCGGGGCTTGCCCGACTCGATGATATGGCCGTGGTCCATCACGATGATGTCGTCGCAGAGGTACTCGGCCTCGTCCATGTAATGGGTCGTGAGGATGACCGTCTTGCCCTGGGCCTTGATGCCCTCGACGAGGCGCCAGAAATTGCGCCGCGCGTGCGGATCGAGGCCGGTCGTCGGCTCGTCGAGGAAGAGGAGGTCGGGATCGTTCGCCAGGGCGATGCCGAGCAGCATGCGCTGCCGCTGGCCTCCGGAGAGCTTGCGGTTGTCCCGGTCGATGAACTCCTCGAGGGAGCAGGCGGCGATGATTTCGCCGATCGGCCTCGGCTTGGGGTAGAGCTTCGAGAAGAGCTCGAGGGTCTCCCGCACGGTGAGGAATTCCTGGAGCGAGGTGTCCTGGAACTGGATGCCGATATTTTCCTTGAAGGAGCGGGAGACGGCCTCGCCCCGGTAGAGGATGGTCCCGGAATCGGGCTCGTGGATCGTCTCGATCACCTCGATCGCGGTGGTCTTGCCCGCGCCGTTGGGGCCCAGGATGCCGAAGCAGGAGCCCTCGCGCACGGCGAAGCTGATGCCGTCTACGGCCTTGACCTTGCCGTAGGCCTTGTGGAGATCTCGTACCTCGAGGATGGGCGTCGGGCCTGCAGTTTCGTTCATCGATTGAGAAGGTACTGAGCGGAGGGTCCGCCGAGCAATGGAAAAGGGGAGTCCCCTGCGAAATGCAGACGCTTTTTGCACGAGCCTCCTAATAAGGGGTAGCCCCAACATACGCGGATGGCAAATGGACAGACAATCGAGGGTCTTTAAGTGCGTCAAACTCGGTTAGTTCTGAAAGGCCTCTATTTGAGACGATCACGATAAAATCGTTTCGAGGGGGAATCCTGGGAGGCGGTCATGTACTTTCTTGATGAGCCCCAGCGTCGGATTAGACCTTCGCTCCAATCGCTGATAGCTGGTCAAGTGAACCATATCAAGTAAAGCCGCCATCTGTGCCTGGGTCATCTTTCGAGTAATGCGATACTGCCGCATTGTCATACCGAAAGCAATTTCGGGATCAACCTCGATTGCCACGATATCTTTTCCTTCGAGCTTCTCCTGGGGCGAGGGAAATAGTACCTGAGACCCCTGGGGCTCACTAAGGAATGCGTCTAGGACTTCTTTGGCCACGACGAGCAATGTATCCTTAGAGCGCTCTTGGACCCGGCAGCCTTCGAGCTCTATACAGTAAGCGGTAAACCACTTGCCGTCAGCCTCCACCTTAAAATGATACTTCATAGCGCTATGTCGCTATTGCGACACTCCTTGAACCCGCCTCTTGCGGGTAGTATATCGTGCCGATTATTTGCGCAAGTGTTTGAGCAAATCGGCTTCCGTTCCGGTTGCCAGTTCGTCGTGCATCGGGATCGTTTCCCGATCTGTCCCTTTCCCCACAATCACGTGCGATTTCTTGCCTCCCCAGCGAAGGAATTTCCACCCTTGGGCGTAGTACAGTTTGAGCATCTTTCTCCCTGACATCGGCACGGCGACCTCCTAAAATCCAACCGCACGCTTTCCTTTGCTGACATCTGAGCCTCCTGGGATTCTGGCCTCATTGGGTTTCTCTCTATTTTCATGATAACACATATGCGTGGTAATTACAACCTATATGTGTTATTGTGTATTCCGCGCCAAACCTGCCACCAATTCCGCGGAATTCCTGCCACCCGCTCCGAGGGAGTGTCTCGCCCGGTTTCTTGTCCAATTATTATTCGACGACACCCGGGACGTATTCCCTTCAAGCCATGAATGCTTCGGGGCAATGGGTGCCGATAAGTACAGGGTCCCTTACCGTCTACGATGGTCACCACTACACAATCAAAAACAGTGAATGGAGGCTTATCAGACAGTGTTGAACTCTGGCTAATACCGGCTAAACTGTTCGGACCTAGACCTCTATAGCTTTCTCCTCCGATTGACATTCGTGGACACTCGGGCGCAGTATTCCGGCATTGTCCGGTCCGGGGACCGGATGACGCGAGGATATATCCATGCAGCTATCGGTCAAGGATGCCGCGGGCATCCTGAACGTGTCCGAGAAAACCATCTACCGTTGGATCAAGCAAGGCGTCCTGCCTTCGTACCGCATCAACGAACAGTTTCGCTTCAACCGGGCCGAGCTCCTGGAGTGGGCCACCCAGCGGCGCATCCAGGTCTCGCCCGATATTTTCGCCGAGAGCGGGGGAGGGGGCCTGCCCCTGCCGAAGCTCTCGGACGCCCTCAAGGCCGGCGGTATCGCCTATCGCGTCGAAGGCGGCGACCAGGCCTCGGTGCTGCGCGCCGTCGTCGAGGTCCTGAACCTTCCCGAGGAAGTGGACCGCGAGTACCTCTACCAGGTCATGATGGCGCGGGAGACCCTGGGCTCGACGGGCATAGGCGACGGGATAGCCATCCCGCACGTCCGCAACCCGGTGGTGCTCCACGTCTCCAAGCCGACGGTCACGCTCTGCTTCCTCGAGCACCCCATCGACTTCCACGCCATAGACAATGAGCCGGTGGACACGATGTTCGCGATCATCAGTCCCACGGTGAGGGCCCATCTCCACCTCCTCTCGCGCCTGGGCTTCGTGCTGCGCGATCCCGCGTTCAAGGCTGTGGTGAAGAGCCGCTCGACGCGGGATGCGATCATGGACGCGCTCGTCGCGGCCGAGTCGGCCATCCCCGAGTCCTCCGGAGCCTCGCATGGCGCTTGACCTCGTGCTCTTCGCGATAGCGCTCGCCGCCTTCAGCGGTCTGCCGGGGCTCCTCCTTCCCCGCACCTCGAGCTGGGGCCAGCGCATCTCGGTGTTCCTCCTCTGCGCCTCCGGGGCCGCCGGCCTGACGGGAGCCGTCGCCGCCCTGGCCGGCGCGGGCTCCTCGACCCTGACCCTTCCCTGGCCCGTCGCGGGCGGGCTCTTCGTGGGCATGGACACCTTGAGCGCCTTCTTCCTTGCGCCCGTGTTCCTGATGGGGGCGCTCGGCTCGATCTACGGTCTGGGCTACTGGCCGCAGGCGAGGAATCCGCGCAACGCCAGAAGGCTCCAGATCTTCTGGGGACTGCTGGTCGCCGGCATGGCCCTCCTCATCGTGGCGCGCCACGCCTTCGCCTTCCTCCTCGGCTGGGAGTCAATGGCCCTGGCGGCCTTCTTCCTCATGACCGTGGAGGACGAGCGCGAGGAGTGCAGGACGGCCGGCTGGATCTACTTCATCGCCGCCCACATCGGCACGCTCTTCCTCTTCGGCTTCTTCGCGCTCTGGCGCTGGGCGACCGGCTCCTTCGCGCTGGAGAGCGTCGCCGCCGGATCTATCGGGCTCGGCACCTTGAATCTGCTCTTCCTGCTCGCCCTCGTGGGCTTCGGACTCAAGGCGGGCATCATGCCCCTGCACTTCTGGCTGCCCGGGGCTCACGCCAATGCGCCGAGCCACGTTTCCGCCCTGCTGTCGGGGGTCATGCTCAAGATGGGCATCTACGGCATCCTGCGCTTCCTCTTCCTGATTCCCGACCCTCCGGCGGCCTGGGGCGGCCTCATCCTCGTCCTCGGGGCCTCGAGCGGCCTTCTGGGCGTCGTCTTCGCCATCGCCCAGCACGACCTCAAGCGCCTCCTCGCGTACCACAGCGTCGAGAACATCGGCATCATCCTCATGGGCCTGGGGCTCGCGCTGCTCGGGCGCAGCTACGGGAGGCCGGAATGGGTGGTGCTCGGCCTGGCAGGCTGCCTCCTGCACGTCTGGAACCACAGCCTCTTCAAGTCCCTGCTCTTCTACGGAGCGGGCTCGGTCCTGCACGCGACGGGTACGAGACAGATCGACCGCCTGGGCGGGCTCGCGAAGCTCATGCCCTGGACCGCGGCCTTGTTCTTGACGGGAGCGGTGGCGATCAGCGGGCTGCCTCCGCTCAACGGCTTCGTCAGCGAGCTGTTCGTGTACATCGGCGCCGCGCGGACGGTCTCGGTCGACGCCCATGCCGCCGCCGTCGCGGGGGCGGCCGTCGCCGTGCCCGTGCTGGCGATGATCGGGGCCCTCGCCGTGGCCTGCTTCGTGAAGGTGTACGGGACGGTCTTCCTCGGCATGCCGAGAACCCCTCTGTCCTCCCGGCCGCACGAGTCGCCGCGCAGCATGCTCGCGCCCATGCTCGTTCTCGCCGCCCTCTGCGCGCTCATCGGCCTGGCCCCCTCTCTCGTCGCGGGAGTCCTCGACGCGACGATAGCTCCCTGGGGAATCGCCGGGACGGCAATCGCGGCGGCCGGGTCGACGGCCTTGCCGAGCCTGGCCTCATTGGCTCCCTTGCGCGAGATCGGCCTGGCCTCCACGGCTCTCCTCGTCATCGTCGCGGCCCTCGTGGCGGCGGCGCGGCGGCGCGGCGGCCGGGCCGTGACTGCAGCGCAGGGAGTCGCGGTAGGCGAACGCGCAGGCGCAGGCGAACAGGCGAGCGTAGGCACCTGGGACTGCGGCTACGCCCGCCCCACCGCTCGCATGCAATACACCGCCTCGTCCTTCGCCCGCTCCATCGCGGACATGTTCGGCTGGGTCCTGAGGCCGCGCCTGCACAGGCCGCGCATCGAGGGAGCCTTCCCCGCGCCCTCGGCCATGGAAAGCCACGTCGACGACGCCACCCTGGACCGGGTTCTCGTCCCGGCCTCCCGCGACCTCGAGCGGCGCTTCGGCTGGTTCCGGCGATTCCAGCAGGGGCTCACGCAGCACTATGTCCTCTACATTCTCATCATCGTGCTCGCGCTGCTCGGCACCCTGATTCCCTTCGGCGGCATGTTCGCCTCGGTCTTCTCTCGATGAAAGGGCGCCTGCGATGGATACGGTGATGCATGTTCTCGTGCTGCTTCTCTTCCCGCCCCTGCTCCTGGGCATCATCAACAAGACGAAGGCCTTCTTCGCGGGCCGCGTCGGCGCTCCGCTCTCGCAGCCCTACCACGATCTGGCCAAGCTCTTCCGCAAGGGCCTGGTGCAGAGCTCGACCACGACCTGGATCTTCCGCGCGGGGCCGATCGTGACCCTCGTGACCATGCTCTTCGCGGGGCTCCTGGTGCCCTTCGGGCGCTTCGCCGCGCCCATCGGCTTCTCCGGCGACTTCGTCCTCTTCGCCTACCTCTTCGCCCTGGCGAGGTTCTTCACGACCTCGGCCGCCCTCGACACGGGCTCGTCGTTCGAAGGGATGGGCGCCTCGCGCGAAGTGACTTTTTCTTTCCTCGCCGAGCCCGCCCTCTTCTTCGCCCTCCTCGCCCTGGCGAAGGAAGCGGCCTCGCTCAACCTCGACGCCATGCTCCGCGGCCCCGACCTCAATTTCTCGCCCGCCAACGCGGCTCCCATGGTCCTCGTCGCGCTGGGGCTTTTCATCGTGCTCCTCGCGGAGAACTCGCGCATTCCCGTCGACGATCCGAACACCCATCTCGAGCTCACCATGATCCACGAGGTCATGGTGCTCGACCACTCCGGCCCCCTGTTCGGCACCATTCTCTATTCCTCGGCCATGAAGCTGTTCATCCTGGGCTCGCTCCTGCTGCACATCGCAGCGCCCTTCCAGACGGGGAATGCCTGGATCGACTGGCCGCTCTTCTGCGCCGAGATGGCCGTCCTGGCCGTGGCGGTCGGCGTGCTCGAGTCGGTGATGGCGCGGCTGCGGATGCGCCGCGTGCCCTATCTCCTGACCGGCGCGCTCCTCTGCTGCGCCTCTGGTTTCACTCTGCTCGTGAGGTGAGGCGATGACCTATCTTCTGAACGCCATACTCGTCGTCGTGATGATCCTGAATCTCTTCGCCCTGGGCACGAGCCGGATCAACGCGGTGATCCGCATAGCCGCGGCGCAGGGCGTGCTGCTCGCGGCGATCCCCCTCATCCTCAACGACGGCATCACTTCGTCCGCCATCCTCGCGGCGGTCTCGGCGGCCGTGCTCAAGGGCATCGTCATTCCGGCCATCATGATGCGCTCGCTCCGATCGGTCCAGATCAAGCGCGAGGTGCAGCCCATGATCGGCCTCCTGCCCTCGATCATCCTGGGGGCGGCCGCGACCGCGGCGGCCCTCCTCGTTTCGGATCACATGACGCTCTCCGGCCTTCATGGCGGGAATCTCATCGTGCCGACCTCGCTGGCGACGGTGCTCGTGGGGTTCATCATACTGACGACGCGATTCAAGGCGCTCACGCAGGTCATAGGCTATCTCATCCTGGAGAACGGCATCTTCGTGTTCGGCATGCTGCTCGTCGAGGCCATCCCCCTCGTGGTCGAGATGGGGATGCTCCTCGACCTCTTCGTGGGCGTATTCGTGATCTCGATCATCACGAACAAGATCAACGAGGCCTTCTCGTCCATGGACACGCGCGAGCTCGCGTCCCTAAAGGAGTGAAAACGTGGCCCTCGCGATGATTCTGCTTCCTCTCCTCATGGCGGTCTTCGCCGTCCTCATCCCCTCCAATCGCTGGCGTCCCTGGCTTCTGCCCCTCTCGGCGGTGGCGCACGGCGCCATGACCCTCCTCGCCCTGGCGCGGCCCGAGCTGGACAGCTACGGAAGCTGGCTCGTGCTCGATCCTCCCGGCAAGCTGGTGCTCCTCGTCGTGAGCGGACTCTTCCTTTTCTGCTCTTTCTACGCGGTGGGCTATCTGCGATACCGGCGGGAGCGCTCCAACCGCGTGTTCGTGTCCTGTCTCCTCGCCTTTCTCGGCGCCATGAGTCTCGTTACCTGGGCTCACCATCTCGGACTCATGTGGGTGGCGATGGAGGCCACGACCCTCTCGACCGCACCGCTCATCTACTTCAACCGCTCGAAGAAGAGCATCGAAGCCACCTGGAAGTACCTTCTCGTCGGTTCGGTGGGCATAGCCCTCGCCCTCTTGGGCACCTTTTTCCTGGCCTACTCGGCCCAGGTGCACGCCCTCGCGCCGACTCTCACCCTGGAGGGCCTGCTCTCGGAAGCGCCTAACCTGTCCAAGTCCTGGCTCCGCGCGGCCTTCATCCTCCTTCTCGTCGGCTACGGCACGAAGATGGGGCTCGCGCCCATGCATACCTGGAAGCCGGACGCCTACGGCGAGGCCCCCGGCGTCGTGGGCGCCATCTTCTCGGGCGGCATCACGAGCATCGCCTTTCTCGCCTTCCTCCGGATCTATCAGATCATCCTGGCCGCGGGCGACGGTCTCTTCGCTTCGCGGATTCTGCTGTTCATGGGGCTCCTGTCCATGGCCGTGGCGGCCCTCTTCCTGATCGGTCAGCGGGACTTCAAGCGCATGCTCGCGTACTCCAGCGTGGAGCACATGGGCATCCTCATGGTGGGGCTCGGCATCGGCGCTCCCGCCCTCTACGGGACGATGTTCCACGTCCTCACGAACAGCGCCACGAAGGGGGTGCTCTTCCTCTCGGCGGGCAATATCCATCGCGCCTACGCGAGCAAGAACACCGACCAGGTGCGCGGCGCCCTGCGCCGCCTGCCGCTCTCAGCGGCGCTCTTCGTGACGGGCTTCCTGGCCATCACGGGCTCGCCGCCCTTCGGTCCCTTCATGAGCGAATTCGCGATCCTGAACGGCGCCTTCGATGCGGGGCGCTTCGCCGCGGCCGCCCTCTTCCTCCTCTTCCTCCTCGTGGTCTTCATCGGCATGGGGCGCACCGTGCTCAAGGTCGTGCAGGGCCGGGCGCCCCAGGGAGCCTCGGATTCGCCGTACCGCGACGGATTCCTCACGGCCGCTCCCGTGCTGGCCCTGATGCTCATCGTCCTCGCGGTCGGGTTCTACCTGCCCGGCCCCTTGAGCAGCCTCCTGCACGAGGCGGCTGCCTACCTGGGAGGCGCCGCATGAGCGGGGCTGTGGCGGGTTTCGCCCCGCTCTCCGTCGACCGCGCCCTGCCGCTCGACAAGGTTCCCCTCATCGCGATGGGCGATTTCGCAAGGATTCTCCGAGAGGGCATGGACTCCGATCTGCGCGTGGCGGCGCTGCTCGGATCTCCCGCCGACGGCGGGCGGCTGGAGCTGTACGCGGTGCTCGCCGACGATCGGGCGAACGCTCTCTTCGTGGGCCGGACGGAAACCGAGGGCGAGAGCTTCCCCTCGCTCGCCCGCGAGTACCCCCAGGTCCAGCTCTTCGAGCGAGAGATAGCCGAGCAGTTCGGCGTCGTGCCGCAGGACCACCCGTGGTTCAAGCCGGTGCGGTACCATCATTCCTGGTCGGGGCGCGACGCCTGGCACCGAAACCCGGAGGACCCGATTCTTCCCGCGGTGGGCGATTTCTATAGGGTGGAGGGAGAGGATATCCACGAGGTCGCCGTGGGCCCCGTGCACGCCGGGGTCATCGAGCCGGGGCATTTCCGCTTTCAGTGCTATGGCGAGGAAGTCTTCCACCTCGAGATAGCCCTCGGTTTCCAGCATCGCGGCGTCGAGCGCGCCTTCTTGGGCGGTCCGACCGGGCGCTCGCTGCATTACGCCGAGACCCTCGCCGGCGACTCGACCGTGGCCCACGCGAGCGCCTACTGCCAGAACCTCGAGACGCTCGGCTCCTGCAGGATGTCGGCGCGCTCCGAGGCGCTGCGCGGCGTGGCGCTCGAGCTGGAACGGCTCGCGAACCACGTGGGCGACCTGGGCGCGATAGCGGGCGACACGGGCTACCTCCCCACCTCGAGCTTCTGCGGGCGCATCCGCGGCGACTACCTGAACATGACCGCCTTGCTCTGCGGCAACCGCTTCGGCCGGGGCCTGATCGTGCCGGGCGGCGTGGGCTTCGATCTGGACGAAAGGCGGAGCGAGGAGCTCCTGCGCCGCCTCGCCGCCGCGGAGAAGGAGACTGCGGTGGCGGTCAACCTGCTTTGGGACAGCCCCTCGGTCATGGCCCGCCTGGAAGACACGGGGATTCTCCCGCGCGACGTGGCCCAGCAGCTGGGGATCGTGGGCCCCGCCGCGCGCGCCTCGGGCCTGGCCCGCGACCTGCGCTGCGACCAGCCCTCGGGCATCTACCGCTTCGCCCAGATTCCCGTATCGACCTACGACTCGGGCGACGTCTTCGCCCGCGCCTACCTGCGCTGGCTCGAGATCCAGAGGTCCCTCGTCTTCATCCGGGAGCAGATCGAGAACCTGCCCGAGGGACAGATCTCCTCGCCGCTCGGCAAGCCTGCGCCGAGGAGTCTCGCCGTGGCCCTGGACGAGGGCTGGAGGGGCGAGGTCTGCCACGTGGCCATCACCGACGACCAGGGCCGTTTCGCGCGCTACAAGGTCGTGGACCCCAGCTTCCACAACTGGCCGGCCCTCGCCTATGCCCTGCGCGGCCAGGAGGTCTCGGACTTCCCGCTCTGCAACAAGAGCTTCAATCTTTCGTATTGCGGGCACGATCTCTGAGTCGTCGGTGCGATCGAGGAAACTGGGGGCCGAGCTAAGCCTGGTCACCGTGAGCCTTTGCCGGCGTCGCTTTTATATGGTAGATACGAACTTGAAGCGGGCGGGCGTATTTCGAGCGTCGATAGGGCAGGAGGATGCCGCCGCATGCCCGCACAGCGATCCCTGAAGATCGTCGACTGTGATCGAGAAGGGTGGCTCGGGATCGAGACGCCGTATAGTCCGCTGTTCCTCGACCTCATGCATGCCGTCTCGATACGATGGTACAACGTGGATAAGCGGCGTTGGGAAATCCCGGCGAAGCTCCTGCCCGAAGTCCGGGAAATTTTCGCTGGATGGGTGCTGCTGGGCAAGGCGGAAGGGAAGGCCGAAGACCATCCCGATACCGTTTCCCTTTCCGTCACGGAGACGGCCCGCATCGAAACTGCCATGCGGGCGAGAAAGTATTCGATCCGGACGATCAAGCGATATCTCCAGATTATGAAAGACTTTACGGCCTTCCTGGGCAAATCGCCAAGCGAAACGACCGAAGTCGACATCACGCGATACCTTTCGCATCTCGAGAAGGAGCGCGAAGCAGCCGCAGCGACGATGAATCAGGCCATCAGCGCCATCAAGTTCTCCCTTGAGATCGCATTCGGAAGGGAGGCGATCTGCACCCGCAGACCCCGAGCCGATCGAAAGCTGCCTGGAGTCCTTTCAAAGGACGAAGCGATGCGCATATGCAAGGCGCCGAGGAATATCAAGCACAGAGTCGCCCTCGCCTTGGCCTATTCCGCCGGCCTTAGGGTCAGCGAAATAGCCCGCCTGAGGATCGAGGACGTCGACGAGGATCGTGGAGTTCTCCTCGTGAAGGGCGGGAAGGGGCGCAAAGATCGCTACACGATCCTCGCCCGAAATCTCGTTGGCATGATCAACGCCTATCGCGACCTTCATCATCCTCAGACATGGCTTTTCGAAGGCCCCGACGGCGGGCCGCTCTCGGTGAGGAGCCTGCAGGCAGTCTTCTATAAAGCTCGTGATGATGCTGGTATCGATAAACAAGTATCGATACATAGCCTGCGACACTCTTTCGCAACCCATCTTCTTGAGGATGGTACGGATATCCGCTACATCCAGACACTCCTGGGTCATTCCTCTGCAAAGACGACACAGATATACACCCACGTCGCCCGCAAAGATGTGCTACGGATCAGAAGCCCTTTTGATGATTAATCATTGCGGACTCACGGGAGCCTGGGTATAATACAAACAAAAGGGATGTAATAGACGTAACCATCTTGTTTCGGCAGAGATTACTCATCATCCCGTCAGCTATCTCATGTGAAGGGCATTCTTCCTGAATGCGCATTAGGGAAAACATGCCCATTGGCAGATAGCATGAACCATTTCTGCCAATACCGTGCAATTTTTATCTTTTTAATTCACCTAATGGTAGTTAGGCGACAT
>Ga0307377_10000629_pt1 | contig 46182 bp, 55 predicted proteins | sample TR3MG_FD_202535 | JGI IMG/M metagenome (GOLD analysis project Ga0307377, IMG submission 202535) | Soil microbial communities from Risofladan, Vaasa, Finland - TR-3 | ecosystem: Environmental > Terrestrial > Soil > Coastal area > Acid sulfate soil | place: Finland: Risofladan, Vaasa | collected...
ATGTTGAAAGAATTATGGAAGAGTATCGTGAAACAGTTCAAGCGGGTCATGCGGTAGCGGAATACCTACTACGTGGCCCTTTTACATCTTGGGGCAACGAAAACTCTTGTTTATTTGGGGGTTAGAGACAAAAACCCGTTTTGTTTCTGGGAGAGAAAAATAAGTGTCGACCACGATGTGGAATGTAATCCTATTTTGGTAAGAAAATTAAGATTATTATAAAAAAGTACTTGACAAATAAAATTTATGTATTATATTACAGTTTATGAAAAATTTAATGAAGAGGAAATTTTTTAATGAATAAGGCTTTTCTTAAGTGGGCCGGCGGCAAGTCTCAAAGTTTAGATTTTATACTAGAAGCTGTTGGAGAAATAGAGGGAAGATTCATAGAACCATTTGTTGGGTCTGGTGTTGTAATGCTAAATGCCAACTCTTCAAATGTTATTATAAGTGATTTTAACGAAGACCTCATTAATTTGTACAAGATATTAAAGATAAGTGATGATTTCATTGATACTTTAAAGTTTTATTTTTCTGGTGAGTTTAATAATGCTGATTCTTTTTATTCGTTACGTGAGAAGTTTAACAATTCCTCTTCAATAGAAGAAAAGTCTGCTATATTTGTCTATCTAAACAGACACTGCTTTAATGGCCTATGTCGTTATAACAAGTCAGGTAAGTTCAATGTGCCCTTTGGTAAATATAAAAAAATTAATTTACCAGAAAGGGAAATAATTACATTCAAACAAAGACTGGAATGTTGTGAGATAATTCATTGTAGTTTTGAAAACGTAATTAAATTATCTGAGCGTGGTGATGTGATTTATTGTGACCCACCGTTTGTTCCTCTTTCTCTAACAGCTTCTTTTACTGATTATAGTGTGGGTGGCTTTACAAAAGAGCAACAAAAAGAGTTGGCAAAACTCGCGGAAGAAAGTAAAGCTAAAGTTTTGATATCAAATCATGATACTGAGTTTACACGGGAAATATATAAAAATTCTAGTTACATAAAAACAAAAGAAGTCAAAAGATTTATTTCTGCTAAATCAAGTAGCAGAGGAATGGTAAGTGAATTGTTGGCAGTATATAACAACTAATAATAAGGAAATAATATTATGGTAGATTTACAAGGTAGACAGGCTAATAGAAACGGTAGGTGGTTGGAAGACGAAGTAGAAAATATTTTAAATGGCTTTGGTGTACCTTCATTAAGACACAGTAAAGTTGGTACACGATTTGGTCAAAACATCTTAAAACAAAATGTCCCTGGCTTTTTGTTAAAAAGCGTTCCTTATACTAATATGTATGGTGGAAGGGGTTTAGGCGAATTTGTTTTGCAAATTAGTAATTTTGGTCCTGTACGCATTGAATGCCGCATACAAAATAGAAGTGGTTCTGTAGATGAAAAAATACCATTTCTTATAGGGAACTGCTACTCATTTGAGGAAAAGCATGTTATTTTGGTCATAGAGGGAGATGGTATGAGGGCATCGGCAAAAGAGTTTGCTATTAATGCTGCTAAAGCTATAGCTCACAAAGATGTTAGAGTTTTAAACTTAAAAAAGTTTGAACGTTGGGCAGCCAGGATGTTAGGTGCTAAAATTAATAATGATCCTAACTCCGAATTTGAGAAACGATGTAAAGATGTTGTTTCTGTAACTTCTTTTTAGAGTATGTATAAAAAAACTATTATATTGATTTTTATTATGTCTATATTTCTATCTGGGTGTTTTAATAGGACTGTTGCCATTACAACCCCAGATAAGGAATATGAAATTAAAACAAAATATAAATCAGTGGCTTCATATCAAGACAATAACGATTATTTTTATTATGTTTATATTTCTGTCTGGATGTTTTACTAGGACTAAGGAAGGAATTATTATGATAGACCCAACAGACATAACAATATACGATGCTACATATGATCAATTAGAAGAATTGATTCTATTTTGGGTTAGTGCGGCCGGAAAAAATGGCGTAACAGCTTCAAAATGTTTGGATAAATTGTTAAAACATGTGTGTGGGCCCTATGGTAAGCCTATGGAGTCTATATTTAGAGCCAACAGTTTATATGATTTACCATCCATTATGAAATATTGTGGTATGGGCTGTTATACAAGCAAGTCTAGGACTTTTGTTGAACTTGCTACTAAGGTTTTATCTGGTAGATTTGATTTAAAGACATGTAGTACTGAGGAATTAGAAGAGGTTTATGGTATAGGTATGAAAACTTCGAGATGTTTTATTATACACACAAGACGTGGTGCTCGTTATGCTGGTCTTGATACTCACCTGTTAAAACATCTGAAGGAAAAAGGCGTGGAAAACGTACCTAAATCTACACCAAACTCTAGAAAAGAATATTTAAGGTTGGAGAAGGAGTTTTTAAAGTTAGTAGATGACACTGGAATGGAACCAGCGGCCTATGATTTAATGATTTGGAATAAATATTCAACAAGAATAAAATAAAAAGGAAAAGGAGTTTGATATGGAAAATAAAGATTATAAGAAAGACAAAACAAGAGCCTCTTTAATATTTTTAAATAGAGATGGTGATGGTAGTCCTTTTGATCTTCTGTGGACAGGTAATGAGGGCAGTATACAACATGACTATTCTGGAGAAAATATATATTTTCCGCCTGGCCGAACGTATATTAATGTAACAGAAGTACATGAGGTACCCATAGACAGTATTGACACTACACAGACTGTATATAATAGACCGATCAGGCCAGGAAATATTCGAAAACTTGTAGCTAGTATGAAAAAGGATGGGTTTCATCAATCACAAGTTATAGAATTAAATCACAAAAGGCAGCTTATAGATGGGCAACATAGGGTAATTTCGGCTCGTACTGCTGGTATACAAAAAGTTCCAGTAATAATCCTTAGATTTATAAGTGTTAATGCAGAAGCCGAGTACTGCGATCAACGAAACAGTTTACAAGCTAGTCAAAATTCTAAAGACAAATGGTTGTGTAAGAAATGGTCAGGTGATCCTTTAGCAGATTTTATGTATAAATTAAATTCAGACGAAGACTCTGCTCTATATAGATGTGTAGATTTGTATAAAGCCGGCGTTCGTTTAAAAGGAAGCCATAAAATTTCAGCTTCTGCGGCGGCCCACGCTATAAACTTGGCTGTTAATGACACGAACCTGGCTTATAAAGAAGAAATGCGCAACAAAATTAATGTTGGTATACTAAGAAAAGACTATGCTGCTGCTAAAAAAGAAGTTGATACTCTATTTAATTTATTTTTTGATTGCTTTGGATCTAGATCAAATAAAGTAGCGTACCACGATTCAGTTTTTAGATCTTTTCTATCATTTGTTAAACAGACAAAGAAAGCCGGCGTGTATTATTCTAAATATAGTAACATAATGAATAAAATGAAAACGTTTGACACTAATGCTGTTTTGAAGCAGCTTGAACAGGATGAAATAGTGAGGCGTATGGTTAATCATTATAATTCTGGTAAAACACACGGAAGGATCTAGTAAATATTATGAGAAGTAAATTTAGTCTCAATGCTTGGCCAAAAGTATTTTTTGAGGAGAAATTTCCGGAATTGTGGACCTACATTTTGAGATCAAAAAATGATTTTATTAAGATAGGCAAAACATCTTCTCCAAACACCAGGTTTATGCATTTAGATAATTTAGTTCCTTTAGATTTAATTCCAGTGTTGCTTGTAGATCATAGGTTAGTACCAGAAGCTAGTTTACATGGTATTTTTTGCTCTCAGAGGTATAAAGGGGAGTGGTTTTATATAAACGATGATTTGAAAAATCTATGTACAAACCCTGAGATTTTTTTGGAAAAATATGTTATTCAATAAAAGGAGAAAGTTATGTTAGATAAGGAAAAGGATTTAGTAGGTAGTTTAAATGATGTGACGTTTTTGGATGGGTTAGTTAATACCAAGGTAAATATTGCGAGAATGGCTATAAAAAATCCCCGTCTTGGTTTTGATGATGATTTTAATATGTTTGTAAAGAAGATGTATTTGTTAACGCCATCATCCTATGGGCATCGAATCGAAGCTTATATCATTGAGAAAGCGGGCTTAGATAGAGCCCCGGCAGCAGAAGATAGAGGGGATAGTAAAAATAAGCTCGGAGCTTACTTTGAAGGGAAAGCTGCTTTTAAAGATGCTAGAGGTAATTATAGTTTTATTCAGCTTAGACCTTGGCAGAAGCTGGATGGTTATTACTTTATAACGGTTGACCCAGAGAAGAATTTTGAAGAGATGTACTTTTATCTTACTAATTTAGAGGCTCGTTGGGAAATTTATCATATAGGACGTGTTATACAAGGTTCAAAGAAGGTTGCTGACGATAATAAACATAATCCACGTAAAATATCGCTTAAAGAACACACTTTGGACTATAATCGTTGGTTGGAGAAGTATAGGATTCCGGATTTTGAAACCCTAAAAAAGATTTTAAATAAGAAACCTTTTTTAGATGATAAAAGAGTATATTATGGTCGCAAATATCACAAGATGTTGACTTTAAAGACTAAGGACAGAGTTAAAAATGCTGAAGGATAATGTGCAGCTTTTTAAAGGCGATTGCCTTGATATTATGAGTAATATTCAGGAGGGTTCTATAGACTTAATTGTTGTAGACCCTCCTTATGAAAAAACTCAGAATAGATGGGATGAAATAATACCTCTGGAACCTATGTGGGCACGCATTAAGAAAGTTTTAAAACCAAAAGGTGTAACTGTATTTACTGCGGCTCAGCCATATACTAGTATGCTAGTAATGAGTAATCCTAGATGGTTTAGATATGATATGGTGTGGCAAAAAACTATAGGCTCTGGCCAGCTTAATATAAATAGACAACCTTTGAGAGTCCACGAAAGTATACTAGTTTTCTATGAAAATTTTGGTATTTATAATGAGCAAATGACAGAGGGAACTGCCTATAAAATAAATAGAAAAGTAAGTAAATTTAAGAGTAGTTATGGTAAACAAAGAGATCATGTAAGTATAAATACTGGCCAGCGGCGCGCAAAAAGTGTAATAAAAATAAAAAATCCTAGAAAAAAGGGAAGCCATGATACAGAGAAACCAGTAAGTCTTATAGAATACCTAGTTAAAACTTATTCTAATGAGGGAGATACTGTTTTAGATTTTGCTATGGGTCGTGGTACTACAGGAATAGCTTGTCTTAACACTAACCGTAAATTTATAGGTATAGAGATAGACAAGTATTGGTATGAAGAAGCAGTAAAAAGATTAAAAAATTATCCTATTACTACTTGACAAATCATAATCCTGTATTATATTGTATTTACGATAAACATATTATAAACAAAGGATGTATTATGAAAAAGATTATTATGACAGCAAGAAGGGGTAGACCTAAAGGGCATAAACTTAGTGAGGAAAGTAAAAACAAAATAAGTGCAACTAAAACTGGTCAAAAACACTTAGTCAAGACTAAAAAAAAGATAAGTAAGGCTCTTATCAAATATTTTAAATCACCAGTTGGTAGGGCCCAAGCCCAAAAAACAAGTTTGTTTCTTACTTCATTTTGGTCTTCTAACGAAGGACTTGAGTTTAGAGAAACATTGGGTCAAAGTATGCATGAATATTATGATGAACATTTTAAAGATTAATAAGGAGAAGTTATGAGAAGTGATGATTTATATAAACCGTTCGAGAATATCCCTACAAGACGTGGTAGGGGAGGGAATTACCCGTACATAAGATGGCAAGACGTAGCCGACAGGATGAATAAAATCTTTGGTACTAGTTGGTCAAGTATGGTTATGTCTCAAGATATAATTAACAACAACGTAATTGTAAGATTAAGAGTATCTATCTCAGATGAGAATGGAAGAGAGCTTAGTTACCAAGAAGGGTTTGGCGGCGCGCCTAGCAATGAAAATGCTGAAGCTGGTAATTCGCATAAAGCCGCATACTCTAAGGCTTTAAAGGACGCCTGTAAAAAGTGGGGAATAGGTTTATTCTTAGATGAAGAAGCCGATACTCCCAGTGATATGGAAGGTTTTAACCAACCAGCTCAAGGATTATCACAACCACAGTCTATGCCACAAGGTTACACCGGCAAAGAGTATGGAGTACCCGAACCAGGTTTTCCATCAATGCCTCCATTTTCTACAGATGGCCAAGGCTTACAAGCACCTCCTGGAATGAATATGAAGCCACATACAGCACCATTACCTACACCTCCAGGAGTTAGTATACCTGCACCACAACATAATACACAACCTATGAACACGGCGTTGCCAAAGGTAAATATGGATTTACCTATGTCTAAGGTTCCTAATATAAACATTGGTGGTATAGAGTATATTTCTGATGTACAAAAAACTGCTTTAAATAGTATATTACAAATTCCAGGTGTTGAGTATTTAGCATTAGCTAAAGAGGCTTTTGATATTAATGGTGTTGTAGTTGAGCCCATACCCGCTCCTGATAGTCTTACATATGATCAAGCAGTTCATGTAGTAAAGCACGGAAATCAAAAATATCGTAGACGATAAGGAGTTTTAAGTATGACTGATAATTACAAAGTTCATAAAGCTTGGATAGAAGAGGCTGAATTTGAAGTTCTAATTCTTGAAATACCTATGAATGAGATAGAAGATAAGCTTGCTTACTTAGCCAGAGATAAAGGAAGCATATCTAAAAGTTTTTATGAGGACTTTGTTATAGCCACATGTGTTGCTAATATAAATCAATTATTATACCATATTAGGCAACAACCAAACAATCCCCCATCTTTGTTAGAGGTTAGAGACGAGGTTATGCATAAGATTTTAGAGATTAATCCAATATTAGTTCCTGAAAATCTGGTTGTAAACCGCAACTCTGTTGTAAAAATTAAAGATAAAGATGGGCCTAAGGAAGATGAAAGACTACTTACGGATAATAAGAGTTGGAATACGTCCTATTATGAGGGTTTAGAGGATACAGACAGTGCTTATGAAGAACCTAAAGATAAAAAAGAGTTGCCTAAAGAAATGAAAGATATAGAAGATTTAGAAATCAATGTAGTTAAAAAGTGGTGGAAACTTATTAATAAGTATATTGAAGTTAAACAGTTTAAAGAATCAGATATGGCTAGTATTCTTAGTCGGCGATTTTTTCATAATAAATCTAGTTTTAAAACTTATATAGTTTCCGTATGTGTTGTTGAGTTTGAAGACCTGTTTAGTCTGCTAAACGACTTAGGGATTCCTAATAGTGTTGCCCCTCCTATTCTAATGGACGATTTGTATGAGTTATGTAAAGACATAAATCCGTTTTTAACATACACTAACGCACAATCATTAATAGATGATTTGGAAGATGCTGATGAAGATCGTAATAATTCCCCTAACAGGGGCCAGCGGCCAAATAGAATGACATCACACGCACACCAACAACAGTCTAAAAAGAAAAAAACTAAAAAAAAACTTTTTAAAGATGTTCCAAAGGAAGATCTTCTAAAACTATCTAATACAATGAAGGTATTTGTCATAGGCCAGGATGATGCAGTTGATCAGATAGTTGAAGCTGTACAAAGAGCCAGTGTTGGGTTAAAAGATCCAGTCAAGCCTATTGGTTCTTTTTTATTTGCCGGCCGAACTGGAGTAGGTAAGACACTTACAACAAAAGTTTTGGCAGATGAGTTAATTAAGGACAGAGACAACCTTGTGACCATTGATTGCTCAGAGTATTCTGCTGATCATGAATATGCAAAACTTATAGGAGCTCCTTCAGGTTATGTAGGACATGAGCAAGGTGGTATACTAACCAATGCTATAAATGAAAACCCATTTAGTGTTATAGTTTTTGATGAGATCGAAAAAGCAAGCCATAAGGTTCATGAATTAATGCTTCAAATACTAGAAGAAGGCCGATTAACTGATGGTAAAGGTCAGAAAGTATCATTTAAAGACACCATTATAATCATGACTTCTAATATAGGTGTTACTGAGGTTGATGATGTAAAGAAGACTATAGGTTTTGGCGATGTTGCTGAACTAACTGAGGACAAGAAAACTAAGGCTATAGATGGTGCTATTAAGAAAAAGTTTAAGCCTGAGTTCCTTAATCGTGTAGATTCTTTAGTACATTTTAAAACATTACAAAAAGAAGACTATATGCGTATTATAGACATAGAACTTTATAGGCTAAACGACAACTTAAAAACTAATGATACTGAGTTTAAAAATTTAATATTAAATTTTGATAGTAAAGTAAGATCCTTTATATTCAAACATGGAATAGACCAGGATTTTGGTGCAAGACCTCTTAAGAGATGTATAGAGAAAGAAATTTCAACTCCTCTTGCAGCTAGATTACTTAGAGGAGATATAGGAAATGAGGATAAAGTAACCATTACTATTAAGAGGGGCAAAATAGATTTTGTTTTTGCGGCCCTACCCAAGAAAAATTTAAAAGCTGCTGATTGTGAATGTAGTAATTAATAATAAAAAGGGGGCCTTCAAGGCCCCTTGGAGTTTATAATGGATTTAAAAGAGCTGGAAGACCATGTAGCTATAATGTTAAGACAGTTGTTAGTTAGTAATCGTAAACTAAATATTACACGTAATGTATCTACACAGTTTATGGTTGATGACTTTGGTATTATAGTTTGTTGTATAAATAGAGTAGATTATTCTGAAGTGAGTAATAAAATATTCGACTTGTATAAAGACTGGAGAGTAGTTTTTATAACTACCAATGATAGTATACTTGATAAAAAATATGAAGTTATTTGGGCACTAATGAGGGGAGGCTACATGAAATGGTTACGATATAAGTACCCTCGCCAAATTAAAAGTGTTTTATGTGGCACAGAAAATTTAGGAACATTAATAATAAATAAAAGGCTAGAGGTGTGGGCTAACAAACCCAAATTTAACTACCTTATTGAAGATAACAAGGTTGCTTTAATTAATGGTATTTCTAGAGAATTAACTAATGACCCTAGTTTCTTTGATTATATGCCTGAGGAGGATTAGATGTTTAAAGATAATGGTAGATTTAAAGAGGCTGATAAAGAAGAACTAGCCGGAATAAAAGGTAAAGAAATGTTATGTAATGAGTGTGGTAATCATGCTGTATTAACTGAAGTACAATTTGCAGATGAAAAATGCAGTGTATGTGGAGCCCAACTTGTCGATCTCAGTATGGCAAAAGCTAGTAAAGCTACTGGTAGATAAATTCGGAGGATTTTATGACAGACGAAAATGGCCCTTCTACTAATGAAGAGAAAGAGTCTAAAGAGGGACTTCAACAACTTCTAGACTCTACTTATCCGTTATTACAGAAGTTTAGAGAAATGTGCCCTGGTACATATAAACATAGCCAAGCCCTTTCTTCTATGATAGAGGGTATAGCCATGTCTCTTGACCTGGATGTAACAAAAATGAAAGTGGTAGCTCAGTTCCATGACATAGGAAAGATGTTAAATTCAAAGTATTTTACAGAGAATCAGTTGGATGATGAAAATCCACACGATAAGCTAAGTGCCTTGATGAGTTACAATATTATATCTAGGCATGTTTCAGACAGTACTATGCTACTAATTAATGAGCATAGCTTTCCTAGAGATATAATTGAGATAATTAGTCAACACCACGGTACTTCGGTGGTTAAATATTTTTTTAATAAGTCTGGTATAGATGTTGAGGATGCTTTTAGATATAAGACACCAAAACCAACTTGTGTAGAGTCTGCAGTTCTAATGGTAGCAGATAATATTGAGGCCTCTTCGAGATCTCTAGTTCAAGCTGGTAGGTATGACCCTACTGAACTGATTGAGGTTACAATTAATGGTCTTATTGATGACGGTCAATTAGATGAGGTTTATATGAAGCTTGGAGACCTTAAAAGAATTAAAGAGGCTCTAGCTAAAGAACTAGAGGGAACATATCAAAAAAGAGTTGATTATGAAAAATCAAAAAAAGAAAAAGAAATTAAAGAAAAATCTTAAAAAGAAAAATCTTAATCTGCTTACTATAGGTTTAAATTCAATTAAATTTGTGGAAAGTCATCCATTTTTAAGTGTGATGTATGAGGAAGAATTAAAATTTATACATGATATGGGAAGGAGGTAGTACTATGCCAAGTAAAGATATAATTAGCATCATAGGCGGAGTAGTTGTATTGTTTAGTTTAATTGGGAGTTATTACGCCTTTGATAATACCTATGCAAGAGAAGATGCTGTGTGTGAAAGAATAGAGGCTGTTGAACGAAACTCTGTAAAAACTTTTGAGGCTTTCCAGGCTAAACAGCAAACCATAGATAAGGCTACGAAGTTAGAGGTTTACAGTGTACAAAAAGATAGTTTAGATATAGACTATAGTAGACTACAAAAGCAGATTGCCAGAGATCCAAATAATATAGAACTAAAGCAAGAGTTTGAAGAGGTATCTACGCAGAGAAGAAGAATTAAAAATAGAATGGATAAAATAGTAGAAGATATAAGATAATTAAAAGGAATGGTTCATGATAAATTGGGATATAATAGGTCCTATAGCAGTTATTGGGTTTTTACTTATACTTTGTTTTTTCTGTATACTTCGTAAAAAGTATAAAAAAAATAAGAAAGATCTTTATGCAGAAAAAGAAAATTATAGTAAGATTTTAAGCCAAAAGAAAAGTTCTGAAATTAGGCTAGGAAAGATAGGGGAAAATATGGCCCCGTTTTTTGATAGTTGGCCATATGATCCGAATAAATTTAGATTTATAGGTGATCCCATAGATGGCATACAATTTACTGAAGATGCTGTTATATTTATTGAAATAAAAACAGGTCATGCTAGATTAACAGCCAGCCAAAAGAAAGTTAAAACCTTGATTAAAGAAGGTAGTGTTAAATTTGCTATTTTTAGAGTTGGTGAAACTGGAAGTCAGCTAAAAGTAGAGGATGATGAAGACTAGGAAAATTTCAGAGTTAATTTATGACGCCGGTCCTCTAAGCAGCCGCCGCCGCTAAAAATTTTTAAAAAAAATTTGGATTTTAAAACACAGTTCGGTTCACTAGAAAGAAAAAACAGCTTGCTTAAAAAAACCGGGGTTAAAAATAAAAAAACAAATTTACTAAACTAGTTTTAAAATAAGTCCTTACTCTTAGTACAACAACTATAAAACAATACAAAAATAAATGAAGATCCAAAACTGATTTGATTGATTTAGGTCTGCACGAAGATAATTCATGTGTGCATAGGAAGGAGATAAGGACATGCTGACAGTCAGCACGTCCTTTCATATGAACTTAAGAGTATATAATAAGTCCAGTTATCATAGGGCCGCCGTTATCATTCCTGCTTGAGGAAATGTAATCGTATGCTTGACAAGTTATACCTTGGAAACCTCCACTTTTACAAGCTTTTTGCGTTGTTTTTCAGCAACGAATCCGCCATCATCCAGACGCTGAATCTTTTCATCTAGACTTAATCCGTCATACTCTTCCTGACGCATAGTAGCCTCCAACCGTTTTAACTCTTTGGTTTTCATAAACTGTCTCCTTTTTGTTGGTTGTATTGTATATGTTAGTCTTGTTTATAGCCCTGATCTTCCAAACTTTTTATTAATTCTTCGGGCTCGGTCTTGTAATGTGTCCATGGATGCCAACCGAACATTGGCCAAACTCTTTCCAGCATAACTCGCTGAACATATGCTCCAGATAAGTTCTCATATATTTTAATTTCTATCATATGTGCCTCCATCGTAAAAGTTCGCGTCTAATGCTTACAGGATTGGCTCTTTTAAAATGTGTTGATTCATGTCTCTTAATCACTGGATGGTCTTTTGAGAAATTTCCTCGGCCTGACATATGATCTATCAATATATCGTCGACCAATTTGTATGCGTCTATGTGAGACCCCATGTCTTGTGTCCACTCAGGCAGTAGCTGATCTATGTCACTGTTGGTTATCCCTAGTCCATCTGTAGGGTTGGCATCTGCACACTCAGCAACAGCTCCTCCTAATAATTTTGCTAAGCCGTAGACCTCTGTTTTCCAAAGTTCCTGAATAAACCCGTAGTCTCCAACATCTCCATGAAGTGTCCAGAAGCCGAGATTAAACTCAGTGAAGTTGTCTGTTGAAAGAACCATTCCGTTGTAAGATCTTGCCAGGCCGTACAAGTTAATCATTCTTATTCTAGCTTTAATATTACCGAAGGCCACCCTATCGTCATTGGACAGAGCCTTACCAGATTTATTTTTATTGTACAGGGCTGGTTCAAGGTACTCAAGAGCAGTAAGTGCTAGAGGCCTGAGATCTTTCATTCCAAACACGTCACAAAATTCTTCGCCGACAGCCCCGGCTCTTAATATTTCATCATCTTTGTTAGATATTATAGGCATTGATTGCCCACAAAGAGGAATGTCTACGATATCACAAACCTTCCTGGCTATGGCAGCAACAACAGCACTGTCGACTCCACCTGAGACTCCTAAGACTAAAGACTTAATTTTGTTCTGCTCGATATAATCAACTCCATTTTCCACCATTGCCCTTATCATTATATCATAATCGTAAGATATGTCTAGATTTGTCATCAGTCCTTCTTCCTATATAATTTGTTTACCGAAATGTATTTGGCTACCGCTGGGTATATGTGCTTGTGTCTTATTATTGTACCAGGGTTTTCCTCATAGTATCTTCTTATGTTTGTAGATGAGATATCGTCGTCTTTGCATTTTGCTTCTAGTGCGAAGTCCGGTGGAACTTGGATACATTCGTGTGGTTTGTGCATCACCCAACTCTTATTAAGGTGATAGTATTTTCTGTTAACTACAACCATCCTAATGAGTTTTAGAAGGTTCCTGCTATTACGCCATCTTCTTATGTGGTTGGCTTGATCGGAGCCTATAAGGTATGAAAAGTCAATCTGTGGATAACTATCAATTAAGTTTCTAACGATTGCGTAAGTTCCAGCATCGTTGTTAGTGTCTATTTCAGTGGTATTTAGCATTACTGTTATACCAGTTTCTTTTCTGATTCTGTCAATAAACAATCGTAACATTGCGATCCTATCTTTTGGATCAGATAAAGTTTTTGCCCCGAAGATGTCGGTGTTACATGGCAACAACCAAACTTCACTTGGTTTGGTTTTAGAAAAGCCGAAAGAACAATATATTGCTGTAGCATGACCTAAATGTGGTGGATCAAATGAGCCTCCATACAAAAGTACACTTTTTCTCTCAACAGGCATAATATTTCCCTTCAACTTATCTTATTTTTTATTATCTGTCTTAAGTATTTTTCGAACTCAGAGTCTTCACACATACCTTTTCCAACACTGTCGGATATTTTGGCAACTGGGGCACCGTCTACACTTACTAGTTTTAGTACAATTTGAGGCGCCAAAAATCCACAATCGTTAGTTAAATAAGTTCCTATACCAAAAGCAACTTTGATGAAGGTATGAAACATTCTGAATAAGCTAATGGCTGTCTCGAAAGTTAACCCGTCACTAAATATAGCTGTCTTGGTTCTAGGGTCTATTCTTAGATCTTCATAGTGTTTAATCAACTTACGACACCACCACACAGGGTCTCCGCTGTCGTGTCTGCATCCATCAAATAGTAGAGCAAAATATCTATCGAAGTCCTTTAGGAAAGCGTCAAATCCCATGACATCTGATAATGCTATGCCTAATTCCCCTCTGTATTCACTCGCCCAAGTTTGTAAAGCTACTTTTTGTGAGTCTGCTACCCTCGGCCCCAACTGTTGGTGTGCTTGAAGCCATTCATGAGCCATGGTTCCTACTGCCTTGATATTATATTTCATAGCTAGGTATACATTACTGGTTCCAGCTAGGAACCTTCTGTGTTTGGCCAGCGTATACCTTAACATTTTTTCCTGAGTTTCAAGACTTTCTCTCCTCCTAGTCCCTAAATCTGAGAACGAAAACTCTTGATCCTTATGTAGAGAAGCATCAAGCATAGAAAGTTTGTTCTTGAGCCTCTCAGAGCCTTCTGTGACACGTTTTATCTTTGACACCCCACAGTAACTTGAATACAACTCACTGATCTCGGCAAGTGTGGGGGTCTCAAACAGAATCGTAGATACCCACGGTCCCGTAATTCTGACATCAGGAGTGCCATCTACAACTGAAGCTCTAATATAGGATCTATTAAGTCTGAAAGTCCTTAAATATTCTATGTAGTCCCGCTTTAAAAATGGAATAGATGACATGTAACCTAGTTCTTCAGGCCTAAACTCTAGAGAACACAGTTCATCTAACTTTGAGTCCAACCTACCAATGAACTGCTCTGGAGAGATCTCAAGGGACATTTTATCCCAGTTGCGCCATTTAAATCCATATTCTACCCAGGCACTGGGGTAGTTATGTAGTACAGCCTGCATCATAGTAAATTTGTAAAGATCTGTGTCAAGTAGACTTATAGGCATATGTATCACTTTTTTGTGCGTGTTTAGAGTTTTGTATCTCTACGGATAGAGTCTCAGTCTGCCATTTTTAGTCCAAACACGCACTTTTTCCTTTCTAGGACCTAATATGGCGATCCTTACCAGGTTATTCAAAGAAGTCTACTACTAAACTATAGTAGCTCCATATAAATCGGCCATTCTTTTTAAAGACATCTCATGCATTATCTGATCGAAATCGGCGACACAATCTTTATGTATTACTGTCTTGTAATCACGGTTTGCAAGTCCACCGCAAGTATCCATCACACATATATGTGTACACACACCACACAGCTCTATTGCAGAGTTGCTCGGACTCAAGGAAAAGTGAGGATAGAGAATGATATCCAAGCTGGTTTCAAAAAACCCACTGTACCTTGTCTTGTTTACAACAGACTCATCTTTCAATGGTTTTAATTCCGCTATAATCTCCGCCCCAATTGTTCCTTCAACAGCGTGCTCTGGAAAGAGGTCGAATTCCAAATCGTTAATCTTATGGGAATCTTTTAAGAATATTACTGGTCTCCCTTCAGATCTGTATTTGTTCAACCTCTTTTTTATTTTTGGTATAATATCTAAGCCAGTTGGCCCAATGAACAGTTTCCCATCTTCTCTCACGAAGTCTTCGAGCATGTCAATTACTATAAGTCCTCTTTTCATATTTCGAATTTTCCTTTTTATAAAATCCAGTTTGTATATTTCACACCGTTACTATTTGCCCACTTCTCAAATATTAACTTTGGTCTCCCAGTTGGCCGAGCATTGTGTTTACCTCTGACTTGTACTACAGTGTGTTGTCTATCCAACTCTATTGTAAGTCTTTTAGCTGGCAGGTTTATACCATCATTTTCTTCCAACGAGAAGATGAATGAACTACCTCTATTACACCTAGTGGCATAAGATGCTACACAGTGTCTCATCTTTGAGCCTTCTCTGTATAACTCTTTGGAGGTTTTTATCTGTTTGACAGTCCATATGCACTTTGATTCTTTATCTGTCCAGGACCAATCCTGAATATCGGATAATTCTAGGCTGAGGTTTAATGCTCCAAGTTTTCTGAGATGACTTTGTCGATGCCAGGTGTTGGATGCCTTAATAAGTGAACTAAATGTTCTACCTTTAAGTGAGTAGTCGTCTCTATACACTTCATCTAAGTAATCCATTACATCATAGAAGTTGTCTCTATCTATTTCACTCTGGAACCTAGGAAAAAATCTTATTATCTCTTCAAATTTGTTATTAACTCTAAGGCTCCTGGTAGTACAACGCTGAACTAGAAGGCTACATAACCATTCCCTTGCTCCGGCCGCTCTGGCTTTTGCTAATGTAATGTTCTCGAAGACATCTAAGTCGTCTCTTCCACACAGAAAAAGATGCGATTCCTTCTTGGTCATGAGGTCTGAACTATTCTTAGTAAAAGATTTGCCTTGGGCGATGATTATAAACCATTTAAATATTCTAGCAAAATCTGCGGGCCAAGGATAGTTCTTGTGTTTTGATAGAAATATATCATACATAAATACAGGGGGATCATATATTTCATATATCCACTTGATAAATGATATTACTTGCCTATTTAAATTATAGGAACTAGATTTCCAATTTGATGGATTTCTTATCACAGATTCCTGGTCATACATGTCTCCAAGAATTGCTATCATCTCGGAGTAGTCTTTTCTTTTTTTTCTTGAAGTACTTTTTTTAGCTACTTTTTTCCCCTTGTTGTGTTTTTTCAACAGCTCAGAGATTATTTTCTCCTCGTTGTTTTTCTCTTTAAGTCTTTTCCGTTTAACTGGCCCTGTGATGTGAGACATCTGACTGCTCCAATCTCGTTGGTGTTATTTTAATCATAGTCATACGATGCCACGCAGCTCTTCGTTTTTACCTGAGGTCCTGAGGATTTTAGGTTCATCGTAAGCTCCTGAAATCCCCAAGTCCTTCAGATAATCTTCAACTATTACTTCTAATACATTATTAAACTTACTTATTTGCCCGCCCCGTCCCCACTCGACCTACGCCACTCTAGGATAAGCTATATTTGTTATGCAACCATACCACAACCACTACCCATATAATGGAGTTTTACGGGAGCGTAACAATATAACTTGACTTTGAATAGCAATAAAACAACCGGAGATTTTCAGTGGCTTTTACGACGCCTATGCGTATTGTAGAGCCACTTACTCTTCTTCAGTTTTATTCCTCTATGCTATATACTTGTTATTATATTAAAGTACATTATATAGAGGTCCTGCACCCTACACTAACATTGGTAATCAACCACAGTCCAACTCCCACCATTGCTGATGTTCACTGCTGATACTATAGTAGGAAGTTCTTACCGCCGTTAGACTATTACGTCCGCGGGGTGATATATCCCCACGTGACGTTCGAGTATCTATTTAATATTATCAAAACCCTTCAACACGTTTGTAGTTTTCCCAATCGTACAGAACTTTAATGTAGACATGACTTCTGTCATCCATATTCTTTGCCGGTGTTCTCAGTAAGTTACATAACTTTACCTTTGGGGAATCTACAAAGTAATCCCGCTTTTCACTGTAGTATGTGTATAGCCAGGATATTATCTCAAGTCTGTATTTAACATCATCTGGATCTAACTCAGATGTGTTATATGGATCAGACAACCAAGCAGAAACTTTAGCTAGTCTAGATAAATACCTATCATGTTTTTCGTTACATAGTACCCCCATTATGGTTGTTGAAATTCTATTCAGTACTGTCTTAAGTTTTAACATTTTATATTCCTATCACATAGGGCCTTGAGTTTACTTTTTGTAAGTAATTTTAGTCTGTTAAACGCTGTTATGTATATATTCTCGCTAAACTCTGTAAATCCTGGCGCAGAGTTTACCTCTATGAAGTATACTTCAGAGTGCTTATCAACTATAAGATCTACTGCTCCGAAAGCCATACCAGTAATCTGAAGGATCTTCTCTGATATTTCTTTGGATTCCAGAAAGACACTGTACTTATTTGGGTATAAGACATTACTAAAGTGCCCTCCTTGGTGAAAGTTCCAAGCTATTTGATCGTCCGGTCCCGTCCTCTTTTGTAGTACCCACTCCTCTTTTGGAATCCATAGAAACGAATGTACCCTTAGTTCAAACTTTCTTTCCTGTATCATCCGTTGGTAATATTTTCCAAATATCCTACTTTTTTGTTTTGCTCTCTTTATACCAATGCCCATACTAGAGTTGAGTCTTTTCTCAATCCAGTCCGAAGTTTTATCCGATTTCGATAGTAATAATTTAGATTCAGGTACTGGTATGTTATTGTCTTCAGCCATCTTTATTACGTTGTATTTTGATTGGCCAACATACTTGTTTAAAATAGGGATACCACTTGCCTTAGGATACTTTTTAAAAAGTTCTGTTAGTTTTTTTCCGGCCAAGCCATAATTTATTATGACATCTGCCGGGGTTCCCCTGTAGAGCTTAATGCCTGTCTCCTTTGATATTTGTAGTTTTGATTTTGAACCTTTTTTCCCTATTATGTGTATGTTGGCCATGTGATTAAAAAACTCTCCTAAAAGTCGTCATAGTTGCCATATTCGAAGTCGTGATAGTAATCATCATCTCTCTTGTCAAATAGAGATGCTCTTCCTTTACATACAGCATCAACATGTTGTTCAAATGGTCTCAATTTGTCGCCAGTTTCGAAACGAGAATTTAGTGTTGTATACTTCAGTGCATTTTTCCAATTCTCTTCATCTAGATTCTCATCCGGATCATAATGTTCTCTCTCAGAGTCATAAATTTCTTCGGCGAAGGCTAACGCTATACCTATGTCTGGTGGTTGCAACCAGTCTGGTGTATCGTCAGTATCAGCATGGAGCAACATGTAGTCTGCTTCGGGGTCATCTATTATCTGATCGTAAGTATCAAACATAAAGTCATCGTCGTCGTTCAAGCATTGCTGATCACACCAATCATCACCATCTAGGTCATCATCTTCCAAGAAATACTGGGGGTCGATCATACTATAAATCCTCCATAAGTGTCTGAAATAAGACTTCAATTACTGGAGTATATCGAATATATTGTGTATTGTGAACAAAATATTTTCCATACTCAGCGGAGTCATCAATGTGCACGTCAAGATTTACGTGTCTTGCATAAAGGGCCTTGGTGCTGTCCCATTTCGGAGGTGCAATAAGTGGTTGTGTAATATCACCATCTTTGTATTTGATGTATGTACCAATGGTTTTGTGGTAGGATGTTATAGAAAAAATCTGATCATACCTGATAGATAGATCACGTAGTTCTTCAACCAAACGTTCACAATATTCTCTTCCAGTTAATATATGGACTTCGATGGCTTCAGATCTTAGCCTATTAATAAGTTTAGAAAATAACTTAACATTGCTGTTGATGACACCATGAACGTCGAGACCTACTTTGAATGATTTTTTCTTCACAACACCCTACCTTTTTGAGTGAGAAAGGGGTTCAATAACGGGTACGGCAAGACCCGAATCCATGCAACGCCGGATTAAGCGAACCGTTTTTTGTTTTGTATTTAAGCCGTAAACCCCTTTATAAGTTATGCTTATTCAGCAGTTGTTTTTGTGTGTGGAGAGGGGAATTGAACCCCTATACCTAGAAACGGTATCGCCCCTATGTTGGCGTCTCCACTGTTCATACGTGTTTTGTCAGTCTCAAGATTCGAACTTGAGTTCTTCTATTAGTAGCTGATGTACTGTATCAAGGAGCTAAATTCTGAAGGTGTACCTCCAGTTACTCACAAAGAGTTGTGGTCAATCAGATGATGATTAACGAATAACTTTGAAACAGAGGTGCTAACTAACAGATGCATTATTGGCCTGGTATATGCTTAACAAACATTTCTTTATAGTGCTGACTCCTATCTCCTTCGACTACGATACAGAGTCTGGTGTTTCTTTCATATTACTTTACGAAGTAGTATTATAAGGCACAATATTCGAATCGGCAAGGTATAAGGTTTTTTATCTAACTTCACGTTAGGTTACCATTTTTCACGCTGCAACATCACCAAAGTGTTCTTCCAAATTATACTTGGTTCGTAGGTCATAATATTACTAGATTACCACCATGGCACACACGTATGTTCCACCAAGGAAGCTTGGCAAGGGTCTGAGAGACTTGATTTCCCTACCTTCCACCGCGCTTAGACGCTATCCCTACCCTACTTGTCTGTTTTTACTTCCTTCTGAGTGGTGTATGTTTTACGGGTTGAAAGCCCGTTTGCTTTAAGGTCTCTATCTTGCTTGGAAGAGCCTGCAAGCACTCAGACTCTTCTCGCTTGTGTTATCATATAGAAGTTATGGGCCTCCTACGATGGTGTGCTTCCCACCATGTTAAATAGTTTTTATATATCCCATATAGATATGAATCTACCCTTATCACCAGTCATCGCTAACTCAAAATCTTTGTAGGTATTACTTGATTCATTGTCCCAGACTACGTTAATGTTTTGATGGTCACAATCTCTTACTTCTCCCTCGCAATAGAACTTGGTACCATATGCTGGATTTTCGTAGCCTATGGAATATTCAGGATCGGGATTGACTAGAGCTACTCTAAGCCCTATTGTACATTCACTACATTTGAGTGGTTTTACCGATGTACCTGTTTCAACCATAAAGAAACGCTGATCTTCCAAGTCAGAATTATGATCATATCTTGCCATTTTTTTACCCATACGAATTGTCCTAAAGTTATGGTGGATCTAGTAGGACTCGAACCTACGACATCCCGGTTATGAGCCGGGGGTTCTTCCCAGCTGAACTATAGATCCTTATTTTCGTCCAACTTCAGATAGAAGTTTCTCTTCTATAGAGCTTGGGTTTTCAAATAAATCTTCCTTTAGCACTATAAAAGTTTTACATTTAGTTTGTTTAATTGCACTGTGTAGGTTAAAATAAAGAGCAGGATTTTCATCTGAGATTATTGAAGTTTTATGTCTTGAATCATTACACAAGTATTTAACTAGCTTTATTGAATATGTCAAATCAAAGCCATCTCGTTTGTTGACATCGGCTGGTCCATAAGACCTGGATATTGGTAATATGTGGTGGCCGCTGTTGTTTATACAAAGTACTGATGCTATGGCAAACGCAGTCAATAGCCCAAACCCCAAGTCATTTACCATATATAGAATAGATTTTATAAAATATGGCTCTTCTTGGATGAATCTCGCTGCCAAGAGATACACATATACTTTCTGCAGACTTAGGTCATCTAGTCTCAATACAAAGTTTTTTGTTTCTACGAAATGACTGCCTATGTATTCAGGCATAAGCTTATTCCATGTACATAAAGATACCCACTGCCCTATTTCTTCGTCTGTCAGATGGTTTTCGGTTTTTCTGTTTGACTTGTGGTTGCAGAAGTAGACTACCGTGTTTGGATCTTCCTTCTTTGCTTTCTTGAATTTAGAGACCATACGCTTAAGCTCTGCAAAACATGACTTGTTTTCGTTTACAAGATATTTTCCAATGCCGCTAGTAGATATCTTTTTAAAAGACAAGTCAAGGTTGTCTGGGTCTGTGTTTTTAAAAAGCAGATAGTTTATGTTATAGTCTGAGTGGTTCTCATTGTTAAGTATTTTTATCCTATCGAACTCGTGTGGTTTTTCAACCAAATGTTTTCCATTATCTGCATTTTCTTTCTTCGATTTAGATTTCATTTTTAATCCAGTCAATAGTTTTAAGAAGGAAATGCCCCATTAAAAAGAACTTAATGAGGCATTAGATCTAACCGATTATATACTTGTCTTTACTGACTTAAACGTACATTTGCGGCAGATGGGCCTTTTGCGCCCTGCTCAACATCGAAGACAACTTTGTCGCCTTCTGACAGAGTTTTGAATCCCTCTGCTTGGATGGCAGAGAAATGAACAAAAATATCATTTCCACCATCTTGCTCTATGAATCCAAAACCTTTACTGTCATTAAACCATTTTACAGTTCCGTTGGCCATGCATACACCTCCTTTATAATTTTTTGCGTTTCATTTAAAGTGTATTACATGACGGACGGCTGTATAAACGTCGAACTTATGTACTACCCCCTACCTATGAAACTCAGCTACGTACGTAGCCTTTTGTAGTGTCGTTTACACTACTCTTTACTACTCTTTTACTTTTTTTGAATAAATATATTCGGTCGCCAATTTTAGTAGGTCTAACCTATTATTTAAACCTGGTTTTTCAAGCACTTTTTCTAGTAGAGACTTCAGAAGGTCTCCTACGTGAACTCCAGGCCTAATGTTGAAAGTATCCATTATGACATTTCCGTTTATATCCAGATCTTTTATTTCCAAACCTCTGCTTTCGTTGAATATTCTTATAATATTCTTTTCAAAATCAAGCTGTCTATTGGTTACCGCCTTGTCTTTTAGGCCATTTCCAAGCCTTTCGGCAGCTCTTAGTTTAAAGAGTGGAAAGCTAGATATATTTTCAGCAGTCATATAAAAACTAGAGAGACCAGACCTTTTTATAAATTTCCTTATGGCAGAATCAGTCCACTCCCGTGTGTAATGGAACATGTGAAGCCTTACTAACGATACAACGTCTTCGACTATTTTATTGTCAAATTTAAGTCTCTTCAATAGTCCATGAGCTATTTTTGCTCCTTCTACTTCGTGCTTGTGGAAGGTTACTTTGTCTTCGCCAACCATCATCACTTTTCCCTTTACTGCTGGCTTTCCAACATCGTGGAGCAATCCTGCCAATCTTATAATAAGATCTTTTTCGCAATTGTCAACTGTATAAATTAAATGTGTGAATACATCGTACTTATGATACTTCTCATTCTGTTTGACTCCTACACACCTAGCAAGCTCTGGTGCAATATATTTTAGTAGCCCCGTCTTATTAAGAAGTTTTAAGTATGTGCTAGGATGACTACTCATTATTATTTTTTCAAATTCGTATCTTATGGCTTCAGCCGGGCACTTTCTTATTAGTCCGGCATTCTCCCTTATTGCATTCTCTAGTTCTTTATCTAAAGAATATTTTATTCGTGCTGCGATAGATATTGCACGCAACATACGTATTGGAGATTCTTTTATCCTCTCCCTTGCACTTCCGTTCGCTGTTATCTTCCTCTGGATTATATCTTTTTTTCCATCTACTAAGTCTATGACATCAGCTCTGGACTTAAAGTTTACAGGAAGATACAGACAGTTTATTCTAAAATCTCTAAACCTTGAATCTTGTCTTAAGGTATTCCTTGAATCTGGAATTTGTCGCTTGCTTCTGCGCGGTAGTGTTATTTGTGCTTCAGTACTGTCTGAAGAAGCTCTGAATAATAAAATATCGACCGAAAAAAGGTCATTTGTTTTAGACAGTCTAATTTCCTTTAATTTTCCATATCTTACTAAGAATTTCTTTATATTCCTAGGTGATAAATTGCGGACTACGACGTCTAAATCATGATTCTTTCTTTTTCTTAGAAAATCTCGTACAAAACCACCTACAAGGAAGACCTCGGCTTTTGTCTCACTATCAAGACGCCGAAGTACTTCTATGGTGTTCATTAAGTTTGTATTTTTCCTCCTTACTTACCTACGTTATTTAAATCTTCCTTTACATCTGTGATTAGATCACGGGCTTCACATATAATTTCTACTTCCTCACCGTGAAGTGCTTGTTCAGCGGAATCCAAAAATCTATCTATTAAATTCACAGCATCATCAAGCTTCTTTAAGTTAGAAATTTTTTTAGTTGTATTTTTTATCAGGTTGCCCTTACCCATAAAATTTTCTCCCTATAATAAACAAGGTTACATTAAGCTATGCCAAATTTAATTTTTTATCTTTCAAAAACCGACGACCATGATGCTATAATGTCTCATCTTCCATCATTGATAATATCTTTTTTTTAAGATTAGATAGTTTTGTGGAGACCCAAGCCTTTGTCCTATTCAGTTCAGCACCTATTTGCTCAAATGATAGATCCGCCATTATTCTCTCACATATAGCCAACTCATCATCATCCATGTATTCTTTTAATTTCTCAACTATTAGAGATGCTTCTACAATCTCCATTTCTCTTTTGTGTGTTTCTGGCGCCGATTGATTAACAAACTCGATATCTTCTGGTATGAGCTCTATACGTTCTATGAATTTACTGTATTTTACACCAGCCCTTTCAGCAGCTCTGGAGATGTTCGATATTATCAAATGACACTGGTCAATTTCATGCTTCTCAAAGCTGACAGGGAACTTATTTTCATAGACAACTGTTTCCCAACAAACATTGTGCTGTTCACAAATATATTTGATTTTAACCAGATTTGAATTAGCCTTTTTTATGTATGATGGTACTGCTATTGAAGCTGAGCTATTGCGAACAAATTCATTGAGCGTATCTTTTATTATAAACAGAGCATAAGATTTGAAATTATCACTTCTTTTGGGGTCCCAATCTCTACTTGCCCTTGCAAGGCCTATTAAGGCCTCGCCAAAAAGATCAGATTTATCTAGTCCTGTTGATACTGAATATGAATATGTAATACTATTTAGAGTTTTTTCAAATTCCAAATATATTGCTTCGGCCTCTTTTGGAGAATTAGCCAAAAAACATCTGGGCATGTCTTCACCGAATGGTGTTTTCACTATGGTTTTGCTAACAATATCGTACTTGAAACCGCCTTTGTCAACATATTTACCATTAGCTCCATCACCATCCCATATTACTGATTTGTCTCTAAACGGTGCCATCTATTTCCTCTCATAATCGAAGTCAATTTCTTTCTTGATGAATCTATCGGCACTTGATTTGAGATGTTGTATGCCCTTCTCAGTTATAATTCTGCCTTTACCACTCACCAAGACTAAGCCTTTTCTTATTAGATAGGGCTCTGCGAAATCGCGTATATTTTTTGAGTCTTCCTGTAATATAATGGATAGATTATCCAAGCCAACAGGTAGTTTTGCTTCGAACAAGGCCTCTAATATTCTAAGCTCCAACCTGGAAAAGCCTTCATCATCTATACCCATTGTGCTGAAGACACTACTTACCATGTCTCTGGTGGCTATTAAAGAGTTAACAGACAACATTGTGTCCCGTACCCTTTCGACAAATCCTACTGCTATTCTTGGAGTTCCTCTTCCCCGTTTTGCAACTTCAAAGATTGCACTCGGAGTCATTTTTGTATTAAGCCGTTTGGCATGATATTCAGTTATCTTTGTCATGTCAACTAAGTTGTATGGTTGAAAGTTAAATACTAATTTAAATCTGTCTCTGAATGGTTTTGATAATTTTCCAGTAACGGTAGTTGCCCCAATTAATGTAAAGAACGGCACCCAATGGTACTTGTTTGGTTTATTGGACTCTATAATGAATCTTTCCATCACTAGTCCTAATATTTCTTGCCCTTTTATGGGTAAATTATGAATCTCATCGAGGAAAATTATTGTTGGTCTTATCTTGTCAGCCCTATTACCAGACTCATCATACCCAGTGTGATCAAGGCCGTCTAGTACTTTCAGTACACTATCATAATCCTTTAAATCGTTTGGAACAACGGCTAAAAATGGAAGCTTGGCATTAGTAGCAACATACCTGGCCAAGGAAGTCTTACCACACCCGGCAGCCCCGGAGAATAACATATGTGGAAGAGCCATGTTACGCTTTTTGGCTGCCACAGATGCAGTGTTTAACTGCTCCTTTGTGTTATCGTGTCCTATTATTTCCATATTAGCAAATACCCATACCCATTCCATACCCTTCGTATAAATCATCTTCCCCATATGGGTCAGAATAGCCAGTTTTGGTGTCCGGATCACCCTTATCTTCCTCTTTTGTCTCTGGGAGAACTGCTTCATAGGTGCCGCCCCAAATCAGATCAAGTTTGGCTGTTAATATAGCCATGGCCTCTTCATTCGGTTTTTTACCTTTTGATCGGCTGAGTACTTTGGGTTCAGGCTCTTTCTTTTGTACTGACTTTGAATATGTAGAACCATTCCCTTTGTAGCTGGTACAACTTGGGGCAAACGATCCTACGCCGGAGTTGGCTCCAGAATTGGCAGTCGCCTTACTTATCGTTTTACCTTCTTTGTATTCTACTGGAACCTCAGAATATTTATCAAGGTCTATTATTTCTGGATCATTCTTCAATCCAAACCCAGCCGCCAGCATTTTGCTGTATATTTCCTGTACCATATTTAAGGCGTCTTTTTGATCGGAAGCCTCAGCCATACAGAAGGCCATATTCTTTGTTCCGTCTTCCATTTCCTCTATAGTCATTATATTGTAATATTTTAAATTCAGAACATTTGTAGAGGAGTCTGTAAGGCCATTAAGTAGTATGAATTTACTGTCTTTGAACTCGACTATTCCGCGGAACAATCCAGCAACGACATCGTACTTATTTGTTTTATTAAGTATCATCTCGAGATATAAGTACTTTGTCTTACATACTACATTTTGTGTGTCACTCATCGATCTTTCTCCTTCCGAAAGTTAGTGTCCAGTGGTCCCGGAACCAGTATTTTTTTATGGCTCTAAAACCAAGGGTATTGGCCAATGCCACACTTTCAGCATTGTCCTCACGAATAGTCATATACACGAATTCTGTGTCGCAGTACTCTATAGCCAACTTTGTGAGCCTTTTAGCTATGCCTTTACATCGATACTCTGGTAAAACACAAATGTGTTGTATCTTGGATAAGTCATGTGATTCTCGCATGTTTGAGGCCACACCCGCTACTGTTTTACCATAAAGCTCAACAAAGTAGCGGGAGTTAGTCATTTTAACAGAACTAGCGAGAAACTTAGTGTACCACTTGTTATACTGGTTGATCATATTGGCTATTTGTGAGGCCATATCATCTTCAGAGGCGGACACATAAAATTCTGCCATTTCATCTTATCCTTTGAATAATTTACTAAACAGCTTGTCAATTGTTGCCACTTCAGCCGCCGTATCAGCTGCATCAATCATCTTACCCATTAGACCGCTCATTGAGTCTACCTTTTTCTTGAGCTCTTCTTTGTCTGTGATCGGTAAACTATTTTCGGCAAGCTTTTTATCAGTGGACTTAGACGCTTCTGGTCTCTTTGAACCAGCAGATTTTTCCACCGTCTTGGACTTGAAAGCTTGGACCCAGGCTTCAAATGTAGACTCTTCTAGTCCAGGGCCAGAATTTACTTCAATTATCCAGGCTTTATCATTTACATCAACACAACAATCCACGGCGCCGAAGTCCAGGCCTACTGCTCTTACGGCTTTGATGGCTTCTTTTCCCAGGGCTTCCGGGTGGTGAACACGAGAAAATTTCCACCCAAGTCTGTTGGACCTGATAATCATATCTGCTCCGTTCTTTGCAATCTGAGCAGCTTGACGCCTCATTATGAGCTCGGCTGTTTTGATATCGAATGGATCTTTGTTTTTCTCGGCCAAAGATTTCTGCCGTTCAAGCTCTTGTTTGACGAAAGCTTCCTGCATTTCTTTTTCTGTTCTCTTAACTTTTTTTACAGCGTAAATTACGTTGTCACAAAACACATGCAGCCTGTACTCATCTTTTATTTCGATAAGGTTCTGAAAGTACTGGGCACCGTCGTTTATGGCAGCAGTTACTTGTGACATCGTAGGGCAGTTCCAAAACCCCTTTCCGCCTTGGTGATATTTTTCACGGCCAATTAACGGAAGCATAACGCCGGACTTCTTTTTTCCAATGTCGCTTATTTTGTCGGCGGTAATAAATGGTGCTACGTTTACCTTCTTATCCAGCATTATCTGTAAAGCACCTAATTTATTCCTGTTGGCAGTAATACTGTTCGGGTGGTTGAGTATTGTTTTTGCGTTCAACAATACTTTTTCATTTACCTTGGTACCCCAACCAATGACCAGACCGATGTCTTTGTCTTTTGGTTTTTCACTTCCATGTTGGGCCTTCAAGGCCGCCGCCAAATTTTTGCCGGTTTTGTCTGTTGCTGGGCTGTACCAAATATAAACACTCTTTTCCTTGTTGTCAATAGCATTACTCATTTTTATTTCTCCAATTTATGTTAAAAATTTAGCTCCTGAAAGCCAGTTATCTTGTAACTTTTTATTAAACTTCTCAAAATCTGATGTTTTGGTTTTAAGCACTTCGTATAACCCGTCTATATATTTTGAGTACAAGTCATACGTGGTAAGTCTTTTCATCTTTGAGTACCAGGCATTCAGAAATTTCATAGTTATAAGGTTGGCCGGGGAATTGTTTAAAAGATCTATCATCTCTTTTGAACTTTTCATACAGTCCAAATCCACAGTCAACGGTATATTTTTCCAATCGTTGAAATCTGCCCCCCAAACATTTGTTGAAGAGAACTTTTTTGGAAACATATACTCCATATTATAATCATTATCTGCTATGTGCCTGTATATCTCATCTATTATTGCTTTTGCGGTTCCAAATACTAGTGTAGTCAGATCCGGGTGCATTAACCACAACCCACTTAGAGTTCTGTACTCCATTCTTCCTTGGCACAATCTAAACTCACCAAAGTACCCGAATTTACCTATCGCTGATTCAGATCTTCTAGCTCGGCCAAGTTTTGTACCGTCAACTTTTATCATTGGTATGGCTAGTAGCTCATCGAGTATTTTGTTAAACGACTTGAACAGATTTCTCCTGCTGTCCATGGACAAGGAGGCGATTTTAGCCGGGTTTCCTATGTGGATATGCCCGCCTATTGGGTAGTCTCTCATGTCATCTTTATAATAACAACCAGCCATCCATTCCAGCTTTTCTATTGGCCCAGTAAAGTCTTTATTTTTTAGTAAAGTTTTAATGTTATGTGTCAAATCTTCTGGACTTATTGCAGGATCTGGTCTTAATTCAGCCATGGCCCCATCACAACCTATCGGTTTTTCAAACGTCAACACGTTGTTGGCTCTAATTACCTTACCAGACTTGTCAAAGAGCAAGAATTCTGGGTCTGCTCCTATCACAGTATCATTTACGTCTTTTGTTATATATATATTCTTATCTATATCCTTCAACGACCCGGTTATTCTTCTGAAGGTTTTAGATGTTACAAATCCAGCTCGCTTTAATTCTTCTTCAGAGAGCCCTTGCTTCCTTGCTATTTGTATATCCTCTGCAAAGGCCTGGAAGATATCTAACAATACAGATCCACGAAGTCTCTCACTAGCTGCTGAAGTGTCTGGATACAATTCAACTTTGTCATCAAACCCTAAGAATGATCTTGTAGCCTTACTCATCCTGACAAGACCGTGTTCATTTCTGTCTTCTTTTTTGTTGTTATCCATCTTGGAAGATGGTATGAGTACTAGCTTTACCTTCTTACCCATTGACGGTCTCCTATTTATGAGATCAGGGCAACGATCTTCTTTATGATTGGTCTGTTTGACATATCGCCAGTTTTGAATACCTTTGTTAATACATCCTTCTTTAACTCTGAGCCGTTGCTCACAGCCTTTTCGATTGCTTCACCTATCTTGTGTTCTTCTACTTCAGAGTCTGTTAAATCAATTACCACATCAATCATTGTTTTTATGTTACGGATTATCTCTCTTGATGAGGCATTCCTAACTTTTGCTCTTTCTAACAGATTCTTTGAGATGTCATGCACACTGTACTCAGATTCAGTAGTTTTTGCTTCTTTAGCTCCCAAAATATACCCGGCATAGAACCAAAGTGGAAATAACTTACTTTTTATTCTGTTTGCCAAGGAGTACGGTGGCAGTTTCTTTATATTATCAGAATTTTCCACATCCAGAATATTTGCCAGCTCATAATCATTACTGAAAGATAATTCTGCCCGCTCAGCATTAATTGCTTTCTCTAGGACATCTGGATCTGTAGAAATGTCTACTTCTGCCACTGTAAATTCCATTTTGGGTGGTAGTGTCCTATCTTCATATGGAAGACATATGACATTAGTATCTTTCTGGCCGCTTACAACCTTCAGTTCCTTTATTTTTGCTGGATCTGCTATCAGAGTATCTATAGGCTTATCCATCAGCTCCAGCCCAATTTGTTTTTGGGAATCTTTTCTGATAACCCCCGAATCTGCGAGAGAGGACTTTTTTTCACCAGGTCTTATTACCTTGTCCGTGGAAAGCTCCTTTATTTGTCCTGTCTCACAATCTAACTCAATTGTAGGGTGTTTTTTTGACGCTTCCTCTAAAACAACATCATCAAAAGAGGCTTGTTCCTTGTTCCATGCCATGCCAATTCTAGCTTTGTCTTTAGTATTGGTTTCGCATGTACCCGTCCGGATCGAATCCTTTTGTCCACCTGAGGTCACCGCCAGGTCTTTTTTTTCCTCTTCTTTCGCTGCTTCTGTTTTACGAGCTGCATTCCAACTAGCATTGGTGTAGGTACGAGCTCCGGTAGTGTATGTTTTTTCCTTTTTCCAGATTTTGTTGGTTCTCTCTACCTTCTTTGAAATGAACAACTCTTCGATCTTTGTGTCAGAAGTAATTTCTGCCCTGGTGTCAAATATATAGGCGTGGTCATCTGGGAGAGAAGCCACCTCACACATTTCTTCCTCAATTACAGGGAATTTCAATTTCCCTATTTGATATAGGTGTGACATCTTCTCTAATCTCAGAAGTATCGATTTTAAGAATTCCTTCTCACTTGCGAGGACTAAGATCTGGAGTGGCCTTATTAGTAAGGCCTCTAGTGGTCTACCATCCCTAAAGCCAGCCATTTGAAATGGATTTGAACCACTAATTGCCAAGACAGAATACGTACCATCTATTCTTCTGCAGACTTCTGACAGACCGTCAAGCGAAAACGGTTCCTGACCGTCATTTGTGTAGTGGTTTAACAACCTGAATATGGCCTCGCTATCTACGTTACCGTCGCGTTTACAGCCAAGGTTTTTGAATATTTCATCGTCGTTTAAGAGTGTACCATTATGGACACCAAGTATATCACCGACTTTAATTGGGTGATTATTTACATTATCGTCTGCACTAGCACCACCCCCAGTAGATGGTTTTCTGCAATGACCGAGAGACATTCTAGCGTTATACTTCTTTCTCCAGACTTTTAGGTATCCTTCATAGTCTTCTTTTGTTCCGCCAAACCTCATAATGAAATCAACGGCACATACTCCCATTTTTAATCCTAGATAATCACAATCGTCAAACATCGTGACTATACCAGTGGCTTCTTTTCCTCTGTTTTGAGTCAGCTGAAGAAGCTCTGTCATTGAAAATATCATTGCCTCTTGTCTGATTTTATCCTTAACCTTATCGTCGACATTACCGTATGCCAGGGCTGCAACTATTCCACACATTTACTACCTCCGATCTGTTAAATTATCTGATTTTTATTCCCATGTAAACCCAAACCCAAGCCCTTCACCATTGGTCCCACTGGTGCTGGCGTAGGTGTGTTTATTTTTCCGCGGGTCCGACTCGCGGTCTCTGATCTTCTTTTTTATGGTTCGTTTTGCCCCCACCGCGCTTAACGGGTCTTCCCCTAAAGGTTTGGATGCCTCTCCTTCTTCACCCTTCTGGGATTCGCTGACACGGTTGATCTCATCAAATTTCTGTTTAACCTCTTGGTTGGCCATTACTGGTTTCCGTTCTAAAAGTCTTCCACTTTTAGATTTAGATGTTGAAGGATTTAAGTGTAGCTGAGTTTCATAGGTAGGGGCTGGATGATTGATAGATGGAGATTCTGATGCAGATATAGATGGACTTGGACTGACACTGGCTGGCCGCAAATACTTATGTTCTAATCCGAACTCAGGCTCACAAGAATCTCTTGCGTCTTCTGGAAAGCTATCCTCCCCAAAACTCCTGATTTGTTTATTGTCAGGCAGTGCTTCCTCAGGATGCTGTGCATCAAGGCTATTATCATAGACGTACTCTGCATCAACAGGTGTCGTGCTCCAATACGATGAACTGGCAGAACTTCCAATTGATACATTAATTTTTGTGTCCTTTGATTTTCCAATGTCGTTCATTTTATATTCTTTATAAGTCACGGATTCATTTAACCCACGCCACCTTTCTGGTTCGTCTTTTTGTCTTAGAGAGCTCCATTTTTTTATTACACCCTCATCATTCCCCTCACCTCTAAGCCCTAGATATTTACTGAATTCACTAAGCTCGTCTGGGTTCAGGGTTAATGCTTTTCTTACTTGAGAAGAATCCACAACTAACACATTATCTTCATACCTGTTTACAACGAAAAAATACTCTGCGCTTATCCCACTGCAGTTTGTTATTTCACTGAAATTTTCCCAATAGACGGCTAGATGAATTCCAAGGCCATCTGCAGTTCTTACGTTGAATATTGGTATTGAGTATTGTAAGTCATATATGTTTACCAACAAAACTGGTGAATCATCACCACCATAGCAGAAAGAAGGATCATGTCTTTGATAGAGTCCTATTTCTGCAGTATACTTATACTCATATTTTATTTTATAGATTTTTTCAATGAATCTTTTTGCTGCTTTTAAGTCTCTTATTATAAATGAGACACCACCGATAGAAGATACGAGTTCTTTTATCTTTACTATTTTTTCGAAATTAAATTCATCTATGGTCTTTACCAGCCGATCTTTCAAGATGTTTCTGCTGTCGATTCTTACAAAAGTTTCCTTACTGGTAGTTATAATACCATCAGACCTACCAAAAAACTGGGCAACCTCCGCTAGGTCTTTTCCAACGCTCCAGGAGCCTTTACTCACATCTTTTGCTACTATTGGAGTGTTCATAGGAAAATTCTCTACAAATCCACTTATAGCAAAATACATGTCATCTTTCCAACTATCCGGAAGTCCCGTGTGTAATATACTCATAATGAACCTCAAAACTATATCTGAAATTTATGCATTACGTTTCTATGAAGATCTATCCCAATACCAGTTTCGTTTCCGAATTCTATTTCTTCGGCTTCACCTATAAACTCAGATAGACCGGATTTTTCCACTGCCCTATCAATAAACATCCTTCTTGTTGACCATACCACCAAGCCAGCATCTTTATATTGAAGTATGTCGACAGGACAGCCTTTTTTGAATAACCACACCGAATACGGGAATTGTTTAATTGCTAGGGCACAAGCAAATGATCCAATCAGTGTCCTTGACGCCCCTTTAATTGCTTCATGAACCGAAGCCAAACTGTTTTCGACTAAATGCTCGATAATGGCAAATATTATTTCACTATCTACCTGTCCGTTTCTTCTCAGTTTTGGACCAAACATTCTGAATAGCGTATCATCGTTAGCGATTATTCCGTTATGTACTCCTATTACATTGTCCCTAACAATCGGATGGTTGTTTATGTTATTCTTTTCAGTGCCTTTGGTTTTAAAGCGGCAATGCCCAATTATTGATTTTGGCGGAGCTTTTGCTATCTTACTACCAACCTTAGGCGGCCCAGTCAGGGCCAAGTACTCTTCTTCTGCTTTTTTGTACTCCTCAGTTTCTACTAAAATCTCCGCTTTTACATTATTTTTTAGTACTACCATTTCTGCGGATGATATAAATGATATTCCTGAAGCATCTCTCCCACAGGACATACTGTTAAGAAATAGTTCCCGGACGAACTCCCTAACAGGATGCTCGTCATTTAAAGTATGTCCTTTTAAAAACCCTAGTCCAAAAATGGAACACATATTATCTCCTACTGTTATTTTGTCTAACTTACCCTACAGCATTATTGGTGCTCCTATGCTGTTTGACCATATAAGTCTACCATCATCCGTGTTTCTTTTTACGAAATCCCTTATGTTGTCCTCAATTATCGCATTGTCCTCATCGATTTGTAATGTTGGATCGTTTCTCAACACTTGCCCGACCCCTTCAACCCATTCTTCCAGATCCTTACATTCTGCGACATGGTTTAGAGTAACTATTTCAGCCATTACTATCTCGAATTGACCTTCTTCGCCCACGATTATTTTTAGATCATTTTCTATTTGTTCCCAGGTTTGGCCATCACATCTTCTGAGTGCAGTCGGCTTTTCTGCTAGTTTTTCCAGAACTTCATAGGCCGGCCCAACCTTTATCAAAATAGACTTTAATTGTCTAACCAGATCTAGAGACTCCCTTATTAATATGTCGTAGTACTTGTGAAGCTCTCTCGTGTCTCCAAACCTATCCCCATCACCGTAATCTTTCATGTTGTTTAGTAGAGCTTTCTTCACCTTATGGGTCTGTTCTAACCATCCTTGATCACAAACCTCAACAATACCAAAGCGGCTTATTTCAACGGCCTTTATAATTAAAGCATAGTACATGCAGGCTATCGCTGCAACAGCACTTGGTGACACTATACCATCGGCTGCCCTGAATTCAACATGAAGTCTGGATACATTACCATTTTTTGCAAACTCGACTTGACTGTAATTAATCCAGCCATATTTATTTTTGCCGGCAAGTCTGGAAACCTCTTCTCTCACATTCCTCATGTGAAGTGTTAATGCACTTACTGGTAACACACTGACTCTGAATTTTTCCCACCGAGTAATTCTATTTGGTTCGTCCAACCCCATAACCATCCACGTCATTGCATTTTGATATCTTCTAACCAATTGATGAAGGTTGGCTAATATTATTTCTGGCATGTCTCTTTCTAACTCAGATACTTTTATAGGGATAGCCGTTTTTTCCTGATTTGGAACTACTTTACCATAATAGCCGGCCAGTACGTGCATGTGTATACTGCACCGCTCATTCATATAAGCGCCACGTCTTTTTGCAAGAGCTAAAATTTTACTGGTCATCTTATGAAATTCCCAATAGTCCAATCTACGGCCAACTGTGATTATTTCTGCGCCCTTTCCACCAGATAGAGAACCATCGGTAGTTATGCTATGTACACCGTGATCACCAATTGTACCATATGAGTTGTTTGGTTTTAACTCTTCTTGAAATATATTTCTTATGGTTTCTGGATTTTTGTTAGGATCAAATTTGTATTTGCAATCGTCGCAATTTATTTCGAAATTTTGACACGAGAAACAACTGCTTACAAAATTGGAACAGGTAATTCCGGCACAGATAGATTTGAAATTTTTACAGTCTTCACAGTTTTTACTCTTACATTCAACGAGATAATCATGCCTACATGTTGCCTTGGATTTGATAAATGCCTCACATACTTCTGAGTTCAGGCATTTCTGCCAACATTCGTTATCCATAATTAGGTGGGAACATGGGCATGTGTTACTGTCCCCCTTACAAGATCCGCTTTTCTTTTCCGGTAAGTTAAATTCGAATTCCAATCCAACTTTTAATACTTTTTTAAGTAAGGCTCTCCAATATACAACTTCTTCTGCAGATAGAGTGGGCCTTGTAGGCATCTTGGTGAAGTACCATTTATCCTTGCCGTCGTTCCTCATTGTAGAAATCTCCCCAGTTTTTTTCAATGTCAAATCCAAAGTCGGTCTGTTTTTCCAGCAACTCGAAATACATTTCTATCGAGGCTGCTCTGTGAGCATAACCAACCATTTCCCTAACCCCGCCCTTTATTTTTTGCAACTGGTTTGCAGCCAAAGTTATATCTGGCGTACAAATCATGTTAAATATTTCAGCACCTGAAGGTAGTTTGGGATACAAATCTTTTATTCCGTTACCTAGGTACAGGCTCTTGAAATCTGTGAAATTACTAGTACAGGCGTTTATTCTGCTTACAACATCTTCGACCACAACAGCTCCAAGGGTCAACAACCCAATAGTTAGCAGTGGGTGGACTAAATTTACACCACCAGGAACTCTAAATTCCAAAGTTCTGCCATCCAGGTTGTGGTCACTCGGCTTACCATAGCCGAGCCATAATGATGCTCTCCTGTACACGTCCCTATTGCCTTCGGGTATTATGGCTGGTACTCCGATGTAATAATCTAATACCCTCGTTAATAATACTGCAACTTCTTTATTTTCTTTTTTCCAGTTCAACAATCCACGTGGCAGACCATAATGAAGATGAAAACCTGCTGTAAGGCCCCTAAAAGACGAGCCTCCAACAATCATGATATTTTTACCATTTGCTGACGAATTTACAATCTGCCTAGCTTTTCCTATCAAAACCCACAGATTATCACAAACCTCTTTTGCATATATGCTTGGGTTTGGCCTAAACTCTAAAAGCATCCCATCATGACCAACCTCTCCAGATTTTCTCATTATTCGATGGGCCGCTACCGGTTCGTTTGTCCTTTTGTCCACAAGAAATGACTCTGGATCACAACCTAGGGTTAAATTTCCAAAGATGTTTACTTCAGACAACGTGTTGTTAGCAGACATAAACAGCTTTCTGCTTGTGCTACTAGTAACATATGCACTTGCATTGTCTTCATCTTTGTCCTCAATGAATGCTTCTGTGACTTGGAGTGTTTCCAATCCACCCCACTTTGTTCTTGCTTTTATAAACTCCGAGGCGGATACCCCGAGAACTTCCCTATAATTTTTTGGAATTCTTATTATTCTGTTCTCATAACCACCATCTGCTCCACTCTCTTTATCCATTGTCTCGGAGACTTTTATTCTTATATACATAGCTCTCCTAATAAGATTTTACTTCCATACCGAGTTTCGAATATACTCTGCAGCGACAAGCCCTATTTTTGTTATAAAATTGATCTGCCAGAACCCCTATATCCGAGTCTACATAGTCATACACTATTGCGTCCTTTTTGTTAGGGCATGCCCTTTGTATTCTTCCTACCAACTGTTCAGCCTTACTTTCTGCCCTGAACGGCATACCTATAAAGGCCCTATCTAAAAATGGAACATCAAAACCCTCACCTAGTAGAGAAAATGTTGCTACAAGTACGGTTATATTTCCATTATCAAAGGCCTCTACTTGTTCTTTGACATGCTTTTTACTATATTTTCCAGTTGCGATGCCGGTCTTAGGCCAAATTTTCTTTATTTTTTCATATAGTATGTTACAATGCTCTCGTCTATCACTTACAACTATGCAGAAATGGCCGGCCCTAGCCTCGGACAGGACATCTTTTACTATTATGTTAGTTCTAGCATCGTTTTTTACTATGTACTTCTTTATTATTTGTTGTATGTTGTTGGTTTTAACCTTCTCGGATCTTACTGTTCTGTATCTCACTTCGGGTAGAATTATCCCTCCGTAGTGCCTTACTTTCTCCATTGGGATTACTATTTTTCGAAGACCAATAGTTTGAAACATCAACATCTCAAGTTTGTCTCTTCTGTTCGGTGTTGCCGTTAGACCAACAAGATAGTATGGGTTTAAATAACTAACCACATCCGTAAAAGTTTTCGCTGGGCAGTGGTGACATTCATCTAATACTACTAGTCCAAAATCGTTTCTCATTTCTATGAGTTTTTCTGGATTTCTAGATAATGTTTGTATCATACCAACGGTTAATATATCTCCTTTGATCCATTTCCCTTGCCCCATGTACCCAATCTCACCTATATCTGGTAGGAAAGACTCAACTCTCTTAATTGCTTGGGTTGCTAAAGGTCCTGTGTGTGTGAGCCACAATGTCGGTTGGCCAAATAATGGAACTAGGCTTATACCTATTACGGTTTTACCACTGCCTGCTGGAGATATTAGAACGACTTCTGGGTCACCTGTTACTAATTCCATTACAGCGTCAGCTTGGTATGGACGATATTTTATGTTAGAAGAGTTTATATCTATATGATCAAATACAGTTCTCTCATCCATAACCTCATGATCTATGCTCATTTTTAAGCATGCTGACAACAGCCAAGATCTCATACCTCTTGGTATCAACAAGTCGCCCTGTTTTGTGAATGAAAAATTGTCTATGTATTTCTTTATACCAAAGGTGCTCCGGCCGGAGGATTGTGCTTCAATGAATAAAGGATTATCCAACCTCATCTGCTTTGTCACTAGTTGTGCCAGAGATTCAGGGTAATCCCTTAGGTATATCTTGTTCTTTAGGGTTATTTTCATTAAGTATTTTTTCTATCCTATCACTAAAACTATCATTACAAAAAAAGGCTGGGACTGGGTTTCTCTTGATTTTCTCCTTTTTTCTTTTTAAAGCCCCTCTATGAGCTTGATGTCCACCATAGGCACAAGCCAGGTCTTCTGTCTTTTCAGACCCAAGTATTTGATTTCTAAATGGTAATAAACAACCGGCCAGCATTTTACAATCCCAACCACCATCAGAGGTCTTGTAATCACAAAATCTACAAAAGGCTGTCTTTAATGCACTCTCGTAATTTTCATCTGGAATGTTTTCACCTGTCAAATACTTTCCGCTGCCCCAACCACTGATCTCGATCAGTTTTACCTTGGACGATGCTATGAAAGTTTTTGGGTCTTCTAAGTACATGGCCCCAAAGCAAAACTCTGGTCTTACTGAGGGACCACATATCCTACACTTATCACATATTTTCTTTATAAATGTGACTTCGTTGTAATTGTATTTTTTCTTCTTACTCTTCTTGCTCATCATCTTTTCCAAACTCTTCTTTGGCTGTTTTTCCGGAAGTGGTTTTCCAAAATGTCCAGCCACTTCTCCTTACACCGCTGGACTCTTCTGCAGCCGCAGAAAGTGAGTTGTATTTATTTATACCGATGCTGTAGCAGTCTTTCTTAACTGTTAGCACGTGCATTCCTCCGTTCTTGGAGGTTCCTAACATCACTGTGCCAATCGGTATGCCGTCCTTGTTGAACCCAGGCATGTTTTGATTTGTTGCCGCAACACTTCGCTTTCTCTTACTTCTAGTTGTGCTCACAGCACCCCTACTTAAGTAATTAAACGCTGCCAACAGCTGTTGCACTTGGTTTTCCAGTGCATCTAATCTCTCGATCAACATCTTGGGCTCTATAGTGACGATGCTCTTGTCTTTTACTGCTGCTCCTAGTGGAACCTTGTTTGTATTCATACACATCTCCAGAATTGTTAATCTAATATAATTGAATCGGCTACGAACGCATGTTGTACCACCCCATCGGTTTCCCAACTTTTATAGTGACACCAAATTACCGGTCGTCTACCTGATCTCAAATATTCTTTTACTACTGTGTGAGCTTGTGTGCCGGGCTCGCCCATAATCATTACGTCTTGCTCTAGATCCACATATTGACCATTCGGGTCTCTTTGTACTACTGAGGTTCTCATGGTAACAAAAACGTAATCACCACTTACCACTGGGTCACCTAATATCTCACCCTGGAAAATACATTTGTTTATCCTTATTCCTTTTTTCTTCTCGCTTTCAGGCATGATAACTCCAATTGAATATATTCTTCGTTAAAATGTTTCTTGCTCGTCTTAGCCTTTGAATCCACGCTCCAGTTTGTAACCCTTCCTATGCGTTCGACAGGCTCAACTTTAGTAGGTGTACCAATTTCAATATGCGGGGCCAGTCCTGACGGGGCGGAGTTGTCGAACGGATCTAAGTAATATAGTGGTAATGGTTTTTCGGCGGCGCCTATAGTAATGGTAGAGAAAGGCTCTTCGTCGTTTGGTTCTACAACACTTATGATGTCGGCGCCGGATATGGTGTTTCCTGTAATCATCCGGAATACCAGGGAATGCACTGGGTTGCCGATGATTACTGCTATTACGAACTGGTGGATCCCAAAACCCATGAACCGGTAACGATGGAGCATGGCGCAACGGGCCTTGCGGTATTTACGCCCCTGGAACCGGAATCCACTGTTTCATCATTTACTTCGGATCTTAGAAGATTAAGATCCATAATTAGACAGTGTCCTTTCTTCCCAATACCATCCGCACTTCCGCCATTCACGTTTTCAGAAAACTCGACTGCTACGATTGCTGGGTTATGAGTATTTGATATTATCTTACATTCTTTTCCTCTCAAGTTTCGGCCAGCAAATTCAAAATCAACATCGACACGATATTTTTCTTCAGTTATTGAAAATTTTCCGACCATTTCACTAATGAGAATCCATAGGCCTTTTCTGTTTCCAACCGTACCATCCAGATCACCCCAGTCAGGAATCCTTCTTTTTGATTCTACTCCTATTATTCCTCGAACGACCCCTACACTTCTTACGCTTAAGGAGGTGCCTGTTTTGCAGCCAAAACTTTGTTCAGCACCTTCTTTAGCGATCAAGATAGTACCCTCTCTTATTCTCTTACCGTCTACCACAACATATTTCAACATGAGTATACCCCCCTAACCTCCTGGCAGCCCTCTTTTGTTCAGAACGAGCAAAATATTTTATGAACCTAGGTGTTGATGGGTTTAGTGTCTCGTCTATTATACTACATAATGACTTGCAAGCATCCTTATGTTTAGGGTTTTTCATGGAACTTACATTGTCCTCAACGAAAAATTCATCCAAGGTTGTCTTAATTCTTGAAGATTTTCCAGATGTGGCCCATTTATACATCTTACTAGGTATGTCTACTGCCGGCTCTTCCAAGGCTTTTATTAAAGCAGTACCCTCAAGATAAGACCTGCTGGCAAAATAAATTCTGTTTTGTTGCCGTACGATCTTACTCACTATGTTGCTCCAGCCATTCTCCTTTGAATTTTTGTGGAACTTGTCTAGGTCAAATATACCAAGGGCCTTTGCTCTTCTTATTATTAAGTCACAGAGCTTCTCAGTAGTACCTCGCTTAAATCCAACTTCTACCAGCATTTCCACGTTAGCTGTACATATACCATCTATAACTATCTCGTACAGAGATTTTCCGCCATGCTTTTGCTCAAACACCGATTGAGCTGCCTTCTCTAAGAACATTTCAACTGCGACCTTCATCTTCTGATCCTTGGCGAGACCTGAAGACTCTACAATACGCATGACGTTGTAGGTCAGGGCTATAACTGGCCCAGTTTGTGCCTTTACTCCGGTGTTTTTCTCAACTATTTCCGCGTGTTCAAGACAAGTTAGCTGCTCAAATGGTTTTATATTGAAATCCATTAATGAGTATTCCTTGACATGAGGCTTGCCTTTTCTTTTGTTCAGAGTCTGGATTTCCCTATAACATGTTATGTTTGGATTTTTCCATTCTCTGTTTAAGGCATCTTTGGCCTCTGGAGTATGTAATGAAGCTATGAATAGTGTATCACCATCGAAGTCAAGATTCAAACTGACCAGACTGTTGCTACTAGCCCGGATCGTGTATTTACACATTGGATCATCCGTCACTATTACCTTTTGTATTCTCAGTGACATAAAACCAAGACATGGAAATCTCTCAACCAATACAGTATCACCACTCTTAACTCTAAGTAGGTTCGCCATGTCCCTGTGAATTTCAATCATATTTTTCGGCAACGTTGAGCTGAGTGTGGCATAAGCCTTTGCTGACAGTGGGTATCTTACTGCCATAGTATGGGTTGATATCTCCCCTCTTTTTCCTCCAAGCATAATAGCTATTGAGGCGAAGTAATTAAATATTGAATTGTAGTACAATCTATGAGATACTGGGTTGTCATAGTCGGAGATCAGCCGGTGGCACATGGTTACTACATTATTGACTATAACACCTATTTCGCTGAGACCATACCTACCAGTAGGATGATGCCAGCATTTCCTTAGCACCCCACTAGGAAAATATAATCTGTCGGTGTTGTAGACATTGCTGATGTCCTGTTTCTGTTGCTCTGACATTTGATCCAGGGCTAACGGTGATCCCTCATGTAATATCTTACCATTTTTTGCAACTACAGTTTGGTACGGAACTGGCAATTTCAGTGTGAAACCATCGGCCTTGAAAAATTCATCAACTACTGTGCCAGAAACGTGATGACCTTGTATAATTGTGCCTGAGACTTGATCTGCTGGCTTTACATTGTTTATATATGTTAATGGTTTATCTGAAGGAAAGTCACAAATCTTAGACTTTAACATGGTTAACATTTCATGGACATTATCATATCCTTGTATGTAGCTCATGATTTCGTCTGTAACCGGGTTGTTTACACCAAACGTTGTTTCCAGGGCTCTGAATTCAACGTGTGAGAATTTCAGGCCGGCAGTACGAACCTCTTTACCGTTGTGTTGTAAAACTTTCTCGCCCCAAATCTGATCCTGTGGGGTTGATATACATCCCCAAAACACTTTACCACACACTGCTCTTACTTTACCGGCGTATATATCACAGTCCCATGTTCCGTCCCTTCTAAATCCACGCTTTTCTAGACCATTCAGAACCTCTTCCATTGGCTGATACCAATCGTCCGCCAAAACGAAGTCTTTCTCGCCTAGGACTGAGTTTGTAAGAGCCTCCATAATCTGACCAAAGTTCTTCCTCTTTCCAACTGTTTTGGCTCCTACTATGACATCTATCTTCCTGGTCTGGCCTGTCCTAGGATCTATGGCGTACCCAAGTTTCTTTAGTCTGACCACACCTTTGTTGCCGTGTAAGTTGGTCATTTTGAACCCATCTATAAAATTCCTTCTGTATGTCACCATGATGTTGTGAACAATGACTCCATTTCCGCCAACAGAAATCACCGAATCTGATATTTTACTAACCTCAGCACTATCAGCTACAGTGTTAAATTTTATGGGCTCGTCGTCTGGGGCTATTCCTAATATATCACCCCTTTTTATCTTTTGGCCGGTTTTTACACAGAGTTTTCCAAATACTTGAAAGCGTTTGTCATATTCTACAAACTTGTCTTTGAAGGACTCATCCATGATTATCTGGTCTTCAAATATATCTGGTATATCAACAAATGCTGTAAAAAGATTCCAACCCTTTCTCGTTATTCCCTTGTTTATTAACTCCTGCATTGACTGACTTCTTATTATTGGAAGTTCCTCACCCTTCATCCCCAAAGTGGAATATAGATTTCTCTGTGGGTTGTGGTATTTTATACCAAACGGTGAAAGTTTCCTTATATCGGTTTTAAGAATATAATTCTTGTCTGCCAGACCGTTGTCAGACAAACCTATAACTGTCCACCCGCGACCAAAATACTTAATTGCCTTTTCTTTCTGATATTTTAGCCTGTCAGTAGGAGACTGAATATCATCGTATGCGGGGTCTATAATCATAAGTCTGTTGTTCATGATGAAACTGTTGAGCGGAGTCTCATCGAGAGGCATTTTGTTTACGATTTCATTTATGGCTTTCTGAAGTTTGTAAACAATTATAGATACGTTGTTGTTTACAAGACCGTATATGACTTGTTGCAGATATGGGGTGGCCTTTATCAAGTGGTCGGGAATCAAACCGCTTGGTGTTCCTAGAAGGACTTCAAAAATCGCACCAAGGTAATCTAGCTCATGTTGTTCTTGTTCCAGCCAAAATGGGCAAACGGCACGTGTGACTTCATTTTGTTGAATGAACTCTACACCGTTCTTCATAAATGGTAATGGGATTGTTACGTTGTGCCTTTCAGATTGTTTGTAAAAAGTTAACCATAGTACATTGTCATTGTCAATGGTGATTTCAAGCTTGAAATCATTACTTAATCCATGCTTTCTAAACTCGGTTATTGTTCTGTAGTTGAATTGAGAGTTGATTGTGGCTATAAGACTTTCGATTTTAGATGTGCCAACATACATGGTAGTAGTTCCTTTTTTGGGTTGTTAAGCATTAAACAGAGAGCTTGTTTTCTTCACCTAACCGGGCGGAGAGCCCCGAGCCTATCTTTTACTACTCATAAGTGTTGAGACTATTTCTTTACTGTGTTGGAAGTAATTTATAAATCTAATTGTGTTTTCCATCCCCTCATGGGACCCAATCTTTGAATGAATCATTGATAGCATAGTGATGTCATGTAAATTTCCGGCAACTGCTTCCTCAATCGGGAATGTATCTCTAGTATGATACAGTCCAAACTTCCTATTACATGCATCTGATCTTGGTGAATATAACACAGTAAGTAATAATTGTATTGTAGGTACAATAATTTTGATATGTTTATACCAGGAATCAACTACTGCTTCCCTTTGTTCTTTATTTTCAGTGTAAAAAGGAGCTATTCCTAACACATCATTTACTATAACGTTTACCAACCCATCATCACTGCAAACCGTTCTGTACTTTTCGATGTGCCCACGGCTTTTTAATGATAACATAAAGTTTGCGAAATCATTTTGATAAATTAGGGAATTAACCCAAGCTAAAAGCTCTATCTTTTGTGTGTTTAGCAGATCACTAAATACGTAAGGTACCAACATAACTACGAAATCTTCTGGCCTTATGCACAACATCTTCTTGAGTTTGACCCAATGTTCATCCATTTTCTCAGACATAAGAAAGTTGACTGTATCTGTAAATTCTGCTATGCTGGTTTTATCCCCTGTGGAAGGGAATATGTTTAGTACCCGCTTTACCTCACACCTCCTTCCCATTTCGAAACCATACCTTGTAAAAAAGACTGTTTCAGCCTGTACACATACTGATATGTTTGTACCTTTTGGTGTTTTAATGTCTGTGACCCTAGCTCCATTTTCGTTGGCAGCCACAAACCCAAGACTTCCCACTTTTGGGCCTGTAGTTCTTTTGAAAGAGCTACCCATTACCATCACTTCTGTTCCACCTCTGAACATATAATTACTCCTTAATAGTAATGTCTGTGAAATGTGTTACGCATCATCGGTTATCTTGAAGTTTTTCTATGGCCTTTCTTTTTGTGATAGCAGCCCCAAGTGTATTTTCAACTACTTTATTTTCTTGTAACTTATGGCAGTTATCTATTACTGCCCTTATTGCCGTTTCCTCTATCCTGGCCACATTTCTCATGTATATTAAGGCACACCTGATCAATGTATTTTCCATTAACCTAATCTTGGAAATAAAGTGCTTTCTACTGTCCGTGTCACAGTACTTATCAATAACCATATCTTGGTTATGTTCAAAATCATTTCCTACATTAAGTAGCCTATTGAGGATGTTGTCTGAGGAATTAGGCCACGGGTTATATTTGTTGGCTCTGTCACAAAGCATGCGATTATATTTTACACTCGCTTCAGCCCATGCGAGGTAGTCTATGGGACTCAATGTAAGTATATCGCCCGGCCCAACTTTTTGTAATTCCAAATACACAAAGTATTTTCTTTTCGCGTCTGGCAACACTTTTTCTATGTCTTCGGCCTCCACATTGAAGACTGGCGTAGATATTGTTTGTAAATCAAGCCTGGCTTTGCCGGTTTTTCCCCTCCTAGTTATGACAACACTGAGGTGTGCCACACTATGATAATCCTCATCTCTACCACGCACGTGGGAAATAACCCCCATAGTACCTGGTCCTACGATATTATCTTTTGATTCCTCCGTCACGATGAATTTTGTGCCGGCGATTCCGATATTGCTGGTCAATGTCTTAATGTTCTCCATTAAGCCTCCTTAATTGTTATATAGGTATTATCTGCACTCAAAGACAGTTCATTATCGGTGCATATTTGGCTAGCAAAAGCTACTTCCTCACTTATAAGTAGTTTTTTGCCGATCACATTCTTATCATCCACCGTCTTTATAGCCAGAACAAACCTGAAATCCTTCATAGACCCTTGTTTTGCAAGCTCACAAATCTCTGACAACTGCTTAGTCTCAACTGTCATTAATTTGTTGGCTACTCCAATGTCCTTGACAATGTTGGCATATTCTTTTGGGGTTATAAAACCAAGACAACGACCAGTTATGTTTGTAAGCTTACCTGCGACGGACAGTTCCACAGCTACTAATTTCTTCTTATTGTTGATCATCTTTCCTCCATTAAGATTTGTCAAAAGATTCTTCCACAATCCTAGCTTCATTTGCTATTATTTTGGAAGATTCTATCTCTTCCTCATCTAAATCATCTTCATCTATGGACAGACAAGTTTCTATCTGATAGCCATACAGCAGATATATATCATCTATATCTATATCATGACTTGCACTGTTGTTGACAGCTAGTTCAATTACAGTTGCTAGCTCACATACATCATCGCTTGCTGCTTCGATTACATTACCACGTTCCATATCGTTCGGGTCAATATTGACCACGAACACAGACTTACCGTTAAGGGAACTGGGAAGGTATTTTGATGAACACAGTACTCCGTGAAATACGCGGATGCTGTCTGTGCCCGGTGGTCTTATACTAGATAAATGATATAGCAGAACTGATACGTCTTCCATTATCTTAATTTCTGAAAACTCATCTTCTTCATCACCAACTACTATAAAAACAGTCTTTAGTAGATATTTTTTATCTATTGTTATCATTAACCATTGAACCTCTCTTATTTAGTTGACATACAACTGCTGACGTTATATCAGAATATTTTTTTAAAAACGGAGAATATTGAACAGAGCCTGATATTACATCATCAACCAGATCATCCCAGAGCATTGCCTTGTATTGATCATTACTTTTGGCCTCAAAAGCTAACATTGTTTTGAATCTCAACGTAAATATATGGATAATCGTCGCGAAATGTTCCAGTGGCTGTATTACCTTAGCTTCCACAAAGTTGTCAGAATAGCTGTTAGCATTTATACCAAAAATCTCCCACATCAATCTGTTAGCAACTTGAAGTGGTTCTAGTTTCTTACTAACCACAAATTCTCCAACAGTTACCCGCCATCTTGGAAGATTTTCAACAATATCGGGTCTTTTCCTGTGAAGTAGGATTCTTCCGTCAGGAAGCTGAACTGTTAAATTTGCGTACCTCGACTGTGCCGGCATCTTCCACTCCCTTTATATAAGCATCCATAAAATCAAGCCATTCTTTATGTAAGGCATCATGAACCATAATTCTGTAATAACCAAACCCCTCACTTAATTTTGACATGGTTTCTGGATGATACTGTACCCCAAATGCCTTTATCTCTGGGTACACTACTATTTCATTTTCTCTGCCGCGATAGTTTTCGGGC
>Ga0307377_10000630_pt1 | contig 46179 bp, 45 predicted proteins | sample TR3MG_FD_202535 | JGI IMG/M metagenome (GOLD analysis project Ga0307377, IMG submission 202535) | Soil microbial communities from Risofladan, Vaasa, Finland - TR-3 | ecosystem: Environmental > Terrestrial > Soil > Coastal area > Acid sulfate soil | place: Finland: Risofladan, Vaasa | collected...
CAGAGGACGGCCGGGCCCGGACTCCAATACAATAAACACCCTAATCAGGACTACGCTATGAGCTTGCTTCGAATCTATTGTTCTTTGCGCGAGGCGCCGCAACGGTGCCAATGGGCGCTGGTCGGCGGTAAGGGCGAAACAGTCACCGGCGAAGGGCCGCTGGCGCAATTGCCGCAGCGGGCCGAGCGCGTGCAGCTGCTGCTTCCAGCAAGCGAAGTGCTGATCACGCGCGCGCGCCTGCCGCAGTCGGCCAGGCGCCGCGCCGGCGCCGTGCTCGCTTACGCCGTCGAAGACGAAATCGTGGGCGATCCCGATGCCAACCAGGTGAGCTGGCTCGGCGCCGCCGCCGACAGCGATGTGCTCGCGGTCGCGGATCAGCAGGGGCTCAACGCCTGGCACGATGCGCTCGCCGCCGCCGGCATCAGCGGCTACGAAGTGCACTGTGAAACCCTGATGTTGCCGTGGATCGCGGGCGAATGGAGCCTCGCCTGGAACGGCCACGAAGGATTCGTGCGCACTTCCGATCTCGAAGGCACGGCGACGGATTGCGGCGACCAGTCTTCGCCGCCGCTGTCCCTGCGCCTGATGCTCGACGAGGCGAAATCGCGCGGTGCGGCACCGGCATCGATCGCGGTGTATACGACCGCGCCGGACACGCAGCCGCAAATCGACGCATGGCAGCGCGCGCTCGGCGTGGCGTTGCGTCTTGCGGGATCCTGGGACTGGCGCACGGCGCCGCCCGAAGCCGGCGTCAGCCTGGCGCAGGAGCGCGCGCGCTGGCGCCTGCCCCCCGACACGCTGGCGCGCCTGCGTCCGGCGGCCTGGATCCTAGGCGTCGCCCTGGCGGTGCATGCGCTGGCGCTGGTCGGCGACTGGACCCATCTGGCCAGCGAGCAGCACAGTTTGCGCACGGGCATGGTAGCGCGTTTCCGCGCCGCGTTTCCGAATGCGGTCGCTGTGGTAGACCCGGCGCTGCAGATGCGGCGCAAACTGGCCGATGCCCGCCATGCCGCCGGCCTGCCCGACAGCGGCGACTTCCTGCCGATGATCGTGAATGTCGCAGCCGCACTGAAACAGGCGCCGCCGGGCGCGCTGCACGTCGCCTCCTACGAGAGCGGGCGCATGACGCTCGAGCTCGCCGGAGTCGACGACGCGGGCGTGCGCCGCATCGTAGCGCGCCTGCGCCAGTCCGGGTTGCAGGTCGACAGGGGAGCGGCAACCGCGCCCGGCGCGGCCCGCTCCGGCGGCGGAAACGTAGTCATCACGGTGCGTGCATCATGAACGCGCAGCTGCGCAAGCTGTGGGAATCACGCTCTCCGCGGGATCGGGTGATCATCGCCGCGCTGGCCGCGATCGTGGGTGCCATGCTGTACCTTTCCCTGGTGATCTCGGCCTACCGGGCGCGCGCCCAGCTCGGCACCTCCGTGTCCGTGCTGCGTGGGCAGGCGCTGCATCTGGACGCGGACGCGCGCGAGCTCGAGCGCGCGCGCGCCGCGCCTGCGGCGCCGGCACCGCAATCCGATCTGCGCACGCAGGTGCAGGCCCAGGCCGGCGCCTCGGGCCTCGCGAGCGCGGTGGCACGCATCGACGCGCGTGACGCAGATCATGTGGAGGTGGTATTCGGCTCGGTCCCGTTCGCCGACTGGCTCGCATGGGTCGCCTCGCTGCAGGCGCAGCGCATACGGCTTGAGACGAGCCGGATCGAAGCGCTGAAGACGCCGGGACTGGTGAGCGTAACCGCCACCTTCGCCCGCAGCAAACCGCAGTGAACCGCTGGCAGCTGCTGGGCGCCGGCCTCGCCGTCTATGCGCTCGCATTGCTGGTCTCGGCGCCCGCAACCCTGATCGATGCCCGCCTGGCACAAGCGAGCGGGGGCGCATTGCGTCTTGCCGAAGCCACCGGCACGCTGTGGTCGGGGACGGGTCAGATCGAGATTCTAGATTCCAGCCGCAGCAGCGGCATCGCCAAGAGCATCGCCTGGCGCATCCGCCCCGCCTATTTATTGCGCGGGGAACTGCGCTACGAGGTCACGCTGGACCGCGCGCCGCGGCATTTCCCGGTGACGATGTCCCTTTCGCGGATCGAGATCGCGGACGCCGACGTCACCCTGCCGGCCGCGGCATTGGCCCTGGGGATACCCAAGCTCGCTGCACTCGGGCTGACCGGCGACATGCAGCTGCACATCGCCCGGCTTGCCGTGGGGCGCGACGCGATCCAGGGTAACGCCACGCTGCAATGGCACGACGCCGGTTCGGCATTCACGCGTGTCTCGCCGCTGGGCGACTATGAGCTGCGCCTCGAAGGCAACGGCGCCACGGTGCATGCGTCGTTGCGCACGCTGCGCGGGCCGCTGCAGCTCGACGGACAAGGCTCTTGGGAAAGGGGGCGCAGGCCCGTGTTCCAGGGCACCGCGCGCGTTCCGCCGCCGCAACAGGAGCAGCTCTCGCCGCTGCTGCGCATGATCGCCATCGACCACGGCCAGGGCCGCTTCTCACTGCAGTTGAACTGACGGCGTCGGACAGAATTCGCCTTGGCGTGTCATTTCCGCGGGCACAGGGAGAAATTGTCCACGCGTCCGGTTTCGGGCTGCAATGGCCGAGTCAGCGCACGCCGCGGAGGAAGGTATATCCCTTGTAGCTGAGTATCATGCCGTTGGGCGTGATTCCTTCCAGCGTGAGGCCGGGCGCCACCTTGTCGCCTTCGTGCAGCAACCGGCCGTTGATGTCGACCAGTCGCTCGGCGGGATTGGCCGAATAGGCATGAACCGAAATCGTCAGCGGCGGTAGCTCCTGCTGAATCGCGAGCGGCAGCTCGTTCATCGCCATCAAAGGTGTCAGCGTTGCGGGTGCCGCGCCGCCACTGGCCTTGGGAGCGTGTCCCGTCAGCTTCTCCGCAGACTTCCTTGACGCCCTGGCTACCGCCTTGGGTGGCGCTCGCTTCGCTGCTGACTTGACGCCCGTAGCCGCATGCGCTTGCTCCGGCGCGGAAGCAGTCGGGACGGACGGCGCCGTTTTCTGCGCCTGCGACTCCGGCGTCACCGCCAGCCTCGCCGCCGACGCAGGGCCCCGGCTTGGTCCGGGCGTCTTCACCGCGCTTTCCGGCGACGCACTCGCCAGCGGCTGTTTCTGCCACGGATGCATCCAGCCGATCGCGATGCCGGCGACCAGTAGAACCAGCCCGAGCAAACCGTATGCAATCGGCGCCGGGCGCTTCGGCGCCGTTGCCGTCGTCTGCCCGAGCAGCAGCGTGGGCGCGGCGCCGCGGCGCCGCAGCTGATCGGACTTGCGCAGGGCGTCGAGGATGTACGACATGGCTATTTCTTCCCTTGCCCGGTTTTTCCTTGCGCGGTCTTCCCTTGACCGGCTGAGAGCCGCGGCGCCGTTTTATCTGCCACGCCGGCGAGGCGTATCAGCGTGCGCGGCCCGACGATGCCGTCCGGAACCAATCCCGCGCCAAGCTGAAACTGTTTCACCTGCTGCAACAGCGTCTGATCGAACAGCGGGTCCTTGCCGATTTCGGGGGTGCGGCCCTGCGCCAGTGCCAGTTGCCGGGCTAGCCACGCCACAGCCGGGCCGTGTTCGCCCAGGCGGATATTGTCGTGCGCGTCCTCTGGCATGCGCCAGAGCAGGGTGTACTGCCCGGACCATTGCGCTGCAAGCGCAGCGATCGGCACTGTCCGGCTTTGGCCGCCGACGACGAAGCTGGCGCTACGGTCGTCGAGCGCGTTCAGCAAGGCGCTGAATTCCTGGCCTTGCGCATCGTGCAGCAGCAGCACCGCGGGCCGGTCCAGCTCGCGCAGCTCGTCCAGCCCGCCGCGGGCGCTGCGGCAGCGCAGACCCAGGCTTTCGGCCTGCTTGCACGCATCGCCACCCTGATAGTCCGCGCCCCAGGCGCGGAACAAAGCCGCATAGGCGAGCGCCTGACTGTCGGCCAGCGGCTGGTTCGCCGGCCATTGCAGCGCGTCCACCGGCGACGCCGCGGGCTTCGGCTTGTTCGCTGCGGCCTTGTTCGCCGCTACCGTGGCCACCGGCCGGACAGCGGGCTTGGCCAGCGCTGCGGGAACGGATGCCGGTTCAGCCCCGCCCAGCTCGAGTTGATACCACTTCATCGCCAGCACGCCCAAAAGCACCAGTGCCAACGCTGCCAGCAGAGGGCGCAGCAGGCTGCGGCGCTGCGGCTGGTGGAACACCTCGCGCGCGGCTTGCGCGAGCGTCTTGCGATCGACCCGCTCCTTGCCCTGCACGTAGGTGCCGAGCAGCGCGCGGTCGCACAGCACGTTGATCACGCGCGGGACGCCGCCGCTCAAGCGGTAAAGGCGCCCCATCAACGTCGCGGGAAACAGCTGGCGTTGCGCGCCGGAGATATCGAGCCGATGGCGCACATAGGCCGTGACTTCACTCCGGGTCAGCGGACCCAGGTGATAGCGCGCGACGACGCGCTGGCTGAGCTGGCGCAGCTCCGGCCGCTCCAGCATCAGCCCCAATTCTGGCTGGCCGAGCAGGATGATCTGCAGCAGCTTGCGCTCGTCGGTTTCCAGATTGGTGAGCAGGCGCATCTGCTCCAGCACCTCGGCCGAAAGATTCTGCGCCTCGTCGATGATCAGCACCGTGTGCCGGCCTCTGGCATGCGCGTCGAGCAGGTAGGCGTTGATGCAGTCGATGAACACCTTGATGCTCGAGTTTCCGGCGGGGTAGGCAATGCCGAATTCGACGCAGATGGTGGAGAGCAGTTCCTCCACCGTGAGCTTGGGATTGAAGATGTAGGCGACATCGCAGGAATCCGGGATCTGCTGCAGCAGGCAGCGGCACACCGTGGTCTTGCCCGCGCCCACTTCGCCGGTGAGCAGCACGAACCCGCCGTCTCCGCTCACGCCATAGAGCAGATGCGCCAGCGCCTCCTGGTGGCGCTGGCTCAGGTAAAGATAGCGCGGGTCCGGCGCAATGGAGAACGGCGCTTCAGCGAGGCCAAAGTAGTGCAGGTACATAGGGAACGTCCGGCAAGGGAGCGTCGCGCAAGGCGAATGCTCCCATTATAGCGGCGGCGACGGCGCGCGGCGTGTTTCCGCGGTCAGCGCGCCGGACGTCGGCAATGGCGGGGCGGATTGCGCGCAACTGACGGCAATGTCAGGCCCTTCGGGCATGGCGCAACGAGAGCAGAACAATCGACGTCCTGCGTCATGCTTTCTCCAGCAGACAGCGGCTATCGCGGCAGTTGCGCGCGCAGGCTGCGCAGCTGCGCTTCGAGCTCGCGTATGCGACTGATCAGTGTGAGCGTCAGGGCCAGCGTCTGCGCATCCAGCTCCAGGTCGTCGCGCAAGCGTCCCGCGGCCTGCACCGTCACCGCGATGTCGCCGCTGAAAGTCCACTCGGCCGCGCCCGTATCGCACGGCGCGAGCGCGCCGTACTCCACGAGTTCGCGCAGCTCGGTTTCCGACAGGCCGCAGTAGCGCGCGAGCTCGGCACACGAAAACAGCGGACGATCGTCCAGCCACACCGCTTCAGTTTGCTCGTTTTCCATGTTCGATCTCCTGTTCGAAATGCCCGCGCGGATTGAAGGTCGAGCCGTCAGCCAATTCCTTGAACAAGGCCCGCTCGCGCTCGCTCAGTACGGTCGGCACGACGATCTGGGCGATCGCGTACAGGTCGCCCTCCCCCGCGCCCGGTTTCGGCAGGCCGCGCCGGGCGAGCCGCAATTTCTGCCCGGCAGGGGTGCCCGGCGGCACCTTGAGATGGACCGGGCCGCCCAGCGTAGGCACTACCACCGCGGCACCGAGCGCGGCCTCCCAGGGGGTCAGCGGCAGATCCAGATAAAGATCGTGGCCGCTGACGCGATACAGCGCGTGTGGATGCAACGCAATATTGAGATACAAGTCGCCGTCGGGGCCGCCGCCTGCGCCCTTCCCTCCCTTGCCGGGCAGGCGCAACCTTTGCCCGTCGGTGGCGCCTTTGGGAATGCGCGCCCTGAACGAGCGCTGCACGCGATGCAGCCGGCCGTGCTCATCGTATTCCGGCACGGTGAGATTCAGGTCCACCATGGTGCCGCGACTGGCTTCCTCCAGGCTGATGTGCGCGGTAACCTCGTAATCCTGCCCGCGCATCTTGAACGTTGCGCCAGAAGGTCCCGAGCGCCGTCCGCCGCCTGCGAGCCCGGCGAACAGATCCGCCAGATCGACGTCGTCGAACGAGAACTGCGTGTCGCCGAACTGTTTGCCCCAATCGGGGGGCGGCTGAAATTCCTGCCCGGCCTGATGGCGGCCCAACTGGTCGTAGGCGGCGCGCTTCTCCGGATCCTTGAGGGTCTGGTAGGCATCCGCGATCTCCTTGAATTTCTCCTCGCCCGCAGGATCCTTGGACACATCGGGATGGTACTTGTGCGCGAGCTTGCGGTATGCCTTCTTGATCGCGTCGCTATCGGCGTCGCGTTCGACACCGAGGATCTGGTAGTAGTCCTTGTATTTCATCACTCACTCCAAATTTGCAAGGCCTGCGTTCACGACGGTCGCTCCAGCGCTTCATGCTCTTCCTGCGGCTCGACGTGAATGGTGACCGATGCCTTGGCCAGATGAGCGGCGATCGACGCCTCGAGCCGGTCGCATAAAGCGTGGGATTCGCTGACGCTGGTCTCCCCCGGCACCGTCAGATGAAACTCGACGAAGCGCCTGGCACCCGCCTTGCGCGTGCGCAGCGCGTGGAAGCTCGCACCTGCGGGCAAGCCGGCCAGAATGAGCTCCTCGGTTTTTTTGATCTCGCGCGGCGACAAGGCGACGTCCATCAGCCCGTCGATCGAGCGGCGCAGCAAGTCGATGCCGGTGACGACGATGTGCAGTCCGACAGCGATTGCGATAATCGGATCGAGTATCTGCCATCCGGGCAGGAACACGATGACCAGCAGACCGCCCAGCACCCCGGCAGATGTCCACACGTCGGTCAGCAGGTGCTTGGCATCGGCCTCGATGGTGACGCTGTCATGCTTTGCCGCGACGCCTAGCATGAGGCGGGCGGTGGTGTAGTTCGCCAACGCTGCGAGCACCCCTACGGCAATACCCCAGCCCAGATTCTCCAGCGGCGCCGGATGCATGAAGCGGCTCCATCCGGTGTAGATGATGGAGCCGGCCGCAAACAGGATCAGCGTGCCCTCCACACCGCTGGAAAAATACTCGGCCTTGTCGTGGCCATAGGTATGGCGGTCGTCCGCAGGCTGCTCGGCGATGGTGAGCGCGGTCAGCGCGACCAGACCCGCGGCGAGGTTGACCAGCGCTTCGAGCGCGTCGGACAGCAGGCTCACCGAGTCGGTCAGGAAATACGCGCCGAACTTCAATGCCAGCGTCACGATCGACGTGGCGATCGAAAGCAGCGCCATTTTCTTTGTAGCGTTCATCGCGATGCAATTTGCTTGCCGACAGTCACTCAAATGATCCTAACTGCGCTATCGCCCGCGCGCATGCGGGCACGGCAGCATTATGCCACCCGTGCGATGCTCGGTTCCGTCCTTCAGCGTTGCGGCAAGAAAGCTATTTCATTTTCGACCGCAGCTTGATCGTCCTGCCGGCGACCATGAAGGCGCCCTTCCCGCGGTGATGCAGGGTGCGCGGATCCTTGCACGAACGCTCGATCCACGCCTGCCGCACCTCGAGGATGAAGAAGCAGTATTTGGCCACCAGCTTCGCGTCGGCGAGCCAGCATTCGAGCGCCGCGTAGCATTCGTCGATCAGCGGCGCCTGGACCAGCGACGCGGCCACCGGCGTGAGCCCGAAGCGCTTGAATTTGTCCAGCTTGCGCCCGGACGTGTTGCCGCAGTCCACGACCTGCGCCGCGAGCTCGACCGTCGGAATGTTGATCACGCATTCCCTGGTCGCCTTGAGCACGCCGAAGCTATGGTTGCGGTCGCTGATCACGCAGCCCACCAGCGGCGGCTCGAACTCCATCATCGTGTGCCAGGACATGGTCATCACGTTCGGACGACCCTTTGCGGCGGTCGTGAGCAGCACCACCGGACCCGGCTCGAGCAGGCGGTAGACCCGGGACAGTGGGAAGGATCGTTTGCTCATTGCAGCACTCCGGCTTGCTTGGTTTTCGGCAATTGCGCCATTCGTGCCGCGCGAATCTCGTCTCGGGCGGCACCGGCGCGGAATGCAGCCAGTTTGCTCCCCTGGGCACGAGTTCCCATTGATAAAACGCAAGCCCGCCGTGCGACGATCTGCGCCGAACGCGTCCCTGTTCCAAGCCGGCACGCTGCGACACCGGCACGCCGCGCGCTTGACACCGTATGTCATTTCGATAATACTTGAAATATGGAAATCAACGCCGCCAGCAACAGCCTTGCCGCACTGGGACACGCAACGCGGCTGGCGATTTTTCGCCTGCTGGTGCAGGCGGGGCCGGAAGGCGTCAACGCCGGCCTGATCTGCGACCAGCTCGGACTCGCGCCGGCGACGCTGTCCTTCCACCTTGCCCACCTGAGCCGGGTCGAACTGATCCGCGGGCGGCAGCAGGGCCGCTTCATTTTCTATGTCGCCGACTATGCGGCAATGGATATGCTGCTCGCCTTTCTCACCGACAACTGCTGCCAGGGCGCGCAATGCCTGCCGAAGAGCAGGCCTGCCGCCGCGCCGAAGCGGCGGCGCGCCGCATCCGCCGGCTGATTCTCCCGGAGTCGTCACATGAGCGATCGCGTGTTCAATGTCCTGTTCCTTTGCACCGGGAACTCCGCGCGCAGCATACTCGCCGAAGCCATACTCCAGGACATCGGCAAAGGGCGCTTCCGCGCATTCAGCGCCGGCAGCCACCCCGCGGGCGCGGTGAACCCGTTTGCGATCGAGTTGCTGCAAAAGCAGCGTTTTGCGACTGAGGGCCTACGCAGCAAAGGTTGGGACGAATTCGCCGCCGCCGGCGCGCCGCAGCTGGACTTCGTATTCACCGTGTGCGACAACGCGGCGGGCGAGATCTGCCCGGTGTGGCCGGGTAAACCGGTGAGCGCCCACTGGGGCATCGCAGACCCGGCCGCGGTCAGGGGCAGCGACGAAGACAAACGCAAGGCCTTTGCCGCTGCGTTCAAGCTGCTGCACCGGCGGATATCGCTGTTTGCCAGCCTGCCGCTGGCGAAACTCGATGCCCAGGCGATCGGGCGCGAAGTCGACAACATCGGGCGGCTGCGCGAGAAAGGGGAATAGCGTATGGACTGCAGCGAGCCCGCAAGCCGCAAAGCCGGCGGCGCGAGCATGAGCGTGTTCGAGCGTTACCTGACGGTCTGGGTGTTCCTGTGCATCGTGATCGGCGTCGCCCTGGGACAATTCCTGCCCGGCCTGTTTCAGGCGATCGGCAGGATGCAGATCGCGCAGGTGAACCTCCCGGTCGGCCTGCTCATCTGGGTGATGATCATTCCGATGCTGGTGCGGATCGACTTCGGCGCCCTGCATCAGGTCAGGAATCACTGGCGCGGCATAGGCGTGACCCTGTTCGTCAACTGGGCGGTGAAGCCGTTTTCCATGGCCCTGCTCGCCTGGATCTTCCTGCGCCATGTCTTCGCCCCCTATCTGCCCGCCGGTCAGATCGACAGCTACATCGCCGGCCTGATACTGCTCGCCGCAGCGCCCTGCACCGCCATGGTATTCGTCTGGAGCAGGCTCTCCGACGGCGACCCCTACTTCACGCTGTCGCAAGTCGCGTTGAACGACCTCATCATGATTTTCGCTTTCGCGCCTATTGTGGCCCTGCTGCTGGGCATCTCCTCGATCACGGTGCCCTGGGACACGCTGTTCACCTCCGTGGTGCTGTACATCGTCATTCCGGTGATCCTCGCGCAACTCTGGCGCAAGTGGTTGCTGGCCAAGGACGCGGCGCAGTTCCAGCGGGCCTTGGCGACGATAGCGCCCTATTCGGTCGCGGCGCTGCTGCTCACGCTGGTGCTGCTGTTCGCGTTCCAGGGCGAAGCCATCCTGCGCCAGCCGCTGATCATCGCCATGCTGGCGCTGCCGATCCTGATCCAGGTGTTTTTCAACTCGGCGCTGGCCTACGGGCTCAATCGCGCGGCCGGCGAAAAGCACAACATCGCCTGCCCGTCTGCGCTGATCGGCGCCTCCAATTTTTTCGAGCTCGCGGTGGCCGCGGCCATCAGTCTGTTCGGCTTCGACTCGGGAGCGGCGCTCGCCACCGTGGTCGGCGTGCTGATCGAAGTGCCGGTGATGCTGGCGGTGGTCAAGCTGGTCAATTCCACGCGCGGCTGGTACGAGCGCGGCATTTGAAGAAATCCATAGAGGAGCAGGTACATGAGCAACGACGACATACGCGAAGTGGTGAAACAGAAATACGGCCAGGCGGCGCTGCGGGTCGGGAACAGCGGATCTTCCTGCTGCGGCGGCACTGCGGCCGTGGGCGGCGGCTGCGACCCGATCACCGCGAACCTCTATGACGCGAAGCAAAGCGGCGAAGTGCCGGAGCAAGCGCTGCAGGCCTCGCTCGGCTGCGGCAATCCGACGGCGCTGGCGCAGTTGAACCCGGGCGAAACCGTGCTCGACCTGGGCTCAGGCGGCGGCATCGACGTGCTGCTCTCGGCCAAACGCGTCGGTCCGACGGGGAAGGCCTACGGCCTGGACATGACCGACGCAATGCTGGCGCTCGCGCGCGAGAACCAGAGGAAGGCCGGCGTGAGCAATGTCGAATTCGTCAAAGGCGAGATCGAGAACATTCCGCTTCCGGACGACTCGGTCGATGTGATCATTTCCAACTGCGTGATCAATCTTTCAGCGGACAAGGATCGCGTGCTGCGCGAAGCCTTCCGGGTGCTGAAGCCGGGCGGCCGCCTGGCCGTCTCCGACGTCGTTGTCACCGGACAAATCCCGCCTGAAGTTCGCAAGAACGTCGAATTATGGATCGGCTGCATCGCCGGCGCACTGCGCGATACCGATTACACAGCGAAGCTCGCGGCAGCCGGCTTCGACGACATAGCCATCGAGCCCACGCGGATCTACACTGTCGAGGATGCGCGCCAGTTTTTCGCCGGGCAAGGCATCGATGTGGATGCGATCGCATCCGAGGTCGACGGCAAGTTCATGAGCGCCTTCGTGCGCGCACGCAAACCCGCGCGCAAAGCCTGCTGCGCCTAAGCCGCGCCTCGCGGCCCCGTCAGCTTGCCGCTTGCGCCAGCCGCGCCATGCGGCGGGGAGCCGGCAGGGCGGCTGCTCCTGCCGACTGTCATTCGCCTTCGAATTCGCACAGGGTGAACACCTTGTGCTTGAGCTTGGCCAGGCGCTTGCGCCCGCCCAGCCCGGGCAGATCGATCACGGCGCAGACTTCCGCGACCGTGCCGCCCATTTTCTCGATCAGCTTGATCGCCGCCTCGGCCGTGCCGCCGGTGGCGATCAGGTCGTCCACCAGCAGCACCCGCTCGCCCTTGGCAATCGCATCGACATGCAGTTCGACGCGGTCGAAGCCGTACTCCAGTTCGTAGTCGTGGCCTACGGTGGCGGCGGGCAGCTTGCCTTTCTTGCGTATTGGCACGAAACCCACCCCCAGCTGGAACGCCAGCGCGGCGCCGATGATGAAGCCGCGCGATTCGATCGCTGCGATTTTGTCGATTTTCGCGCCGGCGTAACGGTGCACGAATTCGTTGATGGTGACGCGAAATCCGACCGGATCCTTGAGCAGGGTGGTGATGTCGCGAAACATGACGCCCTGCTTGGGATAGTGGGGCACGGTGCGGATGAGCGACTTGATCGTCATGGTGTTGTTTTCCTCATTGCGTCATTTTGGATCCAGCAGGCGCCCGGCCACCGCGTCCAGCCGCCGCACCATGTCCGCGTCGCGCGCCTCGGGCGCGGTGATCAGCGCATGCCCGAGCGCGCTGCGGCAGCTGCAGCGCTCGGCGTGCGTGTCGTCCCTGATCCTGGGCGCCGCCTGTTTCAGCATCGCGCGCGCCTTGTCCGCGTTGGCGAGCAGCACCTTTATAATCGCATCCACGGTCACGTCGTCGTGATTCGGATGCCAGCAGTCGTAATCGGTCACCATGGCCACGGTCGCGTAGCACATCTCGGCCTCGCGCGCGAGTTTGGCTTCGGGCATGTTGGTCATGCCGATGACGTCGCAGTTCCAGCTGCGATACAGCTCGGATTCGGCCAGGCTGGAGAACTGCGGCCCTTCCATCACCAGATAGGTGCCGCCGCGCGCCGTGTCGATGCCGGCTGCGCGCGCCGCCGCCTCGAGGTGCTCGCCCAGGCGGTTGCAGACAGGGCGCGCCATGGATACATGCGCCACCAGGCCGGTTCCGAAAAAGCTCTTGTTGCGCGCGAATGTGCGGTCGATGAACTGGTCGACGATGACGAACATTCCCGGATGCAGATGCTCGCGCAGCGAGCCCACGGCGCTGACCGAAACGACGTCGGTCACGCCCAGGCGCTTGAGCGCGTCGATGTTGGCGCGGAAGTTGATCTCGGAGGGCGGGATCCTGTGCCCGCGTCCGTGGCGCGGCAGAAATACCATGGCCTGGCCGTCGAGCTCGCCGCACAGGAACGCATCCGAAGGGTCGCCAAACGGGGAAGAAACGTTCTCCCAGCGCTTGTGGGCGAGGCCGTCGATGTCGTAGACGCCGCTGCCGCCGATGATCCCCAGTACCGGCCTTCTCTGATCCGAGTGCATTAGTCCCTTTCTCCCGTTTTCCCAGCCGTGAAATGTGAATGTGCTTGCCTGGTCGCACGCAGCCGGCCGGCATTGCCACGACCGGTGGAGCGCCGCGCCCACGGCGCCCTGCTCACTCCTTCCCCCGGTACGGCAGCACGATGCGGATCTCGAAGCTGTCGCCCACCACTTCCGTGTGCAGGTTCGCCTCGACGTCGAAATGCAGCGCCAGGCGCTCGCGGATGTTGGCGAGCGCCATGCGGTTGCCGGCACGGTGCTGGTAATCCGGGTGGTAGGGATTGGTGAGCAGCAGCCGCACCTGGTTCTTGTCCCGCGCGAGGCAAATGCGCACCGTGCCCGGCTCGATGCCCGGCTCGATGCCATGGAAGATCGCGTTTTCCACCAGCGGCTGCAACAGCAATTGCGGCACCAGCGCATCTCCCGGCATGGTCGCTATGTCCCATTCGACGCGCAGCCGCTCGCCCAGGCGCAATTGCTCCAGATTGAGGTATTGGCGGCAAAGCGCCAACTCCTCGGCCAGGGTGGTCAGGCGCCGGTTGTCCTGCATCAGCGTGCGGAACAGTTCCGCCAGATCTTCCAGCGTCTCCTCGGCGCGCTTGGGGTCGCTGCGTATGAGCGAGAGCACGGCATTGAGGCTGTTGAACAGGAAATGCGGCCGGATGCGCGCCTGCAATGCCTGCAGCCGGGCGTCGGTCAGCGCAGGCGAGAAGGCGCGCTTGCGCCAGAAGAAGTAGGCGAGCAGGAACGCCGTAAGCAGCGCGCACAGGATCCAGGCCCGCACCAAGCCGAATGGCGTGATCGCATTGCCAAGGAGCACGCCGGCATTGAGCACCGCCGCCGTCCAAGACATCGCCAGCAAGACCACGGCGGCAACGCCCCAGCCATAGGGCAGACGCGCCAGCCATTTCGACAGGGCGTACAGCGACACCAGCGACAGCAGCAGCACCGGCTCGAGCGCTGCGGCCAATGCCATGAACTGATAAGCAAACTGCGCCGCGCCACCGGACTGGATCAGTGCGGCGGCGAAGCCGGCGATATTGGAAAGCAGCAGGATACGCACCGCAACGCCCAGATTGCGGAAATCCGGCAGGGCGTCGGAATGCGCGTTTCTGTCTACGTCTGCCACGGATAAGGTATTGAAAGCCAAAATCAATCAGCGCGCGCGGGATCAAGAAGCGTTTTTTGATTCTGACCGCATTCAGCGCAATGCGCAAGAACATGCTCCGGAAAAGCGCGACCTCACGGCACGCGCCGGCCATACTTTGCGGCGACGGTGAACGAGCGGGGGCGACGCACCCGCGGTCGCTGTCGGCCGGGTCTACGCGTCACGCTTATCGCAAACGACGCTGTGTGCACGTATTCGAAGTGAAAGCGCGGCTGCAGCGCCGTGCTATTATGAATACCTGCGCGACAGCAACAAAAAAGGGGCGATTCGCAGTGGATCCGCCGATCTTGCGGCGCGCCAGAGCTTAGCTACTGACCAGGTGCTCTATGCGCATACTCCTTGCATTCAGTCTCCTCGCTTTCTCTCTTGCGGCAGCGGCCGCGTCCACGCTTTATCGCTGGACGGACGAAAGCGGCAACGTGCATTACAGCGACACGGCGCCACCCGCCGACGCGAAGACTGTGCAGAAGATGGGCATGGCCGGCCAGGGTGCCGGCGAAGCGCCGTCCGCGCTGGATCAATCCTATGCCATGCAACAGGCCGTAAAAAAATTTCCGGTCACCGTATACACATCCAAGCAGTGCGGCAATGCGTGCAAGGATGGCCTCGGCTATCTGAAGAAGCGTGGCATACCTTACACGGAGAAAGTCGTCGCCACGCAGCATGACATCGACGCACTCGTCAAACTAGTAGGCGCGGCCCAGGTACCGGTGCTGGTGGTCGGCATCGACGTCCGGAAAGGCTACTCCGAGCAGGGATGGAGCGAAGCGCTTGACACCGCCGGTTATCCCCATACAGGCGCTGCGCCGTAAGCGCGGCGGACGCGCGCCATCACTGTTCTGGTGCCGGGTAGAGGAGTCGAACCTCCGACCTTCGCATTACGAATGCGCTGCTCTACCAACTGAGCTAACCCGGCTGAGCCTAACGAAACGCGCCAATACGAACGGGAGCATCAGAGGAAGGGCGCCCATTATATGCGCTGGCGCGAGCGCTCACAAGACAGATGCTATGGCTATGATGTCCTGGCCGAACCGGAAGTCGCGCCCAGCGTGCTCCTATCAGCGCCCCGGACGGGTGCGCACGATGATATCTATGCCTTCCGTGACCGTACCCGGAGGCAAGGGCGGCAGACCCTCGATATGAACGCCTGTGGCCGGGATGTCAGTCAACTCTCCGGTGGCGACGTCATAGAAATGATGGTGCACGCTGGTGTTCGGATCGTAAAACACCTTGTTCGGGTCGACGATAAGTTCGCGCACTATCCCCTTTTCCAGAAACAGCTTGAGCGTATTGTAGATCGTCGCCTTGGAGCTTTCGGTGTTACGCGCATTGACAATCGCCAGGATCTCGTCAGCCGACGGGTGCCGGGAATTTTCGAACAGGGCATGGCCAATTTCGATGCGCTGATGCGTCGGATTGATACCATGGCTGCGCAATAATTGCGCTACGCTTTCGCGAGTGTGCTTTTGTAACTCCATGTTTGTATTATAAATTGAATTTTCGACTTTGTCTAATTCCACGCACCGCCCTCGCCCCTGCGGTCTGTCCGGCTAGTTCACTGCCGCCGCGGGCAAACCGAGGGAATCTGCCGCCAAGCCGTTGCGCAAGCGCGCTTCCTGCCACTCTGTCTGAGCCGAAGGCAGAAGCCCGCATCGTCGCTTGAACAAGTCGCCCATGCAGGCTTCGCTTTGTGGCGCGTTCTCAGCCGGTCGCGGAAAGCCCCTTGGGCAAGGGGAAGGTCACGCCCTCCTCCTTGCCTTGCAACTGACTGACCCGCTTTGCGCCCAGTTCCTGCAGCCGAGCGATGACTTCCATCACCAGCACTTCCGGCGCGGAGGCCCCGGCGCTGACGCCGATGCGCTCGCGGCCCCGCAGCCATTCGGGGCGCAGTTCGGACGCGTCGTCGATCATGCGTGCTTCCACGCCCAGCGTCTGCGCGACTTCGCGCAGGCGGTTGGAGTTAGAACTGTTGGGCGAGCCGACGACGATTACCAGATCGCATTGCGGCGCCATGACCTTCACCGCGTCCTGGCGGTTCTGCGTGGCATAGCAGATGTCGTCCTTCTTCGGTCCGACGATGCTCGGAAAACGCCGCTTCAGAGCGTCGACGATGGCGGCGGCATCGTCCACCGACAGCGTGGTCTGGGTGACGTAGGCGAGCCGATCAGGCTCTTCGACCTCGAGCCGCTCGGCGTCCGCAACCGTCTCGACAAGGTACATGCCGCCCGTCGCCTGCCCCATGGTGCCCTCCACCTCGGGGTGCCCGCGATGGCCGATCATGACGATGCCGTGGCCCTGCTCGTGCATCTTGGCGACCTCGACGTGCACCTTGGTCACCAGCGGGCAGGTGGCATCGAACACCTTGAGGCCCCTTTCCTCGGCCTCGCGCCGTATCGCCGGTGCCACGCCATGAGCGCTGAAAATCACCGTGCTGCCGGCCGGCACCTGATTCAGTTCATCGACGAACACCGCGCCCTTGGCGCGCAGGTCATCGACCACGAACTTGTTGTGCACCACTTCGTGGCGCACGTAGATCGGCGCGCCGTACAATTCCAGCGCGCGCTCGACGATGGCAATGGCGCGTTCGACCCCGGCGCAGAAGCCGCGCGGATTGGCTAGCAGGACTTCCATACTTCATCCCCTATGAATGAGCGGACGAGGCGCCGGCCGAGGTCATTACGCGCGCTCATCGCGCCGCCCTCGCCCGGCTGGCCCGCGGAAAAAGGCTGTCGGCGACCAACAACACCACGCCCAGGGTAATCGCCGAATCGGCCAGGTTGAACGCCGGCCAGTGCCAGCCGGCGACGTGAAAATCGAGAAAGTCGACGACATAGCCCAACAGCATGCGGTCGAGCACATTGCCCGTCGCCCCGCCCAGGATCAGCGCGAGCGCGAAGCAGAACAATTTCTCGCCCGCATGGCGCGCCAGCAGCACGCCGATCACGACAATGGCGACCAGCGCGATGATTATGAACAAGCTGCGCTGCCAGCCGGCGGCGGCCGCGAGGAAGCTGAACGCCGCGCCTTTGTTGTAGGTCAGCACCAGATTGAAAAATCCGGTGTAGGCGCGCACCTCGCCGTAAGAAAAACTGGAACTGACCCAGTGCTTGCTCAGCTGGTCCAACAGCACGACCAACAGCGCTACAGCGTACCAGAGCGCTAGCTTACGCATGCGTCCGCGCTTCGCCGGTGCCATACAGATTGGAGACGCAGCGGCCGCAGAGTCCGGGATGGGCCGCATCGGCGCCGACATCGTCGCGATAATGCCAGCAACGCCCGCATTTGGCGTGCGCGCTGGCGCTAACGATCACCGCCTCGTCGGCGGCCGCCGCCACCGGCGTGAGCTTCGCGCTCGAGGTGATCAGCACGAAACGCAGGTCGTTTTGCAGCGACTGCAGCAGTGTCAGCTTGTCGCCGCCCGCACGGATTTCGACCTCGGCCTGCAGCGACGAGCCGATCTTCCCGGCGGCGCGCGCCTCCTCCAGCTGCTTTTGCACCTCGGCGCGCACGCTGCGGATGCTTGCCCAGCGCTCCAGCAGCGGCTGCGCAATATCGGCGGCCGGGAATTCGTCCCAGGTATGGGTAAACACAGTCTCGCCCTCACCGCCGGCGAGCGACCAGATCTCTTCTGCGGTGAAGGAAAGAATCGGCGCCATCAGCCGCACCAGGCGCTGCAGGATCTGGTATAGCGCGTTCTGCGCAGAGCGTCGCGCCTTCGAATCCCTGCCGGCCGTGTACAAGCGGTCCTTGAGAATGTCGAGGTAAAACCCGCCCAGATCCTCGGAGCAGAAACCCTGCAGCTTCTGTGCCACGAAATGAAAGTCGTAGTTGCCGTAGTCGCGCGCCATTTCCCGCTGCAGCGACTGCACCAGCGCCAGCGCATAGCGGTCGATCTCCAGCCAGTCCTCCAGCGGCAGCGCGTGCGCCACGGGGTCGAAGTCGGCGGTGTTGGCAAGCAGGAAACGCAGCGTGTTGCGGATGCGGCGATAGCTCTCGACCACACGCTTCAGGATTTCGTCGGAAATCGACAGTTCCGCCGAATAATCGGTCGCCGCCACCCACAGGCGCAGGATTTCTGCGCCCAGGCTGCCTGCGATCTTCTGCGGCTCGAGCGTGTTGCCCAGCGACTTGGACATCTTGCGGCCCTGACCATCGACGAAGAAGCCGTGCGTGAGCAGGCTCTTGTAGGGCGGCACGCCATTCAGCATGCACGACACCAACAGCGACGAATGGAACCAGCCGCGATGCTGGTCGGAGCCTTCCAGGTACAGGTCGGCCGGGAATTGCAGCTGTGCCCCGTGCGAACCCGCCGTTGTGCTGTGGCCATCGGGCCCGCCCATCACCGTCTGATGGGTCGAGCCCGAATCGAACCATACGTCGAGTGTATCCTTGATCTTGACGTATCGCGCCGCATCGGTGCCCAGCAGATCCTTCGGATCGAGCGTCTGCCAGGCCTCGATGCCGCCCTGCTCCACGCGCTTGGCCACCTGTTCCAGCAGGTCCAGAGTGTTCGGATGCAACTCGCCCGTTTCCCTGTCGACGAAAAAAGGCATGGGCACGCCCCACTGGCGCTGGCGCGAAAGCGTCCAATCGGGACGATTGGCGATCATGCCGCGCAGGCGCGCCTGTCCCCACTCCGGGTAAAAGCGTGTGTTTGCAATGCCGCGCAAGGCGGTTGCGCGCAAGGACTCCGCCGGCTTCGCGCCCTTGTAACCCGGCGGCTCGTCCATGGCGGCGAACCACTGGGTGCTGGCGCGGTAAATGATGGGCGTCTTGTGGCGCCAGCAATGCATGTAACTGTGCACGTGATCTTCGGCGTGGAACAATGCGCCCACTTCCTCGATCTTCTTCACCACCTCGGGGTTGGCCTTCCAGATCGTCAGGCCGCCGAAGAAGGGCAGTGAAGAAGCGTATTTCCCGTCTGCCGTCACCGGCGTGAGGATCTGCTCGTCCTTCATGCCATAGCGGCGGCAGGAATCGAAGTCCTCCACGCCGTATGCGGGCGCGCTGTGAACGATGCCGGTGCCGGTATCCAGCGTTACATATTCACCCAGATACACCGGCGCCAACCGCTCGTAGAACGGGTGACGGAACGCGATCAGCTCGAGCGCCTTGCCCTTGCACGAGGCGAGCACCCTGCCCGCAAGCCCGTAGCGCGCGAGGCAAGCGTCCTGCAGGTCCGCGGCCAGTATCAGCAGCCCGCGCTCGGTTTCGATCAGGTTGTAGACATGCTCCGGGTGCGCGTTCAGCGCCTGATTAGCGGGGATGGTCCAGGGCGTGGTGGTCCAGATGACGATCCAGCCCTTATCGGCGGGCAGTCCGGCGAGACCGAAGGCCTTGGCGATTTTTTCCGGCTCGGCAAAAGGGAAGCCGACATCGATGGCGGAGTCCTTGCGGTCAGCGTACTCGACTTCGGCCTCGGCCAAGGCGGATGCGCAGTCGAAGCACCAGTTCACCGGCTTCAGGCCGCGGTAGACATACCCCTTCTCCAGTATCTTCCCCAGCGTGCGGATTTCGTCGGCCTCGTTGCCGTAGGCCATGGTCTGATAGGGATGGTCCCAGTCGCCGAGCACGCCCAGGCGCCGGAAATCCCGCTTTTGCCGTTCGATCTGCTCCGCCGCATAGGCGCGGCACAGGCTCTGCGTCTTCTCCACCGGCAGGTGCTTGCCGTGGTGCTTTTCGATCTCGCGCTCGATCGGCATGCCGTGGCAGTCCCAGCCGGGCACATAGACGGCATCGTAGCCGGCCAGGTTGCGCGACTTGACGATGATGTCCTTGAGAATTTTGTTGATCGCGTGGCCGAGATGGATATCGCCGTTGGCATAGGGCGGGCCATCGTGCAGGATGAACTTCGGCCTGCCTTTGGACGCGGCGCGTATCGCCTCGTAGATTTTCTTTTCCTGCCATTTCTGCACCCACTGCGGCTCGCGTTTGGCGAGATCGCCGCGCATGGGGAAAGGCGTGTCGGGAAGATTCAGCGTGTTCTTGTAATCAGCCATTTTCAATTTCTAAAGATTGGATTGGTCGGGTCGGGTTCAGGTACATTGGCGCGGGGGCGCCAGCGCGCCACGACTGCAGCGTTCATGCACGCTCTTTCGCAGCCAATAACTCCTTGGCTATCGCGCAATCCCGGGCAATGCGCGCTTTCAAGGCGTCGAGATCGGCGAATTTTTCTTCGTCACGTATTTTGTGCAGGAAATCGATGCGCAGATGCTGGCCGTAGAGGTTGCCGGCAAAATCGAATAAATGTACTTCCAGCTTGGCCAGCCCGCTGTCGTCGACGGTCGGACGCAGTCCCAGACTCGCGGCGCCGTCGTAGCTGCGCCCTTGCGCGTCGAGCGTGCGCACGGCAAAGATTCCGGACAAGGGCGGCCGGTTGTGCCGCAGCTGTACGTTCGCCGTGGGGTAACCAATCTGCCGGCCGAGCTTGTCGCCATGCACCACCCGCCCGCTGATGCTGTAGGGCCTGCCGAGCAGCGCTTCGGCCTCGGCCAGTCGGCCCGCGGCGAGCGCTGCGCGCACCGCCGAGCTCGATACGCGCACACCCCCCTGCGCCACCGTCGGCATCGCCTCCAGGCCGAAACCGTGTTTGCGCGAAGCCTCCTGCAGCAGCGCGAAATCGCCGGCGCGGCGCGCGCCGAAACGGAAATCGTCGCCGATCAGCAGCCAGTGCATTCCCAGCCCCGCGAGCAGCTGCTGCTCGATGAAGTCCTGCGGCGAGCGGCTGGCATAGGCGCGATTGAACCGGCAAACCTGCACGCGCTCGACGCCATGCGCCGCAAGCAATTCCAGCTTCTCTCGCAGCGAGGTGAGCCGCGTCGGTGCGGTTTGCGGCGAGAACAGTTCGAGCGGATGCGGTTCGAACGTGAGCACACAGGCCTGCAGGCCGAGCGCACGCGCCCGCTCCCTGAGCCGCGCAAGCATCGCCTGATGGCCCCGGTGCACGCCGTCGAAGTTGCCTATGGTCAGCGCGCTCGGCGACCGACTGGGGGCGGAGATGGTGCGGCAAACGCGCATGTTCAGGATCGGCTGTAGGAAGCTAAAATCCTGAATTATAGCGGCTTTCCACCGCCTACGGAACCCGAATCGGAGCCGTGCCGAGCGTGGCGAAACTCAAATCGCCGCGGTGCCGCGCGCCGCGGACGAATACTTGAATGCGAAAACTATCGCTGCAACAAGCAGCAAGCCAAACCAGATAAGCGACCACTCCGGCAGCTGCAGACCCAGCAGCGGTTCATGCAGCGCGCTGCACTCGCCACTCGCGTGGAACAACCAAGGCAGCATTTTGGCCGTGGGCAGGTTGTTGACGATCTGCTCCAGCTGATCGATGCCGCAGCCGAATTTCGGGTGGTAAAGCAGCCACACGTGGCGCAGCGCGACACCGAAGCCGGCCAAGGCGGTCAGCGCCAAGGCTGCACTGTAACCGGCGGCGGCGCGGCGGCGCGGCCCGTGGATTGTCGCCACCAACGCGATCAGCGCGATGAGTACGCAACCGGCGCGCTGCAGCACGCACAGCGGGCACGGCGCCTCGCCTTTGAGATACTGCACCGCCAGCGCCGCCGCGATCAGCGCGATGGATATCAGCGCGAACGCCGCGAACACCGGTCTCGGCCTGAACGCTGGTCTCGGCCGCGGATCGAATTTCCTCATGCTGCTTTTTCCATCGACCGCTAAGCCAGCTTGGGATTGAGCGTGTAGGTGCCGGTGAGGCTGGCTTCGGCGAGCACATGCCCTTCGATCGCCTTCAACACTTCAGCGCCCTTGAAAGCGCCGCTCACCGCGCAGCGCGCGCTGTCCAGCGCATACAGCGTGAACACATAGTGATGCACGATCTCGTCGTTCCACGGCGGGCAGGGTCCGTCGTAGCCGAAGTAGTCGCCGCCCATGTCCTTGTCGCCGGCGAACCACCCGGTGTAGTCGTTAAGTCCCTGGCGCGCGCCGTATTTCGCCTCGGGTCCAGGCTTGCCGCGCGCGCTGACGCCGTCGGAAAACTCGGCCTCCGCTATCGCGCTCATGTTTGCCGGAATGTCCACCAGCAGCCAATGGTAAAAATCCACGCGCGGGAGACTGGCCGGAACGCTGCGCCCCTCCTTGTTTACGTCGTCGCCCTTGCTCGGCACATCGTAGTCGTGACAAATCAGGACAAACGATTTGGTCCCTGCCGGCGCGCCGCTCCAGGCAAGCTGCGGGTTGCGGTTCGTAGATAGCGTAATGTGGTCGGTCGCATGCGGCACGGCGAACGCGTACGCGCCGGGAATGCGCTGATTGTTGCCGAAGCTCGCGCTGTCTAGTTTCATCGTCTACCTCCTGCCGGGGATTAATTTCAAATGGCTGTCAAATCAACTGTTGAATTCAAGAATTTGCGTGCAAACGAAAATGTTATAGGACCCTTGCGCACCGGTTGGATTCAAGACCGCCGCATTAGTTCAGACTTGCGCACGCCACACGCAGCGCGGCCGCCTTGCACCCGATTTCGTCCGCATCCGGTGCATCCGGGTGCCGCTCCGGATAGTCCTGCAAATCAGCGAGCGCCGCGCGGAAACAATCGAGCCTGTAATAGGCGAGGCCCCGGTCGCGCACCTCCTCGGCCGCATGCGGTGCCACCATTACCATGCGCCGCATCAGCTCCGGCGTATTCTGCGCCTCCTCCGACTGCAGGTAAATGCCCTTGAGCTTGCGCAACAGGCGCGCCAGGATCTGCCGCGGGGTAGGCGTCCTGCGCGATCAGCATGCACAAGACTCAGCGAGGTCGAAATCCTACCGACACAAAACGCGGAGAATGATTCTAGGCGGGATTGCAGTTCCACGCCTTAAATCGCGAGCTTCGTTCTATTCAGCAGCTCGCCGGGCAAAATCCTTGACGCGGAAACCGAGCAGCCACAGCGTACCGAAATAGGCGGCGGCGCCCAGGCACACTAGTCCAAGCAGGCCCACGGCGCGTTGCTGCCAGGCCGAGACGAGCCACCAGCTTTCCTTTCCCATCGCGCCCCACAGCACCGCAGCCATCACCAGCAGCGCCAGCCCCAGCTTGTAGCTGAACTGCGCCCACTCGGGCTGCGGCTGGTAGATGCGATGCTGGCGCAGCTTGTAGTAAAGCATGCCGGCGTTGAGGCAGGCCCCCAGGCCTATGGCCAGAGCCAGGCCCGCATGCTTGAGCGGCCAGACAAACACCAGGTTCATCAGCTGGGTCGCGACCAGCGTGATGACTGCGATTTTCACCGGCGTGCGGATGTTCTGGCGCGCGTAGAATCCCGGCGCCAGTACTTTCACCAGAATCAGGCCGACCAGGCCGATACTGTAGGCGACCAGAGCCCGGCGCGTCATCCACACATCCTCGGCGCTGAAGTGGCCATAGTGAAACAGCGTGCTGATCAGGGGCACGGCGAGCAGGGCCAGCGCCACGGCCGCAGGCAGCGCCAGCAGCAGGGTGAGACGCAGGCCCCAGTCGAGCAAACGGCTGTAGGCGTCGCTGGCGTTGCCCGAATGGTATTTTGACAGGCTGGGCAGCAGGACGGTGCCTAGCGCCACCCCCAGCATGCCGGTGGGGAACTCCATGAGCCGGTCGGCGTAATACAACCAGGAGACGCTGCCGGTGACGAGGAACGAAGCGAATATGGTATTGATGAACATCGACAGCTGGGAAATGGAAACGCCGAATACCGCCGGCCCCATCAGCCTGACGATGCGCCGCAGCCCGGGGTCGGAAAAGTCCGGGCGCAGGCGCGGTAAAAAACCGATTTTTGCCAGAAAAGGCAGCTGCAAGGCCAGCTGCAGCACGCCGCCTGCGAGCACCGCCCAGGCCAGCACCATCACCGGCGGGTGGAAATAGCGCCTGAGCACCAGCGCGAAGAAGATGAAACTCAGGTTGAGCAGCGTGGGCGTGATCGCCGGCACCGCGAAGCGGCTCCAGGTGTTGAGGATGCCGCCGGCAAGAGACACGAGCGAGATGAACAGGATGTATGGAAAGGTGATGCGCAGCATCGCCACCGTGAGCGCGAACTTCTCCGGCGTCGCCGAGAAGCCGGGTGCGCTGGCATAGATGATCCAGGGCGCGGCGACAATGCCGAGGATGCTGACGAGCACCAGCGCGAGCGACAGCGCCGTGGCGACGCGATCGACCAGCAGCCGGGTTTCGCTCTCCCCTTTTCGGGTTCTGTACTCCGCCAGGACGGGCACGAAAGCCTGAGAAAACGCCCCCTCGGCAAACAGGCGCCGCAGCAGGTTGGGAATCTTGAAGGCGACGAAAAAGGCGTCGGTGGCGAGGCCGGCGCCGAACAGACGCGCGATCACCGCGTCGCGCACGAAGCCGAGGATGCGGGAAACCAGCGTCATGCTGCTCACCGTGGCGAGCGCGCGCAGAAGATTCATGGGCCCGATTATACGAAAACGGCGTTTCAGTGGAGGCTAATGCGCGCAGCGCGTTACGCCGGAGCTAAAACAAAGTTTCAGTGGAGGCTAATGCGCAAACCGCGTTATGCCGGAACTAAAACGAAGTTTCAGCGGAGGCTAAATGCGCCAAGCACGTTATGCCGGAGCTAAAATGCGCTTGCGTAACAGGGACTAAATCAGTATGATTGCGCCCTTTCGTGTACCTTACTTGGGTTCCACCATGGCCAATACAGATTCGGCGCGCAAGCGTTCCCGCCAAGCCGAGAAACAGCGGCGCCACAACTCCGGACTGCGCTCGACGCTGCGTTCTGCGATCAAGGACGTGAACAAAGCCATCGCCGGCGGCGACAAAGACGCTGCAAAGCAGGCGCTGAACCGCTCCACTGCCATCGTCGATCGTATCGCCGACAAGAAGATCATTCACAAGAACAAGGCCTCGCGCCACAAGAGCCGCCTGTCCGCCGCGATCAAGGCCATGGCCTGATTCGAGAATTGAACACTGCGTGCGCTGCGGCCGGCTGAATGCCGGCCGTTTCGTTTTCGGCTTTCCGTCACGCAGCCTGCGCGCGCGATTTGAGCGGTGCCTGAACGCTATGGGACAAAAATTGGCGCGACAGATGAGAAAAAATACCGCTGGAACATAAATTTGCGTTGAGTTGATCGAGGGCGTATGCTATTAGTTGCTTAAGCGCTTGAATGAGGAGGAGTTTGTGGCGTCTTCTGCAATTACGAAATACGGTTTCCGTATACGCACGCGCGGCGGGTTGATTGTGGACAAGCTGCTGATACATGGCCGCGATGAACGCGATGCCGAGCGCAAGTTGCGCCAGATGTATCAATATTGCGAGATTTTGCAGTGCACGGTGCGCCAATCGGCTGAGAGCACCGACCTTGCCGCGGCAAAGTAAGTCCAAACCTGGGGTTTGATCGGGTTAATCTCGAGACGCGCGCGCCGCCAATGGCTGCGGCGGTGTGCTAACATTATCCAACTGAATGTCGGGCACACGGCGGCAACTGCCGCCGTGTGCGTTTTGTTTTAGCAGGGTGCTGAAAACGGGGGCGTTCCCCCTTTTCTATCCCCCAATTCAGAGGCTGCCGAAATTTGCTTCCCCTGAGGAATCTACGTTCCTGTACGGTGTTCCGCCCGGGAAGAAAATGGCGATAGTCTGTTAGGGCATGACGATGTCTCACGTAATGAACACCTATTCCAGGCTGCCGGTGGCATTCACTCACGGCCAGGGCGTATGGCTGTGGGATGCGCAGGGCAAGCGCTACCTGGACGGCCTCGGCGGCATCGCCGTGAACACGCTCGGCCATGCTCACCCGAAGCTGGTGCAAACGCTGGCCGCACAGGCCGGCAGGCTGATTCACACCTCCAATATTTACCAGATCACCGAGCAGGAAAACCTTGCCGACAAGCTCGCCGCGATCAGCGGCATGGATAAGGTTTTCTTCTGCAATTCCGGCTGCGAGGCGAACGAGGCCGCGATCAAGATCGCGCGGCTCTACGCCAAGGGCAAGGGCATCGAGAATCCCGCGATCGTGGTGATGGAAAAGGCCTTTCATGGCCGCACGCTGGCCACGCTCTCGGCCACGGGCAGCCGCAAGGTGCACGCCGGATTCGAGCCGCTGGTCTCCGGCTTCGTGCGCGTGCCCTACGACGACCTGGAAGCGGTGCGCCAAGTGGCGCAGAACAACCGCAATGTCGTCGCGATACTGGTCGAGCCGATCCAGGGCGAAGGCGGCATCAACCTCGCCCACGTCGACTACCTGCGCGGCTTGCGCGAATTATGCGACCAATACCAGTGGCTGCTCATGCTCGATGAAATCCAGTGCGGCCTGGGGCGCACCGGCAAATGGTTTTACTATCAGCACGCGGAGTTCTATCCGGACGTGGTTACGCTGGCCAAGGGGCTCGCTGGCGGGGTGCCGATCGGCGCCTGCCTCGCCAGGGGCGCCGCGGCGGAGCTGTTCAAGCCGGGCAACCATGGTTCCACATTCGGCGGCAATCCCTTCGCCTGCGCCGCCGCACTTACCACCCTCGAAGCCATCGAGCAGGAAAAGCTGCTGGAAAACGCGGTCAGGGTCGGAGATTTCATCCGCGCCAGCCTAGAGGCAGCGCTCGCCAACGCCAAAGGCGTGGTCGCGATCCGCGGCATGGGGCTGATGCTGGGCATCGAGCTCGACCGGCCATGCACGGAGCTCGTCGGGCGGGCGCTCGAGGCCGGCTTGCTCATCAACGTCACCGCAGACAAGGTGGTGCGGCTGCTCCCGCCGCTGATCATGAGCCAGGACGAGGCGCGGCAGCTGGTCGAGCGGCTGAGCCCCCTGATTCTGGACTTTCTCGGCCAGCCCGCGTCGGCGGGCTGAAGCTGGAGACGGATCATGGAACTACGGCACTATCTGCACTTCAGCGATTTTTCCCGTGCGGAATACGAGCATCTGTTCGCGCGCACGCGCTGGATCAAAGCCCAGTTCAAGCAATACAAGCCCTACCATCCGCTCACCGACCGCACGCTGGCGATGATCTTCGAGAAGCAATCGACGCGTACGCGCCTGTCGTTCGAAGCCGGCATGCACCAACTCGGCGGCGCAGCCATCTTTCTGAGCACGCGTGATACCCAGCTCGGGCGCGGCGAGCCGGTCGAGGACATGGCGCAGGTGGTGTCGCGCATGGTCGACATCGTCATGATCCGCACTTTCGAGCAGGCCATCCTCGAGCGCTTCGCCAGCGTGTCGCGCGTGCCGGTGATCAACGGGCTGACCAACGAATACCACCCGTGCCAGGTGCTGGGCGACATTTTCACCTTTACCGAGCACCGCGGGCCGATCAGCGGCAAGACGGTGGCATGGATAGGCGACTCAAACAACGTCTGCAACAGCTGGATGAAAGCCGCCGCGATCTTCGACTTCAAGCTTAACGTCTCCACCCCGCCCGGCTACGAAGTGGAAGCCGAACGCGCCGGCAGCTACGGCAAGCAGCATTTCGAGCATTTCGCCGACCCGATGGAGGCGGCGCGCGGCGCCGACCTGGTCACGACGGACGTATGGACCAGCATGGGATTCGAAGCCGAGGACGCGGAACGCAAGCGCGATTTCAGCGACTGGCAGGTCGATGCCGATATGATGAAGCTGGCCGGTCCCGAGGCCCTGTTCATGCACTGCCTGCCGGCGCATCGCGGCGAGGAGGTGTCCGCGGAGGTGATCGACGGACCGCAAAGCGTGGTCTGGGACGAAGCCGAGAACCGCCTGCACAGCCAGAAAGCGCTGATGGAATTCCTGCTCTTGGGAAAGGTCAGCTAAGCGGCGCAGCGCGCTCCCACGGCTCATGGCCGACCGTCTGAATTCGTCATTTTTTTGAGTAGCCAAATGTCAAACAAAACCAGCGTAGTGAAAAAAGTCGTGCTCGCCTACTCCGGCGGGCTGGATACCTCGGTCATCCTCAAGTGGCTGCAGGATCAGTATGGCTGCGAGGTGATCACCTTCACCGCCGATATCGGCCAGGGGGAGGAACTCGAGCCGGCGCGCAAGAAAGCAAAGCAGTTCGGCGTGAAGAAGATTTTTATCGACGATCTGCGCGAAGAGTTCGTGCGCGATTTCGTGTTCCCCATGTTCCGCGCCAATGCCATCTACGAAGGCGAGTACCTGCTCGGCACCTCGATCGCGCGCCCGCTGATCGCCAAGCGCCAGATCGAGATCGCGCGTCTGACCGGCGCCGACGCGGTCTCGCACGGCGCGACCGGCAAGGGCAACGACCAGGTGCGGTTCGAACTCGGCTACTACGCGCTGGAGCCCAACATCCGCGTCATCGCGCCCTGGCGCGAATGGGATCTGGTGTCGCGCGAAAAGCTGCTCGCCTATGCCGAAAAGAACGGCATCCCTGTCGAAGGCAAGAAGAAGGCCGGTTCGCCCTACAGCACAGACGCCAACCTGCTGCATATTTCCTATGAGGGCCGCATCCTCGAAAACCCGGCGAAAGAGCCGGAGAAGGACATGTGGCGCTGGACCGTGTCGCCCGAGCAGGCGCCGGACCGCGCCGAGTATGTCGAACTGGAATACAAGCAGGGCGACATCGTCGCCGTGAACGGCAGGAAGCTGTCGCCGGCGCGCGTGCTCGAAACCCTCAACAAGCTGGGGAGCAAGCACGGCATCGGGCGCCTCGACCTGGTGGAAAACCGCTACGTCGGCATGAAGTCGCGCGGTTGCTACGAAACCCCCGGCGGCACCATCATGCTGCGCGCGCATCGCGCCATCGAGTCGGTATGTCTGGACCGCGAGGTCGCCCACCTCAAGGACGACCTGATGCCGCGCTATGCGGCATTGATCTACAACGGCTACTGGTGGAGCCCCGAGCGGCGCATGCTGCAGACCATGATCGACGCCTCGCAGGCGAACGTAAACGGCTGGGTGCGGGTCAAGCTGTACAAGGGCAACGTGATCGTCGCCGGCCGCGATTCCAAATCGGATTCGCTGTTCGACGCCAACATCGCCACCTTCGAGGACGACCGCGGCGCCTACAATCAGATGGACGCCGCCGGCTTCATCCGCCTGAACGCGCTGCGCATGCGCATCGCGGCGAAAGTCCGCGATCCACAGGGGGCGGCGAAAGTCCGCGATCCACAGGGGGCGGCGAAAGTCCGCAATCCACATGGGGCGGCGAAAGTCGGCGATTCACGTGGGGCGGCGAATCTGCGCAACCGGCAGAAGAAGTAGCGGCAGCTCGCCGCCGCATCGCGGCGGCGCCTGCGGCCAACGTCGATTCACCTAATACGGGAGACCAGCCATGCCCTCCTTCGACATCACCTCTGAAGTCAACAAAGTCGAACTCAGGAACGCGATCGACCAATGCAACAAGGAGGTCGCCAACCGCTTCGACTTCAAGGGCTCCGACGCCCGCATCGAGCAGTCCGAGTTCACGCTGAGCGTTTATGCCGACGACGATTTCAAGCTCAAGCAGTTAATGGACGTGTTCACCGGCAAGTGCGCCAAGCGCGGCGTGGACGTGCGCGCGCTCGAACCGAAGGACGTCGAAAAGGTGAGCGGCGACAAAATCAAGCAGACGGTCGAAGTGAAAAACGGCATCGAGTCCGATCACGCGAAGAAAATCGTCAAAATGATCAAGGACGCCAAGCTCAAGGTGCAGGCGAGCATTCAGGGCACTGCGGTGCGCGTTTCCGGCGCGAAGAAGGACGACCTGCAGGCGGCGATCCAGCTGGTCAAGAAATCCGTCGCCGACATCCCGCTGCAGTTCCAGAATTTCCGCGACTGATCCGGCGCAAGCGGGAAAACGCGCGGCGACGCCCTCAGCGCGGCGGGACGGGCCGGGCGCCGGGGGGCTGCTCCCCCATGAGACGGGGTGGTTCGAACAGCGAGTTGATGACCACCTTGCGTATGCGCGGGTTGTCCGGAATCGCGTAGAGCACGTCGGTCATCAGTTCCCCGAAAATACCGCGCAGGCTGCGCGCGCCGACCTTGTATTCCATGGCAAGGTCCGCGATCTGCTCGAATACCGCAGGCGCGATCGCGAGCTCGACGCCGTCGCTTTTCAGCATTTCACGATATTGGCGGTAGATCGAATTTTTCGGCTCAGTCATGATCTTGACCATCATTTGCTTGGACAGGTCCTGCAGCCGGGCGATCACCGGCAGCCGGCCGGCGAATTCCGGCACCAGGCCATACTCGAGCAGATCCGTAGGCTTGATCCGCGCATTGAGGCGGCCGAGGATCTCCTGGTTGTCGTTATCGGAAAACGAGAGAAAACCGTAGGTCTGCGTGTTCTTGAGGATTTCCGACAAACCGACAAAAGCGCCGCCGCAGATGAACAGGATCTGCGTGGTGTCGATGTATTCACCGCCCTTGAGGCGCACCTGAGAGCCTTCCATGATCTTGAGCAGCGCGTGCTGCACGCTCTCCCCCGATGCCGCGCGCGAGCGGCCGCTGACCGCCTTGAGCTTGTCCACCTCGTCGATGAATACCAGGCCGCGCTGCGCGCGTGACACATCACCGTCGGCCTTGTCTAGCAGCCGCTGCAGGATGGCTTCGATTTCATTGTTGACGAATTCGGATTGGGCCAGGGTGGTGGCGTCGGCGGTCACGAAAGGCGCGGCGAGTATGCGCGACAGCGTTTCGCACAGCAGCGTCTTGCCGGTGCCGGTGGAACCGATCAGCAGAATATTGTTCTTGACCAGTTCGACCGCATCGGCGCTGGGCTCGGCCGATTTCCTGAAGTGCGAATAGACTGCGACCGCCAGAATCTTTTTCGCATCCGCCTGGCCGACCACGTGCTGGTCCAATTGCCCGACGATTTCGCTGGGGGTCATCATGGCTGCGCCCGCTCAGATGCCTGGCGGCGCTTCGCGGACAGGCGGCACGCGGCGCAGGCGCGGGCGGCGCTTCATGGCTTCAATCCGCCGATCCAGCGCTCGTAAAGCCGCGCCGCCACCACGTGCAAGGCCGGGATCCGTGCGGGTAGCTGCGCTTCGATTTCGCACGCTGCTTGCACCGTCGGGCAGGCGCAGCGCGCAAGCTCGTCCTTGCCCGCGTCGCACCATGCACGGACCATCTCCGGCGTCATCTCGACATGGAATTGCATGCCCAGGTGGCGGCCCAGAACGAATGCCTGCTTAGCGCAATGGGGACTGGACGCGATGCTGGCGGCTCCAGGCGGGATGGTGAAGGTCTCGCCATGCCAATGAAAAGCGAGAAAGCTCCGCGTCGCGCCGAACCAGGCGCGCGCCTGCTCGCTATCGGCAACGTCCACCCTGCTCCAGCCGATCTCCTTCTGCGGGTTGGGGCCGACCGCAGCGCCCAGCGCCTTGGCCATCAGCTGCGCGCCCAGGCAATGACCCAGCACCGGCACGTCCTCTTCGACAGCGGCGCGGATCAGGCGTAGCGCAGCGGGGATCCAGGGGAGCGCGTCGTTGACGCTCATCGGGCCGCCCATGAAAACCACGCCGGAGAACGCGCCCGCGGAAGCGGGCGCCGCTTCGCCGGCGTCCATGCGCACCAGCCTCCACGGTATCGAATGCGCGTCGAGGAACGCGGCGAAGTAGCCGGGGCCCTCGGTGGGGCAGTGACGGAATATGGCGACCGGCTTCACTCCGCTCGCTTACTGCGGATTCAATTCGCGCCATAGCACGCGTTTTCCGGTAAATCCGGCTTGCGCTCCCTTGAAAGCCGCGTTGACATCTATCTGAGGCGTCGGATTGGTCGAAGTTACGACTTCGACCATGGGTTTGCCCTGCTCGTAGATGATGTTGATACCGACGATGGTAGAGTCGTATTTAACCGAAGTCAGGGGGATTCCCGGAGGCGCGGTGACCGAACCGCCCGTAGCGTAGTCGAAATAGTTCATCCAACCATACCCGCCTGGCGAACAAACGGTATTCGATGGAACGATGGTCGGCACTATCAAAGTCCCTTGCACCAGTTGGGCGTCGATGTTTTCCCGCTCCCCGCTGTCGGGGAAATCGACAAACCAGCCGCGGCCAGTGAAGAAATTCACGTTATTGGCAGCCGTGACGGCGCCCGTGGGCGAGCCGGAAGAAAGTCGGCTGGCGGTCCCGTCCGGGTTGGGGATCAAGTATTGCTGCACCAAGCTATTGCGCGGATTTATCAGCGTGGCGGTCGCATTGTCATCCTTGATCGCGTATTCGGTCTGTTGCTGGGTCGTGGTAAGGTCGCCGACCTCCAGATATTTCCCGGTTCCGATGAATACGACACGCTTGCCCACGATATTGCCCAACACCGGCGTGGTCATTATGGGCTGCGGGCTGGCACCGGCGCTATCGGCGAACAAGGTCGCGAATTTGAGAGCAGAACCGGTGCCGATGGTCGCGGCAGTACTGCTGTTGATATTGAAACGCCAGACATTTCCGAGCAAGTCGCCGCCATAGACATAGCCCGCCGTATTGCCACCGGGCTCGTTATTCCAGGCGGCGATCTTGGCCAGGCCGCTCGGCGTCGAGGGAGAGCCGACGCCGGTGGAAATCTTGCTGATAATGTGGCCGTCGGCCGCATCCAGCACGTACAGATAGCCTATGCCGCTGCCCGCCGGCGAATTGTTGACCGTCGGATTGGCGCTCAGCGTGCCATTGTCGTAACCGGAGGTCGCCAGCACGACCCAGGTGCCGTCGGCTTTTCTGGTAATGACGGGCGATCCGTAGGTATAGCCGAGATCGTCGTCCTGGACCTTGCCGAAACCGCTGCTCGGCGTAAATTCCCATAGCAAGTGGGGATTGAGGGGATCGGTGATATCCAGCGCATAATAACCGCGCCCGCCGCCGTTCAGCCCGGCCACGAGAATGGTCTTCCAGACGGCCGTTGCAGCGTCGGTGCAATTGGCGCTGCAGATGTCGGAAGTGATCGCGCTGCCGTTGACAAAGTTGGTGTGCTGGGTCGCGTAGCCGGTGTCTGCCAGCTTCCACATATTGGGTATCACCATGCTCGGAACGTAGGCCCAGCGTTCGATCCCGGTGTCGGCGGCAAAGGCGTGCATCATTCCGTCGTTGGCGCCCATGTACACAGTGCCGGGGCGGCTCGCCTGCGCCGTCAGAAAGGCGCTGTAACCCGGGTAGGGATAGCTGAATACCGGCGGGCCGATGAACGCAGGCTGCGATTCGAGCGCATCCCCCAACACGGCCGTTCGGTTGCGATACAACTGGTCCACCGGCGCGACGCTGCCGCGATTGAACTCGTGTCCCCACTGTCCGCGCAGATAATCGATCAGGTTGACGCCTTGGGCCGCCGTCTGTTGCGCAGAGGTGAGCGAACCCCACTGGCTCATCGTATTGAGCGGCGTGTCCGGAAGCGTAAAGTACGATGGATTATTGGTTGCATACGTGGCGTCGAACGGTGTGAGGCTGGGTGCGGTGGTCGCGGTGCTTGGATCGGAGGTATAAATTGTCCGCGTATCGGTGTTGGCGCCGACCACGGTGTCCATGGTACCGGAGCAGGCGGTCGCTACCTGCACCTTGCAATCCGTGCCGACCAGATTGCCGCCGACGCAGACGCTCGAATTCGGCGTCACGCAGTTATACACGGTGCTGGCGCCGCTGGTATCGGCGACGATGGTGCCCGGCGATGGGCAGGATTCCGCCACGATATCCTGCGCGCACCAGCCGGCGGCCTTGCTGACCACGCCGGTATTCACGTTGATCGAGCGCGCTTCCAGATTGCCGGTCCACTCAACCGTGGTGTAGCTGGCGACATAGGCGTAGTTGTTGCCGGCAACCGGATTCAGCGTGCTGGTGGCGGCGGCGGCCGCCGAACCCACTTTGGAATTGACGCTCGCCAGCGCGCTGGAAAGGCCGGCGGACAGGGTCGAGGGATCGGTGGCGCTGAAATAGGCGCCGTGCCCGTCCACCGCCGCATGCCACAGGTCGTCGAGGTTCGCGATGTATCCATTGCCGCCGCTTACGCCCGGCATTGGCCAGTTGCAGGTCGTGCCGTTCGCCTGCCAGGAGCACACCGGCGGCGTTGCGGACGAATTGGCGGTGAGGCCCAGCTTGACCGAGACATAGTCCCCGCTGGTGTCGCTGAGATAGCTGCGCGAATAATTCATCCAGCCGCTCGCACCCAGCGCCAGCGTGAAGGTGTTCATATGCTGCTGCAGATTCTGGTCCAGGCCGCTCATGAACACATTGTTTTGGCAGGTGTCAGTGCCGCTGGGTGCGAGCGCGGTCGGCGCGCCGATGCAATTACCCAGCGCCGGCGTGCGCAAGTCGGTCTGGTAGTAATACATGGCGACGTCCGCCAGGCTGTCGCTGCTGCCGCCGCTGGAACCGGCCGTCGCCACCGCGGCGCCCTGTTGCACCGGGTGGCTCGTCTGATTCCCGCCTGGATAGGAAATGTTGCGTGATTTTTCACAAGACCCGGTGTAATAAGAAGAACCATTGTTACTCCAGTTGCTCGGCGTGCAACCTGCCGTGGCGGACGCTGACGTGCAGGTGCCGATTCGGGGCTGGGTTAAGAGTTTCCTATAGTTCCCGCTGCAGCCATCACTGTCTTTGGAATACTTGTTGTCCGTATACGTATAGGTATATACGTTGATGGCACTGGCGCCGTCGTACATCGGCCGCCCCGCCGTCCCATCCTGGTTGCCGATCATGCTGCCGTTCAAGGCGTAACCAGTGGTACTGCCGTTCCAATAGCCGTCCGTGGTAAGGATGGTGAAGTTCTGCTGGCAGGAGTACTGCATCGGGTCGTTGCTGGTTCCCGCGCCGAATCCGGAGAGCTTGCCCGCGTAGTACTTCCCGGCATCCGCCAAGGCCTCGCGCAGAGGCGTACCGCCGTTTGGCGTGGTTCCGTAAACGTCGTTGTACCAATTGGTGCGTTGGCTGCTGACTGGGCCGAGCGTGGAATCGCTGTTGTCCCAGAACGTATCCACAGGCACCGTCGGATCGGTCGCGGAACTGAGTCTGATGAAACCCACGCGGTACTTTTTGTCGAGACTGGAGAAGGCGCGCCCGGTGGCGGTTTTCATCATCAGAATGCGCGTGCGGTAATAGCTGTACCAGTTGGCGAAGTTGGTCAGGTCGGCCGCATCGGTATCGGGGAAGGGACCGTTGGTAGTGAGCGCTACGCCGCCGGAACTGGTGACCACCGGCGTGTAAAAGGCCGCCGAAGTCGGGCCGGTGATCGTGATTACGTTGCCCGAGGAAGTGGCGCTGTAGCTGTTCTGGTTGATCGCGGCCGCGATATTGGCGGCCGTGGTGCTGGTACTGGTCCCGCCGTTTGCGGGGGTCGCGCCCAGCAGTTGAACGCCGTTCACCGTGATGCTGCTGGCCGAGGGATTGCTGAAAGCGGTGGGCGTGTTGAATGTCATACTGCCGCTGCTAACGGTGCCGATCACCGGCGTCAAGCCGCCCGCCGAACCCGGACCGGTAATTGTGATCGTGCTGCCCGACGAAGTGGCGCTGAAGCCGTTCGCGGTGATCTGGTACTTGATATTCGTGGCGCAGGCGGTGGTGCTGCTGCAGGCGGACGATGTCCCGGACATGATTTGGACGCCGCCCACGGTGATGCCGGACAATTGGGCGCCCGACGATCCGCTTTCGGCGATCACGGTGAGGGTGGTGGTGGGCGCGGCCGCCGCGCTTACCGTAAGCGTAGTGGTTTCGTCGGTGTTGAGCCTGACCAGATTGAACACCGCATTGCCGGGCGAGGCGTTCTGGGCGCTATCGCATTCGGCATAGAAAGTGTTCGTGGGATCGTTGTAGTTCCGCTGCAGTTGCGTGGTCTGCGTGCCGGTATAGCTGTAGTAATAGGCGGTTTGCGACGAGTCGGTCCCCCCCGCGTTACCACCCACGCCAGACTGATTGGCTCGGAAGCCGCTGTTCAGGTTGACGCTGCCGGAGCCGGTGTTGAAGCCGTCCTGCCAGGCGCCGGTGAAAGGGGCGTCAGAATAGCTCGTGCCATCCGGCTTCACCGGCGGCACATAAGTGATGGTGGGGTTGTAATAGACCCCGTTACATTGGCTGCTGCGCACGCCGTAGTAGCCGAAGCGCCAGGTCACTGCGCTACCGCCGTCCGATGCGTCGTCGGGCAGGTGGTCCCAAGCCATACTGCCGGAATTGTCCATCAACAACACCAGATTCGGCTGCACCGAGGAGGTGGTGGATGTGGCCAGGGGCGAGGTCGCCAGCGCGACCGAGGCGGCCAGGGCCGGCAGCGGCAGCGCGAGGCCGGCGGCCAGCGCCAGGCTTAGCGACAGAAAATAAGGTGTAAAACGATTTTTCTGCTGAGGTCTCATGGTTGCATCCTTCATGGTTGCATCCTCTTAATAGACAAATGCCTGCACGTAGCTCACGGTATTGCGCGGGCCCGTGGTCCTGGAGGTGATGCGGATCTCGGGGGCTTGGCCGGCCGAGGGGCAGCCAGCCCCCTGACAGATTTGCTGCGGCAGCGGGACCGCCTGCCCGTTGGTGTCGACGAGCGCGCCGCTGAACAGGCAGTCTGCAAACTTGACTGCCACCGCGGGCGGCGGCGAGGGGGAATAGGCCGGATTACGGCACATGCGCTGGATGATATAGCGGGTGCTGTTGCCGCTGCTGTCGGGGTCGGGCAGGACGAGGGCGCTGTCGCTGTCGTCCCAATTGAATCGGGTTCCGCTGGTAGCGGTAAGGCTGAAGTTCGGATCGACGCTGGGGTAATAGCCGGGGGAGTAGTAAGGCGCGCCGACGTTGCCGCCATGGTAGATATTGAACGGGTGCGTGGTATCGGTCAGGACATTGATGGCGCTGTTTGCCGCATCCACCGCCGTCAGCCAGGCCATCGCGGCCTCGGTCCCTCGGTCGCTTGAGCTGGTAGCGGCCTGCCTGAACGCCAGGTTGCCGGCGATCAGGGTGCTGGTATCCACCGAGCGTATCAGGGCGACGGCTGCGAGCATGATCGCAACCAGCGAAATGAGCGCAAAGAACAGCACCACGCCGCGTTGCCTCATGATGCGCCCGGCGCTCGAACGGGGTTTGGACAGCGATTTCATGGCTAATCCTTGGACCAGATCACGTTGCGCAAGGGAATAATGCTGTTGAACACCCGGTAGCGGTATTGCAGCCATTCCGGATCGCTCGCGCTCAGGTCGATGGTCGGCGCCGGAGAAGCGACGAACGGCGAGACCAGCGGAGGTGTGGGAAGGGCGGAGGTGGCGTCCCATGCGCACAGACCGGTAGGCGCCGCTGCCGTGGTGGAACTGCATGCGGCGGTCACGACGGATGTTTCCCGTTTTGCGTTGCGCGCAACAACCGCGATGCGGACAGCCTTGATCCTGTTGCGATTGACGGCCGAAGGCGCATTCCAGCCGCTGGCCGCCGTGGCATCCACCCACTGGACGACCCGATTGTAATTGGGGTCGCTGGTGGTCAGTCCGGCAGCCGATATCCCGTATTGCGCCTGAAGGTTGACTATACCCACGACGCTGGTGACAAAATTGGGGTTGGGAAACACCAGACTGCAATCGCCGCCGCCAGTTGGAAGCGCTGCGAGATCGCAGCGTTCCAGGTTGCCGTCATTGACGCGATAGGTAACCTCATGCCAGGTTCCCAGACAGGCGAGATTGACACCGCCATTGGCAAGCGTGGGAACGTTCGACAGGTCTACGTTCGGGACCGGCGGCGGCGACGTGGCGCCCACCGGCGACAATGCAGTCACGGTCGACATGTAACAGCTACTTCCATCGGTGATCAGGGCCATGTCGCCAACCTTGCAGCCGAGATTGCTGAGAACAGGCACGGTTGTCGGGAACAAGGCATTCGGCACCTGGACTTGAGTCTGGGTAGGGACGCCCCCCATCAGTTCGTCGCCATAGCGTATGGTGATCGCGTCGCTGGGGCTGGCGTTGGCGCCTGTACCCACTACGCCGTCGGTAATCACGACGGGAGACAGGCGGTTGGGAACGCTGGCGTCGACTGTGCCGTTGATCGTCAGCGTTGTGCACGCCAGCGGCGAGCTGCTGGTGGACATCAGGGGGTAGCCTGCCAACTGCATATCGTGCGCGATGGTATACATCGCGATGCCGCCGTTGGTCTGCGCATCGGCCGATCCCCTGGTGCTGCGGCTCTGTGCTTCGAAAACGGAGATGACCTGTACGATGACCAGGGTGGCGAGCATGCCGATGGCCAGACCGACCATGAGTTCCACCAGTGTGAATCCGGCTTGGGATAAAGGCGAGCGCCTGCTGTTCGACCGCATGATCTCAGCCCCCGGCAATCTGGGCAGTGGTGGTGAAATTATGCTGCACCTCGCCCGCGCCCGGCTGCTGCCAGGTGATGGTGACCGTGAACTGGTTGGGGCCGGTTTGGGCGACGGTCCGCTTTCCATCCGGCAGCAACGAGGAGATGTCCGTATTCGTTTCGACGTAGCTGGCGGCATTGCTCGGGTCCACCCATATCCGGCCGATCGCTTGCTGGGCGATATAACTGGCATCGGAACGGTATTTCGAATCGGAGGTATTCTTGACCATAACGGCCTGCAAGCCGACTATCGCCAGCACGCCCATGGAAAAAATAAGGATGGCGATCATCACCTCGAGCAACACGACACCCTGTTGCGCGGACTTGGGAACGGCGGGACGTTGCGTGTGCACGATCTTGCCTCCGATTAACATGCGCGCGGACTGGAACCCGCAGGCAGGTTGGGTTCGCACATCTTGGCGTTGCCGCCCGGACCGATCTCGACCCGCAGATTCTGGCTGGCCCCATCGGCGGTAAGGTCCACTTGCGCGAGCCAAGGGGGATTTGGCAGCACTTGGCCCAAACTATTGAAAGCGACGGTAGTCGCAGGTGTCGCCAGGTCCGCCGCCACTGCAGTGACGGTAACGTGCGTCGAGCCTTCGGTGCTGCACCTCGCGTCGATCGGGGGATCGGTCGCAACCGGCTTGTTCACATAATCGACCGTCCACGAAGAACCCGCCACCGTGCAATCGGGTGGATAGGCTCCCAGGACAAACTGGACGTTGGTGTTGCGCGCCACGGCTTCGGCGCGCGCCCGTTGCAGGCCGTTCGTAATGGATTCAGCCGCGGCGCGAACCTCGGAATTGCGCAGCATGATCTGGAAGCTGGGCATGGCCAAGGCCACCAGGATGGCCATGACCACAATGCCGACCATCAACTCGATCATCGAAAATCCGGAGGACTTTCTGTCGCGGAAAGCATTCAACACCCGCCCCCCGTGTTAACCACCCAGCAGCTCGTGCTGTTGCCCCAGGGCGTCGTGGAAGTCCTGGTGTTGTTCTGGTCGATGGTATAACTGTAGGCGGACACGCTGCCGGTGCCGGTCGCGGTAATCGTGTAGGTCGTCGTCGAAAGGTTGCTGGTCGCATAGGTGAAATTCGTCGTCGCGGCGGGAGTCGGACCGCCGACATAGGTGCGGTTGTCCTGGAAATACTGTTCCATTTTGACGCGGCCATCGGACAGGGTCGAAACGGCTTCCGCCAGCTTTCCGCGTGTCACATAGTTGTTGTAGGCGGGCAAGGCAACGGCGGTCAGGATCCCGATCACGACGAGCACGATCATCAGTTCGATCAGGGTGAAGCCTTTTGTTGTTTTCATGACAATCCCCCTTTCCTTGACATCCCTTGGTGAAATAATAGGCCGATCCCGGTTTGAGTAAAGTTGCGTAGACAAAAGGTTGATATTTGCGCATGAACGGTCGATTTTCGCCGCTTTAACCTGGTTCGGAGCCTGCTGGCGTTGGAGGAAAGACCCGCAGCGACAGTCGCCGGCGCATGCGCAGCGTGAGCGCGCAGACCTATTCGAGGACCGCGGTCGCAGCTTTCAGGAACCTGCGCTTCGTTGCGGGAGAAATCGATGACCGCCAAGCGGGCGTCATGATGAGAATCGAGGTGAGCTACGGCGCCGGCTCCAGCCCTGCGCCTTGAGCGCGGCCCAGCACGCGACGCGGACCAGGCGCTGGTGAAAGCGGAATGCCGCGATGGGGGGGCGTTTCCGCCCGGCCCCGCCTCCAGTCACGCGCCGGCTTTTTTCTTGTCGCTTTCTATCAGGGCATAGGCCGAATGGTTGTGAATCGACTCGAAGTTTTCCGACTCCACCACATACCACTCGATGCGGTCGTCCTTGTTGAGCACGGCGGCGACGTCGCGCACCATGTCCTCGACGAACTTGGGATTGTCGTAGGCGCGCTCGGTCACGAGCTTCTCGTCCGGACGCTTGAGCAGGCCGTAGAGCTCGCACGAAGCCTGCTTCTCCACCACGTCGACGATGTCCTCGATCCAGACGAAGCCGTTGGTGCGCGCGGTGACCGTCACGTGCGAGCGCTGGTTGTGCGCGCCGTAGGCGGAGATCTTCTTCGAGCACGGGCACAGGCTGGTCACCGGCACCAGCACCTTCATGGTAAAACGCTGTTTGCCCTGGTCGATGTCGCCGATGAAGGTGACGTCGTAGTCCATCAGGCTCTGCACCTTGGACACCGGCGCCGCCTTGTTGACGAAATACGGGAAATTCATTTCGATGTGGCCGGACTGGGCCTCGAGTTTTTCCACCATCTCGTCCAGCATGCGCTTGAAGGTATCGACCGAGATCTCGCGCTCGTGCGCGTTGAGGATCTCGACGAAACGCGACATGTGCGTGCCCTTGAAATGGTGCGGCAGGCGCACGTACATGTTGAAGTTGGCTATGGTGTGCTGCACGCCGCCGGAGCGCTCGCTCACCTTGACCGGATGGCGGATGGCCTTGATGCCGACCTGGTCGATGGCGAGCCGGCGTGTGTCCTTCGAACTTTGCACGTCGGCGATGGCTAAAGGATCGCGGGTGTTCATGAGGGAACCCTTCCATGGACGGTTGCGGCGCCGGCGCCGCAAGGGAGTACGGATTTTATCACTATGCGCAGATACAGCCGGCGCTCAGTCGCCCAGGCGCGTCCGTATGGCGGCGAGCAGCCCTGCCTGGTCCAGCCCGACCTCGCCCAGCAGCACGGCGGTATCGCCGTGGTCGACGAAGCGGTCGGGCAGGCCCAGGTGCAGCAGCTGCGGCGTCAGGCCGGCGGCAGCCAGGCATTCGGCCACGGCGCTGCCGGCGCCGCCCATCAACGCGCCTTCCTCCACCGTGATCACCAATTCGTGTTCCCGCGCCAGTTGCTCGACCAGCGCCCGGTCCAGCGGCTTGACGAAGCGCATGTTGGCCACGGTGGCGTCGAGTTCCTCGGCGGCCGCGAACGCGGGCGCGAGCATGCTGCCGAAAGCGAGGATCGCGATCCTGGCGCCCTGCCGGCGCACTTCGCCCTTGCCTATGGCCAGCGCCTGCATTTCCTTGCGGATCTCGACGCCCGGTCCGGTGCCGCGCGGATAGCGCACCGCCGCCGGCGTATCGAGCTGAAATGCGGTATAGAGCATCTGCCGGCATTCGTTTTCGTCGGCAGGTGCCATCACCGTAAGATTCGGAATGCAGCGCAGATAGGCGAGGTCGAACGCGCCGTTGTGCGTGGCGCCGTCGGCGCCGACCAGTCCGGCGCGGTCGAGTGCGAACACCACCGGCAGGTTCTGGATCGCCACGTCGTGTATCAGCTGATCGTAGGCGCGCTGCAAAAAGGTCGAGTAGATCGCAACCACCGGCTTGATGCCCTCGCAGGCGAGCCCCGCGGCAAAGGTCACCGCGTGCTGCTCGGCGATGCCGACGTCGAAATAGCGCTGGGGGTATTCCTGCGCGAAGCGCACCAGCCCCGAGCCTTCGCACATCGCCGGCGTGATGCCGACCAGGCGCTCGTCCAGCGCCGCCATGTCGCACAGCCAGTCGCCGAAAATCTGCGTATAGCTGGGCTTGCCTCCAGGCTTTGCGCCGACGATGCCGGCGTCTGGCTTGAACTTGGACACGCCGTGGTAGAGCACGGGATCGGCCTCGGCCAGCTTGTAGCCCTGACCCTTCCTGGTCACTACGTGCAGGAACTGCGGGCCTTTCAGCTCGCGGATGTTCTTCAGCGTCGGGACCAGCGAGTCCAGGTCGTGGCCGTCGATCGGGCCGATATAGTTGAAGCCGAATTCCTCGAACATGGTGGAAGGCACTACCATGCCCTTGGCGTGCTCCTCGACGCGCTTGGCGAGTTCCCACAGCGACGGCAGCTTGCCCAGCACCCGCTCGCTCGCCTTGCGCGCCGCGCCGTAGAAGCCGCCCGAGAGCAGCCGCGCCAAGTATTTGTTGAGCCCGCCAACCGGGCGCGAAATCGACATGTCGTTGTCGTTGAGCACGACCAGCACGTCCGTATCCATCACGCCGGCATTGTTCATGGCTTCGAACGCCATGCCGGCTGACATCGCGCCGTCGCCGATGATCGCGACCGCGCGCCGGTTTTCCCCGCGCAGCCTGGCCGCCTGCGCCATGCCGAGCGCCGCCGAGATCGAAGTGCTGGAATGCGCCGTGCCGAAAGTGTCGTATTCGCTTTCCGTGCGCCGGGGAAAACCGGAGATACCGCCGTGCATGCGCAGCCTGGCCATGCCCTCGCGCCGGCCGGTGAGGATCTTGTGCGCATAGGTCTGGTGACCGACGTCCCACACCAGACGGTCGTTGGGCGTGTCGAACACATAGTGCAGCGCGATGGTCAGTTCCACCGTCCCCAGATTGGAGGACAGATGGCCGCCGGTCTGGCTCACCGATTCGATGATGTAGGCGCGCAACTCCTCCGCCAGCTGCGCCAGCTGGCGCCGTTCCAGCGCGCGCAACTCGGCCGGACTATTGATGGTTTTCAGCAGATCGTACATCGCCGGGTCGGACTCCTGAGTGCCCTGCGGTTCATGCGCGTGTTCGCTATTCACATTGGACTTCACAAAGGGATTTCGGTTCTAAAATTCACGCAGCACGATAAAATCGGCCAGCTCGCGCAGGCGCGTGGCCGCTGCGCCGAGCGGCTCCAGCGCCGCATGCGCCTCGACGCGCAATTCCTCGGCCAGCGCACGCGCACGCGCCAACCCCAGTATGCTGACATAAGTCGGCTTCGCCTGTGCGGCATCCTTGCCGGCTGTTTTTCCGAGCGTGGCGGTGCTGGCGGCGCAATCGAGCACGTCGTCCACCACCTGGAACGCCAGACCCACGGTCTTGGCGTAGTGCTCCAGACGTTCGAGTTCACCCGCGTCCGCTCCGCGCCCGCAGCGCGCGCCCAATACGATCGCAGCGCGGATCAACGCCCCGGTCTTGTGAATATGCATGAACTCGAGTTCGGGCAGGCTGAGCGCCTGGCCGACGCTGGCGAGGTCTACCGCCTGGCCGCCCGCCATGCCGCGCGAGCCGCTCGCCAGCGCCAGGATCCTGAGCATCTCGAGCTGTGCTGCGGGATCGTCTGCGACCACGTGTTCGGCCAGAAGCTGAAATGCGAGCGGTTGCAGCGCATCTCCTACCAGCAGCGCAGTGGCTTCGTCGAATTCGACGTGACAGGTAGGCCTGCCGCGACGCAGTGTGTCATTGTCCATGCACGGCAGGTCGTCGTGCACCAGCGAATAGGCGTGGATCATCTCGACCGCGGCCGCCACGACTTCGACCCGTGCCGGATCGGCTTGCGTCAACTCGCCCGCCGCGAAAGCAAGCAAAGGCCGTACGCGTTTCCCGGTGCCGAGCACGGCGTAGCGCATCGCCCGGTGCAAGCGCTCTGGCACAGTCGCGGAGGCCGGCAAGAAGCGCTGCAATGCCGCCTCCATGCGCAGCTGGACCGCCCCCATCCAGGCGACAAAATCAATCCTCTTGTTCGGCACCAGGGAAGGCTTGAAGAGTATTGGCTTCGAGTACCTGCACTTGCTGCTGGGCCTGCGCGAGCTTGGCCTGGCAATATTGCGCAAGTTCGAGCCCGCGCTTGTGCGCAGCAAGGGATTGCTCGAGGGAGAGTTGCCCGGACTCCATGCCGGCGACCAGCTTTTCCAACTCGGCCAGCGCGGCTTCGAAGCTGAGAGACTCGCCGGCGGCATCAGCTGGCTTGGGCGATTTGGGCATGATAGCGATAGAACCTTATAAAACGCGAAAATAGCTGAACTTCACCCTGCCAGTCAAATCGAAAACACGGTAAAATTCTTCGACATTGGCCTTTTGCCGGCCGACTTATGCCGGTTGACTTATTGTGTCACACACGGGTCAAGCGAGGTTAATTCATGTCCGATATTGCCAGCCCCCTGAAACTCAAACAAAGCAGCCCGCAGCTCCCCGTCTCCTGGTATTTCGACCAGCAGATGCTGGAGCTCGAGCAAAGGCTGCTGTTCGAGAACGGCCCGGGCTACGTCGGGCACGAACTGATGGTGCCCAATGCCGGCGACTATCACTCCCTCGAGTGGATGGACCACGCCAAGCTGCTGATTCGCAACGCGCACGGGGTCGAGCTCCTGTCCAACGTCTGCCGCCACCGCCAGGCGATCATGCTCGAAGGCCGCGGCAGCGCCCGCAACATCGTCTGTCCGCTGCATCGCTGGACCTATAACACGCGCGGCGAATTGCTCGGCGCGCCCCACTTTCCGGACAATCCCTGCCTCAACCTGGCCAAAACCCCGCTGCAGAACTGGAACGGCCTGCTGTTCGCAGGCAAGCGCAATATCGCGCAGGATCTGGGCAAGCTGCGCGAGCGCGCGGACCTGGATTTTTCAGGCTATATGCTGGACCACGTGCATATCCACGAGTGCAATTACAACTGGAAGACCTTTATCGAGGTCTATCTCGAGGATTATCACGTGGCGCCCTTCCATCCGGGTCTGGGCAATTTCGTCACTTGCGACGACCTCGAGTGGCAGTTCGGCCCGCGCCACTCGGTGCAGACCGTGGGCATCAACAAGCGCCTGTCCAAACCCGGCAGCACCGCCTACGCGCGCTGGCACCAGGCGGTGCTCGATTACTATCAGGGCGAGGTTCCGCCCCACGGGGCGATCTGGCTCACGCTTTATCCGAACATCATGGTCGAGTGGTATCCGCACGTGCTGGTGGTAAGCACCGTGCACCCGCGCGGGCCACAATCGACCACCAACGTGGTCGAGTTCTACTATCCCGAGGACGTGGTCTTGTTCGAGCGCGAATTCGTCGAGGCCGAGCAGGCGGCCTATTGGGAAACCGCGATCGAGGACGACGAAATCGCGCTGCGCATGGAACGCGGACGCAAAGCCCTGATGCAGCAGGGGGTGAGCCAGGCCGGCCCATATCAATCGCCGATGGAAGACGGCATGCTGCATTTCCACGAATACCTGCGGCGCGAGCTGGGCAAGCCTGCCTGACGCTTGCGTGCGACTGCCTGAAACAAGTAGACCGAGAGGAATGATATCGATGGCGCACACCACGCTGGTCGACACCGACGTACTCGCAGCACACCTCGACGACCCCGCGTGGACGGTGTTCGACTGCCGCCACGACCTCGCCAAGCCGGACTCCGGCGCACAGGACTACGCGAAGGCGCATATCCCCGGAGCGCGCTTTGTGCATCTGGACCGTGATCTTGCTGCGCCGACCACCGGCAGGAACGGCCGCCATCCCCTGCCCGATCCGCAGCTATTCATGCGCACGCTGGAGGCCGCGGGCGTGGACGCGAGCAAGCAGGTCGTCGCCTACGACGACAAAACGGGCGTGTATGCCGCGCGGCTATGGTGGATGCTGCGCTGGCTCGGACACGAGAATGTCGCCGTGCTCGACGGCGGCTACGCCAAATGGACCAGGGAGGAGCGCGCGCTGAGCAGTGCACTGCCTCAAACAGCGCCGGCGCGCTTTGCCGGCAGTCCGCGCGCCGCGTCGGTCGACGCCGAAGACGTCCTGCAATCGCTGGGTCGGCCGGGCCGCATCCTGCTCGACGCGCGCTCGGCCGAGCGCTACCGCGGCGAGAACGAAACGCTGGACCCGGTGGGCGGGCGCATTCCCGGTTCAATCAACCGCTGGTTCCGGGAAAACCTCGATAGAAGCGGTTGCTTCAAGCCGGTGGCGGAGTTGCGCCAAGCCTACAGCGCACTGCTCGGCACGCTGCCGCCGGACGCAGTCGTGCATACCTGCGGCTCCGGCGTCTCCGCCTGCCACAATCTGCTCGCGATGGAGGTTGCCGGCCTCTCGGGGTCCAGGCTGTATCCGGGTTCCTGGAGCGAGTGGTGCAGCGAGCCCGGCCGACCGACCGATAAGGGCTGATTGTCAGAGCCTATGTCCGCCAGCCATCCGGAACAGCAGTACCTCGACCTGCTGCGCCATGTGATCGAACACGGCGCAAGAAAGAGCGACCGTACCGGCACCGGCACGCTGTCGGTGTTCGGCTGGCAGATGCGTTTCCCGCTGACGCCTTTCCCCTTGCTCACCACCAAGAAGCTGCATCTCAAATCCATCATCCACGAACTGCTGTGGTTCCTGCAGGGCGACACCAATGTGCGCTACCTGCAGCAACACGGCGTGAGCATCTGGGACGAGTGGGCCGACGCCGACGGGGATCTGGGCCCGGTCTACGGTTACCAGTGGCGCCACTGGAAAGCGCCCGACGGCCGCTCCATCGACCAGATCGCCCAGCTGATCGACGGCATAAAAAGGAATCCGGACTCGCGCCGCCACATCGTCAGCG
>Ga0307377_10000631_pt1 | contig 46160 bp, 85 predicted proteins | sample TR3MG_FD_202535 | JGI IMG/M metagenome (GOLD analysis project Ga0307377, IMG submission 202535) | Soil microbial communities from Risofladan, Vaasa, Finland - TR-3 | ecosystem: Environmental > Terrestrial > Soil > Coastal area > Acid sulfate soil | place: Finland: Risofladan, Vaasa | collected...
ATGACAGCGGCGAGTTTGTCGTCCGCATCGAGGGCGGTTCGCATTACTACGCGGGCGCGTTCTATGACTTGGCTGACCAGACCGTTGACTTGACTGCTGACCAACCAGCGGGCACTCAGGGCCTCTATGTGCTAATTTACCTAGATGCTAGCGGCGTGGCCTCGTCCAGAAATGGCACAGCAATTGCCAGTGCCGCGATGCTTGATTTAACGGCGGATTGTCCGGTGACTGTTGCGGGCGAGCGAGCTTTAGCGGCTGTGCGGCTCTACGGCTGGCAGACAGAGATTGACGACGTTAACGACATTGTAGACTTGAGAGAAGCTAGCACAATCGCGCAGATTACAGACTTGCTCAAGCAACTGGCTTTGGTGGCGGCTGAGTTTGATTTCCTTTTGAGTCGCCATGTGGTGGAGGGTTAGAGATGAGCTTTACAAATACTCAGGCAGACGGAAGCGGTGTGTCAAAGTGGGATGTTAACGAGGGTGTAGCGCCGTTCATTCCCTCACGTGTGATTGACCGCTCAGAAGGCCACACGCCAGTCCAGCACAACAGCGTTATGGGTGACGGCCAGATCGTGGCGGCGGCGGCGGTCGTGTACGCTATCGTGGCCTCAATTACTGGCGGTGCGGCTGGCGATACAGTGGAGATTGTAGATGGCGGTGGCGCTGGTGCGGTTCGCTTTACCATCGTGTTTGCCGCGGCCGAGGAGACAATTTCTATCCCGCTGGGAGTGGGTGCTGCAAGCTTTGGTACCGATGTGTGGGCCGCATACGCGACAGCCGGCACAATCTACGTTTCTGTAACATACGACTAAAATGGACCATGTACACCCGTTTCGCTTATATCGTGGCACGTCAATAGAGCGGGCAGCATTCTCACCGCCTACTGAGTCCTACGGTATGAAGTTCTGGGACACTGATGAGGATGCTATCTATCGCTGGGATGGTGTAGCGTGGGTGTTGCCTGTCCCGGCGGCTCACGACATTCTGAGTACTCGACACGGTGACACAACACCAGCAGCGGTTGTGCGTGGCGACTTGATGACCGGTCAAGGTGTGGCCCCTGCTTGGCAACGGCTGGCGCATCCTGGTGTAGCAAAACTATTGTTGCACACTGACCTTACTGAGAGCGAATGGTTGGCATTTGACTGGGACGATGTCAGTATGGCACCAGGTGCCAATATGGTGCATCATCATTCCGCGGCGGGTGAGGGGGGACAGTTAGATTGGGATGACGTATGGTCTGATGCTGTACATACCCACGAGTCCGCAGCCGAGGGTGGTGAGGACATCAGACCAGATGCACTCGGAGTTAATACGCCAGTTCCGAACGTGGACGGTGTTATTGCGCAGGCCGAAGCGGGCGCGGACCCTGCTAGCGGTGGAGCTGGCACAACTCGGCTTTACTCAAAAGATGACGCGGGCCAATCCAAAATGTTCTACATGGACGACGCTGGCAATGTCTACGAATTAAGCGGCATCTTGGAGGACGTGACGGTTACAGTAGGCGCTGCCGGTGACTTTGCTACAATCCAGGGTGCTGTTGATTGGATGAAGAGTTGGTTGATAAAAGGTGCTTGTATTATCTTAGAGCTTGATGAGGCTGCCTACGATGAAGCAGTGTCTTTCGCTAGTATCCTTATCGCGCCTGGTGCCACCCTAACTCTGAGGGGAGACACCCGTGTTCTGCCTGGCATCACATACGTAGATACTTCTGTTGACGCCACAGACATGATGAATCTCAAAAATCTAGCCAATGGAGGCGACGGCATTTGCACTCTCTCTACCAACGTGGCACGTGACCAGATCACAGTTGTCGGCTCGATTGCAAATCCAGACTTTGATGCTGATGGGATTGTAGCTGGTGATCGAGTTATCGTGTACGCGGACGATGGAACCATCTATGAGAAAATAGTCAAGTCAATTGATCCTGGAGGGGCTGGGACAAATGTTATCGAAATCACTGTAGCTCTGCCTGCAGGTGCCAGCCTGGGCAATGACGGTACAGCAATTGGCCTGTTGCCGAATCGCGCGATTGAGAATACTACTGGCGGTATCTGCATTTTTGTTGATGCGGTGAAAGGTGTCAATATAGATGGCTGGTATCTTGAGACGACGAATTTTGGGATACACATCACTAACGGCGGACTGGCAATCTGTACCAATGTACTGACGCGGGCGGCGGTAGTAGGATTTGCTAGCTATCCGGGCTATGCATCCCTATTCGCTGCTGATGGCGCGTGCTCAGCGTGGGATAGTGCGTTCTACGGATTTTACGTTGCCCAGGCTTCACAGATTGACCCGCGTTTCTCTGTTGCAGTTGATTGCGGTTATGGCTACTATACCACGTACCAAGGATGGATGTTTGCTGACCAAGCACTTTCCACAGAGTGCGCTACACAAGGCTTCCATGCGTCTATCATGGCCGCTGCTTACGTTGGTGGTTGTTGTGCCAGGCAGTGCACAACGGGCTACTATGCGCAAGGTCGTGGTTACCTTTACGCGATCAATACCAATGCTAAAAACAATGGCAATGGTGCAGACTACAATCCAGCAGTGAGCGATGTGTGGGGTAACAACAATGGTTCAATTACGTGGACTTAGACTATCAGGAGGTTAACATGAGAGGACAACCAAGATTCCAGTATGAGCGCACCTATGTGCTGCTACCGCCTAGCGCGGGTGTGGCGTGGGTGGAGGCTGTGATCTGCGCGACTTGGGACGAAAAGCGTTATACCATCGGTGGCAGTGCTGACGATGCTGGTATCGGTGACCTGGACGTGCGGCGGGTGATCGCGGTCAATCCCGGCGGTTGGCCTGGTGATCTGCGCGCGTTTTTTGAGGAGCACTATCCAGGCGTCCAGTATGCGCCAATCGAGGCAACCACACCGGAAGAGTTAAGGCAAAAGCTGGCGAGTGGAGAGTCGTCACCGTGGCAGCAATACCTGCTATGGCAGTGTGATCCGCGATGGGAAGGTGAACGCTTTGGTGCAACTTCTTGCGCAAGCACAATTTGCCAAGATGGGTGTTACATCACTAACCTAGCAATGACACAGCGGATCTACGGCATTAAAGCTGACGCATCGCCTGTTACTGTAGATGAGGCTTTGGGACCGGGCGGCTACTCTAGTTGTCGTGCTCTATGGTCAGCAGTTGAGGCCCAGTGTAGTATCAAAATCCAATCTAGCGGGAACCTAGATGACCACCTCGCGGCTGGCGGCGTTGCCATGATTGAGGTGCTACCTACTTCATTGGAGCATTTCGTCTTGGCTGTCGAAAAGCAGGGTGATGACTACCTTGTGCTTGACTCTTGGCGTAACGAGGTTGCTTTGCTGTCAAAGCGGTACAGCGGTATTGAGAGTTTCAGACTGTTGAGCAAAGTTGAAACATCGCCGCCGCCACTACCGACCGGCCGCGAGCTTGTGTCGGTCCATATTCAAGGCAATAGTTCGGCGGCGGCTGACTACATCCAGCGTGTGCAACCTGCTGTGGTCAAGCTGGTGATGGGAATGGAGCGCGCGCAGTGGGTAAAGTCAGTCTCACCCGACACGCTTGTTGTTTATAGGCAATGGGTACGCAATCAGGGCGAGTTCTGGGAGGACCCAGACCCGCATAGAGGCGCGCGCCGTTACCTTGAAACCTTCCTTGATTCGCTTCATAGGAATGCGCAGTGGATTGACTACGTGGAAACAGTCAATGAGACCATAGCGACCGGTGACACCGCAGGGATTCAGCGGACGGCGGCCTTTGATGCGGCGTTTTGTGAAGCACTACAAGAGGAAGGATTGCCAGCGCGGCCGGTCATTCTCACTGCTGGCGTAGGTAATCCACAGCACGGCGACGAGGTGCGGCTGATGCTGCCCGCGGTGCGGGCTTGTGTGGCAACAGGTGGCGCGGTTGGTTACCACAGTTATTGGGGCGCTCGCGTTGATGGGTACTGTTCAATGTCCGATGCTTGGGAGCATTTTGGCGGACGGGCGCTAGAATCGTGGGACCCTGTTTTTAGGTCTGCGGGCTTGTATCCGCATTACCTCTTTGGCGAGGGTGGCGCGGTGTACATCAGCGGGGGACACATGCCAAGTTCAGAAGCGGGATGGGGTTACAAGGAGACGCTCAACGGGGATGCGCAAAAGTACGTGGCGCAAATTCTAGAATTCAGACGGCGCTTGATGGAATGGAACCAGCATCATGGCAATCGCGCGCTAGGTGCTACATTGTTCACTGCTGGCGGTGGCCAAGATTGGCGCCATTTTGAACTGACAGCGAATGTGCTGGGACCATTGGCGGACGCTGTGACTTAGGTACTATCCGCCAATCTCATAACAACTGCAATCTCTAGCACCATCATTAGCACCATCATTACAACCGCTTGCCAAGATGCTATTGCTAGACAAAAAAGCAAATAGACGCCATACCAGAAGGCAAGCGCCAAGATGAGGCTACCGCCGTAGATGAGTAGGACTAGAGAGGCGTGTTTTAGGTCAAGTTTGTCCATTGCTCAGTCCCTCAAACAGCGGCAACCCATCCAGGCATTTCCCATCATTCCCGTCTATGCCTTGCTCCCACTGGTCAAGCGCCTCGATTTGCAACCTTTGGCGTGACAGGTCTGCCAGGTATGAGTGTTTCAAATCCAGGCCGATGAAAGTTCCAGGGTAGCGGTTGGCGGTTTGCAAGCTGGCGAGCGCAGCGCCTACAGTCCCGGTTCCACAAAACGGGTCCAGCACGATGGAAGGCGCAACTTCCAACTCGTCAAGTGGTGGCATTGCTGGAGGGCCAACTTCCTCAACCCAACCGCGTTCAATCCATCGCTCAAGCAACACTGGCGGAACTGGGCGCGCTCCTGATTTGTCAGTTCTGATGTAGTGAGCAAATGCACTCCCTGCCTCCTGTTCCATCTCTTCCCTGTGTAATGAGTTGCGCAATTGCTCTGCATATCTCCTTTGCTGCCAGCGTGTGATTGGCCGTGTACCTTCGTTATCTCCACGCGGGCGATTGTATCCCGCTCGCCCGGTTTGTAGGGTCGGATCGTCCGCTGTCCGCTCTCCTACTGGCGTGTTGATAATTTCCCAATCATCAGCATCGGGCCACACATCGCCCGTGACGGTGCCGGTGCCGGAGCAGGCGGGGCAGGGGCGGCCGGTTTCGATTGGTTGGATGCGATTGCCAGGGCCCAGATTGCCAGAGTGTGCACATTGTGGGGTTTCATTTGCTCCCTCAATCCACTTCTGCCCAGTACGTGGCATGCGCGTCTCCTTCCCCGTCCCCCCGCACTTTCCACACGTCACCGGTCCGCGCGAGGGGGAACCGTAGCAGGTGCAGGAGGGATGCCAGGCAATAGTGGCTACTGCAGTTGATCCTCTTGGAAATTCTGACCATCCACTTGACTCGTCAAGCCCTTTTTTGCCGCTTCCCTTTGTTACTGTTGGATCATCGCTGCTCGGCACGAATTTGCGTTTTGTCAACCGCATCCACGGCTTGCCACACTTCGGACACACGCCTCTTTCAGAAATCGAACACCGAATCATCGGCGTCACCAGGTCCACGGGAAAGGCTGCGTAGTGGTTTAAGTTTGTTCCCTTCGGAGAAATGGACCAGACGGTGCGGCGAGTGCGGCCATTAGGATGCGTCACCGCTGGCGCTTTTCGTTTGGTCGGCGGTGCTGTTGCGCCATTGCTGTGCCCTCGTCCCTCTTTTGTGTCAAGTTCATAATCTGCCCAGTCCTGGCCCAAGAGTTTGTTGTATTCTTCCCAAGATGTTTCGCGTCCTGTCTTTTCCCTTACCGCATCCAGGTCCAAATACGCCCGTGTGCTCTTGTTGAGCAAGTAAACTTTTTCAAAGTCCCTGGTAAACCTACACGTCTGTGAACCAGGCATCGCGCTAGGCTTTTGCCATATTATTGTGTCTTCGTGCCGCCAGCCTTCCGCCACAAGCGCGCTCAGCAGCATCTCGGGCACGCTGTACCATTGGCGGTCTTTCGTTCGTTTGTCGCCGATGTTCAACCAGTTTTGTCCATCTTGGCGTAATACTCTGAACACCTCCCGGTACACCAGCACCAGGTGGCCCACAAAATCCATCACGCGAGGCTCCCACCCAAGCTCACCTGACCACGGCTTGACTTGCCATACAGTATCAAGGTGCGGACTTGGGCGAAATGTTACAGCAGGCCAGTCACAGGGACATTTGTACCGACGTTGTTTGTAGTAGGGCGTAGAGGTCACTACAAGATGCACTGACTTGTCTGGTAACGGTATGTGTATTGCGTTCGCTTGTGCCAAGATTGGTTTCATGTCGTCTCACAAATCATCAGCGCAGTTACACCATTCGTGCTTCCAACGTTCAACACATAGAAACCGCGCTCCCTCAACACCCGCTGCAATCTCCCAGCTTGCTTCGTTGGCACCCAATGGACTGACTCTGACTGTGATGGTGCGCGTTTTGTCACCTGCACCTGTGGCGCATCGGCGGCAAACCGACGCACAAATAGCAAGACTATGATTGAGCCAAGCCATAGACCGAATGCTAAACAAGCCAAAGATTGCCAATCCATTTTTTACCTCGTTTGTTCGCGCTGTTGCTCTGCCTCGATTTGTGCCTCTTGCTCAGCGTGCTCGGCTTCGGTGAGAATGACCTGCTGGCCTGTCTCTAGTTCCCTCACGCATGCTTCAGCCTCACACGCTCGCTTTTGTGCCTCATCGTACTGACGCATGGCCTCGTCGTAGTCCCATTTTAGGCCGGTGGCTTTCTGTGGCAGGTCGTCTATGTCGTCAGCATCTAGGCCAAGAGCGCGCGCAGCCGCAAACAGAAGCGCATTGCTCTCGATTCGTTGTTGTCTTTCTTCGGTAAGTTCGTCCAATAGACCAACAATCTCTGCACTGAAAATCGCCAACACTTTGTCAGCCTGGTCCCTGTCGCTTTCCTTTTCCTTTTCGCTGAGTTCGCTGTATGGCGTTTTCATCTGGCGCTTCCAACGCGCAACGTTCTGGGGATAAATAATGTGCGCTTTGTCTTTTCCTCTGACAGCGCCAACACTGAAAAGGTATTTCATCCAGTGCGCCCAGATTGCATGCTGGACTGCGGCTAGTCTTTCACGCAACTCAGCAGCATCTTGACCACCATTTGTGGTCGGTTGACTACTTTTTGTTGTCATCTCTGTTACTTTCCTCCTTTGGTATAATCCCACCAGGGCCAATTCCCACATACGCCACCAAAAACTTGCCTCGATAGTGCACCTCTCCAGACATGCCAGGACGTAGAACCTCGTACTCTACTTCTACGCCTGCCAATTCAGGGTGTTCAATGCGGTCAGCGGCTGCTGTCGAGAGAATGCCTTTTAGCATTTTGCCACCTCTGCGAATCGTGGTTGCGGCTCAAATAACTGCATTTGCGCTTGTGCTTGGTGTAGCAGATTGCCTATACTCTGACGTGGTTTCCAGGTGTGGTTGATCTCCTGTTCCAGGTCGGCGGCGATTTGAGCAATGTCAGGATGGAGGCGACAGAAGTTCAATACCTCGCGCGGCCGGCCCATGATGCAGCACCAACAACTGCATCTGGTGGCATAGTTGTATATTGGATTCGGTAGGATGCGGTAAGCACGGAGACAATCCCAGACTTGGCGTTCTGACCAGTACAACACGGGTCGATACATTGGATGGCGCGTGTTGTCCCCGGTAAGATCAAAGGGATTCAATTTAGACCGTACCTCGCTCTCCTCCGCGCGTTGGCCGAAAATCTTGATTGGCGAAGGTTGCTCATCACAATACAAATCGAGGGGGTGGCGTTTGAGATATTGTGTACAGTAGCGATACTGTGGACCCGGCCACTTACCCCGTGCTCGCACCAAATCAAAGAGTCCCCCACTCACTCCGCGAAAGCAACCGTGAGTAATTTTGCCGTTTCGACCAGGTGGCAGTGGCCTATCACCTGCCTTCACTCGCTTGATCTCCACGTCCAATTCCTGTTCAATGTAATCAAGATAGTCATACGTCTCAGGCCACGCCGCACCTGTGTCGCAGAACACAACCCGCACTCGCTCCCGTGGCAGATTATCCAGCGTCCACAGCAGCGTAGCAGTTGAATCTTTGCCGCCGCTGTATGCTACAATGTATATCTCAAAGTTCTGAATCTCTGGCGGTATTGCCATCTCGTTTTACCTCTACCTCAATTGCACTCCCTGAAACCTGTGCCATGTACATAAACATTTCGCGCAAGTCTGCCAAGCCGCCATCTTTTAACGATGCCTCTAGTTCAACCAGCGCGCCACGATTGTCTGGAATGTCTACGGTGATGGTGAGCATGCTAAATCCTCCAGCATCTTAGCCGTGATAGGTTCGTTGCTGTGATATGTCTCAAATAGGTTGGTTTCTGCCTCTGTGCAACTCCACCCAAGCGAGCGCAAATGGTTGACAATCTTGGCAACGTGTGCGCTTTCCAGCGTTGCGCAATCCCAGCACCAGTTACCCGCCCAATTCCCATAGCCCACCACGTCAAAAAGCAGGCCGTCAATTTCTAGCTTGCCGGGTGTGTAGCTGCAAGAAACTGGTTCACCTTCTAGGCAAAGATCCAGGTCGTCAACCTCAACCTGATCCACTTGACCGGTATGGTTACCGTTGCGCGGGTCATTGACTGCCAGCATCAATTGCATTTTCACTTCGTCACCTCTACCACTTCCACTCATCTTGCCATCTCCCTCAGTACCTTGATGCGTTCTCTAAGCGGAATCTTGTTTCCCAAATCATCACTGAACGGCACAAACCGGTCAAGGTACTCATGTGCCTCGATATACTCAGCAAGCAAACGATGTAACCATGCTTGACATTGTGCTTCGGCAAGAATCGGTATAGCTGCACCTTCTTCGCTCAGTATTTCAGCCATCCTACCCATGTACCATCTCCTTTATTGCCTCTTGCACTGTCACTTTGTGCAAATCTGCAAAAACGTCAATGATGTCAGAATGATAGCCGCATCCAAAACAGTGACAATGTTTGTCTGGGTAGAGTGCCAATGATGCGGTTTTGTCATTGTGAAACGGACAGTTAGTCATTGTCACGCCTCTGCGTGATCCGCCATTGACCGGTATAACATCCTCCCATCGCCACTGTGCCTTGACCGCTTCAACCGAGATACCGCAAGTCTCGCTCATCGCCTCTTCGTATGGGTCATAAGGCGCGCGCTCACGAGGTTGCCAAGATTGGACCGGCTCATACTCTGGCAACAGTTCGGTGATGCTGGCAATCGTGGCAATCTGATGAGGCGAACCGTAACCCTGGTACTTGTGACCGGATGGATGGATGCTAGGTGGCGCAATCGCGTAGCCGCCAGCACTTTTTATGTCAACCCGCTGCTCATTGCCCGGTTCACATTTCGTTTCACAATCGCGGCACTCAAGCGTTTTGACCGGGACCAATCTATGCACCGTCAACGCTTGGCACTTCTGGCAATAGTTCCACAGAATCGCGGCACCGTTAGTTGCTTCCTCAGCGTAGAAGTAATAGTGTAGACCCTTGCGTGTTCTCACCCGGTAGGTACTGTTGACTAGTTCCTCGTAAGAAGCATCTAGGCCAGCTTGCCAACCCTCATGGCGGTCCATGCTGTCAAAGTCCACAATCACAAGGTTGCGATGACCGCACACGACTGCGAGATTGTAGCCAAGATTCGCAAACCACGCTCTCAGTTTGGCCTCTGGTGGTAGTTCGTCCATCCATTTAGACCACGCCTCAAGAGCGGGCTTTTTGCTGCCTGCCAGTACTGGTATTGTGGCTATGCCTAGATTGTGCCACATCAGTGCGGTTTCAAGAACGTTCACCCGGTCAACTCCTGCCACGCCCTACTCACACACCGTGCCTGGTAAATCGCGTCGTCCAGCGCGTTGTGTTTGGTGCCTTCGCTCTCTACGCCATCGCAGGCGTCAGGCACCAGCGCCAAGATGGTGCGCACACAGCGGTTGTTCTTGTACTTCCACGGTGCTTGCAATCCTAGTGCGCGGTAAGCATTTGCCAAGATGACGTTGTCAAAGTCGCTGCCTTTGCCCCAGATGCAAAACTCTTCATCAACTCTGACCAGATGTGTAAAATGCTCAAAGTCTGACAGTGCCCCAATTAGTGAGAGGCGAGTCTCTGTCAAGGCTTGGCGCGCATCCTCCGACCGTGTTAACCACCACATGACGGTTCCAGCTTCTACATCTAGGCCAGCATCTTGGCAGCTTGCCAAACTCACGTTGTGGTAGAATTCTCTGCCAAGCTCACCGGTCGCTGGCTCAAACTCAACCGCTCCGATTGCCACTATCGCGGCGTTGCTGGTGGTGCTCATTGTCTCTAGGTCTAGCATTATGTGTTTCATCTGAACTTGTCTCCTTTTCTGTTTTAGTGTGCCCAGTGTAGGGAGAACCTACACTGGCATTATCCTGTATATTATACTCTCTATGCAATGTAAAATGGACAAAAAGCAATATACCATACTATACTAAAATATCATACACTACCTACACTAACCACATTATACCCTATATGTGGTGCTTCTTCACTATGCCAGCCACCATATATGGTGGTTTTCTCAGTGTAGGCAAGAACGGCTTTCCTACACTGGTTACACTCGTTTTCTGCTTCCCGTTGTTGCGCTTTGCTCATCTCTCAATGCCTATAGTTGCCTATTCAAACAAGCTTGCTGAAACCGATTTCTTCCTACACTAACTACACTAAACTACATCAGAGTTTCAACCCCAGACCGTACTGAACACCACCAGCACGGCGGATGGCGTAGTGCTTTAGGCGGTCCAGTTCATGACCAAAGTTTTTAATTGAGTGAGGTTTGAAGCCGTTATCTTTGCACCAGTCCTTATATGTAGCATACAAACCAGAAGCGTAGGCTTGCTGGCCAATCGGCGCGTTGGTAAAGCACTTCTCTGCTACAAACAACGCCACCGGGTTAGCCTCTTGCCTATACTGCTCAGTGGCCTGACTGACTTGGCTCGGCACAACGAACCGGCCGCGGTTTCTGAGACGGCGCAACCCATCCATGGCCCAGATAAAGATTCCTGGTAACTCAGTGTCAAGTCTTTCCTTTAGGTCAAGGATTTGTTCGTTTCTCTCAAGCTGGTGATTGAACGGAACGACCATGATGCGACGCCAAAAACCCGCACTTGTGTCTGCTACTGCCGGTAACTCGTTCATGCTCCACCAGAGTTTAACGGTAGGTGACAACACAAACGGCTCCTTGCGAATCTGGCGCACTATCATAGTATCGCCGGCCACTAGCATTTTGATGTAAGAGTCTGCTACGAGGTTCTTTGTAGCGTCCGCCTCCATGCAGACAGCTATCCGCTTGCCGGCCAGCAGGGCAAGCTGGTACTGCTCGCGGCCTAGAATGCCAGCATTGAACGGGACACAAGCAGAACCGGCCAACTGTTCAAGGATATGAAACAAAACGCCTTTCCCGTTTGCTCCTTCACCACAGCACCAGAAGGTGACGTGGTGGCAAACGCTGGTGGTCAAGCTATACCCGATTGCCTCTTGCACAAACTCCATCAGTTCCTTGTCGAAGTCTACTGAGCGAGGCTTGACAAACGTACTCATTAGGTACATCTGCCAAGTGATTGCCTGTGCTCGCTCATCGTAGGCAAAGGGTAGCTGCGTTGTCAAATAATAGTCTGGCGAGTGCGGAAATAGCTCTTGTTTCTCAAGATCATAGACACCGTTAGTCATGTTGATCAAACAATCAGAAGTATCCACTTGTGCCTCTGGCACAAACATCTTGCACTTGAGAATATTTTTGATTGAATTACACATGGGATCGGTTGGCTTGAGTCCTTTGCCTTCGTGAGCCTCAAGCAAGCGCACAACCTCTAGGCCAATTACATAGTCGTGCACTGGACTCCACACACCGTTGTCATAGCGGTGCCACTGACCGCGTGTGAACAGCGTGTCCATATAGTGCCTCCCTGCGTATTCTCTTGCCAGTTGCGTGTGTGTTGCTGTCTTTGTTTTAGTTGCCTTTTTAGTCTCTGCCTGGTCCATTCGGTTGCCTGTTCTCCTGGTCCCCTTCTTATGTGAATCTCTCAACTGGGAATATTGTAAAAATGTTTTGACAGTACTTCCAAGGTATGTAGATGTTTATAGTGCTTCTGGCAGCGTCAGTCTCGACAAAGCCGATATTGGTTTCTTTTCGGACTTTACTCGTATATCTCTGAAATGCTTTTCTAAGTTTTGGTGATTCACACCAGTAAAGTTCGCTTCTGCTTGGCGCATAGTACAGAAAATGAGTTGCTGCTGAGCGAGGTGACCAGCCTAACACTGCTGCTTTGTCAGGTGATGCGATATGGTTAATGCGCAGAACCTCAAAGAGAACATTGCCAGATACACCTAGGTGCACATCTGATTTGACTTCGATTAACCATTCTAAATCGCCAACTTTGCATAGGAAGTCAACATCTACTTCCCTATAGTCTAACTCATCACGCACGTCCCTAGGTTCTGTAAGACATCCAATGTTCTTGAGCCAAGTTAACCATTGCCAAGCTAATCTCTCTGCCTCTTTCCCATTTTCCATGTAATCTCCTTCATAACTGGGGTCTCGGTATCTACTCGGTTTTGGCATTCTTACACCTCGTTACCCCAAGATGACCACCCGTTGCGAGCATTGCGGGCGAAAAGTTCCACATAGGGACCGGGGTACATAGCCTCGACGAGCTCGTAAGCCAGTTCTGGTTTTCGACTATGCACGGGGCCTCGATCTGCCTCAAAACAACTGTCGGGCCTGGTCATTGGTTGTGGTGTTTCTTCTTTTGCGCCAATGATCAACAGTTCGTGCTTTGATTTGAGCCACCAGCCCTTACCACGCCCTTTGTCCTTAACCCAAGCCATGTTTGATTTGTACTCAAATCCCCAAGCCTCAATGACTTGTAGCGCTTCAGGTAAGAGGGGATTGGTTGCCCACATAAACAGGGCTGTGGTTTCTGCTGCCAATTCTCTAATTGGCAAGCTGCAAATATCCTCAACTGCCATCGTGGGATACTGCGACTCTGCGGCCTCATCAAAGCCACTGTTGTTGTACTGCCAGGGAGGATCGGCGTAAATCACGGAGAACTTGCCTAGAGGTAGGGGGGGGGCCTCTCTCATAAGAGAAACACGGATCTGGCGGCGTAGTTCGCTCCGGCTCCATTGATTTTCTTCTGCGAGTTTGAGCCAGTGGTCTTGCTCATCTGCAACCATTGGTGCAACTGTCTTGTGGTGCTCGAAACTTAATTTATCTCGCCGGCGAGATAATTCAATTTGCGCAGCCACCCACTTATCGTTAGCAAGGGTTGAGACTTTGAAGTCTGTCAGCTCTTCAACTTCTTTCCAGATTTCACCCCACTTTTCATCACAATAATTAAGCCAATCCCCAATCCACCAATGGACTGCCTTTTCCATCTGGGCCAGCTTGCCACCTACTGCGCACCAATCATCAAAGCTCAAGCCTTCTGGCAAATCTAGGCCAGTCGGCGTCCATCCTCCTGGTAAGCCAAGCTGGACGTTGGGTCGTGCAATTACTAGATTGCTCATCGGTTGCCTGTTTTCTCCTGTCTCTCTATGCCTGCCTAACAAAAAAGCCTCTCGAACTCCTGCCAGACGACGGACGGACGACGACAGGTTTTGTAGTGATGCGCTGGGCAAGCGCACCGCCGCCATCGTCTGGCAGGAAGCCAAGAGGCTTCGCGTACACCTGTCGTCTAATTGTCCCGTTCGTGGGTGCCCCTCCCACGTTTTCTATTGTACCAGAATAGGGCACAAAAGTCAACCTCTTAGGGAACGTTTTGAGGTAAAAAAACTCTACTCTACCCACTTGTAATTACCGCTGTTATTCACGCTCAATCTCGCTCCATCTTGGCGCACTGGCACTTTACCAATCATCCGCACATCTTGGCCTTTGACAGAGAAGCGCATCCCCGGCGACCAGTTGTCGTTTAAGACGCCAAAGGCAAGGTCAAGCATACTGAACGTTGCACTTGACGCAAATAAACCGGTCGGGTCGTGTGCCACGATGACGGAAAGCTCGCTCATCTATTTCTACCTCAGCAAAGAAACCGTGCTGTGTCCCGACCATCCCTCATCTTTAGGCCATCTCTGCAAGGCAATCTCGAGCGCCTTTTTGTTGGCCTCTTTGCGGTTGTCTGCCTCGATGTGAATAGGTAGGTGGTCAAGTTCCATGCCTTTGCCAGTGATGGAAATGGCGGCGATGGATGCGAAGTACTTCATTCTTTAACCTCTACACACAGCACCTTGCGCAATTCGTCCAGCAAATCACCGCGCAGTTCCACGCTGTCACCCTCGGCAATCGCGGCCTTGAGCTGGCCCAGCGCGTGCCATAGGTCTGCTTTTTTGCCATCCATCGGTGGACACATTGGCATAATTGCGCCCAGCGTGCCATCATTGCAGCCAAGTGGCCTCACAAGAACCGGTCCGTGATTGGACTGGCCCAAGTAAATTTCCATCCATGGCATGTCATCGCAAATCGCTTGCGCCAAGTTCCACAGGCGTTGTATGTCAAGTGTGACAATTGGGTTGTGGGTATGAGGCTGCATGCCAGGACGAATAAACACTTTCGCATCTAAATCCTTTCGGATTGCTTGCCAGCGCTCATAATCAATCCGGCCAAAATGACAACTCAATCCCGGAACTGTTACTTGCTTTTCGCCAATGATCAACGGGCCACCGATTGTGCGTGCTTCTCTGATTGCTTGCACCGGGATTGCACCATCTATATCCACCTCGTCAGGGTCCACAGGAATCTGAGCCGCCACAAAACCATCAGCGGCGTAGAGGTACCCATCGTGCAGATAGACACATTGCAGTTCCGGCCGATCTTCCTCTTGTGCACAAACCAAATCAATCTTGCGGAAATCTGAAGCGTGCATGCTAAACCTCCTTTGATTAGTACTCCCACCATCTAGGCAACCACTTTATATTGTGGCATGCCCATTCGTCAAATCTGTCAAACCAATGCCAATGTCGGTCTACCATCCAGCAGTAGGCATGATTAAGCAATCGTGGCATTGTCCAGCCTTCTTCTAGGTTGCGTTCATCATCATTGTACCAGCAGCGAGCGCACCAGTCTGGTTCTTTACACCGCCAGTCGCCACATTTCACATCATGGCCGACGAAGAAGCAAGCAATGGCACGGATGGGGCGCTGATGTCTTAGAATCCGGTCCCACAACCACAATAGCCACTCTGGTCGCTTGTCCATTTTTCACCTCATGAAGTACGGACCTGTTCTCTCTTCCAAATCTCATGGCGTATCCTTGCCAAGTCTGCCATGTCGAAACCGTGCGCATCCTCACAGGTTGTGCCAGTTGGCACACACAGGTTAGTGCTGCATGAATAATTCAGCGGCCCAGGGCATTTTTCTGGTAATGGCCTCTCAAGCCAGTCAGGGCTACCACTATAGCCAAGAAAGAAAAATCTGGTGGGGCAACCCATAGTGCCATCCTCACGCTTCCGTTGGAGTGGGCATGGTGTTCCTTGTCCATCCCAGTTGTCACAACGCACAACCCAAAGCGGGCCAGACAACAAAAGTTTGTAATGCTCAATCCACCGCTTGCCTTTTTCGGCCCATTTTTTGTTAGCTTTGAGCTTGCCCCTGCGGTCAGCAAAACGATACTTGCCCTCGTAGCCCCAGAGGCAGGTCAAGGTTGACCAGTAGAATTTTGTCTTGTTGTCATCTTGATAAGTTCTCTTGCGCTCTACGCTCGCTCTGTGCCGTTCATCGCGGCGCACTCGGTATTCCTCTTCTTCGTACAATGTCAGCGGTTGGCAATGATAACGGTACATAGTTCACCTCACGTCGTAACGTTCTGCTTTTGCTCTGGTCCAGGCAACGTATAAAATGTGTTTCTCTTCTTCTCTTTGCCAGGGTTTGCTTGCTTTCGGGTGCGGCATTAGTTGCGGTTCCAAGATGAAAACTCGATCCGCTTCTAGGCCTTTCGCCTTGTGCACCGTTGAGAAGGCAATGCCTTGCTTGTTGTCTGAGAAAACCACACCGACCTTGCTCTGCAGGTCTCCTATGGACTGGCAACCGTCCGAAAGCGCCAAGATGGTTTCTACCCGGTCCCGTAGGCTTTGCGCTTTCATTGCCTTGTCTGCCTGGTAGAGTTTGCCAACCTCGCGGTTAGCATAGCCTTCCAATTCCCACAAAGTTTCATCCAGTGAGAAAGCGCCGGTTGCCTTCTGGACTTTGCGCAGAAGCACCATAAGTCTCTTGCCAATATCGCGGCCAATGATGACAGCTTTTATGCCTTGTCGAATGAGGTTGAGCGCTGGCGGCACAAGAGGCGCGTTTGTCCGACAAAGCACCATGTTACCTGGCTTTACCATCTCGGCTAGCTTGTCGCGTGGTATGTCGTCTAATACACCCTCGGGCGCATCCTCACGGGCCTCGATTTGTGGGACTAACTGCTGAGCTTGCTTGACGTGCTTGAGCGGGCAACGGTAGCAAATGCTCAGCGGTAGGGTTGTAGCGTTTAAGGCTTCGGTAACATTCAGCATTGCCAGAGTGTCAGCGCCGCGAAAACCGTAAATCGCCTGCCATGTGTCCCCGACCACCACGATTCTGCCACCGTCTGTTATGCTTCTCAGCACTAACTGAATTTGCGCACGGTTTAGGTCCTGCCCTTCGTCGCAAAAGAGAACGTCAAATTTCTCACAACCTACCCGGCCAGTTGCGGGAAAGTGGATCTGGTCATCGTAATCTATGACATTGGTCTGCTGTATGCTTTCGTGGTAGACAGTGGCGGCCAGCTCAAACACCTGGTCACGGTTACCGTCATCCACGTCTATGTCCCAACGGTCAGAGATGTAGTCTAGATTAGGAATCGTTGGCTCTAAGAGATTGGCCTTGCAGAGTGAGACGAGCCGCCTCACAGAACCATCATAGCCATTGGTCATGTGGTTTGCCATGATTGCTTTGAGCTTGTCCGCGTCAAAACGCACATTGCGCCAAGCATTGTGAATATTGGAATTGCCTAGACTGTTGAGAGTGCTCACGTGCACGTGCGAGGGTGCTCGCTCCTGCAACTCTCTGGCAATGTGGCGGTTAAAGGCAACGAAAGCAACCTTATCAGTTGGCTTTGTTAGCTGAGTAGCAAGCACAATCGTGGTGGTTTTGCCACTGCCGGCAACTGCCTCGACCACGCCATGCCCGCTTCCGTTCTGGACAAAGGCAAATATGTCCCATTGGTACTTGCTAGGTGTGAAGTTGATTTGCATTGCCTGCCTCTTTTGCTTGCCTCTTTAGAGAAACTCAGTCAAAGCCGCTCCCAGGTCTCGAACCTGGTTCTACTGATTACAGGTCAGTCGTTTTACCGGGTAAACTAAAGCGGCTCATAGGCGGCGAAAGCAAGCGCCTATTTAGAATGCGCCTCTGCACATGTTCCAGTAGTCACAGTACTTCGGGTTACACTTCCACGTGCATGGGTTTGACGGAAACACCCCGGCCTCGATTGCCTGCCAGGTCTGGCGGATCAGCTCAAAGAGCCAGAGCATTTGACCGGCGCTGCGTTTTGTCTCAAGGATCTGCGCTTTCGGCGACTTGGCTTTGGTAAAGATGTAGTAGCGGAACTTGCCATCTGGAACCGGTTCACCCATCTGGGCTAGCGCTGCGAGGTAGAACGTTGGCTGTAGTTCTTCGTCTGCTTTGCTGGCGTACCACGCGCGTGAGGCGGTTTTGAAATCGCACGGTACACCGTCCACCGTGATAATGTCAATGTAGCCAATCACGGGGATGGGTACGCCTGGGACCGACAAAGAGACTTTGCGCTCAATGACCGGTTTGCCGTTGTCCATCAGCGGCGTGATCTTGCTGAGAAACTGCGCGGCGGTCTCGGTGCGGTTGGCACCTCCACCGCTGACGTCCAGCTTCCCAAGCATCCTTGTGCCAAGTTCTACGAGGTCGCCCGGTTTCTCATCGCCGAAGTCAATGTTAGACTCACGTTCTAGTTTTTCGGCCCACTTGCTGGCCCAGAGCGCGGTCAAGTCAGCATCGCGGCCCAGTACTTTGCTTTCAATGTATGCCTCGATGGTGTTGTGGAAAGCGCCGCCGAAAGCCAGCGCAACCGCTGTAGGCGTGGGAACTTTGTCAATGTAGTGCCTCTTCCACGCGCTGGGACACAGGTGGTATGTGTTGATGCTGGAATGGCTGAGATGTTTGAGGTTAATCATGGCCTAGCTGCTCCTTTATTACTGCCGGCCTCGTTGCCACCGTTGCCAGTGCCAAGATTGCGCACTCGCCAAAGTCATCGTTCCACCAAGCGCAGTTTTCTTGAAGGCAGGCAAAATCATTAAGATACCCAAGCTCCTCTATAATCTTGCCAGTTACCTCACAGTTCCGCAAACGCTCCCAGGCTTGTATTCGCAAAGGGCAAATCTTAGGCATCCTCCTTCACCTCCTGCAACTTCGCCATCACGGCTTGGCACTCTTCCACGCTCGCTGGCGGGAAGTGCACATCTTGGCCATCTGCCTTGAGTGCGGTCACTGTGGCCTGGATCGCGGCGACGTCAAACCCGGCGGCGAGGATGTCGGCGGCGGTTTTAACTTCTGGCGCTCGCTGGCGTTTCCACTCTTCCTCGGCTGCTGTCTCAGTTGCTGGCGTTTCTTCCTTGACCGGTTCTGGCGCTTTGGCCTCGATTGGCGCATCACTAGCCTCTGGCACCGGTTCGGGCGCAGGTTCCTTACCATCGCCACCGCTTTTCTTGGGGGGGGTCTGGGGGGGGGATTCTTTGACCACGGACCAGGATGCAACCGGTTCACCGTCTTCGTTCACATCGGCGCCCAGTTCTTCAGGTCGGTACAACCCGCCTACCACGTCAGGAAAAACCACGTCAGCGCAGTATCCCACCGCACGCCAGCGCAGCATGTTGGCCGGGTACTTCTCCCAACCCGACTTGTCTTTGACCACGCCCGCCCGCTGTGCATCGGCCATTGAGAACTCAACGGTATACTCAAACCCGTTGCGTCGTTTCATCGTCACCTTGCAGCGGGTAGGGGTGCCTTTGGTGTCGGTCAAATCCTCAATCTTGAGGGCGGCCAGTTCGCCTGACTGGTGGATCAGCGCGAGGGCACCTTTTGGGCTGATGCTCGGCTTGCTGTCAATCACGTGGATGAACTCAAACGCTGACGCCAATCCCAGGCCCAGCTCGTGGCCTTTGAGCATCACCACGGCGGCTTGCTCTTTGGTCACTCCGAACATGCGCGCGGCCGCCGCCACTGGCGCGATGCTCTGAATCATCTCCCACGTTTGGGAGGTGATCGGTACGATTGCCTTTTCGGTCATGTCGTTTCTGCCTCCTGTTCTTTTTCTTCCTTCACTATGCCATGCCTTGGGCATGTCTTGCCGTCTGCAAGAAAATAACAGCATGTTCCTACACATTCCCCATCTGCCGTGAATTCTAGGACTGGGCAGTTTCGAGGGAATAGTTTCTCGTAAGCCTCGTTGATGATATGACCACCGCGCTTGGTTTCATCGGTCATGCTTCTGTCTCTGGCGGGTGCCAGTGATAGCACTCATCACTGTGGCCGATACTCATAAAGCTGGCGTGAAAGCGAATCTGGTGTCCTTCGTGTTCAAGCGGTTCATCTTGTCCGGGCAATGGTTCGGCGTCCAGTTCGTAGACGGTAGGCCAGCCACCTTTGCACAGATGCAAGAACTTGTCGCCCAGTTCGTGCTTGAGTTTGGTGAACTTGCAGCCATTGCATCTTGCCGGGCGTAGCCCCATCGCGTAGGCGTCAGATGAGTCAATCGGCCCTGATTCGTATTCGTCACACATGTCAAACCTCACTTTCTTTGCTTATCACGGCCAGCCTCAACCCATCGGCCAGCCCTAGCGCTCGCCTCACTGCCTGCTTTGTGCCCGGTCCCACACCTGGCACTGAACCGCCACCGTTGCCTGTCAGGAAGTCCAGCGCCCAAGCTGTGGTAGCGCAGTGCTCAAGCAAAGTGCCCGCTCTACCGTCCGAGATTCCCGGCAAACTGCACAGGATGGACTCGCCAGCGGATTGCATTACTACCTCCCGCCTCTGAGGATGCACCTTGACCGGTCCGCGGTCTCTGTCTGCCAAGAACTTGAGAGCATCGGCGTAACCTTGGCCAGAGCTTGGCCAGTAAACGGTTTCCACGCCGATGTCCTGCAAGGTGAGGATTGCTCCTTGTACAGAGGTCCAGAGCCACTTTGACAGCTCGCCATTGATCCACACCTTGCCACTGCGAACGACCGGCATTTCTGTGACCACTTCATAAGACCAGACAGACTGAGAAACCATCTTGGCAGCTTGCGTGAAAAGGCGGCCATCCCGGATGCTCGCTAGAAGGTCGGCCAGGGTTTTGCGCTCTACCACGAGCGTTGTGTCTTCGGTTGCCAGCCAGCAATCTCCAATCGGCAAAGCCGTGATTGACTTGGGCACACCGAAGTTCAGTTCTTGAACCCAGACCGGTTCGCGCGAATCCAGGACGACCGCCTTCAAAGTCATGGCACCACCACCTCCCACGGTCCCATTGCTTCCTGCTGTGCGCGGTCGGCGCGCGCGGCGGCATCCAACAGCGCGTTGATGTAAACCGCATCGCCATCCTCGGCGGGATCTTCCTCACTGTCCAGCGTGGCCATGATGCTGGCCTCCAGATCAGCGGCGGCCTGCTCATCGCGCATCAGCGCCAAGTCAACCGCTTCCTGGTAGGTCATCACGGCGGGATCGTATTCAGGCACGTATGCCTTGATGAGCATCTCGGCCTCTACGCTGGCAACCTCAAAGACGACTTCGGGCTTTACATCGGTTAAAACGGTCACTTCAGCACCTCCTACGGTTTGATGAATCTGGGCTAGCCAATCAAGGCCAGCACCTCTTCACTTTCCATCGTAAAGACTGGACTCAACAGCGGGTTGGCGCTCAGCAGTTCGGCCATTTTCTCGGCATCGCGGTCCGCATCGTTCCACAGCGCAGTCAGGAACGGGGCCAGACTGGCCTTGTCATCCTGCGCGGGCTCGTCGGGCACCTCGTCGGCCTCACGGTTGTACGCTTCATTCGCGGCATCGGCGCATTCCTGCTGGCCGGCGAAAACGCACGTGAACTTGAGCGTGGTCCAAGTCTCGCCTTCCTTGTTTGACGGTCGGGGCACGAACTCACCCTCGGTCCACATGCCGCTGATTTCGCGCAGCGGGTTGAACTGGCCGGCCTGCAGGCCTTTGACGGCGGCGATCTGCTCACTCAGCGCCTCGATGGATGGCCTCACAACGCGCTGGAACTCCGGGCGCTTGCGGTTCTTGGCCCCCATCGTGCGCGCGATGATCTTGCGCGTCGGGTCCACCGGGGTGATGGAAAAGTCAATCTGCGTGCTGAGAAACTTGCCGTCGTCCTTGGCAATCTCGCCCTCATCGCCGTGCAACTCAGGGACGTACTGCTCCGGCTTCTGCCAGCCTGAACCGTCGTTGATGAAAACCACCTGGTACGCCTCAATGGTCACTTGACCAAAGAAGCGGCTAGGCTCGTCGGTCATGGCGTCGTCGTAGGGGTCATACTCGTGCGTGTCTTCACCGTTCGGATTGTAGGTCATTACTTGCCTCCTGCTTTAGAATGTGGTATACTGGGGATTGTCCGCAGATGGCCCCTAGTCAGTTCCCCAACTGCCTGGGGGCTGTCTTTTTGTGGAGGCTTCCGTTTACGTTGAACCCCTCGACTAAAATGCGGAAGCCTCCACTATTCGCGTTAAATGTTCTTTATGCTTCCTCCTTTCCCCACCAGATTCTCTAAACTGGCGGGATTAAGGGGATGGGGTGGGACTCGAACCCACTAGCAACACCAAGCTAGCGTCTGTTGCTTATCGCTGGCCCGGCTGCGTATCATCCAGCTACGCCGCCCATCCTTGATTGTTAATCCTTACAACTTGCCAGCTCTCCAGTAGGGACCAAGAAAAGACTCATCTTTACCCAATAGCCGTGATAGTAGGCATCATAGAAGGTCTGGTACTCGCTTTGCTCTGTCACATCAGGGCAAACATAGCGTAGCCCATTCCACAATATGGCAATCAACTTTTGTCCAGCGGGAACATTAGGTTGTTTCCCGCTCGCCCAAACCTCCCTGCCCTTTGCCCTTATTTTCTTAGAGTTGTAGTAGTGGTCCATTTTCTCTCCCATCAATCTTTGGCGGGCCAACGTTCCCGCTTTGTTTCCTCAAATTCCTTGTCAATCTTGGCAAGCGCCTCGTCTAAGTTTTCAAGTCCACCCTCTACAATCACTTGGAGGTTAGGTGCTCTGTGTTTGATCTGGTAAAGGCGTTTTCTCACAATCTCTAGTGTGTCTTTGGCTTCGCCTAATCGCGCCAATCGGTTTTCAAGGCGTGTGGTTTCTGGGTTGTCAGTGTTTGCCACATTGTTAACCTTTCACTTCTAGGCCGACCATTCTCAAATCGGCCTCGGCTGCTTCCTTTTCGCGCATCCCGTCAATCAGGTAGAAAATAACTGTCGAGGCACCTGCAATAAGTGCATAGAGGCAGAACATAATGAAAGCCTCAACAGCGGTCCCGTTTGGGTGAAAAGCAACCCAAGCGCCAGATGCACTAAGGATCGTAACTGTTCCCGTGGTGTATCTTCCGCATAAGCCAATGCCCTCCGCGCACCAGTTGTACTTGGTCATCATGTAATGAGTTCCCATGATTAACGCGAAATCAAGCATGGCGCTTATCAAGAAAACCTTGTCAAGGACCAGCACCTTGAGCATTCCTCCTTCCCCCCTTTCGCGTTTTGGCCTGCTCCTTAGCCGCGATGGAGGTTGCTACAAATCCAGGCCAGTTTCAAAAATTCGTCTCTCCAATCGGTCACAAATCTTAAAATCTATGGTACTATAGTACTAGGTTGCCTGCCTGCCTCGATATTGGCCCCGGTCGGTACTGCCCCGGCTGGGGCCTCCTCTTGCACAGTGTCCAGAGGCAAACTAAACACGGTTGGTGTTTCAATAATGGCCTCGTCGGGCTGTGCAAGAAGGGCATGCAGGCGGGCAAGCTGGCGTTCATCGGGCGCAAGATTCCAGACGGGTGCGCCGTTAGGCAGAAGGCACACTAGAAGCGGGATTGACATTTGAGGATTCTCCGTCATGGCCGTTACTAGCTTTCAGGCCGATGATTACTAAATGCCGAAGAGCCAGACTAAAGTTCACGAGGCTGTCAGTGGCGGTACTCAGCTCAATAGCCTTCTGCTTGATCTGCTCTATTAACTCATCTGGCATTCTGACTTGGACTTGCTTTAGTGTTGCCCTCGGTTGGGGCGTCTTGTGCAAAACAGGTGTGGCCTGTGGCGGTTTTTGATGAATATGGCCCTGGATTTGCTCTCTGTCTGTGTCAGAAAACACCCAACACGATCCAGGGCGCTTAATTCTTAATGCTTTGGCAGCTCTTGTTATTGTGCGCACAGAGCATCCTAGTTCTGCCGCTAGTGATGTAGCATTCCATTTGCCAGTTATAAGGCCGCCACTCGCCCAATTTAGAAATAATCCTGTTGGCACATCAGGGTGTTTTTCCGCATGGCATTTGGGACATAGAGCAACCCCATTGGCTGGATCATCTGCACCGCCGACGGAGATAGGTACAATGTGATGAGCTTGGAGATTCTTGGTGGCTCCACAGTTTTGACACTTGCGATCGCGGGCAATTACTGCCCGCGCAAATGTGCCGTTGCGTGCGGGTGTTGCCATTTGCTTTTATACCCGTGCCTTGTGCCAATCGGCCAATACTTCGCTGGGGTGAGTGAAATCATACAGCACATAAGAGAGAGGGAGCAAAATCCGCTTCCTTACGATGTGCAGTACCTTGCGCACAAAGGCACAGCGCGGGCAATAGTGGGCGTTGTGGTCGGTGGTAGTAAAGCATCCATCACAGAAGTCACAAATGCCGCAGTAGAGTTTCTTAGACATTGGGGATACCTCCTCGGGGTTATGCCAATGCTGGCATTTCATCGGGCGTGAACTGATGACCGTTGCCGCCGTACTGTTGTTCATACTCAATGAACTTGTCAATGATGAAACGAAGCGCGGCACTTTCGCCACTTTCGCCGTGATCCTTGGCAATTTGCTTAACGGTAGCAATTTGCTTCGGTTCCAGACTGTATGCTTTGGTGATGTAGTTTTGAGCCATAGATACTCCTGTTTGTTGAGTAGACCATTCCGGTTATTCTATTAACCATTATAAACGGTTATGAACTTTTGTCAAGCATTTTTAAGAATTGGGGCCAAAACTCGCTAGTTATGTCTAGCAGATTGGTGTTTTGGCTAACCAATTCAGTTGGTGAGATTTCCATGTTTTGTATTAGAATAATGGGTATGGTTAAGAAGAGCACCAATATGGCAAACTATATACCGCTGATAGATTGGATTCACGAGGGGTTGAAACGTGAGGGGTGGTCACTGAGGAAGTTGGGCAAAGAAGCTGGTGTTTCACACAGTACTATCTCATTAGTGTTGAGTGAACAACAACAGCCAACCACTGACTTTTGCATTGCGATAGCTAAGGCTTTTAAAGCTTCGCCTATAATTGCGCTCGCCAAAGCTAGCATTATTCCATTGCTGGATGATGAAGAGACGACTTTCCAAGAGATACTATATCACATGCGCCGCTTGCCATACCGGGATCGTGTGCGCCTGATTAGGATTGCCCAAGAGTGGGCTAGGGAAGGGAAACAGAATGGAGAAGAAACCAACAGCTAAGGAAGATCCGCCAGAGGTACTTTACCAGGACCCAGATGGAGATTTCACCATCACGGCGGAAGATGTAGACTTGGCAATTGAGGAAGGCAAACAGCGCATGGGACCAGAGTTTGCAGAACGTCTTAAGGGAGAGGAAACGACATTAAAAGAGGAACAATGGAAAACGAAGAAACGTGGATCGCAAAGGAGCTTAGAAGGCAGGAAGAAGCAGGTAAAAAAATGTCGGGCAGGGAGTTTGCGCGGCAAACTGGCTGTAGCCCCACTCATGCGCACAAGCTTATCACTGGCGCACAACGTCCATCACCAAAGCTATGTCGGCGGATCGCGCGTGTGTTTGGAGTAACTGAGCAAGAGGTGATGCGGCAAGCTGGTCACTTGTCGCCATTGCCAGACGGATACAGCGAACTAGACGAGCAACGTCTAGTTGAGTTATACCGGTCATTAAGCCACGATGGGCGTAATCAACTAATGCGGTTTGCTGAGTTTTTGCGCGGTTAGTGTTGTTTTTGTTTCTTGCGCTTCAGATAGCAAACTGCCAAGGTGGCGACTATGGGAAAAGCTGCGATGAGCCAAGCAGATGAGCACAATGCTTCTATAAGGTGTCCCACTGCATGCATCTTTAGTTATACTCCCTGCTCCCCCACCCAGATACCTATATCTTAGCAATTATACCACAAACCTCTTAACGGACTGCTTAACAACTGGTAAAGAAATCCTTAAAATGCCGTAACTATTGAGGCAGGCAGGCAATGAAAACCCGCGTGGCAATCTGGGCCGCTGTGTCAAGCAAACCTCAAGCGGCCGGCGACAAAACCTCTTTGTCAGATCAGGAGCATCTAGGCCGCCAGTATGCCGAGAGAATCGGCGGCGAGGTGGTGAGAATTTACAAAGTCCCAGGACACACCAGAGATGTCACTTTTTGGGACGAAGCCGCCAGTGCCATGCCAGCTTACCGCGAACTGAGAGAAGATGCAGAAGCAGGCGCGTTTGATGACCTGTGGGTGCTGGACCCTGACAGACTGGGCCGTGATCCGGCTCTTTCGCACCAGGTCGCCAGCCTAGTCAAAAAAGGCGGTCAGCGCCTCTGGGTTGAGGATGGACAATACTACGTTAGTGAGGAAAGCAGCGCCGGCGGCTACATGTTCGCCTTCCAATCTCAGCGTGGTGGCGAGATGCAACGCAAGCGCGTCATGCGCCACGATTCGGGAATGCGTGGACGTGTGAAACGAGGACTACCGCCTAACAACTGGCCTCACGGTTACAGAGGCGTGCGGGATGAGAATGGCAAGGTGTTCAAAGGTGAATTTGTGCAGGGTGAAATCGAGGCAGTGAGGCTCGCCACTGAACTCTACCTAGCAGGCGCGGGGATCTTTACCATTGCGCATGACCTGGACGCATCACCGTGGAAACCACGCCAATCTGAGCACTGGTCGTTTGCCACGGTCCGCAAGATGCTGCATAATTCCATTTACGCCGGGATTGTGCATTATGGCGAAGTTCGCAACCCTAAGCAGTCTGATAAATTTCCAGCGGTATGGGATGAGGCTACATACAAAGAAATCATCCGTGAACATCAGCGGCGCAAGCGCGGTGGGACCAGGCCAGCATCACCGGTTAGCGGTTGCATGATCTGTGCGCGGGAAGGTTGCGGCTGGTCAATGTCGTCTCTTGAGCGCAAAGGCGTGCGCTACTTCCGTTGTTCTCGCCATGCGGCTTATGGAGGATGTCACCACAATTTGATTCGTGAGAGCATCATAATTGAAAATCTGGAGTTTGCCATCTCCAAAGAACTGCAACGGCCTGGAGGGGTAGAGGCTGCACTTAACCAGATTGGACCGGGCAGAGCTACGATTGAGCAAGAGATAGGCGCAATCCAGGCACAGGTGGCAGCAATCGAGGACAAGCAATACCGGTTGGCAATCTTGGCAGAAGACGGGGCGATTGACATAGAGGCAGCACGGCGACGAACATCAGAGCTGGCCGAACAACTGGCGGCTGCTGATCGTTCTCTCAGACAAGCACAGGAAAAACTGACCACGTTGCCAGATCCGGGCGAGATGTGCCAGCGATTAGAGCAAGTCGCGGAACTTGTGGACCTGCGCAGCAAACCGCTTGAGGTTGTGCGCAACCTCTTGCTCAGAGCTGGCGTCAAGGTATATGTCGAAAACCGCGAGATAGTCAGAATCACCTTTGGTGAGTTGTCCTAAACATCACGGTTTCTCGATACCACGATATTGAGTACCTTTTTGCATTCTCCGAAAGTCTCACAATCCTCTTAACATCCTCTGGACTAGACATAACTACCCAAAATTTCCACTTTAGGCACAATCTAGGCCCAGTTACTTGACACGGCCATGAGGGTGTGGTATTATGTAACTTGTGGCATAGTTAACATAATGCGCCGGGAGGTAGCATGAAAGCGATTCGAGTTAGTGACCAAACGCATATGCGATTCAAGATCGCATGCGCCTTGCGAGGCGTGCCAATGAATGCGACTGCTGATGTCGCACTCAACGTGTTTGTAGATGCATGGGATGCGGAAGATGCAGAGCAGGAAGCACGGAGTGAGCGAGCACAGGAGCACAAGCGAGATGGGCCAAGCGATTAAGCGCGCACTCAAGCGCCTGTGGGGCGCATCTTTGTGGTTTGTCGGCTTTGGTCTGATGCTGGCCTCCAGTGGGATTGACGGCACATATATGGCAAAGCTCATGCCGTGGCCGTGGCTGGGCTACGTGCTAAATACCGTGTCGGACATTGGCAGCGAAGTGCTAATGTACTGGTTCGGTCGGTTGCGCCAGTATCCCAAGAATACGAAGCGGTACCGGATGGCCTGGGGCCTGCTGGTGGCCGAGATAATCCTGACTAGTTTCGCCTGGCTCTTTGGCTGGCGTCAATTGATCCCAATTTTGACCCGCATCGAGGGCGCACAAGCTGCCGCATGGCTCGCTCCTGTGTTCGCAGCCTTTACGCCAATCTTGCTTGTTGCGGTCGGATATGCGCAGGCGTTGCTCGCTGGGCGCATTGAGAGCGATGCAAGCCAAAGCAAGACAGCGCAAGAGCAAACGCAGGTAGAGCATGAAGCGGCGCAAGAGATTGCTAAGAGCGAAAAGAGCAACGGGCGCAAATCGCTTGTGTGCCCATACTGCGGCGCAACTGCGAATGCTCAAGGCAACCCATTCGCAAACAAGCAAGCAGTAAGTGCGCATCTGCGTTTTTGCGACGCATACCAAGTAGCAGTGAGCGAGAAGAGCGAAGCACACGAGGAGGATTGAAAAATGCCAAGATGGGAGTATCGTGTAGAGCGGATTGACACATTTGGGAGTTACGAGGTTTCACCAAGCTATGGTGATCCATTCTCTGAGAACGCAGTTCATGCTCAGTGGGCCTCACTCAATGACCTGGGGGCCGATGGCTGGGAGATGGTGAGTGCAAGTTGGGAAGGTGACGAGGGCATTGCTGTGTTCAAGCGTGAATTGAAAGAGTTTCGTCCCAAGCTGGTGGCTCCTCCAGTGGAAGAGGAAGAACTGACAGAAGACGGCGAACCAGCCAAAGCACGAAAAGGGCTGGACGCGATGAAGAAGAGATTTAGAAATGGACCTGATTAAAGCAATCCTGGGCCCCTGTCCCACCCCCCTATCACGGCGCGAAGTTGACTTGGCGTGTGACAATGCGGTGCTAACGTCGGCGGTAGAGCAGAAGGAGAGCGCGCGCGTTATCGCTGTTGAGGAATGTCGGAGATTGCAGCGGGCACTGGATGACGCACAGCGCGTGATTGAATCGCAAAAGGCAGGACTGGCGCGCTTTGAGATGACATACCGCGTGTGCTATGTAGACGGACAGGGTTACGGCTACATTGGCCCCGCGAGCTGGGCGGCTATACCGCAAGGAGCGCGGGCGCGTGTGCAAGTGCTGGCGCTGTGTCAGACAGAAGCGGCGGCGCAATTGATTGCCAAGAGCTTACCATCCGCCTGGCAGGACGACGTGACGTATTACAATCCGCGAACGAACGAAGCACAGTGGGCGCTTGAGATAGGTGGGGAGTGATGACAGGCACATGGGTTCACTTTGCTATAGTGGATGGTTCTAAGTGCGCCAAGTGTGACGGCACACTTGGTGAAGGACGGCAGCTCGCCGTGGATAGCGGCGGCAAGATTTGCTATGTCTGTGCTGAGTGCGCAGAAGAGTTGACCACACAAGGACAGGTCAAAAGAATGTGTTGTGCATCATGGGCGGACAAAAACGATCCCATAATTGGCATACCTGAGACGGAGGCGGAGCGGTGATAGATGAGCAAGCGGCAGCAGAGCTAGAACTAGCAGCAAACAAAGCGGTGGCAGAAGCAGAAGCGAGCAATACGCGCGAAGCACACGCCAGAGCCGAATTCGCGCTGTATTCTGTGGCCTACGCCTACGATGAACTAGGCCAGCAGGAAAAAGCCGCTCCATTGTGGCGACAAGCATTGAAACACAGGAATGCGGCAGGGGCGATGCAATGAGTTCACAAGACCAGGCCGACCTACATGTAAAAATCTCTGGCCTCTGGGCTTATGCCTTTGTGTATTCGCCAAAGGCACAGCAGTTATTGTGTGAGGAAATGGCGCGGATTATACGTTCGTTGATGCGTGTCATGCACAATCTCGATGGGTATAGGACTGAATATCATGTAGAAATGCATCCGGTGGTAAGTGATGAGCAAAACCGATGATATGAGCGCGCTGACCGAGCTACTGTGCCAGATCGGGCCGGTAATGGAATTGCCCATGCTGGCGTTTCATCAGGCTGGTGCGATCCTGAGTGGTGGCAGCGGCTGGACCCGGTTCGCGGTGGCACGGTCGGAGAGCTACAGCGGACAGGACGTCGAGCGCGAACTGAAGCGGTTGGGCGTGTGCATCACAGGGCGTGGGTTCACGCCGGGGAGCAAAGAGGCACCCTATGGACTACTAACCTTCCACGTCAAGGCATCACAGCGGAGATGGTGCGAGTACGTTCTGAGGCGCACTGGGTTCGACGTGGTGACGGTGGTTGACGTTCGTAATGCAGAATGGGCCGCGCAGCATGACGGGCCGATACCGGCATGGAGCGGCAAGGCGTCGTCAAAGGTATTGGCGGTGGTTAAGGAACCGACGAAAACACAGCAGAGGAAAGGAGGCTTACAACGTCTACTTGATTGGTTAACTGAGTAGGGGGAGCATGATGAGTAGTAACGGAGACATTAGGAATGCGCTTCTCAGGACATGGGCAGCGCGAATTGAGAAAAGCGCGAACGAGGGACTACTGACGGGGAAGCCTTGCCCGATTTTGTCTTGTCAACGGATTTGTGGACCACGTGCGGGCGCAATTGAACTAGACGCCGACCTGTATGCGGGCAAGCTGTTGCGGGTGCTATCTCGTAGTGATTGCGCGGCATTGCGGCATCTTGTACCGACAGAGTGGGAATTCACAGGAGAGCCACAGGCATTTATGCGCGGTAGGTGGTTGCGTGTTGAGGTTGGTTGGCCTGATGATTTAGCGGAAAACACCATTCGGCTGGGCCAGATCAACAAGCGGCCTGCAGGGGATGGGCGTTGGGCTATTGGCCTCGATGAACTTGGACGCACTGTGGTTGGGTGGCTTTCTGACAAGACACCGCATATTCTGGTGAGCGGTACAACGGGCAGCGGTAAAAGCGTGGTTGTGCAGGGCATGGCCGTTCAGTTTGGTGCAGCGGGTGACGTTGATATGGTATTATGTGATGGGAAGGGCGGCGAATCGCTGCACAAGGTGGAGCGGTTGCCCGGCGTGTTGGGACCTTGCGCAGTGGAGGGGCCAGAGGTGCGCGGCGCACTGGGTTGGGCAGTGGCCGAGATGAAGCGACGGTACAACAGCGGCACAAATGGCTACAAGCGATTGGCGGTATTCGTTGACGAGTTCCAGACGTTCAACGAGGATGAGGTTATCGTTTCCCTATTGTCAAAGTTGACGGCCCAAGGGCGGGCGGCAAACGTCCACACAATCTTGGCGACACAAAACCCACGTACTGACAGTTATGGCGATCCTACTATACCGCGTAACATCGTGGGCCGGATTGCTCTTTGTGTCACAGATTATGCCGCTTCCGCTGTGGCTGTGGGTGGGAACACGCCAAGGGCAGACAAGTTGCAAATGCAAGGCGATAGTTACTATGTGCGGCCTGGCGCGTGCTACCGTACTCAAGTGGCCTACGTAGATGAGCAAGAAATCACAGCGGGTATGGGGGATTCTCCCGACTGGCGTTTCACGCGCTGGCCTGAGTATGAACCGGAAGACATCGGCCAAGATGCGCCAGAGGATAATTGCCAGTTCCGTTATCGCGGCGATGAGCTGGCCGTAGCGTTGGTTGCCGCCACAATGGGGGAAGGTCGGAAATTATTTGAGGATCGGATGGAAGCAGCGGGCTTTGGCCGGCCTGGATACAACCGTCAGAAGGTGTTGCGCGGATTGGGCAAGAATGAAAATGACTGGCTCAACCAGAACAACTACGTGGTATGCAAAAAATCTGAGTCGGTAGCAGATCCGCGCAATGTGCGAATTACGCCCGGTGTGTGGTAGAAGGTACCTACCTACCCACCCGGGGTATATGTCACCCAAAAAACAAGCGCGGGGCACGTTTTCTGAGTGACACAGGGTATAGGTGGGTAGGTAGGTAGCGAGGTAAACGAATGAACTTGAAACGAGTAGGGACTTTGGCTTGTGTGGTTGTGGTGCTCTTGACAATCGGGGCGAGTGTATTCTATGGCGCATGGTGGGCTGTCTGTCAAGTGCCCCATGGTATTTTGGCAGCGTGTTTTTTGATTGCCATGGCACTTTCACCTGTGGTTGGGTACGGCGCATACCGGGCGGCCAAACTTGGCTACAAACTGGGCAAGACAGAGAGTAATGGCGTCATTGCTGGTATCGGTTTGGGAACCGGGCCAGTAGTCGAAACAGCGGAAAAGGTCGCCCGCGTCAAGGCTGGGGCAGCACGGGCAATGAGACAGGAACCGTGGGCGGTTAATCTGCCACAAATGGTTGATGTGACACCCAGGCGGTTACCAAGCGGTGATGACCAGGTGGTGATGTGAGTTCCGGCAAGTCTCACGCAACCGCTTCCATCGTGGCCTCTGTCCCAACTGGCCTAATAGTCGGCGCCATCCTCGGTCCCGATGTGGGGTTGTGCGCTTTAGGCGGTTGTCTTCTCGGCATCCCGGTCAATCCCGACCTGGACCAGCTCACCATTGAACGGGCAGAATGGCGCATCATAAAATGGTTGCCTGTGATTGGTTGGAGTTGGTTAGCACTGTGGGACCTATACGCCAGGATTTGCAAGCATCGTGGCTTTTTGTCCCATTTCCCAGTGGTTGGCACAGCCGGGCGCATCCTCTACCTAGAACTGTGGGACTGCGCTTTTTGGCGTCTACGAGGCGAGACTGAGCCAATCGCGGTGACAGCGCAACAGATGAGATGCGCGCTTGGCGTGTTTGTCGGGCTGGCGGTGAGCGACACACTTCACTGGCTGATGGACGGTTGCCCGGTCCATGTCATAGGATGGAAGCGAGCGCTTTTGCCTAGATTCGCGTAAGTCCCGAAAAGCAGAAAAGCCACCTACTTGGTGGCTTTTGTTTTCCCCGCCAGTGCCTTGCAGGTCGTCTAGAACTTACCCCTGGTCAGCATTTTATATCCCGCTGGCGGTCCCGGATGTGGAGATGGCGGGAATCGAACCCGCGTCCGCAAGGTTGCCGTGCGCGTCATCGGGGAACAGCTTGGTGACTTCTTCCCCTTAGCGCACGCTCGGCCCCACGTCAAAGCCTGTCATCCCCTTGATTGTCAATCCTGCCGGTTACGGGATCCGGCGTTGGCCTCCGCCTGTAGCTAGAGTAGCCGATACCGTCACGTACCAGCGCAGGGGTTCAATTGTCAAGGTGCTACTAGTGTCCTTCAAACTCTGGCAGTGCGTCAAACTCTTCCTGTGTCATTTCCAATGTAGACACCGTGATGGTATCGCCAGCAACACTGTATGGCAGCAGATTCTCAATGTGTTCAACGGTGTCCTTTTCGGTTGCCTGAATGACTGCTGTGTACGGTGTGCCATCCTCAGTATGCTTGATTTGGTAGACTAACATCGCTCTCCTTTCAGTTTAGATGTAAACGTTGCTAACTTGTCAAGGTGCTAAAATCTCAGTATCGACTACAACGATTGCTACATAGCAGTCATGCTCATCTTTGACAATCTGAAAGTGCACGATGTGTGTGATCACTTCCACAGAATCGTCAATTGCTGACCCTATAAGTTCTTGTAGCCACTCCACCAGGCAGTCGACAGATTCGCTATATCCATGCAACACCCTTTGGTTGGTATTCATCCCAGTTCCTTCCTATTTCCGACTACATGCATTATGACAAACTACCGCTTCCGATTCGTCTTCTCTGCCCGGTTGATGGCCCTGTCTGCTCGCTCAATCGTCCGCTTAGACTTCTCAACCTGTTTCTTGATTCGCTCGTTTGTACTGCGCTTTTTACTCATATTCTATCACCACCTCTTCTGACTGTCTAGTTTCCCCACCCATCCAGGCCAAGAAATCGTAGAATGTCCCATAGATGGCTGGTGTTGCGCTTACCCGGCAACTCTCGGTGTGCGCCTGGTGTGCGCTTGGGCAAAGGTGCGGTTGTGCCGTCGTCAGCTACCATCGGGGGCGTGACTACCTCATCTGAAAACTTGTAATCCGGGTCAATCTCCATCTTGTGTCTGCCACGATGGATTGTATAGGTATGCCCATCTGATTGAACTACTGTGTATCTCGGCATTGTCCTTTACCTCGTAGATTCTCCGCCCTTGGGGGCCACCGAAGGATTCGAACCCTCGGCTTCCGGCGCCTGCCTAGCCCCCAAGAGAGGAGCATTCTAGCATCCTCTCTAATGTCTGCTACCGCTTCCCCCTCTGCGCCAGTCGTGCTTGTCGCTGGCGCTTTCGCTGTGTTCGCAACTGCTTGCGGTAGTGGCGAGGCTTCTGCTTGCCATTGATGTGCTTTGACACACGTCCTTGCTCTTTAGCTCGCAGGCGCTCAACCCATTTTGGCGTAGGTGAATGGTGTCGCTCGGTTTCCATCTTACGAACCTCCTATGCTTGCTTCTGACGAGTGTTGCACCGCGTCCACATATTCATCGTGGCACGCTACTTCTGCCAGCTCCTTATCTTTGGGATATGGCACCAGGGCCACAAACCCGTGATCCGGGCAATCAAACCACTGGCCAAGTTCGTTATAGTGCTCACCGCACTTCTGACCGCAGATTGGGCAAATCATGTTACCTCCTGTGCTTCTGCCCACGCTTGCCTGATGAGTTCGGGCGCGAGCGCAAGCGCCTCGTCTAGCGTTTTGATTGCGTCTAACTTGTGGCCCAGATCGTAGCGGCCCAAGTAGCTGAGAGTGTTCCAGGCTTGCAAGAACTGGATTTGTTTCAGTCCACGCTCCCACTTTGGCATTTTGCTCCACTGGTCGAGAATCAGTCCAGCGGTGGGCCATTCGGTCCAGTACGTGCGCAGTTCCCGCTTGAGTTGTTCGTCGGTGAGTACCTGATGCCCGCTTGGTCCATCTGGCCGCCAAGTGGTCAAGCGCCATTTCCCATCAGGTTGGCGAGATGCAGTACCTACTGCCACGAAAACCTTGTTGAGAAAGAAGCGGGTCATAGCACTCGCTTCCCCACCGCGTAGACGTTTCTGGGATTAACGTCTGTCACTGTCTCAAAAGTGACATCGGGATATTCCCCTTCAAGCGCGGCTTTCAACTCGCTGGCCGTGATGAGTTTAGCACTGGCCCACGCAACCACCTTGCACTCGTAGTCGTCCACCATGATGCAGATTTCACCCTGGTTGCCTTCTACCCAAAGTTCGCTACCGATTGCCATGATGCGCTCCTACCCGCCGCCGAGAATCTTGACCGCTACCCTTCGCGTTTTTGCCACTTCCGCCAGGCGCGAATCTGCACGCGCCGCATCCGCCGAAACGCATCTGACGATTTGACCAGGTCGGACCAGTCATACGTAAACTCAAACTGATCGTGATCGGCGATTTCTTCAGCGGCGGCGGCTTCGATGAAGGTTGCTACCTCGTTGTTTTCTCTCGCTACCGCTGCTAACTCGTACCAATCTGACCATTCCTTTTTCGTCAGCTCTGGCTCTTCACAGAATTGCTCCCAGTTGTCGCGGTTTGGCCTGGTCTCAACTATTTGAGTTCGCATGTAAGCCTACCTGCACACACATTCTACAGACTGCAAACCCCGCTCAAGGTTGCTGACCTTGTTTTCAAGCTGCCAAGATTCCAACTTGAGGTTGCGAACTTCGTTATGGCGCAGGTTGTCAAGATCAGCGCGAATCTTGGCTAGCTGATTCTCAAGCCGTGTGATGGCTTCCCGCAGTTCTTCGTGTTCCATGATGCTCCTTTATGTTCCCGCCCTTGATGTGCTGTAGAGGTCCAGCCCCACGCGCTCAACCGGTCGGTGCTGCCTGTCTGCGCTCTCATCGTCGGGCCAGTAGCTGAGCGTGCGCCCTCTCACGCTCTCTAGGTAGTCCATCACTGCCATGATGTGACTACAAGGTCGTGAACCAAGACGGTGGTATTTTGACCAATCGCAAGTGCAAGCATAACCCCCGAATTCCAGTGCAAAAACCACGTACTCTGTTCCAGAAGTGCCAGAGGTTACAACCCACTGACCTTTGCCGCTGACCGGCTTAATGTCGTGGGTTTTGGCTTTCTGCTGGAGGGTTTTCGCGTTGCGTTTCATCTTACCAACTCCGATGCTTGATTTCTTCCACCCAATAGCGGTTGGCGGCTGCTTGGTCGGTTGTGGTCCAGCCTGCCTTGACCGCTGCCTGGTCGTCTTGCTTGAGTTCAACAATGTGGCTTTCGGCTGCCTCGCGGCTGTCAAATCCGCGCTTGACATGCTCACCGTTGCGGCTGATTCCAAATTCTAGTTTCTTTGCCATCGTCTTTTTCCTTTACAGCAGCCAGCTTGCAACCTCGTCGCGCCTGCCGGCCTCAATCTGAGATCGTTCGCCTCTTGCAAATTAACTGTGTGGGCACCCGCATACTGGACAGTCACCCCATCCGTCTACAGGAATGACAACGGGGTAATGTCCGCAACGGCTACACGATACCCTGGCAAACGCGTAGACTTGTTCAGAAAGCGCCTGCTCAATGGGCATGTGGCACACTGGGCATTCTTGTTCACCAGGTAAAATGGATGCTCCACAGTTTTCGCAGTACATCATTCTCCGCCCAGTGCCTCGTTGTAGCATGTCAAGCACCATACCGGTTCACTGTCTGGCCAGTCATCGCCTACTACAACCGGCTTGCCGCAACTGGCGCAGGGCTGGTTGGTTTCTTCTGGCTCATCGTCGGCAATCCACTGCCTGAGAAGCTGCCTAATAACCTGGCTCAAGTTCAGATCCAATCGGCGGCATTTCTCGCGTGCGGCTTGTTCTAATTCGTCGGGTATGCGGATGCTAGTTCGTGACATTTTCCCTCTTAGGGGTCAAGCAGTCAGGCGCGTACAACTCAGCAGTTTCAATCGCGCCTTGGTGGAAAAGCTTGGGGTCTCCTCTGCGCATTGCCTTGATTGCGTCATCGCCTGGAAGCACCCACCAGCCTTTCGTCTGCGGGATGTAGGAATAAGCCTTAAACTGCCATCCCGCTGCCACTAGCTTTTCCACTGTCTTTATTGCTTGGTCTTGTGTGTAGTACATTTCTCTATGCTCACTGTCCTATTCTGTAGGACATTATACCACAAAAGGTTACACTTTGTCAAGTACTTGGGTACACTTTTAAGGAATTATTTACCCTTTTAGGGTACGAACTGACACCCAAAAGGGGTTGACATATTCGCAAAAATCCAGTATACTAGACAATGAGGTGGGCATGAGGCAAAAACTTTATGCGTCTTCAGAAGTGAGAGATGGGGAGCGTCTTCCCGTCTCTTTTTTTATTGGCCGACACTTAAGGAGGGACAATGATCTTGCTCAACTTTGGACGTTGGAACCATAAAGGTGGGCGGTTCCTATCTTGGAGCCGTGTTTACCGTAAAGGATGGCGCTGGACTCCATTTTGTCGTGTCGAGAAGCGTTATCCTTCGTGGCTAGGATACTGGGGCAAATAGCCGACATCGGCTCATGTGAGCCGGTATAGAATCGGGTAGGGTGGTGGGGTAGGGAATATCACAAACCGAGGAGGTTATTGTGAAAAAGATGCTGTTGATTCTGTCGTTGGTTCTGCTGATCATGGCAATCCCGGTCGCCGTGTATGCTCAGGGAGGGCCAGAACTGCCCGACATCGGGCCATTGGGTGAGTATGTCGCAGCGGTCGGTGTCGGTGCGGTCATCATGGTCGTGATCGAAATCCTCAAGCGGGTCGGTGTCGTCCCAGATGGGCAAGCAGGCAAGTGGGCCGGGATCGCCAACGTTGTGGCGTTTGCTGCGCTCTACATCCTCAATGTATTCGAGTTCAATGTCATGGGCGAATTGCCCCAACAGGTGCTCGGCATTCTTGAACAGGTCGGCAAGCTCATCCTGATGCTACTTTCCGCTATCGGGTCGTTCAAGGCTGCAAGGTCGGCGCGTGTCATCAAACCGATGAGGATGCGTGCGGGGCGGCTCAATCCGTAGGTAGCACATGCCAGACGGCGGCGACGAAAGACCGCGCAGTGTGACCAGCGCATTGATCAACGCGAAGCTGGACACAATCATAGACGAACTGCGCGAAATCAAGGAAATGCTCAAGGACCACGAAATGCGAATTCGGGCACTTGAGCAGAGCAATGCACGCCACAATGAGCGCCTGGGCCTCGTAGGTGCGCTTAACCTGATCGTGGCCGCCGTCGGTGCGTGGATCGGATCGAGGCGATAGAGGCATAGGCGGGCAAGGCAGGCATATTTGAGAGCCGTAGACATACGGCTGGACGTTGAGAGCCGAACAGAACCGGTTAAATTAGTGTTCTTGGGTGACTTGCATCTTGGCAATGCTGGAACAGACGAGGAACTGGTTAAACAGGTCGCCAAGAGGCTAGAGGAACCGGGCACCTACTGGGTGGATCTGGGTGATGCGTGCGACTTTATCAATGTGCGTGATCCGCGCTTTGATCCAACTGCCTTGCCTGGATGGGTGGAAGTGTGCGACTTGGCGGACTTGCCCAGCGCGCAATCTAGGCGGTATGCCGACATTTTCAAGCCTGTAATGTCAACTTGTCTGGTGCGGTTGTGTGGCAACCACGAGGGCACCATTTGCCAGAAGTACGAACGGGACATTTACACAGAACTCAACAGGCTTGTCGGGTTGCCTAGAGAACGAGCGCTAGGCTTTGGCGGTTTTGTGCATTTACGAGTGTACCGCCAAGGTAGTTGCTCTTGGACCTTGACACTTTTCTTACATCACGGCGCTGGTGGTGGCCAGTTGGCAGGAGCTAAAGCACTGAGGCTTGAGCGTCTACCGATGGCTTTTGAGGCGGATGTTTTCGCGGTAGGGCACACGCACACTAAGCTTGTCTTGCAAAAGCGGCGCGTTGGCCTCAATCCGCGTGGTACTAAGCTAATCGACAAGCCACTGATAATGGTCAACGTCGGCGCGTTTATGCGGGCCTACACAGCACAGCATGACGGCTATGCAGAGCGCAAAATGCTATACCCGCAAGGACTGGGACCGGTAGAGCTTTGGATATGGCCGGACAAGAAAGACATCAAGGTCGTTCAGTAGTGAGTCCCACCGCTTGGGCCGGCGGTGTGCTCTTTCCCTCTGTAGGCCGGGAGCGGTTAGAGTTCCTCCTTTGCTCAGCCGCTCCCGGCTCAACTCAATAGGATGCAATTGTGAGTCAAGAATCCTCAAGCCAAGTCAACCGCCTGCAAGAGCTGGTCAACGGTTTCACAACTGACCAACTGCGGTACTTGGCTGTACGTCCCTTTGTGCGCTATGACAAGGAAGCCGCCAAGATTATTGGGCTAGCTGCTGAGACTGTAAGCCGCTGGGAGAACAAAGCAGACATTGATGAGGCTATAAGGCTCATGGTCATGGACGGTATTGTGGTAGCTGCTGAGATTTTGCGGCGCTATGTACCGCAAGCGGCTACTGAGCTTGTAGAGGAATTGGTTGACGATGAGGTCGGCATGAGGCACCGGGCAGCCAAAGAGGTACTTGACCGTGGCGGGTTGCCAGCAAAGCAACAGATGGACTTGACAAGCGGCGGCGAAAAGCTGGCCGCTCCCATCATTTACTTACCGGCTACAGAAAGTGAGGAATGACCACGCTGTGGAAGCCAAACGCGGGACCGCAAGAGAGGTTTCTAGCATCACCGGCGCACGAATGCCTATATGGTGGCGCGGCTGGCGGCGGTAAGTCTGACGCTCTTTTGGCGGAAGCGTTGAGGCAAGTCGCTAACCCGCTTTACCGGGCCGTGATCCTACGGCGCACCTTTCCAGAACTTGAGCAAAGCGGCGGATTGATTGACCGCTCAAAAGACCTTTATCCAGCACTTGGCGGACAGTATTCAGAGACACGCCACCGGTGGGAGTTCCCATCGGGCGCACAAATTGACTTCGGCCACATGCAGCGGGAAGACGACAAGCGCAAGTATCAGGGCGCACAATATGCTTTTGTGGCCTTTGATGAGTTGACACACTTTACAGAAACTCAGTACCTTTACTTATTCAGTCGGTGCCGTGCATCTGTTGGCAGTGATCTAAAATGCTACGTGCGAGCGGCGACAAATCCAGGCGGGCCGGGCCATGAGTGGGTAAAGCGACGCTGGGCGGCGTGGCTTGACAAGCAATATCCCAAGCGGGCAAAAGCGGCGGGATTGCATTACTATGCTAGGATTGACGGCCAAGATGTGGAAGTTGAGCGCAGTCACCCAGAGGCACGGACGCGTACCTTTATACCGGCTTTCGTGGCCGATAATCCCTACCTCTCTGGCACGGACTATGAGCGCAACTTGCAGCTTTTGCCGCTGGTTGAGCGTAAGCGCCTGCTTGAAGGCGATTGGGACATTATGCCAGGTCGGGGCCTCGTTTTCAGGCGCGAATGGTTTGAGATTGTAGACGCGGCACCGGTTGAGGCACAGCGGGCACGCTTTTGGGACTTGGCTGCTACTGAGAAAGAAGCGGCTGGCAGTGATCCAGATTACACCGTCGGTGCTCGCTGGGCACGTACTCAAAACGGGCTTTACTTTGTTGAACACGTGGCGCGCATCCGGGCACGCTGGCAGGGAATCAAGGCACTAATGAGGCAGCTTGCCGAGATTGACGGGCCAGCGGTAGCAGTTGGGGTTGAGCAAGAGCCAGGCGCATCGGGCAAGGCACTGTCTGCCGAGATCGTGCAACACCTTGCGGGCTACAATGTGCGCGGGGTTCCAGCGCGGGGTGACAAACTAGTGCGGGCTCAAGCATGGTCAGCACAGGCAGAAGCGGGCAACGTCAAAGTCGTCAAAGGGCCATGGGCTGATGCACTACTGGACGAATTAGAATGGTTTCCAGAGGGTGCCCACGATGATCAGGTTGACGCTTGCAGCGGGGCTTTTGCAATGCTGGCCGGGATGGGCTGGACCGGTTGGTGGTCCGGCACTACCGACGACGACAAAGTGCACGTAACGCCAGAGGGGGAGGAAGTTAGACCGCCTCTAAGACATAGAATAGAGATGGGGGAGAAATGAAAGTCGAGGAAACATATCACACATGCGATGTATGCCAAAGAAAAATCAAGGACTATGATCCTAATGGCAGCATAATCATAGATTGGATGGGAGGCAACCAAGTCTGGCCGATTGGTGAAAAGTGCTTCGATGTATGCGAAGGATGTGCCGGCATCTTGGCACTGGCAAAAAGCCTGGGCATAGTAACATACGATGAGGAACCGCTTTACCGCCAAGCTGGATTTGAGTGGGACAAGAAACGGCATTGCTGGCACCATCTAGGGACTGGGCTGATTAGATTTGTTGAAAAGGGGGACCAATGACCAACGAACAAACCGAACAAGCTGAGCAAGAGCAACAGAGCATCATTGTCATAGAATTCGCACGACCTGGCAGCGCAGAGCCACAACGCATTGACTGTCGAGCAGTCTCACCGGGCCAGTTGCACGCCGCGGCCAGGCGCTTGCAGTTGATGGCCGACCGCCACATACAGCAAATGTGGGCGATGACCGAGATGGCGCGTGCGCGTGAAGACGCCGAGATGGCGCAAATGCAGCAGGCGCTCAAGGTAAGTAAGGTAGACTGATGGACAAAAAGCAACTGGTGCTTGACTTCCTTGATGGTTGGGCGGCCGCATTATCTCTTGCCGCTATCATTACAGTGATTGTACATGATGATGATGCGCTAACTCTGGTGATTGGCGGATTGGCGGTTGTTGTATTACGGCTGTGGTGTGAGCGGCTAGGCACATAATGGCTGATTTTCTCAACGCTTGCATTCTCTGCTTTGGTGTGTCTGCTGTGATTGGCGCAATCATAGGCCATGAGGACGTGCTATCGTTGGCAATCTTGGCAGTTGCGGCAGTTGTGTTTCGGGTAGCGAGGGGGAAAGTATGGAAGCGCACGAGGTACAAATAACTTGCGCAGGTGTGTGGATCAATCCCACTGATGGTGTGCTTGAGCTGACCGACTATTCTAGCACAGGATCAGTTACCGTGGATTTTAACTCTAGGCATGACTTTGGTCTAGTGGTTGGCGGCCACAAACCTGCAACGTTCACTTCTGATTTTGATGGCAAGCCTCACATCCGAGCTAATGGTCATGTGCATCTGTGTGGCATTACTGTGGATGAGGATGGGAGAATTATTTACCGTTGCATTTTCCAAGGCCATGAGGTGAAAGAGGATGGACAAACACCAGATTGAGGCACTAGAAGCGGCTGAGACAGTAGTCGAGCGGGCCAAGAAAACCTTCAGCAAGCAACCTCGTTTCAAAGAGGATTCTGAGCAAGTCTTCGGTTCTGTGCTCGAATGGCTCAAATGCGCTGAGCTGAACTGCCCGGATTACGATGCCGATTCTAGGAAGCGGGATACTTGGCTGCGTGAGAACTGGCAAAGGGAGCCTCATTGGGCTGGTGTCCTAAACACGGTCATCCTCGTAGATTCAAGCCGTGGGTGGACTATGACAGGCGGGCGCAACCAGGTCTACCGCTATACTGCGCTTCTGCATGCTGCCAACGACAACAAAGGCTGGCGTCAGTACTTCCGCCAAGAAGCTTTGTCCTACCGTGTGACCGACCTGGGAGCCGTGAACGAAAATGGCCGTCAGGGTCGAGGGGGTCCACTGCGCGGCCTCTACCACGTAGATTCGGCAAGGTGCCGCTGGACCGGCAAGATTAAGACACCTCTCCAATACACACCCGCCAGCGGCGCATCACAGAACTGGCCGCCGGGCGACTTTTTCAACGTGTGCTCTATGCCGTCCGACGATGAGGCTTTTAACGGCCTAGGATACTGTGCCACCTCGCGCGCGCTCGAACTGGTCAAACTGCTCTATGGCGTGCTGATGCACGACGAGGAGCAAGTAGGCGCACGGATGCCGCGCGGGCTTTTGCTTCTGCGTAACATCTCCGAACCTCAGTGGAAAGACGCAATCAAATCACGGGCCTCTGCCTTGAACGCCAAGAACGACTTGTATTATGGTGGCGTGATGGTGCTGGCCGGCAGTGGCGCCGATGAGCCTGACGCCAAGTTGGTGGCTCTCTCTCAGTTGCCGGCGAACTTCAACCGCCAAACTTTCCTTGACCAAACTATGGCCGGGTATGCCCTCGTCAATGGCTACGATCCGCGTGAGTTCTGGCCGCTGTCGGCCGGGCCTCTTGGGACCGGGACAGAAACAGCGGTACAGCACGAAAAGGCAGCCTCGAAGGGTGCTCTGGAATTCCCGCACGCCTACCAGGAGCGGTTGCAGCAGGAGATGCCCGACTCGCTTGAATTTGCCTTCGAGGAGCGCGACGAGCAGGGGCAGTTGCTACAGGCAGAGGTTGCGCAAGCATGGGCTGATGCTGTGAGCGCGCTTTACAAAGGTGATCAGGTGATGGGCGAAGGTTTGGTTACCAGAGATGAGGCGCGTTCACTTCTCGTCGATCAGGGCATAATCCCAAGCGAGTGGACAGAACTTGAGGAAGACACAAAAGCCGACGATGAAGACGCCGAACGGGGCAGAATGCGCAGGATGCGAGAGAGCGCGCTAATGTCGGGTAGCGTGATCCGGGCAGCGCAGTTGTTCCCGACCGAGCCGATTATCCGCTATCACTGGCCCAGCGGTCGTGAGATTGTGCTTTGGGACCGGGCTTCTGATGTGCTACGTAGACAAATCTGGCCGGTTGCGGTATCGAGGCAGACTGACGACGAGGGCGCAGTGCTGTTCGCCGAGGGCGATGTGACAATCACCGAGGCAGATGTAGAGCGGGCCATAGAAGAAGGTAGGCAGCGGGTAGGGCCTGAGTTCGCGCAGTTGTTGGAAGCAGAACCAGAAGCACAGAGGCAGCGGCGCGGGTTAATTCAGAAACTACTGAGGGGGAAACGATGAATATAGACTATGCTATTTTAATCATCACGATTGTGCTTGCGATTGTGCTAGGTGAGATGCTAGCTCAAGTGTGCTTGATAGAACTGACAAAGCACAGACGCAAGCAATTGCGCAAACAGTCCGCATCTGTGCCAAGGCCAAAGTCAGAGCCGCAGTCAATCGAGTTCAACATGGTACTGTCTGGCGTGGATGACGTAGAGGCTGGACTACTGCGCATTGAGAATGTGATAGAGCGAATTGCCGAAGCCGCTGATGGTGTGCCGATTACGGTCAATAACTGCTATGGCAAAGATGCGGGAGAGAGGGAAACGTGACTGACGTTATAAGCGAGGCTATGCTTGCCGCTGGTCTAGAGCCAGTCGAGTTTGCCAAACCGCTCAAAAACCTAGGCGCTACTGTTGAGTTCAAAAAGATGATTGAGCCGCGTCACTTGTCCGAGTGTCACCAGGCAGTGGGTTGGGCGCTGGGCGTCTTGCTGGGCATGTTTGGCAAGAATCTATATCACGTCAAGCGTTTGAAGATGACCAACGACGAGCAGGGTGTTGTAGTTACAGCGGTGGCCTATGTCACTTACCACACATTTGAGGATGACCACGTGGCGTGGTTTGATGATTGTCTGACCGAATTGGCTGAGATTGAATGGCCGTCAACGGGGTATGTGCATGGGGACCGCATGCACTGGCGTTGGAACTCTGTTGCCAGGATTGGGGATATAGACGTGTTCCAGCAAGTGCGCGGGGATGGACGAAGCGAACCGGTAAAGTGATTCAAAAACTACTGAGGGGGAAAAGATGAGCAAGCGAGTTGAAACAGAAAACAAGCGGGAAGGATTGGCACCATGTCCGTTTTGCAGTTGCCGTGATGCGGTGCTGGTCACAAGCGAAATGGACGGCCTGCCAGAGCTAGAAGCGGACTACTTTGTGAGGTGCAATCACTGTTTTGCGCAGGGGCCTAATCGAATGAACGAAAGTCAGGCCATTGCAGAGTGGAATAGAAACGCAGAACAAAAATGCAGATGCATCAAAGCCGACTGCGATGCTATGGACTTGGCAAAACGCATCACGGTTGAGGTAAAAATCAAGCACCTTACTAAGTGGCGTTGGCGTATGCAGTTGGCATGCTGGTTAATGTCGCTAGCATCATGGCTAGGTTGCTTTGGCGAGGTTGTGTTCAAGGCAGAAGATGAGCAAGAAACAAGCCAAGACTGACCGCCGCAACCGTGAACTGCAACGCCTCCAATTGGTGGTTGCTAGGCAACAAGCCGAGATGGCGCAATCTAGGCCGGTAGACGCACAAGCCGAACACGTCAAGCCGGTCGTCGGGATGCCTGCTGACGTGGTTTTGACGCTGGAAGGCTACAACAAAAAAGACGCAATCCGCCGACCGGTGCGCGTGGGCTGGAACCGCTTTGGCCTCAAGGTCAAGTGGTATTACCACGACGTGACTTTGCTACTCAAGCGCATCGAGGCAGGCGGATTGTACCAGGTGGCAGAGGTTGAGGAAACAGAGAGGGGGAGCGATGCAGAAGCATGAATACTGTGAACAGATTGTTTGGAGCATGAAACAGTTGTCCAATCTGAGCAATGAACAACTGATTATGATGGCATTAGCTGAATTGCTTGAGACAGTCCCAGGCATAGACAGAGACAAACCAGAATTGCGAGCGCTGGCCGACACATTACAGGAGAGGGAGAGCGATGAATAGAGCAAGAGATATTACATTTGAAAAGGGTTGGGTTTCAGGCGGTATTAGACTCTATCCATACCAGGGCGGTTTTGGCGTGTCAATATCCTTCTGGCCTTGTATTAGGCGTCCAGAGGTTTCAATTTATCTTGGGCCACTTAAGTTCTGGCTAGGCATTAGTGGCAAGCAGATTTTTGCATGGATGATTAAGTTTTTGAGAAGGAGCACGGGCCGTTAGCATCACAGGTTGAGCTTGGTACTTTGCTGGTTGAAAACGATGCGTACGCATAAGATGGTAGTTAAAGATTGGCACCGCTGCTGTGATAAAGCTACCAAACACATTCATTGTGCTGTGGATAGGACGAGTTGGATCTTTGTGCCTGGATTTGTGGTCATCACACATTGTCCGTTTTGCGGTGAGAAGCTGCCAGAGATAAAGCTGGAAAGGGTAGGCAGTATACCTAACGAGGATGGGTGAGCGCGGCGCGTGTGTGCCTGTGGTTCACAGGCGAAAGAGGGGGAATAGTGGACAACTCGAAATACCTAGAGCTGGTGGACTTGGTAGGCGCTATGCTAAAAACCATCATTGGCCTACTCAACAAACTGACCTGGATTCTACCGCCTTCAGTCCATGAGCGCATCTTGGCGCGGACCGGTTGGCGTTTGGTCAAAGTCATTGACCAGGAAACCAAGAAAATCACTTTGAAATGGACGCAGAAATACCCGCTTGACGTGGAAGGCATTACAGCATCATGCACACTTTGAAAGCCGCTGTCATTGGTCTGGGCGAAATGGGCCAGCATCACGCGCGCGTCTATGCGCAGACGGAGGATGTTAGGCTGGTCGCAGTTTGTGACAGTGACCCGACGAGGCTTGAGAACGTCACGCGCACCTGGGGCGCAATGACCTACACCGATGTGGCCGTGATGTTTGCCGAGTGTCGGCCAGACTTGGTAACGGTGGCGGTGCCTACAGTGCATCACCTCAAGGTTGCGGGATTCGCGTTGACTCAGTGCCATGTTCTTGTAGAGAAGCCAATCACACACACAGTTGAGGCAGCGCGGGCGCTGATTGGCATGGCTCAAGAGGTCGGGCACATCTTGGCGGTGGGCCACATAGAACGATGCAATCCAGTTGTGAGCGCAGTCAAGCGCCACATTGACGCCGGCGATCTTGGCAGAATCTACCGGATCAGCACAAGGCGCGTTGGACCGTCACCGGTGCGCATTCGGGATGTAGG
>Ga0307377_10000632_pt1 | contig 46144 bp, 43 predicted proteins | sample TR3MG_FD_202535 | JGI IMG/M metagenome (GOLD analysis project Ga0307377, IMG submission 202535) | Soil microbial communities from Risofladan, Vaasa, Finland - TR-3 | ecosystem: Environmental > Terrestrial > Soil > Coastal area > Acid sulfate soil | place: Finland: Risofladan, Vaasa | collected...
ATCACGTCTTTTAACCGTGACAGGACTAGAGACAAATGCATATTTTTTTCACCTTTCTTAGCTTACGAGGTTAGTTAACGGATTCGGGCAACAAGGTATAAGCCCTACGCGTATGGTACGCGTTTCAGCGTTCATTTTTAATTGTTAATACATTACTAGACATTCGACGAAATATTCAAATGTCCTTCCAAATTAATTCATATAATATATGGTATTAATCCCAATGGAGTCGTATATGTTCATACTCGAATTATTAGTTTCATGGACCGATACCAAGCGAACAGCCCGTATTCGGAAGTGTTAACACGATGGAATGAGAAGACGGTAAGGCAGTCACGCAAAGGCCGCAACCTTTCATGCTTAGAACCCCTTTCAAACGATTTGTTTTAACAGGTTCATTATATTACAATGAAAGAACTTTCAGATTTCCTAAATGTCTCCCGCCCATCCATCCATGTCAAGAGAAATGAGTAAAATGAGAGATAAGGGAATTATAAATTTTCATTTGACCGCAGTCAAAATTATGGATATAGAAGGGTTAAAATATATGAGTGCTTTATAAGAGTTGCTTGAACATTAGGATTCTTACATATTGGCATATTGTTTAGAAAAAATGCTAAAGAAAATGAGGTAAACATGATCACGTTTTATAATAGAACAACTGGGAAATATGAAATTGAACTAGTGGCGGGAGAATCATATATTGACTGGATATATTCCTCCTCTCTGGGAATGAAAATCTTGGAGCTGTTTTTAAAGAAAAAGGTTACTTCTAGAATTTGTGGGTATTATTGTGATAAAGCTATAAGTAAACTAAAAATAAAGAAATTTGTGAACGAATTTAACATTGATATGACATGCTATGAAATGCCTGATAAAGGTTTCAATAACTTTAATGAATTTTTCTATCGAAAATTGAAAAAGGAAAAGATTCACATAGCAAGTGACGAAAATATTTTCATATCTCCTTGTGACGGAAAAATTCTGGCTTATGAGAACATTGATATAAAAATGCTTATCCAGATAAAAGGGATAACCTATTCTTTAGCAGAGCTTATAGGACATGAGTCTTTAGATTCAAATAATTATGCACAAGGCAGTTGTCTTATTGTTAGGTTGAGCCCTGCAAATTATCATAGATTTCATTTTGTGGATCATGGAACATGTAGTCCGACAATGAAAATAAAAGGATTTTACTATTCTGTAAATCCTACATCGCTAAATCGAATAAATAAGATATTCTGTTCAAATAAACGTGAATGGAGCATTCTGAACTCGGAAAACTTTGGGGAGATACTGTATGTTGAAGTAGGTGCGACTTTTGTAGGGTCCATTATACAAACCTACAAGAATAATGAAAAAATAAAAAAGGGCGAAGAAAAAGGTTATTTTAAGTTTGGTGGTTCAACCGTCATCTTGTTTCTAAAAAAAGACGTATTTAAAATCGACAAGGATATAATAGAGCAAACTGCAAAGGGAATGGAATGTAATGTAAGAATGGGAGAAAGAATTGGATTAAAGTGTGAAGGAAGATGAAAGTGACTGATTTCTACAAAAGTAAACTCCTACTCGTGCTTGTAATCGGGTTACTCTGTGTTATTTGCACTCCGGGGCCATAGACATAGACCAATACCAACAAGTACAAAAGTAAATCCAACCCAGTGATATGAGGACAAACGTTCCCCAAGGAAAATATAAGCTAATAAAATACCAAAAACAGGTGCCAGATTTCCAAGGATGGCGGCTTTTCCGCTGCCAAGTCGGCTGATTCCCTCAAAATTAAGCAAGACGGCAATACCAGTAACGACACACCCCATGTACAGTAAGATTAACATACTTGTGCCTGTAAAATGCCAGCTTCTGTGAAACATTTCCCATATCCCATAGGGTAACAAGAAAATTGTACCGAAGAGGAGAGCATAGACACTTGTTACTAAAGGTGGAAATTTTATCATTACCCCTTGACCTAGGATTGTAAATAAAGAAATTGCCAGAACATTTAGCAACATAACAAGGTCACTAGGACTTAAGTTCAAAGAGAGTAGTCGAGTAAAAGACCCATGAGCAATGACAACTAAGAGACCTGAAAAGGAAAGTACAATTCCAAACACTCGCAACTTTGAGGGGATGATTCCCCAGCCGAGAGCTAAGAGCGTAATGGTAATTGCAGGGGTTGTAGCGAAAATAATTGCCACATTTGTAGCCGAGCTATATTGTATAGACCATAAAAATGTAACATAAGCAACCGTTATCCCGAGAAACCCCAAAAGTGCAAAACGATATAACTCTTGTCTGCTTGGCGATGGACTTTGGCGTAGGGAACGTCGGGCCAACGGAAATAATACTAACAACCCGAACAACCCCCGCAACTCTGCCAAAGCGACTGGCGGAATATCTCCTGAAATGAGACGACCTGCTACAACATTTCCACCGAAGAGTAGTGAAGATAATAAAAGTACTATGTATCCCCCAGTTTTAAGGTCTTTAGTCCGAATACTTGGTTGTTCAATCATTGCTAGCCCTCATTTACATTAACACTACAGACGTATTATTAACTTTAATGGCTGCAATTGCAATAAGTTAATTTTGTAACTCCTTCACATTTGCCCATGCAAGGGGGAGAGAATCAAAAAAAATGGTATTAAATACAATATACTTTGCTGACTCAATAACGGATGCGTGTCTTGGATGAGAGAGTACAGAGAAATTAATTTATTAGGTCACGGAAAATATTTAGAAATATTTCATATTTATATTGATTTTTAATTAAAATTAATATAAAATAACTCTATCGAGGTCAATAATTTTTAGGAGGCATTATAAGATGAAGAAATTTATATGTTCAGTTTGTGGGTATGTTTTTGAGGGAAATGAAGCGCCGGACCAATGTCCACAGTGTAAATCTCCCAAGGGGAAATTTACAGAGAAAAAAGATGGCATAATGCAGTGGGCGGATGAACACAAAATCGGGGTAGCCAAGGGTATTGATGCTGAAATACTTGAAGGCTTAAGAGCTAACTTTATCGGTGAATGCACTGAGGTTGGAATGTATCTAGCAATGAGCCGCCAAGCAGATCGAGAAGGGTTTCCTGAGATAGCAGAGGCTTATAAGCGGATCGCTTTTGAAGAAGCAGATCATGCAGCTAAGTTTGCCGAGTTGCTGGGTGATGTAGTCTATGCAGATACCAAAAAGAACCTAGAGTTGAGGGTAGAAGCAGAATTTGGTGCATGCCAGGGTAAAAAGGATATTGCCACAAAAGCTAAGCAGCTAAACTATGATGCAATTCATGATACTGTTCATGAGATGTGTAAGGATGAGGCAAGGCACGGATCAGCCTTTAAAGGCCTTCTCAATAGGTACTTCAAATAAGCCCTTAAATTTTTAGAAGACCCATTCCAATATATTTTGGAATGGGTCTTCTAATTTGCTAAAAGTAGAGATTTGAATGTGTAAGAAGGCACGTTAGATTTGACAAGTAAATATAATTGAAGTAGACTGAAATTGTTAAGAGGGAGTAGTTGAATTACAAAGGCAACATACCCGGTAGGGAAACTTACCTGACTTTGTAAACCTTGAAGGTGACGAGACTTTTGACATGGCCTATTTAGGCTGTGTCAAAAGTCTCTTTTATTTTACTTTCTGAAACGTCTCTTCCCGCCATCCTTGGCTACAGGGACACTCGACCATCCATGGTCAACGCTCTAACTACGAACGTCCTTTTTGAGTCATGGCTTGCGCGTAAGTTAGGAGTGGTTGTTTAACTCAGATTAAAAAGCAAACAGAGGCCAGTTAGCTAACTTGAAAAATCTAAGGAGGATAAGTTACTGTGGATTTTTTTCAAAAAGAAGTACAAGAGGTTATTGGCGATTTAAATAGTAATGAAGAAATGGGATTATCAACAGCTGAAGTTGAAGCGAGAATTCTGCGCTATGGGAGAAATGTTTTTACCCCAAAAGAGAAGGGAAGTATTTTCGAAAAGATATTTGATAGCCTAAAAGAACCCTTGATCGTGATTCTTTTGATTTCAGGGTTGATATCCCTTACCATGGGTCACATTGCGGATGGATTAGGAATTTTTGTTGCTGTCTTAATTGCCACATCGATTGCAATCATTCAAGAGGGTAAATCGGATAAAGCCTTTGAAGCCTTATCAAAGTTGAGTGACGACGTTCATGTAAAAGTGGTGCGAGATAGTAAAATAGTCTATATATCCCAGAGCGACCTTACCATAGGGGATATTATACATCTGGAAACGGGAGATAAAGTCCCAGCTGACGCAAGGATAGTTCATTCTTCGAGCCTCGGAATCGACGAATCTATGTTTACCGGTGAAGCTGAAGCAGCTTCGAAGAGTTCCGCTAAAATTGTAAGAGAAAATTGTCCCCTTGCAGAACGAAAAAATATGCTCTACTCTGGTACTATGGTAATTGAAGGTAGGGTAATTGCCATTGTCACTTACATTGGTGACAAGACTGAAATGGGCAAAATTGCTAATGAACTAAAAGAAGAAGAAACTTCTCAAACTCCGCTTCAACAAAAATTAGCAAATCTTGGAAAAAAAATTTCCATTATCGGCTCAATAGCGGCAGCAGGAATCTTTTTCTTCGAATTGTTCAATATGTATCGACATGGAATTCTTGTGCTGGATAACATCAGTGTGGCCTTGCCTGGCATAAAAGATGCTTTTGTTACTTCTGTAGCACTTATCGTTGCGGCAGTACCTGAGGGATTGCCAACCATGGTGGCCATTACACTTGCTTTTAACATGCAGAAAATGGCTAAAAATAATGCCTTAGTTCGTAAGCTTATTGCCTGTGAAACCATAGGCTCTGTGAATGTTATATGTTCTGATAAAACAGGGACTTTGACAGAAAACAGGATGACAGTGATGGATGTTTGGTGTGATGGATTAGAGTTTCCGATCGATAAAGTACACTGTGAGGAAATGCTCCAAAATTTTTGTGTAAACTCTACTGCCTATATTTCGAAAAAGGAGGAGAATACTTACGAATTCCTGGGAAATCCGACGGAGTGCTCGCTTCTTGTTTGTGCAGATAAGAATACTATCAACTATCTGCATTATCGCAAACAATTAAGTGAACCTGTTGCCGATTATAATTTTACTTCGGCAAGGAAAATGATGTCGACAGCTTATGAAAAAGATAATGGCTACAGACTCTATACCAAGGGTTCACCTGAAAAAGTTTTAAACATTTGTAATCGGATTCTCTATAATGGCACAGTTATTCCGATGACACAGGAACACAAAAATGTCATTGAAGAAAGTATCACAAAAATACAGAATAAAGCCAGAAGAGTATTGGGGTTCGCTTTTAATGACTTTACGGATGAGCCTCAATGGGAAGATATATATAACGTGGAGAAAAACCTTATTTTCACAGGTTTTGTAGGCATAGAAGACCCTCTGCGTTCGGATGTTAAAGAAGCCATTGATCACTGTCGACAAGCAGGCATTACAGTCAAAATATTAACAGGAGATAACATTAATACGGCAAGAGCCATCGCCAACCAACTAGGAATCGTGAAAAATGATTCGTTAGTACTTGAAGTCACGGATATCGATGAGATGAGTGATCAAGAACTAAAGAGAAAGCTCAATAAAATTGTGGTCATTGCCCGTTCAAATCCTACTGCGAAAATGAGAGTTGTAAAACTCTTAAAGGAAAACAATAACTCAGTGGTTGTAACAGGGGATGGTATTAACGACGCTCCTGCCTTAAAAGCAGCGGACGTCGGGGTTGCTATGGGGATAGCGGGGACGGAAGTATCCAAAGAAGCCTCGGATATCGTATTATTAGATGACTCATTTTCCACAATAGTTAATGCTATTAAGTGGGGGCGAGGTATTTATGAAAACTTTCAACGATTTATTCAGTTCCAGCTTACAGTGAATGTTGTCGCGTTTCTCACTGCTATCTTGGCAGAACTCTTTGGTTATAAAATGCCCTTTACGACTTTACAGTTGTTATGGGTGAATATTATCATGGATGGACCTCCAGCCTTAACCTTGGGTCTAGAACCTCCAAGAGAGCATTTGCTTGAAAAACAGCCCATCAAGAGAAATGCTTCTATCGTTACTAAGGACATGCTGCTTAAAATAGTTACAAATGGTTTATTTATTGTGACTGCCTTACTAATGCTTATGAAAACGCAGGCACTGGGTGGTACCGATGCACAACAATCGACTATTGTGTTTACTTCGTTTGTATTATTCCAGTTATGGAATGCCTTTAACAGTAGAGAGTTCGGAGTCACGAGCATTTTCCCCAATATCCATAAAAATAAAGTCATGCTAGGAGTTGTGTTTTTGACTTTCCTCATTCAGATCTTAGTCACACAGTATGGTGGACAAGTGTTTAAAACAGTTCCGCTTGAAGTGGATCTGTGGATTAAGATTCTCGTATTCTCATTCAGTGTTGTGATCTTTAGTGAATTGATTAAAATTATCATGAGAGCCATTCATAAGGGGACGTAATGAAAGTCCATAGGTAGTGCCGATGCCAAAAACTATTCAGAAAGTTTGGGAGAAAATTTTCCACGAGTGGTTCCCTGCAACCGGTTACGAGCATGCGGGTATCAATTGAGAAAATGAAAACGGTGCTTAGGCATCCAGTTGAAATGAGATAATTCTTAGCCTAGAGTAGGCTCCGGTAAGCAAAAAGAGACAAAATCGACCCAAGAAAAGAGTGAATGTGCTTGTTCTGGAGCTATCCACTCTTTTTATTGGTTAATCGGGTAGTTTGGAATTTATGGGAAGGGGAGAATGTTTAGGTATTTCTGGGAATTGGTTTGAGTGTATTATAGCCACGCTCTCCGTAGGGCTGAACCTCTTCTAACCATTTTTCTTTAAGTTTTTTCAAGGCATCTTTGGCATCGAAATAACCATGTTCTGGTGTTTTTAGGATTTCTAAGGTTTCGAAGACAAAGGCCTCTGCGCCAAATTCCTTCCACTCGTTTTGCAGGAGTTTGTTTTGGAAGGAACCCATATCCAAGGTAAATCGCTTTCCATTGATTGTCTTTAAGTTCATGGTGCTTTCAATAAAAACCTTTTCGTTTTTGGTGTTTTTGATCTGATAAACTCCAGCTTCAATTTTAGTTTCTTTATAAAGTTTTTTGAGTTCTTCTTTTCGATCCATGGTTGTCTCCTCTTTTTTCACAGAGTCATTTCTCAGCCAATATTGACTACCATCAGGCGTTCGATCAAGAAAGCCGTATTCGATTAAGTACCTTCTAAGGGTCGCGAAATCGTGATAAACAATTTTCAAGATCTGATTGATTTCTTTCTCAGTATAGGTGAGTTCACCGTTGAACCGCTTTACAATTTCTTGCAAGACAACTATCTTATTCTTTTCCTTAATAGAGAAGGTCTTTAATGGTCCCTCAGTGCCTTCGGGAAAGAGCGACTTTAATAATTTATCACTAGCTTGCTGTGTAACCTTATAACGTTCATCCACCATTTTGGCTGTTTTGGGAGGGGCCAAAAAGGTTGGTTCGTGTTTATTCTTTTCTTTGAGGAGTTCCATCATCACCAAATAAACCTTCGACTGACGTTCTTTCTCCTTTAAGACAAAGCGGTGATTGCGAATCGTAGATACACTGCCAATGCCCATTTCTTTTTGTACTTCACCATCACTTTTTCCTTGGTAAAAAAGTCGGATAAGGTTGGTCTGATGCTCTGTAAGACCCGTAACTTTTTTATCCATCTGGGTTAAATATTCAAACACCGATTGATGAACCTTATCAATATGGTTGCGCATATATCTGCCCGCTTCATAGAGAACCCCTTCCACGGCGTAGACAATCCCTTTCTCTATTTTTTCACCACAGAGCAGGCATACATATCGGTCCTTTTCTTGAACATAGCCGCATTTGAGGTCTTCAATTGATGCATTCCAAAATAGTTCTGAAGTATTCATACGGTAAACACATCCTTGTTTAGTTTGTTGTTTTATAGATATTATACACTTATATCTATAAAACAACAATAATTTACGAGATTTAACAAATGCCAGAAGAAGGCTCCCACTTCTATAAGTGGGAGCTGAATTCGGCACGATTCATTATAATACCTTCTAATTCAGTGGGTGAGGGTAGAGACCCCCAATGAACACCTTAGCGAAGCGAGTTCGTTCGCTTCATATGCAGAGATCGATACAACCCCAAGATTGCATCGTCTGAAATGGGAAGAAGTTTATGTTGTCAGAAGGAAGCTTATAAGTTATAGTTTTATGAATGATAAAGTATTTCAAATACTCTCGTTTTGTTGAACAATAAAGAAAAGCGAGCAACTCGCTTGAAATCATAAAAAGATTGGCAGGAGTTTTAAAATGAACGGTCAGATTAGGAAAGATATTTATGCAGGGGTAATTGTGGATATTGTTCTGAAAGCGGATCAAAGAACGGACAAGCTGACAAGAGGAGTCGTCAAAGATATATTGACAAACTCACAGACCCATCCGAGAGGAATTAAAGTTAGACTCACTGACGGGCAAGTCGGAAGGGTTCAAGCAATTATTAAATACTAGTCAGAGAGTATAAACTGGCTGGTACTAGTCAGTTTATACTCTCAGTACCCTTATTCAACGTTTTAATCAAGTTCCGTAGGTCCTCTGGAAAGGGAGCGCGGATGACCATGGGCAGTCCAGTCGTAGGATGTAGAAAAGCATACACTGAGGAGTGTAAGGCTTGACGGGAGATTAATGTGGTATCACCATTGTAAAGATCATCTCCGAGCAAGGGGTGTTTAAAGCTTTCACAGTGGACACGAATTTGATGAGTTCGCCCGGTTTCTAAGATAAACTCCAGAAAAGTGGCGCTAGGATAGCGGTGGAGAACCCTGTAATGTGTCCGGGCTGGCTGCCCATCGGGTTGAGCTTGGCGTTTAATGAAACTATCTGGTGCAAACCCGATGGGGTCGTCAATGGTGCCCTCATTATCGAGAACAACCCCTTCTACGAAGCCAAAGTATCGTTTCTGGATATGTCCGCGCTCTAGTTGCCAAGCTAGTTGTTGATGCGCGAATTGATTTTTGGCGATTATGACGACGCCGGAGGTATTCCGGTCAATCCGGTGGATTGGACGATAGAGGCGATGTTCTCCCTTGCGAACCCAATAGCCGACGACGGCATTCCCTAATGTGTTCGTGAGATAACGGTGTGTCGGATGAACCACTTGACCCACAGGTTTATTAACCACTAAAAGATATTCGTCTTCATAGAGAATATCGAGGGGGAGATTTTGTCCTGGAATGTTTGTTTCCTCCTCGGAAAAAAGCTGAATGGATAACGTTTCGCCTTCTTTGCCCCGTGCCGTTAAGTAGGTGAAGTTTCCATTAACCCAAACGCGCTCTCCTTGCTTTAACCGTTGTAATAACCTGAGCGAGAAATGAAATTTGTGGAGCAGGATGGTTAGATATTTCTGGCCGGAGTCCTCCGACTGCAAACGGTATTCCCATAAAGTATGTTGTGAGTTCATAATTCCTCCTTGTTGGTATCCGTTAATAGAGGTGTTAATCGAGCTTTTTATTACATAAAAGAGATGATAAAAAGGAAAATTACGAAATATGAAGAATATAACTCCTAAATATCTTAGTTAAACTTAAAAAATGGTAAGGAGGCCCCAAAGTGAAAGACCCTCGCATTGAAAAACTAGCCGATTCATTAATCAATTACTCAATCGCACTTCAACCCGGTGAGAAAATCCTTATTGAAGTGATAGGACAAGACATTCCACTTGCCCAGGCTCTTGTACATTATGCCTATCAAGCAGGTGGGTTACCATTTTTGTCTACCATTAATCATACCTTAATGCGTGAACTATTAAAAGAATTCACGGTTGAACAGGCAGAAGCAATGACCCGCTGGGATCTTGCCCGCATGAAAGAAATGCAGGCCTATATTGGAATCAGGGCAGGAGAAAATGCGAGCGAATGGACAGATGTCCCCCCTGAAACTATGAAAGTTTATTCGTCACACTACCAAAAACTGGTTCATACCGAGCAACGGGTACCGCATACAAGGTGGTGCGTGTTGAGATATCCAACTGCTGCTATGGCTCAGTTAGCGAATATGAGCATCGAGGGATTTGAGGATTTCTACTTCGATGTGTGTAACTTGGATTATTCTAAGATGTCGCGAGCCATGGAGCCACTGAAAGCGCTGATGGAGAAAACTGATAAAGTACGCATTCTTGGGCCAGGAACAGATTTAGTATTCTCTATTAAAGGGATGCCAGCTATCAAGTGTGATGGGCACGTCAATATCCCGGATGGAGAGATATTTACTGCCCCGGTAAGAGAATCAATCAATGGTCGGATCAGTTATAATACCCCATCACTTTACCAGGGCTTTACTTATGAAAATATCGTGTTGGAATTTGAAAACGGGAAGATTGTCAAGGCGGTTGCGAACGATACGGAACGTATTGAGTCCGTTTTTAATACGGACGAGGGAGCACGTTTCGTCGGAGAATTTGCTATTGGAGTCAATCCATATATTCACACGCCTATGAAAGACACACTTTTTGATGAAAAGATTGATGGAAGTTTCCATTTTACCCCAGGATCCTGTTATGATGATTGTAACAATGGAAATAAATCTGCTGTTCACTGGGATTTAGTGTGTATTCAAAGACCTGATTATGGTGGCGGCGAGATTTATTTTGATGATACGTTGGTTCGAAAAGATGGGCGCTTTGTCTTGCCGGAACTTGAAGTTCTGAACCCGGAGAATCTGAAGTCTTAAAGCTTGTATGTAGTGAACGAAATTAAGTTGTTATACCTTAAAATACGGAGGAGTTGGAAATGAAAATTTTATGCAGTTTGCCAGTACGGAAGGAGCAACGGGAACAGGTTCAGTCCATTCTAAGTGAAGCGGAATTCTTGGGCGTCAAAGACTTTTCGCAGGTGGATCAAGACGCCGAGGTTCTTGTCAGTTTTGGGCAAGATATCAAGGAAGAAACGTTGTTTCATTTTCCGAAGCTACGCTGGATTCAAGCCATGAGTGCAGGCATTGATCACTTACCCCTTCAAGCAATGGCTAGGCGGGGGATTGCCTTAACGAACGCTCGCGGTGCCCACCATATTCAGATGTCCGAACATGTCTTGTGGAGTATCTTAACTATAATGCGTCATGGCCAAATCTCTATTCGCCATCAGGAACAGAAAGTCTGGGCTCCAGAGGTGCGTATTGAAGAACTGTATAACAAAACCGTGTGCATTGTTGGGGCGGGAAGTATTGGTGAGGCTGTGGCTAAAAAATGCCGAGCGTTTGGGATGACAGTGTGGGGCGTTTCTCGTAGTGGGAAGAATCATCAAGCCTACGACCGCATGGGGACGATGAACGATTTGACCGCTTTCTTGGAGAGTAGCGATATTGTCGTGGTGATTCTTCCGCAGACAGCGGAGACGCTTGGAATATTCAATAAAGATATATTTAGTCAGATGAAAGCTGGAAGCTATTTTATCAATGTTGCTCGTGGGTCTGTGGTAAACGAGCCAGATCTTTTGGTGGCGCTAAACACCGGAAAGATTCGCGCCGCGGCCTTAGATGTCTTTAGGCAAGAACCTCTTCCAGAAAGCAGCCCCTTCTGGGGGATGGATAACGTCTTGCTAACACCTCATATTGGAGGGCGCTCACCGCATTATACGGCAAGGACCTTTGAAATCTTCACCAAGAACTTAAATGTTTATCCGGACTTTTCTCGAATGCTTAATCATATTGATATTAGTAGAGAATATTAAGAACCAATCTGGATAAGGAGTCGACAAGCGGTCATGAAGTATAAACGATTACGTTTGATCTACAATCCCTACGCTGGTCGGCGAAAATTAACCTCACAACTGGATACTGTGGTCCGCATTTTTCAAGAAAGTGGACATGAGGTAAGTATACATCGGGCATCCTCTCCCGAAGAGGTTGAACAGATTGCATCTCAAAGCATAGATGTAGATCGTTTGGTTATTGCCGGGGGAGATGGCAGTATTCATCAGGCGGTCAACGGATTACTCCAGATTTCAACGGAAAAACGCCCTGTACTAGGTATTTTGCCTGTTGGTACAGCGAATGACTTAGCCTACGCGTTGCATTTGCCTAAAAGCATTCCTGAAGCGTGTAAAGTCATTGGCAAAGGAAATGCGTTTGAAGTGGATACAGGGAAGGTCAATGATCGATATTTTGTTAATGTAGTCAGCGCGGGACTTTTAACGGATGTTTCTCAAAAAGTTGACACCCGCGTCAAAAACACTCTTGGGCAATTAGCCTACTTTCTAAAAGGTATAGAAACACTTCCGTCCTTTCGCCCCTTTCATGTCGAGTTTGAGAATGATGGAAAACGCTATTCGGAAGAGGTCGTTTTGTTTATGGCTGTGAACGGCCTCTCAGTTGGGGGACTCAGAAACCTTGTGCCAAGGGCTTCCCTGGTTGACGGTAAGCTGGACATATTAATTGTTCCAGCAGCTGGATGGCCAGAAACCCTCCGTCTCCTATTAAGGATTTTAACTGGAGAAAAAGCTAACGCCGAAAAAATAATAGAATTCCACACCACTGAATTGACGGTATACACTGATCGACCGATTCATTCAGATCTGGATGGAGAATCTGGCCCGGAAAGCACGTGGCATATTCAAATCGGACCTAAAATTTCAGTGCTCTGCTAAATTATCGTTGGACAGGTACCTTTTTGCTCGTCAATAGTCCGACGGGCTTTTTTCTTTGGGCTTATTGTTCTGTTCTGGCAGGAGTAGAAAAGAGTGAGTTGGGGAAAATAGGCAATAGCAATTTATGATTAGGTAAGAGCGGAGGGGTTAGATGATTGGCACAGAATTTCAGCAGGAAATCTTAAAAAGGCTCAGTGAGCTAAGTCAGGTCTATATTGTTGGAGGTGCTGTTCGAGATGCGCAATTGGGGATTCCTTCTAAGGATGTCGATGCGGTCATGGCACTTCCGCTTCTGGAGATAGAGAAGCTACTGTCTGATTGGGGTTATAAGCCTCATCTAATAGGGGCGCACCAGCAGACGGTCAGTATATTCCGGGGGACAGAACGAGTGGATATCGCGGCTTTCTCAGGAGTTGTTGAAACGAATGCCCTATGTAGGGATTTTACACTAAATGCAATTTATCAAGATGTTCGGACAGATGAAATCAAAGACCCGTTAAGCGGGCTTCAAGACTTGTGTGAAAGACGGCTGAAAGCATGTGGGTGTGCGACTGAGCGGTTCAAAGAAGACCCGCTTCGGATATTGCGTCTAATTAGACTAGCAGTCCGTTACGACTTTGCAATTGAGACAGAGACATGGCTGGCTGCAGTAGAGTTTGCCCCTCAGCTTCGGGAGGTTGCGGCGGAACGAGTAACGGAGGAATTTGGGCGAATCCTTATCTTAGATAAGATAGACAAGGCCTTAGGATTTCTCGATGAATTAGGATACTTCCAGGCTTGTATCCCTGAACTGGCCAGACTAAAAGGATTAGTTCAAAATCGTTACCATACCAAGGATGCTTGGGAACATACCCGCCACGTCGTGAAAAATACGTCCCCTTGCATATTCTTGCGTTTAGCAGCATTATTTCATGATATGGGAAAATGGGAAACTGCCAGTAGGGAATGCAACGTTTGGGGAACTATTCGTCTGACAGATCACGGGTATGAAGTTGATGGATTTAAGTTGGAAGGAAAAAACATAGAGCGTTGGGCAAACAAGGAAGCAGAAGTCCACGGGGGAAGGCTCGATAACTATCTGGATACGATAATCGTAAAACGTATCAAACCAGCGCGAGCCACGCAAAGAAAACACTTTGAGATGGTTCCAGATGGGAAACGGCACTTTCTGCACCACGAGAGGGAAAGTGCTCGGTTGGTCAAAGAAATCCTACCTCGCTTCCGATGGAGTATGGTTCTTCCTGGAGGAAGTAATGGTGAACGAGAACTTGAATATTTAGTAGGGCATCATATGTTGGGGACACTCACCTTTATGAGCGAATTAAAAGGGGAAATGGACCAGAACAAGTTCCGCAATAAGACTCTCCGCTTCGCTTGGGAGATAGGCTGGAATGGGCAGGTGTATGACAAACAAAGGCTTGAAAATCTGCTAGATTTGTGGCGAGCGGATTTCCTTGGTGGGAAGCAGGATGCTGCAGAGAATATAGATCGGTTAGATGAGATTCAGGGTGAAATCAGAAACGCCTGTGCTTTCCTGGTTGAGCGAGCGGGTCAGCTCGATTGGTCTCAATTCGAAGAATTTGCCCGTGGCAAGGGGCTCGGAGGGGAACGGTTCGGTCGGTTCAAAGAACAGGTACGCCGCCAAGTCATGCTGGACACAAAGTATAGGTTGACAGACCCTCAATTTCTGGAACGGGAGTACGGTTTCTATTGGAAACCAAGTTCAGTATCGTCAAGTAATGCCATTGAGTGAGTTTCCCCTTTATTGGATTTTCAGGAAAATAAACCTTGACTAGCAGTAATTGTAAAGTTATAATCGTTTCCAACGAAAGGGGTTGCTACTTCAATGGAAAAACAATGGCGCTGTACTGTATGTGGGTATATCCACAGTGGCGAAAATCCACCAGAGATCTGCCCGATTTGTGGCGTAGATGCTAGCTTCTTTGAACTTATTTCTCAGTCGGATGAACCTAATACTGCCACTGATATAAAATCTGTCGCTAAGCCTGTGATAGCGCAACCGGACAAAGAAAAAGCGATTAGTCAGGCCCTTTACCGGATTACGTACGGCCTTTATATTATTACAGCACAGGCTGAAGGCCGGGATAATGGACAATGTGCGAATACCTGCTTCCAAATCACCTCAGATCCGGCGAGGTTGGCCATCGGGATCAATAAGCTGAACTTTACTCATGAATTAATTCAAAAGAGTAGGAAGTTTGGTGTTTCAGTGCTAAATCAAACAGGCCATGATTACGCACGACGGTTTGGATATCGTTCGGGTCGTGATGCTGATAAGTTTGAGGGCTTGGCAGTCCATCGCGGAGAATCGGGAGTCTTTTTACTCGATGATGCGCTTGTAACCATGCAAGCAACGGTCATGGGGCAGATGGATGCTGGGACACATACGTTATTCCTTGCAGACGTTACCAACGGGGAGATACTCCAAGAAGGAGATCCGATGACCTATGCTTTTTTCAGGGCAAGTAAGTGAACTATAACCCTCTCGCGATATCGTGAGGGGGTTATTTTATACTTTCTGCTAGGGCACAATAAAAAACCGCACATTTCGTGCGGCAAGTGAGGAATATATATTAATGAAGAGGGAACAAATGGTATAATTGAAGTATAGCACTAGAATGCTATCTAAATGTGAGTAATCTGTGAACTTTCAATGAACAAATGGTAACATTGTTGAAGAAACTTATTTAACCCTAGGAGGAACTCCATGGACGCTGATGAACAAATGCGCTGGAAAACGAACATAAAAAGATGGGGCCAAGAGTTGGGTTTTGTCTCTATTGGATTTAGCACAGCGCAACCGATAGATGGTCTAGCTTCACTGTTACAGGCACGTTTTACTCAAGGATTGTCGACTCCTTTTGAAAGCAAGGAAATCAAGCTACGGGTTGATCCCAAAGCGGGATGGCCATGTTGTCAGACGGTCGTGGCCTTGGCCTATCCGCTTCCTTATTCGTCCTTTCCTCAGGAGGGAGAGGGTGTTATGGCCCGCTCTGCAGTGGGGGAAGATTATCATCACTTTATGGATCAGAAGATAAATAGTCTGGTCGAGATCATGACAATAAATGGTTGGCCGGGGACCTCGCGGTGGCAAGTGGATACTGGCCCACTAGTGGAACGTGCCTTTGCGGTTCGAGCAGGGATTGGCTGGATCGGACGAAATCAACACCTCATTATTCCAGGATACGGTTCTTTTGTGGCCTTAGCTTTACTCCTTTTGGATCAAGAGATTGAACAGGATCGTCCCGTCATACCAAACCAATGTGGAACCTGTCAAAGATGTGTTCAAGCATGTCCTGCGCAGGTTCTCGGGAAAGACCAGTTTGCAGCCAAGCACTGCGTCTCTTATCTTACCCAGAGTAAAGAGGTGCTCACGACTGAGGAGGGCGAACGACTGGGATTGAGAATATTTGGATGTGACACCTGCCAGGAAACTTGCCCACATAACAAAAAAAGAATGGAGGAGGAGCATACTTCCTCATCTTCCCTGCAACGGGGTGTTGATTTGCTCGACACTCTTAATTTATCTAAAGGAGTGTTCCAACAACGTTTTAAAGCCACGGCCGCAGGATGGCGAGGAAAGGGAGTTCTTCAGCGCAATGCCTTGTTAGTTCTGCGTAATCTTCGAGATGGACGGTCTAAGTAGCTAACCTGCGCTCTACAAACTGCCTAATACGTTTGAGGGCTTCCTGAAGTTGCTCCATGGAATAAGCGTAAGAGCAGCGAATATATCCTTCTCCGGAAGGGCCAAAAGCGATCCCCGGAACGACAGCTACATTTTCTTCCTTTAAGAGTTCTGCTGCAAACTCTTCAGAGGATAATCTTGTCTTTGAAATATCCGGAAATACATAAAAGGCACCTAAGGGTTCGAAACAATCAAGACCCATTTGCCGAAAGCCATGGACCATGAGGCGACGTCGCCGATCATAAGCAGTGATCATGTCGTTTTTAGCTTCAGAAGCAGAACGTAACGCTTCTAAGGCTGCTATTTGTCCCATGATTGGGGCACAGAGCATGGTGTATTGGTGGATTTTTGTCAGCCCCCTGATGAGATCAGCATGACCAGCAACGTACCCGATTCTCCAACCAGTCATGGCGTAGGATTTTGAGAAACCACTGACAAAAAGTGTGCGGTCGTGCATGCCGGGTAAGCTGGCAAATGAGACATGTCTGCCGTCATAGGTGAGATCAGAATAAATATCATCCGCCAGAACGAGAAGGTCGTGCTTAGCCACATACTCGGCGATAGGGATAAGGTCCTCACGACGCATGATCGCACCGGTTGGATTATTCGGGTAGGACAGCACTAAGAGTTTGGCTTTTGGTGTATACAATTGGTTTAAGTCTTCCACGCGTAAACGAAAGTTGTCTTTGGCATGGGTTGGAACGTAACGAACACTTGCCCCGGCTAATATTGCGCAAGGGGCATAGGATACATAGGATGGATCCGGAACTAAGACAACATCTCCTGGCTCAAGCACGGCCCGCATCACGAGGTCAACGGCTTCGCTGGCTCCAGCCGTTATGAGAATTTCATTCGATGGATCGTAGGAAAGTCCTAACGAGCTGGCTAAATGGTGGGAAAGTTCTGCACGCAACTCAAAGAGACCGGCATTACTGGTATACATGGTCTGTCCCTGTTCTAAGGAAAAGATGCCACTTTCTCGCACGGTCCATGGGGTGACAAAATCTGGTTCTCCGACCCCTAAGGAAATGACATCCTTCATAGTCGAGACAAGATCAAAAAACTTGCGGATTCCTGAAGGGGGGAGACCTGCGACATGGGAGGCAAGGTAACGATTCATGGCGAAACCACGAGACGTTGAACAGTCTCTTCCTCTCCCATAAGTTCGACCCCGTCTTGTTTATAGCGGCGAAGCACAAAGTGGGTCGCTGTGCTCTGGACATGCTCAAGAGGGGCTAGTTTTTCAGCCACAAAAAGAGCGACGTCTTGCATTGTAGTACCTTCGATGAGCAGAGATAGATCGTAGCCACCGGACATTAGAAAAAGCGCTTTGATCTCAGGAAATTTTTGTAACCGTTTGGCGACTTTATCGAAACCATAGCCCCGTTGGGGCAAGACTCTAACTTCGATAAGGGCGGAAACCTTTTCTTCGCCGGTTCTAGCCCAGTTGATCATGGGTTGATAGTCAACAATGACTTTTTCCTTTTCCCAATCACTTATGCGTTTTCTGATGTATTCAGAGGCCAATCCGGTTTGAACGGAAAGCTCCAAAGGCGTAAGGCGACAGTCTTCAGCGATGACTTTGAGTAGTCTATGATCCTCTTTAGTCAGCATTTAATACACCTCTCAGTAATATAAATATCATAACATAGCCTATTATAACACGCTTTTATATAACAGTACTAGATCTGGAAGTAACAACTTCAGACATTGTTTCTGAAAGCAAACTGAGCGGCGAATACCTATTTTACACAAATAGATATGTTTCGTTACTATTAGGTTGGGTTTGTCATAATTTCAGGTTATAATAGTTTAATAGCAAGAAAACTTTGTGGCTGGGAGGAAATATCATTATATGCCCATATATGAATTTGGGTGCCCGAGCTGTGGCATTCTGACAACGGAATTATATAAGATGGGAGAAAATGGTGAGTTGTTGACATGTGCTAACTGTGGACACGCTGGGCTCACGAAACGTTTATCCGGATTTGTAAGTCCGGGAGTCTCCGGAGGAGTCGGGGGCGGAAATTGCTCACCAGGATGTAGTGGAAACTGTACTGGGTGTCATTGAAAGGGGAACAAAAGTCTTGAACAAGCGCCTGAATATTGTCTTGGTTGAGCCGGAAATTCCTCCGAATACGGGGAATGTGGCTCGGCTTTGTGCTGCAACTGGGGCAACACTTCATTTAGTAAAACCATTAGGATTTAGTATCGATGACAAGCAATTAAAACGTGCTGGTTTAGACTATTGGCACTTACTTAATATATTTATTTATGAAAATTTTGAGGAGTTTGAGGAAAAAAACCCAATGGGACCCCGTTACCTAGCGACCACAAAAGGGGGACGGGCGTATACTGACATAACCTATGAGCCAGGGGGATACCTGCTTTTTGGGAAGGAAACAAAAGGATTGGCTCCCGAAATTTTAGCGCGTTACCCTGACACTGCCTTCCGGCTGCCGATGCGTGCGGAAGCCCGGTCCTTGAATTTATCGAATTCTGTGGCGGTGGTTGTATATGAAACATTACGTCAATGGGGTTTTCCGGAACTTGTATAGAAAGGAGGTAACATCATGTCCTATGCGTTAACCTTTTTCATGGCACTTGTGATAGCGGCGATCGCTACGCCGGTTTCAATGAAATTGGCGGGTAGGTGGGGAGCTATTGCTTATCCAGGTGGTAGGCATGTTCACAGTCGGCCGATCCCCCGTCTCGGTGGATTGGCATTGTATGCCGCATTTTGGATAGCAGCTTTGGTTATACATGTGTCGGATAAATCAAATTCTATGGATATATCTTCTATTATGCAAATTTGGGGGTTATTCATCGGAAGCACCATCATTGTGGTGATTGGAATCTGGGACGATATCCGTGGAATGCGACCCTTAGTGAAGTTTTTTTGGCAAATCGCAGCGGCAGCAGTCTTGATCTTCTTTGATTTTTCGATGAATGTCATCTCCCTACCGTTCATCAACCATCTAGTTGATTTTGAGGCACTTGGTCTAAGTGCAATCGGCATTCTATTAATGATCTTTTGGGTTGTCGGATTGGTGAACACGGTCAATATTTCAGATGGACTTGATGGGCTAGCCGCTGGAATTTGTTTTATGGTAGCTCTTTTGCTGTTTTGGTCAGCGAATCGGATTGGTCAACTTCCTGCTGCCTATCTTACCCTGGCCTTGGCTGGAGCGCTACTCGGTTTTTTGTTTTTCAATTTCCCCCCGGCGCGTGTTTTCATGGGAGATTCAGGAAGCATGTTCCTTGGATACATTATTGGCGGAATTTCAATCATGGGTCTGCTTAAAACGGCGACGATTCTAGGATTGGTTTTCCCACTTCTTGTTTTAGGCATGCCAGTTACAGACTTAACTTTTGCAATTATTCGCCGAAAACTGAGAGGACAATCTATGGCGACAGCTGACAGAGGGCATCTACACCATCGTTTACTGGATGCTGGGTTGACTCAACGAGCGGCAGTACTTTCAATGTATGGAATAAGTGCTTGCTTCGGCGTAGCCGCTGTGCTTGGGGCCAAGGGGCAATGGATTTTGGCCGTTGCTATTCTCTTGGTAGTTTTTGCATTGTTGATTATCATTCTTATGCGCAGAACAGCTATGCTTGCGGTGTTTGGTCGTCGTCATTCAAAATAAACTTATTTTCAAAACAATTCCCTTTCCAATCGGCATGCTTACACTTCTTTTTCTTTCCATGCATATGATGGTCGGAAAGGGGGTATAAGTGTGCCATTAAATGTATTTGCCTTCTATAATGGTTTAAACGAACATGCAAAGGGTTATCCTTATCTTAAACGATTCGGGAGAATTATTAACCAATTAGCCCTTTTCCAGATATCGATTCAGAATAATGGAGCTCTATACGGGCGTCCAAGTCGAGGGCTAATTAATGAGGCCCATGCTATTGGGGCAAAAGTCCTTTTGACGGTTAGCAATCTAACCCAACGAGGTCAGTTTTCCACAACTTTGATCGGACGTTTGGTACGAGACCAAGACTTTGCCAACCTCGTTTGGCAGAACATAAGAAATATCTTGGTTGAGTATCAATGTGATGGGATCAATCTCGATTTGGAGAAAGCGGAACCAGAAGACCGTTCCCTTTATAGTCAGCTCATTCAATCGTGGTCTACTCTGTTTCAACGGGCAAATTTCATGGTCACGATCGATGTTCCGGCAAAGTCTTCCAGCGATCCGTTGGATCCTTGGAAGGGCGCTTTTGATTATAAGGCGATCGGGCAGGCTGTAGATGAGGTGATTCTTATGACTTACGAAGAACATTGGCCAGCAAGTCCTCCAGGATCAGTTGCCTCTATTCCTTGGGTTAACGATATTTTGAATTACGCGATAGCAAATATTCCGCGTCAAAAAATCTATATGGGAATCCCACTCTATGGGTATGATTGGTCGGAGCGGGGTGGGGCCCAAGTTATCGGCTATCTACGAGCCAATGAGCTTGCACGACGTCACGGAGCTCCGTTACAATGGGATGCAAGGCAACATAGCACGTATTTCCGTTACGAGACTAAGGGAGTTCGCCATACTGTGTATTTCGAAGATCCCCGTAGCTTAAAAGACAAATTGGACCTTGCGTTAAGCAAGGGAATACGGGGCGTCGCATTATGGGAAATGAACCTTAGTTATCCACGTGCTTGGGAAGTACTTCAAACATACGCCAGTCGCTAGAAAATTTAGAAGGAGGTTGTAGAATGCACATTCATTTCCACGGACATTCCTGCTTTGAAATTGAAGGGAAGGCAGGAAGAATTCTTGTTGATCCCTTTTTGACAGGAAACCCGAGCGCCACAGCTAAGCCCGAAGACTTTACTCACCTTGATGCAATATTAGTCACTCATGGACATAGTGACCATTTGGGTGATGCGATACAATTGTCTAAGCAGACAGGAGCCCCTATTATAGCCGTTTTTGAACTAGCTGTTTATTGTCAAAGTCAGGGAGCTAAGACGCATGCAATGCATCTTGGAGGAAAGTACCGGTTCTCCTTTGGTTGGGTTAAACTCACGCAGGCATTGCACGGATCCGGGATTGAAAACCATGAAGGAGGGAACTTGATTTATGGCGGTCCGCCCTGTGGTTTTTTAATTCAAATAGAAGAAAAATGGCTTTACCATGCAGGAGATACCGGATTGTTCGGTGATATGGAACTCATAGGTCTTCGGTATCCCCTCACGGTTGCTATGCTTCCGATCGGAGATAATTTTGTCATGGGTGTTGAGGAAGCCGTTCATGCCTCTCAATTATTAAGGCCTAAAGTAGTCATTCCGATGCACTATAATACGTTCCCACTCATTGCTCAAGACGTGGGAGAGTTCGAACATCTCCTTCAACGCAGGGCTCCGGAGAGCCAAATTAGGGCGTTAAAGCCCGGTGAAATGTTCGAGGTTTAAAACAATTATTTATATTAGTCAACCAAGTTTTCTACATGAAATATCCCGCTTGATTTTTCAGGCGGGATATTTTTATGCAAAAACGGTAAAACTTTTGATAGAAAGGAGATGAGGTTAATGACAAGAAAACCATGTTCGACACGTTGTCTTTATGCGGTTGAAGGGCACTGCCGATTAGAACACCTTCTCGGAGAGCGGCGGGGACCGACCTGTCCGCATTATGAGGAAGATTTTAATATCATGAGTAGGGGGAGGATCTAGTATGAAGCAGTCAAAACCAAAGGTGAAACGAATAGATCCGCTTGAACCGTTGAAAATGGAGATTGCAGCTGAATTGGGTTTACTCAATCAGATCCATAGTGATGGGTGGCACTCTCTGAGCGCCAAAGAGGCAGGGAAAATCGGAGGACTTATGACCCAAAGGAGGCGAAAAAATAGTTAGACCTAGGGATAAGTATGGCTGAATTAAAATTCTTGTGATATAATTAAAATTCGTATAGTAATATGTGGGGAGCGTTTTATAGTTGACAAAGCATCAACAAATTTTAACTTTTATTGAAGATCTTGCAATTGGCAGTAAGGTTTCAGTGCGCTTTATTGCCAAAGAGTTGGACGTCAGTGAAGGGACAGCTTATCGGGCTATTAAAGAGGCAGAGGCAAAAGGATTTGTTCGTTCAATTCCAAAAGTGGGAACTATTCGAATTGAAGGGGTCAAAGAACGACAAATTGAGGACCTAACGTTGCGTGAAGTTTCACAGATCGCCGAAGGGATCGTTATTTGTGGCTTTGAGCATCTCGATCGTTCTCCTAATAAGTTTATTATTGCAGCGATGGAAGTAGATTCTATGGGACGGTACTTGGAAGAAGACGCGCTGTGTATTGTAGGAAACCGACACAACGCTCAGATTTTTGCCTTGGAACATAATGCTTCGCTGTTAATCACCGGAGGATTGGAACCAGATGAAGAGGTCGTGGCCTTAGCACGACAAAAAAAATTAGTGATAATTCAATCCCCCTACGATACCTTTGCCGTCACTACGATGATCAATCGTGCTCTTTATGATCGATTGATTCAGAAAGAACTCATTTTAGTAGAAGATATTATGGTCAAAGACGTGAGTTATTTGAAGGCGGATCTGACTGTTGAAGATTGGCGCGTACTTTCGCAAAGTACGGACCACAGTCGTTTCCCTGTCGTAGAGGAAGACATGACCCTTGTAGGTATCGTTACTGCGGTAGATGTTGCCGGAGCGGATGTTAAAACAAAGATCAAAGATGTTATGAATGCTAACCCTTTTATGGTAGGGCGAGATGATCCCGTGACTCATATTTCCCGGATCATGGTTTGGGAAGGATGGGAAATTGCTGTTGTTGCGGATCAGGGCAAACTGATTGGAATCGTTAGCTTACAAGATGTCATAGAGGCTTACCAACAAGTTCAAAAACAACCTCAGTTTGGTGAAACAGTGGACAACCTTGTCTTAAGCGGATTCAGATTCGTCGATGATGCCGAGCATCTCACTATAGAAGGAGAAATTACCAATTCCATGGTTAATGACTATGGTTCGGCAAGCTGCGGGGTTCTCGTTACTGTCATGAACATGGCTGGCTATATTGGGTTGCGAAAGAAGTATCGACTCGATGCGATCACCGAAAATTTTACGCTTTATCAACTACAGCCTATCGCGGTTGGGACGGAAATAAAGGTCACGGCAAAACTACTGCTGGTTGCCAAAAAACATTGTAATATTGAAGTAGACGTCACGGTAAATAATGAAGTAGTTGCCAAAGGGCTAATGACGGCTAGGATTGGGGATAAAAAACTAGTCAGCGAAATAGCCCAATAAAGAGATGAAGGATAATTAGTTGTCAATTATCGCATATGAAAGGCCTTGATCTAATACAGGCCTTTGTCAACAATAATGAACCATGATTAAGTCCCCCGTCCTGTGATTTTATCACTGTGGATTGGGGGATTTTATAATTGGGAGGGCTGTTAGACAATTAGTCAATTTAGCGATACAATTAAAATATTAGGATAAAATATCTGTTCGGAGAATATAGTTTTTTTTATTTCTCTATATGGTAAGGATGGTGAAGCCTAGTGAATCCAGATGAGATTGATGATAAGCAATATGGCTTTGTCCACCTTCATAATCATACGGAATTCAGCCTGCTCGATGGAGCAGCACGGATTAAAAATTTGGTTAAACGTGCGGTTGAATTAAAAATGACAGCTTTGGCAATTACTGATCATGGGGTCATGTATGGGGTCATAGACTTCTATAAGGCTTGCCTTAAGGAGGGGATTAAGCCGATTATCGGATGCGAAGTCTATGTAGCTCCCAATAAACGGACGGATCGGACGCCAGGAAAGGATGATGCCAATCGTCATTTAGTCCTAATAGCTGAGAATGAGGAAGGGTATCGAAACCTGATTAAACTAGTATCCATGGCGCAAATCGAAGGTTTTTATTATAAACCTCGAGTTGATAAAGAAATTCTTCGCAAGCATTCCTCTGGGCTGATCGCGCTTAGTGCGTGTTTGGCAGGGGAGGTAGCCAGTTGCCTTGTGCAGGATCAATTGGAAATAGCGGTTAAGAGTGCCCTTGACTATGAGGAGATTTTCGGCAAGGGGAACTTCTTTCTCGAAATCCAGGATCACGGCTTGGAGGAGCAACGCAAAGTCATTGCCGGAATGTGGAAGGTGCATGAACGCACGGGGATTCCAATGGTGGCAACCAATGATGTGCATTATGTCAACCGTGAGGACGCATTCGTTCAAGACGCTTTGCTCTGTATCCAAACCGGTAAAACCCTAGCGGATACATCACGGATGCGTTTTTCCAGTCAAGAGTTCTACCTCAAACCTGAACATGAAATGACGATGCTGTTTGGGGAACACCCGGAACTGCTGGAAAATACTGCACGAATCGCAAAACGCTGTCAAGTAGAGTTTCAATTTGGAGGTAACCTTTTACCCGTGTTTGAAGTTCCTTCTGGGTATACGTTAGATGGTTACCTTGAAGCTGAATGTCGCAAGGCTTTTCCAAGTTTCTACCCCCAAATGACGGAAAAGGAACATGCTCGCTTGGATTATGAACTCCAAGTCATTTTCCAGACAGGTTTTTCGGGATATTTTCTGATAGTGGCAGATTTTTGCCGTTTTGCCAAGGAAAATGGCGTGGTTGTAGGGCCTGGGAGGGGATCAGCGGCGGCGAGTATGGTTGCATATTTACTAGGGATCACGTCGGTTGAACCGTTGCGCTTTGATCTTCTGTTTGAACGCTTTTTGAATCCGGAACGAATCTCTATGCCGGATATTGACATAGACTTTGACCCAGACGGCCGAGAACGTGTGATCCGCTATGTGACCGAAAAATATGGTGCAGATAAGGTATGCCAAATCATAACGTTTGGAACTATGGGGGCCAAAGCGGCGATCAGAGATGGAGGAAGAGTTTTAGCTATGCCCTTAGCCCGGGTCGATAGAGTAGCGAAAGCGATTCCTTCGGATTTAGGCATGACCTTAGAGAAAGCCTTAAGTGCCTCTCCGGATTTGGCGCGTATGGTCGAAGGGGATGAAGAGATTAAAAGGCTCTATACCTTAGCGCGGTCTCTCGAAGGCATGACCAGACACGCTTCTACGCATGCAGCCGGGATCGTCATCGCTAAGGAACCCCTTATGAATTATCTCCCACTCCAGAGGACGTCAGAGGACTTTGTCATGACCCAATTCCCTATGAAAGCTGTAGAAGAAATTGGGCTTCTGAAAATGGACTTTTTGGGTTTGCGTAACTTAACAATTTTACAAGAGGCTGTTCGACGGATTGAAGAGACGCATGGGATAAAACTGGATTTACAAACTCTGACTCTTGATGATCCTCAGACGTATACGCTGTTAGCATCAGGGAATAGTACTGGGATCTTTCAGCTGGAAAGTGGTGGCATGCGGGCGATTTTGAAGGAACTTAAACCAACGTGTTTTGAGGACATTATTGCAGTTTTAGCCTTATACAGACCGGGCCCAATGGAACAAATTCCGGAATTTATCCGTCGAAAACACGGAGGTGAGATTACTTATCTGCATCCGAAGATGGAGCCTATTCTCAAATCAACTTACGGGATTATCGTTTATCAAGAACAAGTCATGCAGATCGCTCGTGACATTGGGGGCTATTCACTTGGCCGAGCAGATTTGCTCCGTCGAGCGATGGGGAAAAAGAAAAAAGAAATCATGGAAGAAGAACGTCAGAATTTCACTCAGGGGTTGCAAGATAAGGACGAAAAATGGATAATCCCAGGCGCCCTTCGGATTGGGTTGACTCTTCATGATGCGGAAGAAGTTTTCGATTTAATGGCAAAGTTCGCGGAATACGGCTTTAATAAAGGACATGCAACGGCCTACGCTGTGATTTCGTATCAAACCGCCTATTTAAAAGCAAACTATCCCTTAGAGTTCATGGCGGCACTATTAAGTACTGTGATGGGCTCGTCCGATAAAATATCGTTTTATATTCAAGATGCCAAGTTAAGTGATATTCAGGTGCTCCCCCCAGATGTCCAATATAGTCAAGTTGGATTTTCCATTGAGGAGCAGGCGATCCGCTTTGGCTTGGGAGCCATCCGCAATGTGGGTGTTAATGTCATAGAGAAGATTTTAGAAGCTCGAGAGGACGGCCTTTTTAAATCTTTGGATGATTTCTGTATGCGTGTCGATCATAAGGTTTTGAATCGGCGTGTCCTGGAAAGTTTGGTCCGTTCCGGTGCCATGGGTTCGTTTTGTACCCGGGCGCAGGCTTTTGCTATAATGGATCAAGTTTTAGATTTGGCTGGGCGACGACAAAAAGATCGGCTTTCCGGGCAATTCTCTCTCTTCGATTTTGATGAAGACATGAATGAAGGGATTAGTTTACCTGAACTTCAGGATTTTCCAGAACGAGAGATCCTTGACATGGAAAAAGAATACCTAGGTCTCTATCTAAGTGGGCATCCCCTTTCCGCGGTTTTGCCTCAACTTCAACCCTACATCTCTTCAGATATACTTACTTGCCTCGAAGGTGAGGAGGAGAAGAAAGTGGCTCTTGGCGGATTAGTAACTGGGTTTCGGCAAAATGTGACTAAAAAAGGCGAGATGATGGCCAGTTTTGTCCTGGAAGATTTAACTGGAGGAATCGAGGTGTTAGTCTTTCCTAGGGTCTATGCGCAAATCCATGCGTTAGGCAATGATCAGGTAACCGTGGTTGTAGGAAATTTCATTATTCGCGATGAAGAGAAAAAAATCTTTGCTGAGAAAATCACAACACTTGAGGACTTAAAGCCTTATGTAGAGAACAAACCGACCGCCCTACCTAAAATCCCCAAGCTTCAAACAGTAAGAAAGCGTCTTTGGCTAAGGTTTCCCAACGATAAAAGTAAGCTTATTGAAACTATATCGAGTATTTTACGGCGTTATCCTGGAAGTCAGCCGGTTAATTTCTTCTTTGAGGATAATCGAAAATACAAGGAAGAGGAATTTTGGGTGAGTGACGGGGATGAACTAATGGCCGCCCTTCATGAAATGATGGGGCAGCACAATGTGGTTTGGAAATCAGCGAAAAATTTTACTTAATCGTGTTATCAGTAGCAGGATTCTTAACTATTAAGGCGAAATTCATCAAAATATTCTGAAATAAAAAGGAGATACAGTTTTGCGTACTGCGATTTATCCGGGAACATTCGACCCGATAACCAATGGACATCTCGATATATTAATCCGCGCAAAGGAGCTATTTGACGGGGTGACTATTGCCATTGCTGCGGATAATAAGAAAACACCCTTATTTACGCTCGGAGAGAGAATGGAACTACTCTTGGAAGCAACGAAAGATATGCCGAATGTCAGTGTGCGTGTTTTTGAAGGATTGACAGTTGAATTTGCACGACAATGTGGAGCAGTAGCCATTCTTAGAGGACTGCGGGCCTTATCAGATTTTGAATATGAATTTCAACTCGCCTTAATGAACAAGAAGATTGCCTCAGATATTGAAACAATTTTCCTGATGACCCAGAGTGAATTCTCCTTTATAAGTTCTAGCGCGATCAAGTGGGCAGCCAGTTTACATGCCGAAGTTTCGGATTTTGTACCACTACATGTCGAAAAGGCATTAATTAGTAAATATGCTAGCTTTCGCGCAGATTCAAATGTCGAGGATTAGGTGACACCTTTCTTGCACAATTAGAAGGGCTATGGTATCATAAAACCGATTTAATAAGGGGGGCTTTTGCAGAATGTGGACAGTCATTTATATTGCACCCAATAAGTTAATAGCGGAAAAGTATAAAGCAATCCTCACAGATGAAGGGATGCTGGTTCAACTTCGCCCGATTGGTTCAGCGCATCTCGGTGACCATGCCTCAGTCGAAATTCTCGTTCCGGAATCGGAAGCCGAAGAAGCGCATGAAATCATTACTGGCGCCATAGGGAGCTAATTATGTTTAAAGATATATTCAGAAAAACTAAGTATGTTACCATTCAATCTGCTCCAAGGCAGAAACGAAGTCCATCTGACGTTCCTGCTCAAGAACCCATGGTTATTAGTAAGAAGGAACTTCCTGATGGTCTTTGGGTCAAATGTCCGAAGTGCGGGGAAGTTCTCTTCGCCAAAAATCTCGAGGAAAACTCACGGGTTTGTACGACGTGTGAGTATCATTTTCGAATTTCCGCTCGGGCACGCCTAGGGCTTTTGGTTGATGAAAATAGTTTTGAAGAATGGGACTCTGAGATGCTTTCACAAGATCCTCTGGAATTTCCCGGTTATCAAGATAAGCTCCTGGAGGCACAAGAAAAGTCAGGTTTGAGGGAAGGTATGCTCACTGGTCGTGCTACGATTGAGGGAGTCCCTGTAGTGCTGGCTTTCAATGAAGCGAATTTTATGATGGGCAGCATGGGCTCTGTCGTAGGAGAAAAAATTGTTCGGGCGATCGAACGAGCGATTGATTTGCGCTTACCGGTGGTCATATTTTCTGCTTCTGGGGGCGCTCGGATGCAAGAAGGAATTCTCTCCCTATACCAGATGGCGAAGACCAGCGCTACTCTGGGAAGGTTGGCTGAAAAACATTTGCTATATATTTCGGTATTTACGGATCCCACGTTTGGAGGGGTTACAGCTAGTTATGCTTCACTCGGAGATATTTTAATCGCCGAACCCAATGCTTTAATTGGATTTACAGGACCGCGTGTGATCAAGCAGACGATGAGGCAAGAATTGCCCGCAGGAGCACAAACGTCGGAGTTTAACCAAGAGCATGGTTTGATTGATCTGATTGTCGGACGTGCTCAGATGCGCTCTGTTTTGGCACGATTGTTGCTATACCATCAGGAAGGGGCTCAGTATGGCGCAACTGTTTGATTTTGAAAAACCGATTATGGAACTCGTTCAGAAGATTTCGGACCTTCAGAAGTTCTCTGCTGAGAAAGGTATTGACCTTTCCCAAGAAGTCGCCACCCTTGAAAAGAAAGTGGCTCTATTGAAGATGGAGGTTTACGGAAGCCTTGAACCTTGGCAAAAAGTTCAAATTGCTAGACATCCGGAGCGGCCTAATTTTTATGACTATGCTCCACTTCTGTTTGAAGATTTTATAGAACTCAAAGGGGATAGACTTTTTGCGAATGATCGCTCGGTTGCAGGCGGAATCGCGCTTTTTCACGGAACAGTAGTGACGGTGATCGCTCAGGTTAAGGGAAAAGGAACGAAGGAGAATATTAAGCGTAATTTCGGAATGCCACATCCGGAAGGATACCGAAAAGCGGTGCGCCTGATGGATCAGGCCGAAAAATTTGGACGTCCGATTTTAACATTTATTGATACTCCTGGAGCCGCCTGCGACTTAGGGGCGGAAGAACGAGGACAGGGTGAAGCCATTGCCAGATGTCTCCTGGCGATGTCGGGCTATCACGTACCAGTGATCAGTACGGTCATCGGAGAGGGTGGAAGCGGCGGTGCACTCGCACTTGGGGTGGGTAATGTGGTTTTGATGCTTGAAAATTCCTTTTACTCGGTCATTGCCCCGGAAAGTTGTGCCTCAATTCTTTGGAAGGACACGACCAAGGCTAAAGAAGCAGCAGCTGCTTTAAAGTTTACAGCTCAGGATCTATTAAGACTTGAGATAGCCGATGAAATAGTACGAGAACCTCAAGGTGGCGCCCATAACAACTTACATCAAACTGCAGAAGAATTATCTCTGGTTATTTCTAAGTATCTCGTGCGCTTGCGTTCGGAGACTCCAGAAGCGCTGCGAGAAAAACGATATCAGAAGTTACGGAAAATTGGGGTTTATCAAGAAAAGTCTACACTTAATTTGTCAAAAGATCTTGACTAATTCTTTTAATTAAGGGTATTATAGCTAAGCAGTGTTTAAACATCGGATGAATAACTTTGGGCGAGTGGCGGAATGGCAGACAGCGTCGGTCTCAAAATCAGATATCTGTGAGGGCGTGGTGTTTCGAGTCCTTCCACGTCCATTACAATGATTATGCAAATAGAGCCTGTAAATGCTCTATTTCTGAAATCCAATGCTTTTAGAGAGTGCGTAAGTTGATTCATTGGACTTACGTGTTTTTTATGTGTAACTTTAAAAAGGGGTAGAGGAGCAAACGATGATGAATAATTTTGAGCAAATATTCCAAAAGATAACAGAGCGGGAATCTAAAAAGGTGGCAGTGGCCGTTGCACAGGATGAACCAGTATTGGAAGCCATAAGAGACGCTAAAGTAAAGGGCATAGCTGATGCTATACTGATTGGGGACCGTGAAGAAATCCAATTAATAGCGGCTAGAATAGGAATGGATCTCAAGGACTTTACGGTAATCCATGAACTCGATGAAAAACAAGCAGCTTTGAAAGCTGTAGAATTAGTTTCAAACGGTAAAGCGGATATGCTTATGAAAGGGCTGATCGATACAGCTAGCCTATTGAAAGCCGTCCTAAATAAGGAAAAAGGCCTGAGAACTGGAAGACTAATGTCCCACGTAGCAGTGTTTGAGGTGCCGGGATTTGACAGATTATTACTGATAACTGATGCTGCTTTTAATATGTATCCTGATTTAAAAGCCAAAATTGACATAATAAAAAATGCAGTGACTGTCGCCCGCGCAATAGGAATTGAAAATCCTAAAGTAGCGCCTATCTGCGCGGTTGAAGTTGTGAACTTGGATTCGCCAGCTACTTTAGATGCATCAATTCTATCCAAAATGAATGAGAGAGGGCAAATTTTGGGGTGCGTAGTAGATGGACCTTTATCATTAGATACTGCTATTTCAGAAGAAGCTGCCAGGCACAAAGGGGTATCAGGAAGTGTAGCTGGAAAAGCAGATATTATATTACTTCCAAGTTTTGAGGTAGGAAACGTTATGTATAAAACCTTAATCTATGCCTCTAATTCGAAAAATGGTGGGATTTTAGTAGGAACTTCAGCACCCGTCATTCTTACATCAAGATCAGATAGCCACGAAGCGAAGATGAATTCCATTGCTTTAGCTGCTTTAGTGGCAAACGATAAAACGTAAACAGTAATTGCAGAAAATTCGAGATAATTTACGATCAAGAAAAAATCACACTTAATTTATAAAATGGTCTTGACTAAATCTTTTAATTAATGGTATTATAGCTAAGTCGTCCTTAATTAATGGACGGAATAATTTGGGCGAGTGGCGGAATGGCAGACGCGTCGGTCTCAAAATCCGATATCTGTGAGGATGTGGGGGTTCAAGTCCCCCCTCGCCCACCAAAATGATCATGCAAATAGAGCCTCTGAAGGCTCTATTTTTTATGTCCTAATGTTAGAAAGTATACTGACTGGTGCCAGTATGACGTCCTCCTGTTTCTTTTAAATTTATGGTTTCCAGCGTTTTTCCTGAAACGTTGGAAACCTTTATTAGCTTTGTCGATATCCATTGGGATGCTTAAGGTGCCAAGCCCAGGCACTTTCGATGATTTGCTCTAAAGAACTATGTTTTGGGGTCCAGCCTAGGAGGGATTGAATTTTCTCAACTTTGGCCACCAGCTTATCCGGGTCTCCAGGTCGGCGAGAGGATTCGAACACCGTAATCGTTTGACCTGTAACTTCACGCGCAGATTCGATGACCTCTTTGACACTATACCCTGAACCTGTCCCCACATTATAAACTCCGCTTCCTATACCTGTTTCCAAGGCTTCAAACGCTAAGATATGAGCCTTGGCCAAATCGAGGACGTGAACATAATCTCTGAGACAGGTTCCATCTGGGGTAGAATAGTCTGTTCCAAAAACGTTAATGGCCTCTCTTTGCCCTAAGGCTGTCTTCAAGATTAGGGGAATAAGATGAGTTTCAGGAATATGGTCTTCTCCCAGAGATCCGTCTAAAGCCGCACCGGCAGCATTAAAATAGCGCAGTACAATCCACTTAAGTCCATAGGCCTTCTCTAGCCATGCTAAGGATTGTTCAATCATGAGCTTGGAGAACCCGTAAGGGTTAATCGGATTGGTTGGTGCACTTTCTGGGATCGGAACTTCGTCTGGAATTCCATAAGTGGCCGCTGTAGACGAAAAAATTAGTCGTTTCACTCCGCATTCAATTAGGGTGCTTACAAAGCGATTCGTCTTTGCGGTATTCTCTTCAAAATAAAGGTCGGGCTTTTCTACAGATTCCCCAACTAAACTTCTAGCTGCAAAATGGATGACAGCACTGACGTGCTCACGTTCCACAATCTTTCGTACGAGATCTGAATCTGCAATATCTCCCTGATAAAAGGGAACATCCAAAGAAACAGACTGCCGATGCCCTGTCACCAGGCTATCGAGAACGATGGGTGTATAACCCCGCTCCACTAATGTTTTAACAGTATGACTTCCGATATATCCCGCCCCACCGGATACCAGAATGGAATGCATAAAATCTCCTCTTTTCATTCGATTATTTAATTTTATTACAAATTGATTTGGTTTTGTATTCGGAAGGCTTAATAATTCGCATGCTATCAACAACAATTATAACAAATGACATCAAATTTACAATTTTAGAGATCGTTAGAGAAAAGAGGGGATGTAGACTGAACGGAGTGACAAGTGATAAGTAACTCAATCGTTTGTTTGAAAGCAGTGGGTATGATATAGTAAAATGCGAAAAGATTGGGGGTTTTCACGATGCCGCGGATGGTAATTTTAGACGGAAACAGCCTTGCGAATCGCGCCTTTTATGCTCTCCCGCCGTTAACGACGGCCGATGGGCGTCCGACGAATGTATTGCATGGTTTTCTGACTATGCTCTTCAGATTAGAACAAGAGCAACAGCCGGATTACTGGGTGGTGGCTTTCGATAAAACTAAGGCAACGGTTCGGATTGAACAGTATGCCGGGTATAAAGCTCAGCGGAAAGAAACCCCAGAAGGACTGCGCCCACAATTTGTTTATCTTAAAGAAGTCTTATCGGCATTGGGCGTTCCCATGCTTGAGCTGGCTGGGTATGAAGCCGATGATCTCATTGCCGCAGTAGCCAAACAAGCTGAAGCACAGGGGATGGAAATTCAGATTTATACGGGGGATAGAGATGCTCTTCAACTTATCTCTCCCAAGACAAATATCTTTTTGACTAAAAAAGGGATAAGTGAGGTTGAATGCTATGACGAACATGCACTATGGGAACGTTATCAGCTCCGACCTTACCAAATAATCGATCTCAAGGGGCTCATGGGAGACTCCTCAGATAATATTCCTGGAGTTCCCGGCATTGGAGAGAAGACCGCGCTGAAATTACTTTGGGAGTTTGAAACAGTCGAGGGCGTATTGGCGAATGCAGATAAAGTCTCGGGGAAAAAAGTACAAAGTAATTTAAAAGAATATGCTGATCAGGCAATACTTAGCAAAAAATTAGCGACAATGCTGACAGATGTTCCGTTGGCGTTTTCTGTAGACGATCTTGTATACCGCCGCTCACAAACGACCAAAGCCCTCCCCGTTTTTCAAAAGTATGATCTAAATAGCGTGACTCGTTTATGGCAAGAGCGTCACAAAGACGATGTTGAAACGATTGGAGAAAGCCCTGATGGTGTGTTGGAAGATTGGCCTGAATGTATGCTTTCTGAAGAGGGTTGGCTTGCTAAAATCGAACAGTGGCAATCAAGCAAGACTCCACTCACTCTAGCATGTCGTTATGAGGGAACAGGGTTACAAGGCGGTCGCTGGATGGAATGGGGAATTGCTACTCTGGGTGAGTCCTTTACGCTGACACGTACGGAAGTGCCCGTTGGGATTTTCAAAGCTTGGACAGAATTGCTGGGGAATGATCAGGTCCCCAAAACCATGGCAGATAGCAAGACTGTGGCCTTGTTGCTGGCCAATGAAGACACTTCCTTGAAGGGCGTTGCGCTAGATATGAGCTTAGCTTCTTATCTTATTCAATCCGCTCGAACTAAATTTGCCCCGTTGGATTTAGTCAAAGAATACGTTCAGAACCAAGATGTCTTCGTGAGCATCGCCGAAGAAGCCGCTGCGTTAGCCCAAGTTGCCCCCAAGTTTCGGGAAGAACTTGAATCGCTGGGGCTGACGGGGTTACTGCATGACATCGAAGAGCCGCTAAGCATGGTACTAGCGGAAATTGAACGTCACGGGATCGGGGTTGACGCGGAACAATTGACGAGCTTCGGTAAAGGGATCAGTATAACCTTAAAACAACTAGAACAAGACATTTATGCGTTGGCTGAGGAAACCTTTAATATTAATTCGCCGAAACAGTTGGGAACGATACTTTTTGAGAAGCTCGGCTTGCCAACGGCAAAAAAGACCAAAACGGGTTATTCCACCAATGCGGAGACGCTGGAGGAACTGCGTTTAGCTCACCCAATCGTAGAAAAAATTCTTGACTATCGGCAGTTAAATAAATTGATGTCCACCTATGTGAACGGTTTGCTCGCTCAAGTGAAGGACGGTAGGATTCATACCACCTTTCAACAAACGGTGACCACAACCGGTCGTTTGTCGAGCACAGAGCCGAATTTGCAGAATATCCCTATGCGGCTTGAGCAAGGAAGACAGTTAAGAAAAGTTTTTCATCCTACTGAACAGGGGTGGGTGCTCCTATCAGCCGATTACTCGCAAATTGAGCTGCGGATTTTAGCTCACTATTCCCAAGATCCTCTACTTTGTGAATCGTTTGCGCTGGGACAGGATGTCCATACTCGAACAGCAGCAGAGGTATTCGGTATCTCACTTGAGGCAGTAACCTCGGATATGCGTCGGAGCGCTAAGGCGGTTAATTTTGGGTTAGTATACGGGCTAACGGAGTTTGGGCTTTCGAGGGATTTAGGGATTCCTCGAAAAGAATCAAGATTTTACATTGAGCAATATTTTAAACGCTATTGTGGGGTCAAATGTTATCTGGAAACAGTCGTTGCAAAGGCTAAACAAGAGGGACAAGTCCGTACCTTGTTAAATCGTCTTCGGCGTATTCCAGAATTGCTCCATCCTAACCGAGTACAACGCCAATTTGGAGAACGAATTGCCATGAACACGCCAGTACAGGGGACCGCAGCCGATATTATGAAACTAGCTATGATTAAGGTGGCAGAAGGATTGAAACCCTTCCGAGCAGCTATGCTGCTTCAAGTGCATGATGAGCTTTTGCTCCAAGTTGCACCTGAAGATTTGGGGAACGTAGCACGTGTGTTGATCGAAAATATGGAAAACGCTTACCCGCTTTCTGTGCCCATGACGGTGGACTGCAAAGTTGGACCCAATTGGTATGACATGCAGTCGTTTAAACCTATGGAATGAGGAGAAAACATGCCAGAACTCCCTGAGGTCGAAACGATTCGACGGACTTTAGCCGAACACGTTAGAAATATAAAAATTGAGGAAGTTAAGCTTATCTGGCCCGCTGCTGTTTGCGGCTGGGAAGATAAGGCTTTTGAAGATTTAGTCACCGGACGACGGATCAAAACGATAGACCGCCGCGGTAAATACCTCATGATCTTGCTTGATGAAGATTTGACGTTAATTGCGCATATGCGTATGACTGGACGCTTGAATTATTATTCGGGTCATCAGGAACCGGAAAAGCATACGCATGTGGTTTTTCGGTTGGAACGCGGAGAATTGCATTTTTCAGACGTGCGTAAATTTGGGCGTATTCAAGCCATTCCCACCCCACTGCGTTTTAGCGAATCCTCTCTGCGCAAACTCGGTCCAGAACCATTGGAAGATGAATTCACACCTGCAGTGTTGAAAGAACGTTTCGGGAAGAAGAAAGTCTTATTAAAAGCGGCTTTACTTGATCAGTCTATCCTCGCTGGAATGGGGAATATCTATGTGGATGAATCTCTCTTTCTCGCTGGACTATCTCCTGATCGCAGGGTAGACACCCTATCCGAGGAAGAAATTTCAAAACTGCACCATGCGATTCAAAATGTCCTTCAGGCAGGAATTGATGCTCAGGGCACATCCTTTCGAGATTATCGGGATGCCAATGGAGAAAAAGGTTCGTTTCAACAATCACTTAAGGTGTACGGAAGGGGCGGGAAACCCTGCCAAATCTGTGGGCAGACTTTAGAGCGAATACGTCTTGCAGGGCGAACGACGGTGTATTGTACGAGGTGTCAGAGGTAGGAGGAAGTGGGAGAAAGTGTCTCTGACCGTTCGCACACGTTCCATTGCTATTCTCTTGGTGACGCAGCTAAAATGCAAAACCTCTGGGCTTTCTGCATGTGAACCGTTGCATTTCTTAACGCTTTGTCGCCTGCGCTCATTGACGCAATTCCTCTCTCCGTGCTCTCTATGCAGAGAAACTTCCTCTGGCTTGGGTCTAGGGGATTGGTGCAGTTTGGGGTCTGAGATGCTGTTTGCGTTTATTACGCAAATGCGCTTAGTGTGCTATTACTGATAGTTGAGTCGTAATGATAACTAATTGAATACGCTGGAAAATTTTGATTGCCCAAGAAGAATTAGAGAACGTCAGGCTAGCCTGACGTTCTCTAAATTCTCTGCATTTGGTTAACTGAAAAGGTCTACTAAGATAAATTATGCTTTGGACTTAATATTCTCCGGGTCAGCGAAGTACTCTTTGGTCATCTTAACAACTGTACCGCTTAAGAGGAGTAAGCCGATTAAGTTCGGGAGAGCCATTAGTGCATTGAATATGTCGGAAATGTTCCAGATAAGTTCCAGGGTAGTTGCTGCTCCGACTGGAATTAGAAGGCAGTAAAGAATACGATAGGGAAGAACGAATTTAGAACCTAAGAGATATTCAACTGCACGGTCACCGTAGTAGGACCAGCTAATAATAGTAGAGAGGGCAAAGAAGATGATGCCTATGGCTACAATGTATTCACCAGGTCCAGGGAGACCAAGATTGAAGGCTTTAGCAGTAAGGTTAGCACCAGTTAATGCTTTACCTGCAGCATCAACTTTTGTAAAGGCGCCAGTCGTTACGATAACCAAACCGGTCATTGTACAAACAACAATAGTATCAATGAAGGGTCCAAGCATGGCAACAAGTCCTTCACGGACAGGATATTTAGTTCTAGCGGCACCGTGAGCGATTGGCGCACTACCAAGACCAGCCTCGTTGGAGAAGACCCCACGGGCAACACCGAATCGGACGGCCTGGGCTACAACTGATCCGGCAAAACCGCCAGTGACAGCGGTACCGGTGAAAGCATCATGGAAGATAACTGCGAAAGCATGGGGGACACCACTGAAGTTCAAGAAAATAACGACCAGTGAACCTACAACATAGAATATAGTCATAAAGGGCACGATTCGGCTGGCAACGCGTCCAATACGCTTAATTCCACCGACGATAACCGCAAAAACCAAAAGACCCAAAATAATGCCGGTTGCGATTTTGGGAATGTGAAAATATTTTAGTGCAGGTTCGGCAACAGAGTTAGCTTGAACCATATTACCAATCCCAAAAGAAGCAATAGCTGCAAACAGAGCGAATAACATAGCCAACCATTTTTGACCTAACCCTTTTTCTAAATAATACATAGGGCCGCCGCTGACAGTACCGTCTTCATGAACTGTCCTGAATTTAAGGGAAAGCAAGCATTCTGCATATTTGGTTGCCATACCTACAAAGGCTGTTACCCACATCCAGAATAAGGCTCCTGGACCACCAAGGGCTATTGCAGTACCAACACCTGCAATATTTCCGGTTCCAATCGTTGCCGAAAGTGCTGCACTCAAAGCCTGAAAGTGGGTGATTTCACCCTCATCTTCAGGATTATCATACTTGCCCGAAAGCAACTTCCAGGCATAACCGAATTTGCGAACTTGAATGGCACGAACTAAAAAAGTGATTAAAATACCGGTACCGACTAAAAGTACAATAGTAAAGGGTCCCCACACAAAGGAATCAATTTTGCCGATCAACGCATTCATAGTTTTCCTCCTCTTTTCCAGATGTTATTGGTTGTTGTAGACTGCCAATAATTAAACCCAGATTCACCTCCTCTAAAGGCCGGGTTACTATACTTTCCTTATCTTACTTTTATGAATAAATTCAAGATAGATACCTGAAAATTAATAAAAATAGGATTTTGAGAAGTTTAGTAACACATAGCCCCATTATTCGACTATTTATAATATTCGATATTCCTCCTCAATTTCCTCCTGAAAATCATAATTTTATTGAAAATAATTGAATGTTTGTATATACTAATAATCTTTATTGTAGTGATCCTCACTTAAGCTAACTTATCCATATTAAAGAACAATAAAGCAAAGGCAATCCGCTTTTCAACCCTATTATTTTGGAAGTATTAGCATCAATAATTTTTCACTCCAGGGATTTATTGCTTTAATAATTACGATTATTGTATTTAGCTATACATGGAGCTTCTCAAACTCCAATGACAGTATCCAAACTCAGATGCAGACAAGTTCTGACGGGAGTAAATCTAATGTTTGTTTGATAGAGGTGGGTATGATATAGTGAAATGAATATGCAATGGTAGCGGATGCACAGTACATCCACTGATATAAAGGGGCTAACTACGGAAATGAGTGTTTTGTTTTGCCGAGATTGCGGCGTCGATATATCAGGAGAACCGCTTTTTAGACGGATCAGTTTTGCTTTGGAACAGGGGGAAAAGGCTGCTCTGGTCGGTCCGAATGGAGCGGGTAAAACTACCTTGATTCGGGCCTGTTTAGGAGATATTCGCTTAGAAAGCGGGGAAGCACAAATTCTTGGTTCCTACGGGTACCTCCCTCAAACCCCGATTGTCGAGGATGAGGGGAACGTTTTTCAGTGCGTGATCCAAGAACGTGCGGATTTGTTGCAAATGCAGGAACAGTTGCGTGAGTTAGAAGAGAAAATGGCTATCACCCCCAGTGAGAAAATCATGGAGCAATATGCAGCTTTAACCGAGTTATTTGAAGGCCAGGGGGGATATGCCCTCGAAGCATTGGTACGGAGAGTTCTGGCTGGACTTGGGCTGGCAGCAGAGATGAATTCCTTGGTCATCACGTTGAGCGGGGGGCAAAAGACGCGTCTAGCCTTATGCAAGCTGTTGCTCAGAGCGCCCGAACTCTTGATTTTGGATGAACCTACGAATCATTTGGATATCGCGGCTCTAGAGTGGCTAGAAGGGTATTTACGAGATTATCCGGGAGCTCTGCTCATTGTTTCTCATGACCGTTACTTTTTGGATCGCACTGTGTCTCGGGTTTTTTGCTTGGAAATCGGGGAACTTAAAGGATATACTGGAAATTATTCTGAATACGAACTGTTAAGGATCTTGGAAAATAAGACAATAGGTCGTGAAGCCGAACGTGTAGCCAATAAAATCGCCAAACTTGAGGAGTATGTTCGCAGAAATAAGGCGGGCGTTAATTCAAAGCAGGCCCGGGGACGGGAGAGCCAACTTCAGAAGCTTAAACCGATCCAGGTCGCAAAGGTAGACCATGGACTCAATATTACGCTGCAAAGTGGAGGCCGAAGTGGAGATCGTGTTCTTTTGATTGAGAGCCTTTCCATTACCTTTGGGGCACGTGCTCTTTTTCAGAATGTCCAATTAGATTTACGACGAGGAGATCGGGTCGCCTTGCTGGGCAAAAATGGGGTTGGAAAAACCTCGATTCTAAAGGCAATTCTCCATCAGGTTCCATTTGCGGGAACCATAAGCTTAGGTGCGAATGTAAAAATTGCCTATTATTCCCAAGAGCATGAAAATCTGGGCAGTTCAGGAACGGTGATGGACGAAATTCGGGATTTTTCAAAGTTGAAGGACCCGGAAATCAGAAGTTTACTTGCGAGATATGGTTTTAGAAACGATGATGTTTTTAAACTTGTTTCTGTGCTGAGTGGTGGGGAAAAAAGTCGATTAGCTTTATGCAAACTTTTTCTCGAACAGGGGAATTTATTATTATTGGATGAACCGACCAATCATCTCGATGCGGAAACCCGTGGAGTGCTTGAAGAAGCCCTTCAGGACTATGATGGAACCGTACTCGTTGTTTCCCATGATCGCTACTTTCTGGATAAAATCGTCTATAAGATCGCGGAACTTACGACTCAGGGACTTTCCCTTTACAAAGGAGATTACACTGGTTTCAAGGAATATAAACAACAAGAGGAAGCGATCGCCTCACCCACCGAACGAAGCGTTAAGCCGAGTTATCAAGATCAGCAAGAAACCCGCAATCTGGCGCGAGAAAAGAAACGGATGAAGCAACTAGAGCAGGAAATTGAAGAGTTAGAGTTGGCGCTCCTTGCCCTTGAATCAGACCTTGCCTTAGCGGATACAAATTACGAATTAGCCATAAAACTACATGAAGAGTGCGAGACTGTGAAGAAACGTCGAGATAATGTCCTAGAAGCATGGATTGCAGGGAGCGAGTAGTTCATTTCACCAAATAGCGTTCAAACCCATATATTATCCTGAAGTCGCAAGGTGGAGGGATACATATATGGGGGTAGCTTTGCTTATGGCAGTAGCTTTAAGTTTGGATGGATTTGGCGTCGGATTGGCTTACGGGTTACGCCGCATTCGTATACCGATAAGTTCTCTTATTGTTATTGCACTGTGTACAGTTTTTGCCATGGGGATATCCATGCTTTTTGGTAGTTGGGTCGCGTTATGGCTTAGATTTATACCAGCGCGTTTATTGGGAGCTACTATATTGCTTACTCTGGGATTTTTTCAACTGGCCAAAGCAATATGGACCCGTAACCAAGAGATTTTTCCCCAAGCGGTTCCAGCAATGGCTGTAGCTGTTCAAAAGCCCGTATTGGAACCGGTTTTCCGATTTCAATTAAGTTTTCTTGGATTAGTGATCCAGGTATTAAAGACACCCCATATAGCAGATGTCGATGGCTCCGGTGGGATTAGTCTTCGAGAAAGTTTACTCCTGGGGAGTGCTCTGGCAATGGATGCTTTTGCCAGCGGGATTGGAGCCGCAATGGCGGGAATGACGCTATCAGTCATTGGCATAGTGGCCTTAACCCAAATTATGATGCTGTACTTAGGTCAACAGATGGTTGGCAAAATTCCAGAAAACTGGACTGCCAAAGCGGAATATTTACCGGGCGTTGTTTTAATTTTGGTCGGACTGGGTAAATTGATCTGAGGTGAGGTATGTGTTCACTATAGGGCTTACAGGTGGGATCGGAAGCGGAAAATCCACGGTTGCCAAGTGGTTTAAAAAGCACGGGGTTCCTGTGCTGGATGCTGACAAAACGGTTCACCGTTTGTTGCAATCGGATTCGTCGATCAAATCAGAACTGGTCCATGAATTTGGGCCTGAGATCCTTGGAGAAAATGGAGAAATTAATCGTTCGAAACTTGGTAGCCTGATTTTCTGTGATGAAGATGCACGAAAGCGCCTTGAGCGCATCGTGCATCCACGCGTGGTAGAATGTATGAAGGATGAACAAGCAGCGCTTCAGGAGACAGGAGCAAACTATTGCGTCTGGGATGTACCTTTGCTCATTGAAGCAAGGTTCGGGAAATTTGTCGACGAAGTTTGGGTTGTGTGGGTGCCGCGGGACCTTCAGATTTTGCGCGTTCTTGGGCGGGACAAGTTAAGTCTGACCGAGGTGGAAGCCCGTATTGCTGCACAATGGTCGTTAGATGAAAAACGTCAGCAAGCCGATGTAGTTATTGATAACTCTGGAAGCGAGTCGGAGACGGAGCGTCAGCTTGAAGAAATATGGGAAAAACTGATGGTTAATAATCGATGAGGCTATGCTTATATAAGTGAGAAAGAAATGTGAATGATTGAATGAATTCAGACATACATACTAAACGAGAAGAGGAGATGTGATGGTAAAAAAGCGGCATAAGCGTCAGATAGTGGGCAAGAAATTAGTTATTTTTATTGTGCTAGCAATCCTAGCGGCTTTTTGTATATTGAACACTCCCAGCTTAGAGAAGATTATTTATCCCTACCCCAAACAGGCGATCATAGAAAAGTATGCGAAACTATACGGAGTGGACCCTTTGTTTGTTGTGTCCGTAATCCGGGAAGAAAGTAAGTTTCTCTCGAAATCCGAGTCACATAAAGGTGCTAAAGGGTTGATGCAGTTAATGCCTAGCACGGCACAATCGATCGCTATAAGTCTTGGAGATAAAACATATCGTGAAGAGGATTTACTCAATCCAGAGAAAAATATTCAATACGGAACATGGTATCTAGCCAGTTTGCAAAAAGTGTTTGCCAATAATAAGACGTTAGTGACCGCTGCCTACAACGGCGGAAGAGGACATGTACAAGAATGGATTAATAACGGTCAGATTGACCCGAATAATATACGCCTACAGGATATTCCATTTAAGGAAACACGGGATTATGTGGGACGTGTCTTGAAAAGTTATGAAAAATACAATCAACTTTACCATAAATAAGCTGTCAAGGAGGATGACGGCTTTTTTTATGCCCATTAGCTTGTTATATTGACTATACCCGTATAGGGTATTATAATTAAGTATCGAGAGAAAATATAATGGTCTATTGGTATGAGAAATTGAGAAGGAGGGGACTGAGTTGGCAAATAACATTTCATTCGCTGACTATGCCATTGTGGCCTGTGGAACTATGATACCGGAATTAAATTATCTAAAAGAAACCGGTTTCTTGGATGTGCAAGCGATTTATACTGCTCCGGGACTTCATCAGGTTCCCGACGAATTAGAAAATCAATTACAAAAGCAATTAGAAATAGCTAAGAAGAGCGCCAAAAAAATAATTGTGGTCTATGGAGGCAAGTATTGTTACATCAACATGCGCGATCCATACCGAACCATCGATACCGTCATTGAAGAAATGCGGAAAGAGGGGTACTACATCGCCCGGACAGAGGTGGAAAACTGCCTGGACATGTTGGCTACCACGGGCGAAAGAGAGACATTGGCCGAAGGGCAAAAAGTTTGGTTTTGTACGCCAGGGTGGCTGAAATACCGCGATATGGTCTTCAAAGGCTGGGATAAAGCAAATGCGAACGAGAACTTTCCACAGTATACCGGCGGAGGAATCATGCTTGATCCAATTGGCTTCTTTGATGATTTTGCCATGGAGCATGTTGAGGAAATCTTAGACTTTTCCGATTGGGCCTCTATACCATTAGAAGGCCGCACAGTTGGGTTGGAACGCCTAAAGGACGTTTTAATTAGTGCGATGGCTGAAGAGGACAGACCGTGAGAGATAGTGAGCCATCAAAGGGGGCATCGAGCGACCGTAGCTGTATGAGTCGTGGGTGTTCATATTAGATAAGTAACCAAACTAAGTTTGTTACGCGAATATATATGGGTAAAAATAAGGAGATCGGGTAATGAAAGATGTTATCATGTTTACCACTCAAACCTGTTCTTCTTGTAAGAGAGCAAAAAACTTTCTTTTCCAAAATAAAATTCAGTTTGTACAAAAGGACATAAACGTTGATGTTAACGCAAGAGAGGAATTACAACGGAGAAATATTATTGGAGTCCCTACTTTTCTTATTGGAAAAGACTATGTTACGGGGTTCGACCCGACAAAGATTCTTAAACTTGTCGACCATCGAATTGTTGAATGTAGAAAATGTTCAACAAAGATGCGCTTTCCAATTAACAAGGGTGCAATCAAGATCAAATGCACACAGTGCGCTCATGAATTTGACGTTGACACACGAATATAAATCCTTTTCTCGAACCCGAGAACACGAAAACCCAAATCTCCAAAGGCACTCGTTCTAACATCAATTAATTTTTAGTACCATTTTCTATATATAAGCCCTATCCGCTTGTCGGATAGGGCTTTACTAATACTATTTGCGAGACCCACGACAAAGCGTAGCCTTAGACATAGAATTTTTTTCATGAATTTCGATTTTAAGTTGATTTATTACACGATTTTGGATATACTTAAATTGAGCATATGCCCAAAAGGAGCTGATGCAATGTCAAGGCGGCGTTGTTGTGGCCTAATCGATGATACTATTGTCTGCCAAACGTTTATTCCACAGGGACAGTCACGTTGGCCTGAAGTATTAATTCAGCTCGAGGAATTAGAGGCCATCCGTCTTAAGGATAAAGTTGGTTTGGATCAAGCAGAGTGTGCTGCGTCCATGGGAGTTTCTAGAGCAACGTTTCAGCGAATCCTAGGAGCAGCTAGGTCCAAAATTGCCACTGCTTTAGTCGAAGGCCGACCTATTATAATACGAGGTGGTAACTATCTGATAAAAAATAGGGTGTTCGAGTGTATCAATTGTGGACAAGTGTGGGAAGCTGAGCCATGCACGGCAGGCGGTAAACACGGATTTGAAATTGCCTGTCCAAAGTGCGGGAGTATGGAAAAGATGAGACTAGACAACGGGGTTGTGCATACCTGTGGTGGTGGTCAACACGGAGAACAAGGACATGGTGGTTGTTGTAAGGAGAATTCTTAATGAACCGTCACGTTCATCGTAGGCGGGCGTTAAGAGCCAAAGAGGTAAAAATAAATTTTAAATTGGAGGGTATATATTATGTCGAAAAAAATTGCAATTCCAACTAACGGAGAGGCCCTAGATGCCCATTTTGGAAAAGCTGCAGGATTCACAGTGTTTGAAATCGAAGGTAAAGAAGCCCGATTTGTAGAGCTACTTAGTGCTACAGGTCTTCAGCATCAGCATGAAGGACTCGCGAGTATGTTCAAGAGTAATGGAGTAGAAGTACTCGTTTGCGGTGGGATTGGCGGAGGCATGATCAATGGCCTCAAGGCGATAGGGCTAGAAGTGGTCTCAGGAGCCTCAGGTAATGTAGTTGATGTGGCAAAGACGTACGCTGAGGGAAATCTTGTAAGCACCGGGTCTGTCTGCCGTGATCATGACCATGGTCATGATCACGGGAAATGCCAACATTAAGTAGAGAACTAAGACACCCCCAAAGCGATCCTATACATCCGAACGAGACAAACTTGACAAAGCAAGAATTTGGGGAGTAAGATAAATTCGGGTTAGTACCCTATAGAGTTAAAAATGATGTTAAATTGAAAGGGAGGCACTACCGTGAGCGAGTCGTGTAATAGCTGTTCGGCAGCAGGGACATGTACTACTGATAGTTGTTCTAGTGAACCTAAAGTTTCAGATGCTCAAAAAGCGAGCCACGTTGGCAAAGTGATTGCGGTCATGAGCGGTAAAGGCGGAGTAGGTAAATCCTCTGTCACAAGCATGTTAGCAGTGAGCCTGATGCGTCAAGGGTATAAAGTAGGGGTTTTAGACGCTGACATAACCGGACCAAGTATTCCGAAAATCTTTGGAGTAACGGGAAGAGCTGGGGTCAGTAATACAGGGATACTTCCTTCAAAAAGCCGTGATGGTATTAAATTAATGTCTCTAAATCTTATGATAGAAACCGAAGATGACCCGGTTATTTTGCGTGGACCACTGATTACCCAAATCGTCAATCAGTTTTGGACAGACGTAATTTGGGGTGAGTTAGATTATCTGTTGATCGACATGCCTCCTGGGACGGGGGATGTACCAATCACGGTATTCCAATCGTTCCCCATAAATGGAGTTGTTATGGTGACAAGTCCGCAGGCTTTAGCGAATATGGTTGTGCGAAAAGCGGTTAAAATGGTGCGAAACTATGAACCCCCAATCTACGGGTTGATTGAAAATATGGCGTATCTGCAATGCCCTGATTGCACAAAGAAGATTGAAGTTTTCGGGAAACCAAAAGGCGAGGAAGATGCGAAGCGTAATTCTATTCCTTTCTTGGGAGAACTTCCAATTGACCCACTATTAGCCGAGTTATCGGATGCTGGTAAAGTTGAGGATTATCAATCCCCTGCCTTCGATGAGATTGCTAAACGTTTAGCGGAACAGATTAAAACTAATAGTTGTAAGAATCTAGCCTAATAAATAAA
>Ga0307377_10000633_pt1 | contig 46086 bp, 42 predicted proteins | sample TR3MG_FD_202535 | JGI IMG/M metagenome (GOLD analysis project Ga0307377, IMG submission 202535) | Soil microbial communities from Risofladan, Vaasa, Finland - TR-3 | ecosystem: Environmental > Terrestrial > Soil > Coastal area > Acid sulfate soil | place: Finland: Risofladan, Vaasa | collected...
GGCCCGGGCAGTCCACGTGCGCATAGTGCCGTTTCGGCGATTCGTACTCCACGTGCGCCGTCGAGATCGTGATCCCGCGTGCCTTTTCTTCCGGCGCCGCGTCGATCGCGTCATAGGCCTTGAACTCGCCGCCGAATCGCTCTGCACCGACCTTCGTCAGCGCCGCCGTCAGCGTCGTCTTGCCGTGATCCACGTGACCAATCGTGCCGACGTTGACGTGCGGCTTGGTCCGTTCGAATTTTCCCTTTGCCATGCGCGCTAAACCCCGATGGAGTCAATCAGTTGAAAGAAACTGGCCCTTGCGGGACGTTGGCCTTGCGGCCGCAATGATGGTGCTCATGACAGGAATCGAACCTGTGACCTCTTCCTTACCAAGGAAGTGCTCTACCGACTGAGCTACATGAGCGGAATCTGGTGTATTTCAGCCATCCTCCCTGACGGCAAAAGACAGACCGGCATCCTGCCGGACCCTTCAAAAAAACGTCGACTTCTGCATCGCCTGCACCGGTCAACCTGATTGGCAGATGCAGCGCAATGGAGCGGAAGGCGGGAATCGAACCCGCGTAATCAGTTTGGAAAACTGATGTTCTACCATTGAACTACTCCCGCCCTGCGCGGAACTCTTGCTTATCGCGCTGCTTTCGCGTCGCGTGTTGCCACTTGTAACAATTGGTGGAGGGAGGTGGATTCGAACCACCGAAGGCGTAAGCCAGCAGATTTACAGTCTGCCCCCGTTGGCCGCTTGGGTATCCCTCCAGAATCTTTTTTACAAACCTTACTTGTTGCGTGACGCCTGCGTCCGGGAGGTGGATGGCTTCGGGCATCCTGCCCTTCGCCCTTCGGGCCGTACCGCTGCGCGGTACGTTCAAAATTGTTCCAGACAATTTCAGTCGAACCACCGAAGGCGTAAGCCAGCAGATTTACAGTCTGCCCCGTTGGCCGCTTGGGTATCCCTCCAACAAAGAACGCGTATTGTGTGGACCGGGCCTTGAACTGTCAACACCCATATCCGGCGTGATGGGGCATTTCAGCGAGGGTTTGTCGGCTGTCAGACGGTGATGTCAGCCTTTTTGCGTGAAAGGTACATCGACCAATTGCTCCATCCCCCTGGACAGCTCCAGCAGACGTTTGGCTTGCGCCTGCAACTGACGCTCGTTGTCGTCGTGCGGTTCCCAGCGGGGCACCGGCGTGGGCTTGCCGTCCGGGCTGTCGAGCGCCACGAAGACCATCACGCAACTGGTGGCCAGCCGCTGTTCGCCCGAGCGCATGTCGCGCGCCAGCACGTCGACCGCCAGATGCATGCTTGAAGTGCCGGTATGAATCAGCCGCGCCCGCACCGTGACGAGATCGCCGATCAGGATGGGCGCAACGAACTGGATGCCACTCACCGATACGGTGACGCAATACGCTCCGCTCCAGCTCACTGCGCAGGCGTAGCCAGCCTGATCGATCCACTTCATCGCCATTCCGCCATGCACCTTGCCGCCAAAATTGACGTCGGTCGGTTGCGCGAGGAAACGGAACTTCACTTCATGTTGCTTGCCTGGCATGGGAACTCCGGAGGGGACGCGGTTCTATCGGCGCATTATGCCTGCCGGGAATCCCGAATGACCTGATTGTTGGCGCTTGTAGGAGCGCACCTTGTGGGAGCGGCTTCAGCCGCGATGCTCCTGGCTTGGACAGAGCAAAAGCATCGCGGCTGAAGCCCCACAAGGGTATTCGCGCACATGGCGCGCTCCAAATCGGGGTTGTTCCGAGGTGCCCTGCGGCCACCTCCGGACAGGTACGCCCGATCCATCAAATGCCGCGCGAGGTCACACGTTGAAGCGAAAATGCAGGATGTCGGCCTCCCGCACGAGGTAGTCCTTGCCTTCCAGCCGCAGACGACCGGCTTCCTTGGCGCCGGCTTCGCCGCGGTACTTGATGAAATCATCGAACGCGACGGTCTCGGCCCGGATGAATCCGCGCTCGAAGTCGGTATGGATCACCGCGGCGGCCTGCGGCGCGGTGGAACCGGCCTTGACCTGCCACGCCCGCACTTCCTTCACGCCGGCGGTGAAATAGGTCTGCAGGCCAAGCAGCTTGTAGCCGGCACGGATGACCCGGTTCAGCCCCGGTTCGTCCAGGCCCATGTGCTGGAGGAATTCATCGCGGTCGGCGTCTTCGAGTTGGGCCATTTCCTCTTCGATGGCGGCGCACACCGGCACCACTTCGGCGCCTTCGGTGACGGCGCGTGCGCGGACGGCATCCAGCAGCGGATTGTTCTCGAAACCGTCCTCGGCCACGTTGGCGATATACATCAACGGCTTCAGGGTGAGCAGGAACATGTCCCGCACCAGGGCCTGCTCCTCGGCATCGAGGCCCGCTGCACGAGCCGCCTTGCCGGTATCGAGCGCAGCCGCCAGCTTCTGCAGCACCGGCAGCCGGGCCAGGGCCTCCTTGTCGTTGGCCTTGGCCGAACGCTCGGCGCGGTTCAATGCCTTCTCCACTGACTCCAGGTCGGCCAGCGCCAGTTCGGTATCGATGGTTTCGATGTCGGAGATTGGATCGACCTTGCCAGCCACGTGGATCACGTCGCCCTCGAAGCAGCGCACCACATGGGCAATCGCATCGACTTCGCGGATGTGCGCCAGGAACTTGTTGCCCAACCCCTCGCCCTTCGACGCCCCCGCCACCAGACCGGCGATATCGACAAACTCCATCGTGGTGGGAACGACCCGTTGCGGCTTGACGATCTCGGCAAGCTGCGCCAGGCGCAGGTCCGGCACCGGTACGATGCCGACATTCGGCTCGATCGTGCAGAACGGAAAATTGGCCGCGGCGATGCCGGCCTTGGTCAGTGCGTTGAACAGGGTGGACTTGCCCACATTGGGCAGGCCGACGATGCCGCATTTAATGCCCATGAACTAGGAACTCCTGAAATTTGCGGGGGACGGGGACCGGGGACCGGAAAAGGGGCGAACTGCCATCATTCCCGTGCAAGTTGAAAATCATTGAGCTTCGGCGCGGGCGTGGAGCTACACGCCTTTCCGGTCCCCTGCCCCCGGCCCCCGGTCCCTGCTCGTATGCAGTTGTTGCATCGCCTTGTCGAACTGGCCGTCGACGGCCAGCGGCAGCACGTCCATGGCGCGGGCGATACCGTCGAGGATCGCGTCCTCATCCGGTGCACGAGGCCGGCCCAGCACCCAGGGGGTGACCTGGTCGCGATGACCGGGATGACCGATGCCGACCCGCAGCCGGTAAAACTTGCCGTGACCGAGATGCGCCATGATGTCGCGCAGACCGTTCTGACCACCATGGCCGCCATCGAACTTGATGCGCACGTCACCCGCGGGCAGGTCCAGATCGTCATGCACGACCAGACACTGCTCCGGCTCGATCTTGTAGTAGCGCAGCGCCGAAACCACGGCGAGGCCGCTCTTGTTCATGAAAGTGGCCGGCTTGAGCAGCCAGATCGACTCGCCGCCAATGCTTACCTTGCAGGTTTCGCCGTGCAGTTTGCCGTCGAAACCGAAACGCGCGCCCTGCCCGCGGGCAAGCGCATCCACCAGCCAGAACCCCGCATTGTGCCGGGTCCTGAGATATTCGGCACCGGGATTGCCCAGCCCGACAACGAGTCGCAAACCAGCCATGCGGACGAGCAGCAGTAACGCCCCGCGCTCCGTTCGAGCGCGGGGCGTCGCGGCTTACTTCTTGTCGTCCTTTTTCGCCGGTGCCGCGGCGGCGGCCGGCACTGCCGCAGCAGCAGCCTCGGCTTCCTCCGACGCGACATCGACTTCTTCCTGCACGGTATTGGCCGTCACCACGGGGATGTCGTGGCTCTCGCCCAGATGCAGCGCCACGATCTCGACATTCGCCGGCAGCTTCAGCTCCGACAGATGGATGATGTCGCCCTGATTCAACTCGCCCAGATCCAGCTCGATGAACTCCGGCAGATCCTTCGGCAGGCAGGAGATTTCCACTTCGGTCAGGTTGTGCGAGATCACCACGCCGGAGGTCTTGCCGGCCGGCGACTTCTCCTGATTCAGGAAGTGCAGCGGCACGCTGACGCGGATCGCCTCGTTCTCGTTCACGCGCAGGAAATCCATGTGCATCATCAGCTGCTTGAACGGATGCTTCTGCCAGTCGCGCACCAGCACCTTCTGCACCTTGCCGTCGACGTTCAGGTCGAGCAGCGAGGAGAAGAACCACTCGTGCTTGGCGGCGAGCAGGATGGTGTTGTGCTCGATCTGGATGCTCTGCGGAGCCTGGTCGGCGCCGCCGCCGTAAACGACGGCAGGCACGAAGCCGGTGCGACGCAGGCGGCGGCTCGCACCTTTCCCCTCGTCTTTGCGGCTCTGCGCCTTGATTTCATGAGTCTTGGTCATTTCGTTACTACCTTGGTTGGTGTTTGCCGCCTCACGACGGCCAGGTGACTTCCCCGCGACCAGGGAAGTCAGTTACTTCCGCGCGGCGTCCATGCCGCGAAAAGCAGGAGATCAAGACCGTCCATCCTGGACGGACATTTCAATTTCTTTCACGCGGCATCCATGCCGCAAAAAGCTGAACATCAAAGTCGTCCATCCTGGACGGACTTTTCACTATCAATCGACGTACAACGAACTCACCGACTCGCCAAAGGCGATCCGGCGAATGGTTTCAGCCAGCAGTTCGGCCACCGAAAGTTGACGGACCTTGGCACAGGCCTTCACTTCGGGGCGCAGCGGCAAGGTATTGGTCACCACCAGCTGGTCGAGCTGCGACGCTTCGATGTTGCTGATCGCCGCGCCGGACAGCACCGGATGCACGCAATAGGCGACTACCTTGCGGGCGCCGCGCTCCTTCAGCGCAGCGGCTGCCGCACACAGCGTACCGGCGGTGTCGACGATGTCGTCGATCAGCACGCAGGTCTTGCCGTTGACGTCACCGATGATGTTCATCACCGTCGCCACGTTGGCCTTCGGCCGGCGCTTGTCGATGATCGCCAGATCGGCGTCATCCAGCCGCTTGGCCAAGGCGCGGGCGCGTACCACGCCACCGACGTCAGGGCTGACCACGATGATGTCGTCCATGCTGTGGTGTCGCCAGATATCGGCCAGCAGCACCGGCGAGGCATACACGTTGTCGACCGGGATATCGAAGAACCCCTGGATCTGGTCGGCATGCAGATCCACCGTCAGCACCCGATCGACACCCGCGGCACCAATCATCCTGGCGGCCAGCTTGGCGGTGATCGGCACCCGCGCCGAACGCGGCCGACGATCCTGCCTGGCATAACCGAAATACGGAATCACCGCGGTCACGCTTGTCGCCGAGGCACGCTTGAGCGCATCGGTCAGTGCCAGCAACTCGAACAGGTTCACCGCGCTCGGCGCACCCGTCGACTGCAGCACGAACACTTCCTGGCGGCGCACGTTTTCCTCGATCTCGATCTGTACTTCGCCGTCGCTGAACGTGCCGACCAGCGCCTTGCCGAGCGGCACTCCGAGCCGATGGGCGACATCCTCGGCCAAGGTACGGTTCGCATTGCCGCAAAAAAGCATCATCCGGGTGGACGTGTCCACAGATTGTTACCTCGGAATCCAAGTCGACTTCTGATGAATGGCTGGGGCGGCAGGATTCGAACCTGCGTATGCGGGAATCAAAATCCCGTGCCTTAACCAGCTTGGCGACGCCCCAGTAGTATTTTTGTGTTCGCTAGTGCTTGTGTTGGTACCCGTCGATTGCCGCGCGGTAGCCAGGGACCACCATTTTACCGTGTCGCTCAAGACGCACCGCGATGGCGCGCAAGAGCATGCTGCAAGGGTGAAACATCGACGCCCGCGGCGACCGTGGCCGTGAATGCCGCCGGGCATTGTCCGGCAATCTCCATCGCCCGATCACATGATCTCGTTTCCAGAAACACACAACCGCCACTGCCGGAAAGCCGTGCCTGACCAAAACCGCCCAGCCAATCCAGCGCCGCAGCCACCCGCGGGTGGCGCGCGCGCACCACCGGCGCGAAGGCGTTTTCCGTCGTTTCGCCCGAAGCAAAGGATGAAATTGTCGCCCGCGGTGCATTTCGTGTCAATTCAGGCGCTTGAAAAAGTGCCGCGGTCGGTACCGGCTCGTGCGGATCCACCACCACGTAATGCCGCCGCGGCAGGCCGAGCGGCGTGAGCTTTTCGCCGATACCCTCACCCCACGCCGAACGTCCGCGCACGAACACCGGCACATCGGCACCGAGCTGGCGACCCAGGCCGGCCAGCGCATCCTCGTCCAGACCCAGCTTCCACAGCAGATTCAACGCCACCAGCACGGTCGCCGCATCGGAGCTGCCGCCGCCCAGGCCACCGCCCATCGGGATGCGCTTTTCCACCTCGATATCGACACCGGCGGTCGTACCGGCGTGCTGCTGCAACATTTGCGCCGCACGCACCGCCAGATCCAAGTCCGCAGGCACCTCCGGCACATCGCGCAGCCGCCGGATCCGTCCGTCGTCGCGCAACCGCAGGCGGATCTCGTCACCCCAATCGAGCAGACGGAACACAGTCTGCAGCTCGTGATAGCCATCCGCGCGGCGGCCGCAGATGCGCAGGAACAGGTTCAGCTTGGCCGGCGCCGGCCAGACCGTCCATTCGCCGCAAGCAGGAGCCGACAGGTGCCGGCTCATGAACACCCGCAGGTGGTCGGGAAAGCCGTTCTCCCGATCCCGCTGGCGAGCCCACGCGAACGCGGGCTCGCGCTTGTCGACGATCCGGAAGCCATGCCTGGCGTAGAACGGCGCATTCCACCGCACATCGGCCAGCGTGCCCAGATCGACCCGCCGGTACCCGGCCGCGCGAGCCCATTGGCAGGCATGTTCGAGCAAGGCCGCACCGATGCCGCGACGCCCATGTTCGGGCAGCACGTCGATTTCGGCGATGCCGATGGCCGCATGATCGTCCGATTCCGCATCGAGCCAGACAAAGCCGACCGGTTCGCCCGTCTCGTTCGATGCCACCCAGACCAACCCCTGACTGACCGCCCGCTGCAGCAATTCCGGCGGGATCGACATGGCCGAATAGCTTGGCCATGCCGGATGACCGCGGAACAGCTGCACCGCCTTGCGTTCGATCGCGCACAAGGCATCGATCCGGACCCAATCCGCACGTTCGATCGAACAAGGCATCGCAACTCCAGGCATTGCCGTGATGGCCCCACTTTCCAGCTGACCACGAGAGGCCGCAAAGCCTAACCTATCCGGCGTTGCGACGGCTTCACTGAAAATGCCACGATTCGATCGACAGTCGCACCTTGTACGGTAACTTTTCGGCATAGACCTTTTTCGGCAATGGCGGTCGTCGCATGGTGTCCCATTCGCGATAGTCGACCACCCAGCCATCCTGCTGCAGCAGGGAAGGCAGGCGGTTCGTGCCGAACCTCAGCCTGGCCGCACCGCTATCGGCACGCAGGCCCAGCACCCATGCACGCAGATCGTGCAACGGCACTTCCCAGCCCAGCGCCTTGCGCATCAGGGCCTCGGCATCGGGTCCACGCAGCGGGCCGTGCTTCAGGCCTTCCAGCAGGGCACCGTCCGGGCCGCCGCTGAGGCGGAAATTCACGCCGCTGATCGCCGGCCCGCGCAGCACGAACTCGTACTGCTCGCCGTCCTGGGTCCAGCTGAAACTGCCGCTACCGCCATTGCGGCCGTCGGAAACGCCCAGCCGTCCCTGCAGGACCCAGTGATCGGCATGGGCCAATGCCAGCTCGCGCGCCAACTGGTCATGCAGCATGCCGGCATCGCCCTTGACGCGCACCGCAGGCACGCAGGCGGCAAGCAACAGCGGCATGGCCGCCGCGAGGAGCAGGAATCGTCGGTTCATCGGTGCAGACGTTTCAAGGTGTCACGCAGACTGCTGCTGTGCGGGTCGATCTTGCGCACCTCGTCAAAAACACGCTGCGCATCCTGCCGATTCCCCTGTTTCCACAGCACCTCGCCCAGATGCACACCGATATCGGCATCCTTGCGCACCAACCACGCGCCGCGCAAAGTCTGCGCCGCCTGTTCCAGATGGCCCAGGCGGTACTGCAGCCAGCCCCAGGAATCGGCGATCGCCGGATCGTTCGGCTTGGCCGCGCGGGCGGCACCGATCAGCCGCTCGGCCTCGGGCAGGTCGCGATTGGCGTCGGCCAGGGTGAAGCCCAGTGCGTTGCTGGCATCGACGTCGCCCGGCTTGATCTTCAGCAGATGCTCGAAATCCTGCACCGCCAGATCGACCTGACCCGCTTCGGCATAGGCCAGGCCGCGGCCGTACAGCAGACCCGGATCGTTCGGCATCACCTGCAGCGCCCGATTGAATGCCACGATCGCCTGTGTGTACTGGTGTTCCTGCAGATACAGCTCGGCATCGACCTGCCATGCCTGACGCAACTGCGCTGGCTGATCGATGTAGTCCAGTTGCAGCTGGCCGAGCAACCGATGCGCGTCGGCTGTCTTGCCCTGCGCCTGCAGGATCACCGCGCTGCGCAGATCCGCATCGAACGCATGCCCGTCGTCATCGCCCACCTGGCGATACCAGGCCAGCGCCTCGGCCTCGCGATGCTGCATCTCGGCCAGTTGCCCGAGCAGGTAGGCACTCTGCTTTCGCACATCCGGCGCAGCGTGCTGCAGTTGCCGATACAGCGCCTTCAGCGCCTTGACGTCCTTCACGTGAGCGGCCAGCGCCGCGCGCAGTGCATAAGTGTCGGCGTTCTGCGGGCCGTGATCGAGCAGTCGGGAGGCCGCTGCATAGTCACCAGCCTGGCTGAGCAGGCCGGCGTAGGCCAAGCGCAGCGGGATATTCTGCGGCGCCTTGGCAATCGCCTTCTGCAACAGCGCGCGCGCACCGTTGTGGTCCCCGTCCTTGAACTTCATCTGCGCCGCCCAAGCGTACGTTTCGGCGCTCTTGAAATGCTGCACGGCCGCTTCGGCGATCCGCATGGCATAGGCGTGCCGGCCGAATTTTTCGCCCAGCTCGCTCATCGCCAGCCACGCCTGGGCATCGGCAGGCAGGCGTTGCGGCACGGCCAGTTGCTCCAGCAGACGGGCGGCCTGGGCCTGGTCGCGGGCACCCAGCAGAACACGACCGAACTGGCGCCAGGCATCCTTGGTTCCACTGCCGGTCAGCAGCAGCAGCTGATGGCGTGCGTCATCGGCATCGCCGCGATCGAGCGCCAGCTCGGCACGCGCCTGGGCCATCTGGGCCGGCTTGGCACCGAGCACCTGCCAGCGGCTGAGCGCCCGCCCGGCGGCGGCGCTGTCATGCACGGCGATGGCAAGCTGGGCAGCACGCTCGGCCACCTGCGGATCCTCGCTCAGAACCATGGCCCTGCCGTAGAAACCCGCCGCGGACTTCAGATCGTTGTGCCCCAGCGCCATTTCGCCCGCCAGCAACTGGGCCAGCAGATCGTGCCGGGTGTCGGGCGTGGCCACCACCAGCTGCGACGGCAGCTGCGGTGTGACGACTGTCGTTTGCGTCTTGCGCAACGACGTGCTGGTGCAGGCACTCAAAACCAGCACCAGCACCGACACTGTCGTAAAATGCCGCAGCTTCTTGTACTTGGCCACGCTGCTCCGCACACTACTCTCCGATAACATGTTTGTTTCGACCGTGTCTGTCACCGCACGGGACGTTGCAGCAAGCTTAGCCTACGCCACCACCACCGCCGTGATATTGCCCACACCATGCCGCTGATCGCCCTCGGACTCAATCACCTCACCGCGCCGGTCAGCCTGCGCGAGCAGGTGGCGTTCGATGCCGATGCCGCGGGCCCGGCCTTGCTTGAGCTGACCCGCGAGCCGGGTGTGGAAGAGGCGTTGATTCTTTCCACCTGCAATCGCACGGAACTGTATGTGGGCGTGAGCGCCGGTGCCGAGGACATTCCACGCGCGTGGTTGAGTCGTCATCACCGTTTGACCCCAGGCAAACTGGATGAGTTCCTGTATCAACACGACGAACAGGACGCCGTGCGCCATATGTTCCGGGTTGCCACCGGTCTGGATTCGATGGTGCTGGGCGAGCCACAGATCCTCGGTCAGGTAAAGGATGCCTATCAGCAGGCGCGCGAGGCCCAGGCGTTGCGTGCGCCGATGGATCGCCTGCTGCAGCAGACCTTCTCGGTTGCCAAGCGGGTGCGCACCGACACGTGCATCGGTGCGCATACGGTATCGGTCGCGTTCACTGCGGTGCGCCTGGCCGAACAGGTATTCGCCGACCTGAAGCAGGCCTGCGTGCTGCTGATCGGCGCCGGCGACACCATCGAACTGGCCGCGCGACACCTGGCCGACAAGCAGGCGCGCCGCCTGATCGTCGCCAATCGCACTCTGGAAACCGCACAGGAACTGGCCGGCCGCTACGGCGGTTATGCGATCGCGCTGGCCGACCTGCCGCAACATCTGGCCGAAGCCGACATCGTGGTCTCCTCCACCGCCGCGCGACAACCGGTGCTGACCCGCGCCATGGTCGAACAGGCGATGGCGACACGTCGGCGCAAACCGATGTTCATGGTCGACATCGCGGTGCCGCGCGACATCGAAGTGGGCGTGGGCGAACTGCCCGACGTCTACCTGTACGGCATCGACGACTTGCGCCAGGTGATCGACGACAACGTGCGATCGCGTGAAGCCGCCGCCCTCGAAGCCGGTGCGATCATCGATCTGCAGGTGGAACGCTACATGGCATGGCGCCACGCGCTCACCCTGAAGAATCCGGCTCTGGACATGCGCCATCATGCGGAAATCTACCGCGACGAGGTGCTGGAAAAGGCCCGTTCGATGCTCAATCGCGGCAAGTCGCCCGATGAAGCACTGGCCTTTCTCGCCAACACGTTGACCAACAAGCTGCTGCACCACCCCAGTGCGCGGTTGCGTGCCGCGGCACTGAGCGGCGACCTGGATCTGCTGCACGCCGCCGGCCAGCTGTATGGGCTGGACGACGACGAGGCACCGTCCTCAAGGGACTCCCGGCGGTCGTAGAAGCACGCCCTGAGCGCCAGGACGCTCTGCGCGGTTGACGAGAAAAGCATTCGCGCACAAGGTGCGCTCCTACCCTTACGCCCGCGCATCCAATGACCCCATCGATACGCCGAAAGCTCGAAGCACTGGCCGAACGCCACCAGGAAATCGGCCTGCTGCTGTCGCAGCCCGACGTGCTTGCCGACAACACCCGCTTCCGCGAGCTGTCGCAGGAATACGCCAGGCTCGAACCGGTGACTGTCTCGCTACGCGAACATGATCAGGCCGAACACGAACTGGCGCAGACCCACGCCATGCTCGGCGACCCCGAGCTGCGAGAGTTGGCGGCCGACGATGTCCGGCGACTTGAGCAGCGACTGCTCGATCTGGATCGCGAACTGCAACTGCTGTTGCTGCCGACCGATCCGCGCGACGAGGCCAACCTCTATCTCGAAGTGCGTGCCGGCACTGGCGGCGACGAAGCGGCGATCTTTGCCGGCGACCTGTTCCGCATGTACGTGCGTTATGCCGAAAGCCGCCGCTGGCATGTCGAGATTCTCAGCGAACATGCCGGCGAGCATGGCGGCTACCGGGAAATCGTCGCCCGCGTCGAGGGCAAGGGCGCGTACTCGCAGCTGAAGTTCGAATCCGGCACCCACCGTGTGCAGCGCGTGCCGGAAACCGAATCGCAGGGGCGTATCCACACCTCGGCCGCGACCGTGGCGATCCTGCCCGAACTGGACGAGATCGACGAGATCGAGATCAATCCGGCCGACCTGAAGACCGACACCTTCCGCGCCTCCGGCGCCGGCGGCCAGCACGTCAACAAGACCGACTCGGCAATCCGCATCACCCACCTGCCCACCGGCACCGTGGTGGAGTGCCAGGAGGAACGCAGCCAGCACAAGAATCGCGCCCGCGCGATGAGCCTGCTCAAGGCGCGCCTGCTCGACGCCGAGCGCGGCAAACAGAGCGCCGCCCAGGCCGAGTCGCGCCGGCTGCAGGTCGGCTCCGGCGACCGCAGCCAGCGCATCCGCACCTACAACTACCCGCAAGGCCGGATCACCGACCACCGCATCAACCTCACCCTGTATCGCCTGCCCGAAATCCTGCAGGGCAACCTGGACGAATTGATCGACGCACTGACCCGCGAGCACCAGATGGACCAATTGAAATCGCTCACTGCCGGCTGAATCCGGCGCCCGACGTACCGGCAACCCATCCCACGAGGTACGCATGAACGCTCGTTACCGCAAGGCGCTCAAGGATCTGCAGCTTGAGCTGACCCGGCTGCAGCAGACCCTGCACAGCACGGGCAAGCGGCTGGTGGTGATTTTCGAGGGGCGCGATGCGGCCGGCAAGGGCGGCGTGATCAAGCGCATCACCGAAAGCCTGGATACCCGCGGCTACCGCATCGCCGCGCTGCCCAAGCCAAGCGAGCGCGAGACCACGCAGTGGTATTTCCAGCGTTACGTGGCGCACCTGCCGAGCGCCGGCGAGTTCGTGCTGTTCGACCGCAGCTGGTACAACCGTGCCGTGGTGGAGCCGGCGATGGGTTTCTGCAGCAAGGCCGAATACACGGCATTTCTCGACGCGGTACCGGCGTTCGAGAAGCTGCTGACCGACGACGGCATCATCCTGCTCAAATACTGGCTGGCGGTCGATCAGGCGGCCCAGGAGCAGCGCTTTGCCGAACGCGTCGACAACCCGCTGAAGCGCTGGAAAATCTCGCCGGTCGATCTGGCCGCACGGCAGAAGTACAGCGAGATGGGCCGGCTGCGCGACGTGATGATCGAGCGCACGCATACCGAAAAAGCGCCGTGGTTCGTGGTCGATTTCAACGACCAGAAGCGCGGCCAGATCAACCTGATCCGGCATCTGTTGCAGCAGCTGCCGCAGCATGACGGGCCGATCGCCAAACGGAAGCTGCCCAAGCTCAAGGGCAAGCCGAAACTCGAGCACGTTACCGACAGGGCCTTGTGGGTACCTGACACGTTTTGACCCCGGCAGCCGGTCGGACCGTTGGTTGGCCGGGCTCCTAACCGGTATGGAAGCCATGCAGATACTGCTCGGGCAGATCTTCCCGACTCACCGCATCGACGCGTGCCGCGGGCGGCCCCTGCCGCAACCAGCGTTCGAGTGCGTCCAGTGCGTCCGCCGCACCGCTGGCCAGCACCTCGACACTGCCGTCCGGCCGGTTCCAGGCGTGACCGGCCAGACCCAGTTCCAGCGCCTGCGTGCGGGTGCCGCCACGATAGAACACCCCTTGCACCCGGCCGCTGACGATGAACCTCGCGGTGGACATCACTTGCCGCCGATCACCGCGGTCAGCGAAGCGGTCGTCACCGGTCCCAGGAAGCCCTTGGCCACCTTGCCATCGGGATCGATCACCCAGGTGGTGGGCAGGCCGCGCGGCACGTCAAAGTCCTTCACCGGATTGTCCAGCATGACCTGGGCGACCGGATAGACCACCGGATGACGCACGAGGAAGGCCTTGATGTCGGCCAGCTTGCTGTCATCGAACGCCAGCCCGATCGCCGTGACATTGCGGTGGCTGGCGACAAAACGGGAAATGTCCGGCATTTCCTTGACGCACGGTCCGCACCAGGTCGCCCAGTAGTTGACGATCACCCACTTGCCGCGCTGCGCGCCCAGATCGAACGTCTTGCCATCCAGCGTGGTGACATGCAGTGTCGGCCTCACGGGCATGGTGGCATGTGCCGGCACGGCAAACGTCAGCACGGCGGCCAGCGCGAACGCGGATTTGACGACGGCGGATTGCAACACGGTCATGCAGGCAGGTCCACGGCATTGGCCACAGGGAGGGTGGCGGAAGGAGGATAAACCTGGTCGAGTGTGGTACCCAACCGGGTTTCCATGGACTCGGCCAGCGCGGCCAGCAGCGCCAACAGCGTCGGCGGCAGTTCGATGCCGAGCGTTGCCGCCTCCTCCACCGGATGCAGCGGCAAACGGTAACGGGTATGCCGGTAAACACGCAACAGTTCGGTGCTGTCCAGGCTGCGGCTGAGCAACCAGCCGCCGGCTTCGCCACGCTGGATCAGGTCGGCTTGCTGCAGGTCCTCGAAATAGGTGGTAACCGAGGCGCTGCGCAAGTACGGCTCGCGCGCCAGCACGCTGGCCGGATCCACGCTGTCACCCGTACGCTGGGCATCGACAAAATGCCGCAACACCACCAGCAGGCCGAGGAACTCGGCACCTTCCGGCAGCGTGACGGCCGGCGGGCGATATTCGAACGCCGACACCGAGGCCGCGATCGACGCGGCCAGAATCACAATGACCCAGGCCAGGTAGATCCACAGCAGGAAAATCGGGATCGACGCCAGCACGCCGTAAATCTGCTGGTAGGTTTGCGCGCTGTGCACGAACAACGTGAAGCCCCAGCGGACGATCTCGAACAGCACGGCACCGATCAGTGCGCCGATCGCCGCATCGCGCCGGCTTACCTTGCAGTTCGGGACCACCATGTAGGTCAGCCACAGCGTGACCAGGGTCACCACGAACGGCAGCGCGCTCAGCAGGCGCTCGCCATTGCCGAACTGCCCCGCCGCCGCATGCAGCAAGGGTATGGCAGTGACGTACGAAGTCACCGCGATGCCGCCCACCACCAGGATCGGCCCCAGCGTCAACGCCGCCCAGTACAGCAGCAGACGCGACCCCCAGCTTCGCGCCTGGTGCACGCGCCAGATGCGGTTCAGACGATCCTCGATGCTGACCATCATCGACAGCGCGCTGAACAGCATCACCAGGATGCTGATGCTGGTGAGCTTGCTGGCATTGGCGGCGAAGCCGAGCATGGTCTCCTGCACCTTTTCGCCGGTCGCCGGCACGAAGTTCGCGAACACGAAATTGATCAGCGTGTTGCGCGCATCGGCAAACATGGGAAACGCCGAAAACATGGCGAACATCGCCACCGTCAACGGCACCAGCGACACCAGCGTGGTATACGACAACGCGCCGGCCGTCTCGAAGCACTTGTCGTCCAGAAAGCGCCGCCAGCAGAAGTGGCCGAAGCTCAACGTGCGATCGTGTTTGATGCGCCAGGCCATCGTCATCCTCTCGTCCGCCGGACAGGCGGTCGCCGACGTATCGTCGGCATCGACCAGTACATTAGTGTAGTGCTTCACGCTTGGCGGCTCTTTCAGCGAGGCACGGAGGGGTCAGCTGCAAGGCGCGTTCGCGCAGGAAGGGTGGTGCCCTTTCAAGCGGGCGCACCGCGGCAGATGGCCCCTCCGTGCCTCGCTGAAAGAGCCGCCAAGCGTGAAGCACTACACTAACGTATAGGCAGTGAATGCCTCAAACGCATGAGCCACGCCGCATGAATCACGCCGCATTGAATCAAGCCGCATTGAATCAAGAAATCCTGGTCCTGTACTACAGCCGCAGCGGCCATACCGCCCAGTTGGCACGGCTGATCGCCCGCGGCATCGAGGAAGTGCCCGGCATGCGCGCGCGCCTGCGCCAGGTGCCGCCGGTGGCGCCGGTTACCGAAACCGCGCAGCCGCCGGAGCCCGAGGATGGCGCCCCGTACGTGCACAAGCAGGATCTGCTCGACTGCGCCGCGCTCGCCATGGGCAGCCCCACCCGCTTCGGCAACATGGCGGCGCCGCTGAAACATTTTCTGGATACCACCGGCGCCGAATGGGCCAGCGGCGCCCTGGTGGGCAAGCCGGCGGCGCTGTTCACCTCCACCGGCACCATGCATGGCGGCCAGGAATCCACCTTGCTGACGATGGCTCTGCCCCTGCTCCATCACGGCATGCTGCTGCTCGGCCTGCCCTATACCGAGCCGGCGTTGAGCGCCACCCACACCGGCGGCACGCCCTATGGCGCCAGCCATGTGGCCGGGAGCCAGGGCGAGAACCCGATCAGCGAACACGAACGCGAACTGGCCCGCGCACTGGGCCGCCGGCTGGCCGAAACCACCCGCAAGCTGGCGGCCGGCGCATGAGTTCGCGCATCGTGCTGCCGACGGCACCCGAGCAACGGTTGGGTCTGCTGACTTGGGCCGCATTGACCGTACTGCAAGTGGTCTGGCACCTGTGGCTACTGCCGCCGCAAATCGTGCCGATCTGGCTGGTGCTGGCAATCACCGTGATTCCGCTGTTGCTGCCGCTGCTGGCGATCCGCGATGCACGCCGGGCCCTGCTGTGGGTCGGCATCCTCAGCCTGTTCTATTTCTGCCACGGCATTGCCGAAGGCTGGAGTTCGGCCGGTGCGCGTTGGCTGGCATTGGCCGAGATCATCCTGACCCTGCTGCTGATCGGCACGCTGGGCGCCGGCGTAAAGCGCAAACCGTAGGAGCGCACCGTGTGCGCGATGCCCTTGTCCGGACATCGGCGAAGAGCTTTCGCCCACAGGGTGGGCTCCTACAGGGGAACCTGCGGTTGAGCAGGGCGGGCACGAAACGACCACAATAGGATGGATGGCAGATGAACCGCGCACCTGGTGCGCTACCGGGAGGACGCTCATGGAATTCCTGCAAGACGCACCGCAACTCGCCCATCCCTGGCACAGCGACCGGCTGCTGCATGCCTTGCTCGGCCGCGCCTTGCCGGCGGATCGCCACGCAGCGCTGGAGACCGATCTCGCTGCCTTGGGCGATTACGCGCAGATGGCCTGGCTGCGCGCTGCGCGCACCGCCCGCCGCAAACCGATACTGACCCAGTGGGATGCCTGGGGCCGGCGGGTCGACCGCATCGAACTCACCACCGCCTGGCTGGAAGGGCCGCAGCTGGCCACCCGGCACGCGGTGCTCGCTGCCGGCCACGAGGCCCATCCCGAGGCACGTCTGGAGCAATTCGCCCGCGTCTACCTGTATCACCTGGCCAGCGAGTTCTATACCTGCCCACTGGCCATGACCGATGGTGCCGCCACCGCGCTCAAGGCTTCCGGCAATGCGGCGCTGATCGAACGCGCACTGCCGCATTTCCTCAGCCGCGATGCGGCCACGCTATGGCTCAGCGGACAGTGGATGACCGAGAATATCGGTGGCTCCGATGTCGGCCAGAGCGAAACCATCGCGCGTCAGGATGCTTCCGGCCAGTGGCGGCTGCATGGCCGCAAGTGGTTCAGTTCGGCGGTGGTCGGCGAAGTGGCACTGGCGCTGGCGCGGCCCGAGGGCGCCGCTGCCGGCCCCGGCGCGCTGGCGCTGTTCTACGTCGAGACGATGGACGGTGAGCAGCGCAAACCCGAACTGCGGATCGACCGCCTGAAGGACAAACTCGGCACGCAGGAACTGCCCACGGCGGAAATCCACCTCGACGGCCTGCCGGCCTGGCCGCTGGGCGAGCTCGCCCACGGCGTGCGCCAGGTGGCGCCGATGCTCAACATCACGCGTACCTGGAATGCGGTCTGCGCGGTGGCCAGCATGGCGCGCGCGATCAGCCTGGCCCGCGATTACGCCGCACGCCGGCAGGCATTCGGCCACCTGCTGATCGAACAACCGCTGCATGCACGGACACTGGCCGACATGCAGGCCGAGTTCGAGGGCGCGTTCGCGCTGACGTTCGAAGTCGCGCATCTGCTCGGCCGGGTCGAGCACAACAGTGCGCAGCCGCACGAAGCCGCCCTGCTGCGCCTGCTCACTCCGCTGGCCAAGCTGTGGACCGGCAAACTGGCGGTGAAGCTGTGCTCCGAGGCGCTGGAGTGTTTCGGCGGCGCCGGCTACATCGAGGACACCGGTCTGCCGCAGCTGCTGCGCGACGCACAGGTGTACGCGCTCTGGGAAGGCACCACCAATGTGCTGTCGCTGGACGGCCTGCGCGCGCTGGCAAACGGCAGTCTTGCCGCGCTGCGCACCACCATCGACGCCTGGTCGGCCGGTACCGGCGATGCATCGGCTGTCCGTGCGATCCATGCCGCACTGGAAGCGGCAGCGGCGTATCTCGACCAGCACAAGGAAACCCGCGAATCGCTCGAAGCGGGTGCGCGCGGCTTCGCCCTCACCCTGGCCCGCTGCGCGGCAGCCGCCCTGCTGGCACGGCAGGCGGCTTGGTCGAGGCAGCACGGCGATCCGCGCCCGGCGGCGGCACTGCGCCGTTTCGTCGACCACGGCCTGGATCGGCTCGGTGCACCGATGGATGCCGCCGACACCCGACTGCTGCTCGGCTGACGGGTTTTTCCGGAGCGCACCCTGTGCGCGATGCTCTTGTGGATCATGCAGCAAGAGCATCGCGCGCAAGCGCGCTCCTACAAAAGCCGCGTCCACAACCGCTACCGCGCTGCAACGGACTAAAATGCGGCAACTCCCCCTACGGCCACCAGCATGCAGCATCTGACCATCGTCACCACCGGCGGCACGATCGACAAGATCTACTTCGACGACAAGTCGGATTACAAGATCGGCGCGCCGCAGATCGACGAGATCCTCGGCCAGCTCGGCGTGGCGTTCCAGTTCGACGTGATCCCGATCCTGCGCAAGGACAGCCTGCACATGAGTGCCGAGGACCGCGCGCTGGTGCGCTCGACGATCGAGGCGCAGCCGCATCGCCACGTGCTGGTTACCCACGGCACCGACACCATGGTCGAGACCGCCCGCGAGCTGGCGGACATCAAGGGCAAGGTGATCGTGCTCACCGGCGCGCTGAACCCGGCGCGCTTCCAGGGCTCCGATGCGGTGTTCAACATCGGCTGCGCCGTGGCCGCCGTGCAAACCCTGCCCGATGGCGTCTACATCGCCATGAACGGCCGCGTGTGGGATCCGGCCAAGGTGCGCAAGAACCGCGACGCCAACCGCTTCGAGGAAGTGTAGCGCCGCGAAATCAGCCGATCCCTCGCCGAAATCTCCTGCGGACGGCCGTCAGCGGGCGTCCTGCAGCAACGCCCGCAATGCCTGACCGCGCGGCGCCTTCGACTCCCGCGCCAGGTCGCGCACGCTGGCGTAGAACGCCTGCCAGTTGCGCCCGGCGCGCCGGAACAGCACGGCGAATGCCGGCATCCACTGGTCGTAGAGACCGAACGGCAGCAGCCGCGCATTGTTGATCGGCTTCGCCACCCAGGCGTCGTAGCGATGATCGTCCGGCCAATCGCGTTGTTGCCATTGCCGGTAGCGCACGCGGAATGCCGCGATCTCGCGCCGCTTGCCGGCGGCCATGGCCGGCTCGTCCGCGCCGCTGGCATACAGCGTCTTCAGGCGCTCGCGCAGCCCCAGCACGAGCCGGGTGAAGCCGCGTTCCATCGCCTGCGTCCGGTCGTCCTGCGCGGGCAGTCCGCGCGACTGCCGCCATTCGCGCAAGCCTTCGGTCTGCACGAAGGTGGCGAAGGATTCGTTGAACGCGGTGTCGCCCTTCACATAGATCAGCTGGTGCGCCAACTCGTGAAAGATCGTGTCGGCCAGCTCGTCGTCGTCCCAGCGCAACATGCTCGAGAGGATCGGATCGGCAAACCAGCCGAGGGTGGAATACGCCGGCACGCCGCCGACCCAGACATCGTCGCCGCGCGCCTGCAACCGCGCGGCGTCGGCCTGCGCGGCGGCCTCGTGAAAGTAGCCGCGATAGGCGACGCAGCCGGCGATCGGAAAACACTGCGGAATCGCCTCCACCGAATAATGCGGCGCGGCAAACACGTTCCACACCACGTAAGGCCGGTGCAGGTCGACATAGCCGGTGTAGCTGCGGTTGTCCGGCAGGCCCAGGTGCCGCGAGGCGAATCGGCGTGCCTGCTGCGCCAGCGACAGTCGGGCGGCGAGTTTCGGGTCCGTGGCCGGATCGCGCACGACCGCGCTCACCGCACGCCGGTGCGCGACCAGCGCACCCTGCCCGCGGGCCGCCTGCGCGTAGTAGCGCAGGCTGCTGCACGCGCATAGCACAAGGCTCACCGCCGCGAAGCCGATGAGCCTTGGAAAACGGGTGCGCCGCGGCACGAAACGGGATCGGGACATCCGCCGATTGTGCCTGAATCGTCAGCAGCGCCTAGCAGCCTGTCGGGCTTTACTCGGCCGGGATGCGAATCCGTCTGTGCGGTCCATATTTCCGCCGCTTCGCCAGCCCATAGAACCACTATGGGCCGACGAAACGTCGAAAATCTGTCCTCGCACAGCCGAATTCTCGCCTCGACCAGCAAAGTCCGACAGGCTGCTAGCGGCGATCATGATCGTCGTCATGCCTGCGATGACCGCGGTCGCGACGGTCGCCATCACGTGCGCGGTCGTGGCCTCGGCGACGGAACTGGTCATCGTCGCGGTGGTAGCGGTGTCCGTCATCCCGATACCGCGCGCCGCCGTACCATACGCTGCTGACGCCCACGCTCACGCCCGGCGCGTAGCAACAGCCGTAATAGCCGCCGCCGTAATAAGCCGGGGCGCCGTAATAGCCGTAGTAGTCATCGTCATACCCCGCAGCCGACCGGCCATAGTAGGCGCTGCCGTTGTAGCCCGGAGTCCCGCGCACGTAGCTGTAGTCAGGATCGTAGTAACAGCCCGACAACGCCGCGGCAGCGACAGCGGCAACCAGGGCAAGTTTCAGGTATTTCATGATCCGTCTCCGGCAGGAATGGCAATGCCACGCTAGACCAGCAGACTTGAATGCGCACTGAGTCTCCGGCCCCTGTCCGGTCGACGTTTATCCGTCAGCCGAAGGGGATCAACCCTTGCCGCACCCGCTAACGCCTGGCTGCAAGCAGTGCCTGAATGTGCGCCACTGCCTCTTCCGGACTGATGTGCCTGACCGGTGCGTCCGCCGCCTGGCCAGAGGCGGCCTTGCGCGAGGGCTTGCTCGGTATGGGTTTGGCGACCACCGGGCCGGTGCGTTTCCGCGCCGGCATTTTGCTGTTCGGTGACTTGGCGGCAGCTTTCTTCACGACGCTCTTGCGGGCGACGGGTTTTGTTGCCGTGGTTTTCTTCGCTGCGACTTTCTTCGCGGGAGCTTTATTCGCTGCGACCTTTGCGACCTTTGCGACCTTCTTCACTGCCGCCCTGTCAGCTGCCGCTGTCCTGGCGGTGCTGCGCGCCGATGTCTTGCCGGCAGGCGCCTTCTTTGCCGCGGACTTCTTCGCGGCCGACTTGCGGATCATGGCCATGCGCTCGTTCTCCTGCAGTAGTCGACGAAATCGCGATCAGTATGCGCGCCTGGGCTGCGCAGGGCATCTGCGACCGCAGCATGGCTTGGTCACCGGCCAGTCCGCATCGGTGAAAAATCGCGGCGATCGCCATTCTCGCTATCCCGGATGCGACAACGCATTCAGAAAGTACGGCAGCACCCGGGGCTCCACCAGCAGGGTGAACAGCACGCCATATGCCGCACCCCACAGATGCGCGCTGTGGTTGACGTTGCCCTGCCCGCGCCGGTCCATGTAGATCGAGTAGACGGTGTACAGCACCGCGTAGACGATCGCCGGCATCGGTATCACCAGCACGATGATCCGGGACCACGGCGAAAACAGCACGTAGGTGAACAGCACGGCCGAAACCGCACCGGAGGCGCCGAGGCTGCGGTAATTGGGGTTATGACGGTTCTTCAGGTAGGTCGGCAGGATCGACACTACCAGGCCGCCGATATAGAACAGCACGAACCCGAACGTGCCCAGACGATCGGTGAAGAATCCCTCCACCGCACGCCCGAAGAAAAACAGCGTGAACATGTTGAACAGCAGATGGCCGAAATCGGCATGCACCACCCCGTAGGTCACCAGCCGGTGGTACTCGCGCTGGCGGGTGATCGCCGGCGGCCACAGTATCAGGTCGTTCATCAGCTTGCCGTTGTTGAACGCCATGAATGAAACGATGCAGGTGATGGCGATGATGACCAGGGTGATCGGCATGGGCAGTTCCGTGACGGCGGTGCAAAGTTTGGCATCTTGGCGCGCCAGCTCCGTCTTGTCGACCTGGCAGCCTGTCGGACTTTGGTCGGCCGGGCACTGCCGGGGCCAGCGGCGCTGGCCTATCATGCGGAATTCCGCGCGGCCTCTTGCCGTCTCCGATGGACATTCATGAGCTTGCTTCGCTATCTGCATCTGGACGTCTTTGCCGCCACCCTGGGCGGCGGCAACCACCTCGGCGTGGTGATCGGCGCGGATGACTGGAGTGCCGTCCAGATGCAGCGCTTCGCGCGCTGGACCGCACTGGTCGAGACCACCTTCGTGCTGCCGCCGGCCGATGCCGCCGCCAGTTATCGCGTGCACATCTTCACCCCGCACAAGGAGATCCCGTTCGCCGGCCACCCCAGCATCGGCAGCGCGCATGCGGCACTCGAATGCGGCCTGGCCGAGCCGCGTGACGGCTTGCTGTGGCAGCAATGCGGCGCCGGCGTGCTGCCGATCCGCGTCGCGGGCCACGGCGCCATGCGCGAGTTCATGCTGCAATCGCCCGGCGAGCGGGTGCTCGATACCGGCCGCAACGCGCATCCGCTGCTGCCGGCCACACTGGCCGGCACCGAGCCTGGCGCGCTGCAGCCCGCACTGGTCGACGGCGGCCGTCGCTGGTGGCTGGCCGAGATTGCCGACGAGGCCAGCCTGCGCACCTGGCAGCCCGATCACGCGGCGATCGGCGCACTGGCCAGGGCCAGCGACAGCATGGGGCTGTGCGTGTTCGCACGCGCCGCACATGCCGAGTACCAACTGGTCGTGCGCGCATTCCCGGCCGGCGTGGGCATCGTCGAGGATCCGGCCTCCGGCGCCGCCAACGGTTTGATCGCCGCCTATATCGCCCACGCCGAACCGGATGGCCCACTGGCTCGTGGCTATCACGTCAGCCAGGGCCGCGAGATCGGTCACGACGCCCGGCTGGTGGTGCAGATCGACAACGGCATGATCTGGACCGGCGGCCGCAGCCACACCGTGATCGACGGCACGCTGGACTGGGTGCCCTGAAGGCCATCACCAGATCGCGAGCCATCCCCTAAGGAGCGCACCCTGTGCGCGAATGCTTTTGATCCCCGCCAAGAGCATTCGCGCACAGGGTGCGCTCCTACGGTTGGCGGGAATCCTCAGCGGATTCGCGCTCGTCCAGGTGCGCCCGTCGCGCCGCCACCAGCGCCAGCGCCGACCAATCCAGCTCCGCGTCACCGCTGGCCAGTGCCTCCAGAAAACCGTCGCGCAGCACGCCGGCGAACGGCAAGGGCACTCGCGCCGAGCTGCCGGCGGTCAACGCCAGTTCGACATCCTTCAGGCCCAGCGGCAGCGCGAAGCCGGCCGGCTTGAATCGCTGCTCGGCGATCAGTCTGCTGTAACCCTGATAGGCCGGCGATGCGAACAGGGTGTTGGTCATCACCTCGAGAAAATCCGCCGCACTGACACCGTAGGCGCGAGTCAGCGCGGTGGCCTCGGCCATGCTCTCGATCGCACTGGCCAGCATGAAGTTGCCCGCGATCTTCGCCACGTTGGCGCGCTCCGGCGCCTCGCCCATCGGCCACACCCTGCTGCCCATCGCCTCCAGCAAGGGCCGCACCTTCGCAATCGCCGCCGGCGCACCGGCCGCCAGGATGTTCAACTTCGCCGCCGCCGCCATGTCCGGACGGCCGAACACCGGCGCGGAAACGTAGCCGAGCCCGCGCCTGGCATGCTCCGCCGCCAGCTCCCGCACCAGTGCCACCGAGATCGTGGCGTGGTTGACGTGCACCATGCCGCGATCCATCGTCTCCAGCAGCCCGCTGTCGAGGATCACCTCGCGCACCGCCTGGTCGTTCGCCAGCATGCTGCACAGCACCTCGCCCTGCGCGGCGCGATCGGGCGTCTTCGCCACCTTGGCGCCCAGCGACGCCAGCGGCCGGGTGGCCGCTTCGGAGCGGTTCCACACCGTCACCGCATGGCCGGCGGTAACCAGGTTGCTGGCCATCGCGCTGCCCATCGCGCCAAGGCCGATGAATCCGACTTTCATGGGGGCTTCCTCGTTTATTGTCCGTCGCGCAGTGAAACATGCAGGATGTTCAGGATGCGCGAAACAGCTCCGGAACATACTCGCAAGCTGTTCATCCGAACACCGTTCGGGCCGCGGTCCGGATCGTGCCCTGGAACCATGATCAGCGTGGCATTTCGATGTACTGGACATCGGCAATCCAGCCGCGCTTTCTCCGCGCCAGACGCGCCTCTTTTCCCTCGCTGTCCAGGCTGGCCGATGCGTGCCGGAGCAGTGACGATGCGACACCCTCGAACGCGTTGACGTTGACCACGGCGTAGAGGTGACCGTCGATACGGCTGGTGACGACCGGCACCACGCCGCAGCGGGTACAGACGTGGAACTCGGCGGTGCGGGTACCGAAGGCATAACGGGATACCCGCGAGGTATCCCTGACGGTGACTTTCAGGGTGCCGTGTGGATTGGACGTCCACACGCCACCGTGTCTGGTACAGAACGAGCAGGTACAGGCGCGGGCGGGGATCTCGGCGGGATCAGGCTCCCAGCCGAGGTCGAAGACGATGTTGCCGCAATGGCACCGGCCATGGATCAACATGCGCGAGTTTCCGTGGTTGCGTCACCAAGTTCCCGATGGTGCGAGCCTCTCACCACAGCGTCAAGTAGACGCATGGCTTGCGTGCATGAACAAACTGAACGCTAAACCGCCCCGCCCGCCGCCTGCCCCGACGCCCACGCCCACTGGAAGTTGTAGCCGCCCAACCAGCCGGTGACGTCGACCACTTCGCCGATGAAGTACAGCCCCGGCACCCGTTTCGATTGCATGGTGCTGGAGGACAGGCCGTCGGTATCGACGCCGCCCAGAGTCACCTCGGCGGTGCGGTAGCCTTCGGTGCCGCTGGCGACGATCGGCCAGGCCTTGAGCCGGCTGCCGATCTGCGCAAGTTCGGCTTCGCGGTACTGGCGCATCGGGCGGCTCTCGAACCATTGCTCGCATAGCCGCTGCGCCAGCCGTTTCGGCAGTGCTTCGCCGAGCACGGTTTTCAGTTCCGCCGCCGGTCGGGCGGTGCGCTGGTCGATCAGCCACTCGCCGACATCCTGATCGGGAGCCAGGTCGATGCGCAGATCGTCGCCGGGCTGCCAGTACGATGAAATCTGCAGGATGGCCGGCCCGCTGAGGCCGCGATGGGTGAACAGCATGCCGGCGCGGAAGCTCTGCCTGCCGACGCGCGTCTCCACCATCGGCAGCGCCACGCCGGCCAGATCCCGGTAATGCTCCTGATGTTTGCCGCTCAGGGTCAGCGGTACCAGGCCGGCGCGGGTCGGCAGCACGTTGTGGCCGAACTGCCGCGCCAGTTCGTAGCCGAAGCCGCTGGCGCCCATGCTGGGAATCGACAGCCCGCCGCTGGCCACCACCAGCGCTTCGGCATGCACTTCGCCACGCGCGGTGGCGATGCCGAAACCGTCCGGTGTCTTGCGCACGCATTGCACGCCGCAATTCGCCTCCACCGTGACGCCGGCGGCAGCGCATTCGTCCAGCAGCATGCGCACGATCTGCTTGGAGCTGTCATCGCAGAACAGCTGGCCCAGCTCCTTTTCGTGATACGCGATGCGATGCTTCTCCACCAGCGCGATGAAATCCCCCGGCGTGTAGCGCGCCAGCGCGGACTTGGCGAAGTGCGGGTTGGCCGACAGGTAGTTCGCCGGGGTCGTGCCGGTGTTGGTGAAGTTGCAGCGCCCGCCGCCGGACATCAGGATCTTCTTGCCGACCTTGTTGGCATGATCGACCAGCAGCACCCGCCGGCCGCGCTGGCCGGCGGCGATCGCGCACATCAGGCCCGCGGCACCGGCGCCGATGATCAGTACGTCCACCTTCATTCGGCCATTGCCCTGCTCGTTCCGCTGCGCGTCGCAGCGCGGCATTATCCCTCAGCCATCGCGCGGCGCATCGCTTACACTGATCCACCGTTCTCCACGAGTCGCCGCCATGCCTTCCTTTGACGTGATCTCCGAAGTCGACAAGCACGAGCTGACCAATGCAGTCGACCAGGCCAACCGCGAGCTGTCCACCCGCTTCGATTTCAAGGGCCAGGACGCATCCTATGCGCTGGACGATTTCGTGATCACGCAGAGCGCGCCCAGCGAGTTCCAGCTACAGCAAATGCTGGACATCCTGCGCGGGCGGCTGGTGGCGCGCAAGATCGACATCCGCGCGCTCGACGCGGCCGACCCGGAAACCAATCTGGGCGGCTCGCGGCAGAAGATCACCATCAAGCAGGGCATCGAGCAGCCGGTCGCCAAGAAGCTGGTCGCCGCACTGAAGGCGGCCAAGCTCAAGGTCGAGGCGCAGATCAACGGCGACAAGCTGCGCGTCAGCGGCAAGAAGCGCGACGACCTGCAGCAGGCGATGGCGGTGCTGCGCAAGGCCGAGGTGGAACTGCCGCTGCAGTTCGACAACTTCCGCGACTGAGCCCGGCGCCCCGCGTAACCCCAAATTGTAGGAGCGCGCTTGCGCGCGATGCTCTTCAGAGATGGAGAAAGAGCATCGCGCGCAAGCGCGCTCCTACCCGGAAACAGGTTGTCGCAGATCAGCCCCTGGACAGCAGCCGTCCGCCCATCATCGCGTTGGCGGCCACGACCAGGGCCACGGCTGCCGCATGCGTCAGCAGATCGGTCGCTGCGGCATCGTATTCGTGGCAGATGTTCAGCAGGGTGGCCGAGGCGGCCGCGCTGGCCAGGCCGACCAGTATCGCCGTCACCATCGGACGCAACGGGTAGGCGCGACGCAGCAGCATGATCAGCAGCGCGGACAGCGGAATCGAGAAGCTGACGATGAAGACCAGGCAATGGGTGGCTTCATGCAGGCTGGCGATACTGGTACCCGGCGCGAGCCACGTACGCAGGCAGCCCAACCCGCTGGCGCCGATCCACAACAGGGCACCGGGCAGCGGCAGCAGGACCCAGCGCACGTCCCGCCCCGGCACGCCCAGCGCAAACGCGGCCCACGCTGCGCCGATCGCGGTGATCAACGCACCCAGCGCAGCCCACGCCAGATCCGGCGCACCGTCCCAGCGCCTGAGCATCGGATGCATGCCATAGTGCATCAACAGCAGCGCGCCGATCGCCGCCACCGCCAGCAGCCAGCCCGCGGTGCGCTGCCACGGCGACGGCAGCCGGCGCACCGGCACCAACTCGGTGCCGAGACGATCGATCAATACCTTATGCGGGTGCGAGTCGGACATGCTGTTCAAGGCTCTCCAAGAAAACGTTCGCGCAACGCTTTCAGCGCACGGTGCAGGTTTACCTTCAGCGCGCCGGCATTGCGGCCGGTGAGTTCGGCGACCTCGCTCAGCGAGCGCTCGCGCAAGGCGAGTTGTTCCACCGCCTCGCGCTGGCCGGGCGGCAATTCGGCGATCGCCGCATGCAGGCGCCGTGCCCGCTGCAGGCTTTCGGTGGCCGTGCCGGCATCGTCCGGATCCGAATGGCTGCCCAGCGCGACATCATCGTGCAGCTCGCGGCTGTCGCGGCGGCCGCGGCTGCGCAACGCATCGATCGCGCGCCGGCTGGCAATCGCGGTGAGCCAGGCGTCGTAGGATCGGCTCGGGTCGTACGTGTGGCGCACGCGATGCACGGTGATCAGGGTTTCCTGCACCACGTCATCGAGATGATCGTGGGCCACGCCCTTGCGTCGCGCCGTCGCACGGATCAGCGCGATCGACTCGGCCAGCACCTGCTCGTAGGCACGCCGATCGCCGGCCTGGGCGGCAGCCATCCGCGCCGCCCGACGCCGGTCGGGCGATTCATTGGCATCGGCGTCGGTTGATTCGGCTGACACGGACGGATCGACACTCACCCAGCGGGAATAGTCTTCATCTAGACCCATGAAGCCGGTTGCGGTCAAGGCTTGCGGCACGATTGCTCCAGATTCGGCAACACTGCATGAATATTCGCCGCATCCTGATGGTGAGTTACATCGTATCCATGGAGCCGGCTTGCAGGCTGTCAGCTCCAGCCGGCATGGCGGAACCAACGCAAAGGTAACCGCCGCCGTCAGGCCGACGAATAACCACACGACCCCACACTGGACGATGCCCCATGCTTGTGTTGATTCTTGCCTACCTCGGCGGCGTACTGACCATTCTGAGCCCGTGCATCTTGCCGGTGCTGCCGTTCGTGTTTGCGCGCGCCGACCGGCCGTTCATGCGCAACGGCCTGCCAATGCTGCTGGGCATGGCGGTCACCTTTGCCGCGGTGGCCACGCTCGCTGCGCTCGGCGGCGGCTGGGCGGTACATGCGAACCAGTACGGCCGCATCGTCGCACTGGTGGTGCTGGCGCTGCTCGGCCTGACCCTGCTCTCGACCCGTCTGGCCGAATGGATCGCCCGCCCGTTCGTGGCGCTGGGCAACCGGCTGTCGCAGCATTCGTCCCGCGATGGCGATTCGGTCTGGGGCGCGGCCGGGCTGGGCGTTGCCACCGGCCTGCTGTGGGCGCCGTGCGCGGGGCCGATCCTCGGCCTGCTGCTCACCGGCGCCGCCCTGAACGGTGCCAGCGTGCAGACCACCTTGCTGCTGCTCACCTACGCGGGCGGTGCGGCGACGTCGCTGGGTTTCGCCTTGTTGATCGGCGGCAAGCTGTTCGCCGCGATGAAGCGCTCGCTGGGTGCCGGAGAATGGGTGCGCCGCGCGCTCGGCGTGCTGGTGCTGGCCGGCGTGGCGGCGATCGCGCTGGGGCTGGATACCGGCCTGCTCACCCGCGTGTCGCTGGCCAGCACCAGCAGGATCGAGCAGCGGCTGATCGATGCCGTGCGCCCGGCCCCGGTACCCGCGCCGAAGCTGAAAGCCGGCGAGCCGCTGCCGGTTGAAGGCGAGATGCCGTCGCTGGCTGGCGCCACGCAGTGGCTCAACAGCCCCCCACTGAGCACCAAGTCGTTGCGCGGCAAGGTGGTGCTGGTGGATTTCTGGACCTACTCCTGCATCAACTGCATCCGCGCGCTGCCGTACGTGCGCGGCTGGGCGGACAAGTACCGCGATCACGGCCTGGTAGTGATCGGCGTGCACGCGCCGGAGTTCGCGTTCGAGAAAGACCCGGCCAATGTCGCCAAGGCCGTCCGGGATCTGGGCGTGGATTATCCGGTGGCGCTGGATAACAACTATGCGATCTGGCAGGGCTTCAACAACGAGTACTGGCCCGCGCATTACTTCATCGATGCGCAGGGGCGGATCCGCCATCATCATTTCGGCGAAGGCGATTACCGCGAAAGCGAGGATGTAATCCGCCAGCTGCTGGCTGCGGCCGGCCAGAAAAACCTGCCGACCGGTTACGTCGACGACAACCGCCACGGGGTGGAGGCCGCCGCATCGGACGACCCGACCCGCTCGCCGGAAACCTATGTCGGCTACGCCCGCGCCGAGAATTTCGCCGGCGGCCGGGTGGCACATGACGAGCCGCGGGATTATCACGCGCCGGCCAGCCTGGCCACCAACCAGTGGGCATTCGATGGCCGCTGGAGCGTGCACGATGAGAACGCGCAGCTGGACCAGGCCGGCGGGCGCATCGTCTACCGTTTCCGCGGCCGCGACCTGCATCTGGTGCTTGGCCCCGGCAGTGCGGGCAAGCCGATCCACTTCCGCGTGCGGATCGACGGCAAGCCACCCGGCGCCGACCACGGCATGGATACCGATGCCGACGGCAACGGCACCGTCACCGCGCAGCGCCTGTACCAGCTGGTGCGCCAGGCCAACGGCAGCGGCGAGCGCCTGTTCGAGATCGAGTTCCTCGACCCCGGCGTGCAGGCGTACGCCTTCACGTTCGGCTGATCCAAACCCAGTGTAGGAGCGCACCCTGTGCGCGAAAGCTTTGGTGTGAATATTCGGGTTGGAACGTCCGCGAAGAGCTTTCGCGCACAGGGTGCGCTCCTACGATTTTTTCAACCAACCGGAGGTACCCATGTCACGACTCGATGAAACCCTCAAGCAGGATCGCCGCCGCTTCCTGCGCGCGGCACTCGGTGGCGGCACCTTGTTGGCAGTCGGCGGCGGTTGGCTGGCGCCGCGCCTGTTCGCCGCCAGCAGCGTACCGGTCGGCAAGCCCGGCAACGTATTGCTGGAGATCTTTGCCGACGACGGTCGCGACCTCGGCCCGCGCCAGGTACCGAAGCTGGTGCTGACCGATGCACAGTGGCGCCAGCGCTTGTCGCCGCTGGCGTTCGACGTGATGCGTCGCGGCGGCACCGAGCGGGCGTTCAGCGGCGATCATGAAAAGCCTGCCGTGAAGGGGTTGTTCCGCTGCGTCGCCTGCGATACGGCACTGTACGACGCCGCCACCGAATTCGACTCCGGCACCGGCTGGCCCAGCTTCTGGCAACCGATCGCCCACCGCAACGTGATCCCGATCCATGACCGCAGCTTCGGCTGGGAACGCACGGCGATCAGCTGCGCCGGCTGCGACAGCCATCTCGGCCACGTCTTCGACGACGGCCCGCAACCGACCGGACTGCGCTATTGCATGAATTCGGTGGCGCTGCGATTCGTCCCAAGGGCCGTCGGCTGAGACCGGCCAGACACCTCGCAGGGGCTGGCGCAACATGGAGAATGCCGCTGTGCGCCAGCGGGATCGTCGTCAGCCACAGAAGGCCCATGCCGCGGCGCGCCGGCAGGGTAGTGGTTCATTCGCCGGATCGCGTCACGGTGGTGCCGCAGACACCCTTTGCCGTCGACCACCGGGCGATGAATACCCTGTCATCGCACCTGCCGGCGACATGTGCAGGCCCACCTGCCCGCTCCCGACGCACTCGCCCCGCAGCCGCTCGACCATGCGCTGGCGTTGCCTGCCCGTTTCCATACCGACCCGCGCGCAGACCAGCGAGGCACCCGCCCCGGCGCGAACCCACTTGCATCTCCCGCCACCGCCGCCATTTCAGGAGCACGCCATCACGCCGGAGCCTGCCATGAGTACCCCGCTGGCCATTCCCTGCCCGCACTGCACCGCACTGAACCGCGTGCCGGCCGAACGGATCGGCGAACAGCCGAGCTGCGGCCGCTGCAAGCAGCCGCTGTTCGGCGGGCATCCGGTGGAACTGACCGCCACGAACTTCGATGCGGTGGCCGGCCGCGGCGACCTGCCGGTGCTGGTGGATTTCTGGGCGCCGTGGTGTGGCCCGTGCCTGGGCTTTGCGCCCGTGTTCAGCGAGGCTGCCCGCCGCTTCGAACCGCGCCTGCGACTGGCCAAGGTGGATACCGAGGCCCAACCGCAACTCGCTCAGCGCTTCGGCATCCGCAGCATCCCCACCCTGTTGCTGTTGCGGCAGGGGCGCGAGATCAAGCGCCAGGCCGGCGCACTCAATGCGGCGCAGTTGCAGCAGTTCGTCGCCAGCGTGTAATCGACAGCACGCACGAGTCGGCGCCCTGATCCGACCCTTAGCTTCTTGTGCCGGTACGCCCCTGGCAGGCATCGACGGGACCGCCGATGCGCTCGCCGTATCGGCATGAATACGTATGCAACAACTGGTTGCCACACCACGACCCTCCCTACCATGCAGGGTCGATGCGAATGACCATGCCGGTCGATGTTGCACCTGCAACATGCGGGGGACGCCGCGTCATGCCATAACAGCCGCAGGAGGGCTCATGCCGATGAAGCAGACCGATTACACAGGAACACCCGCGGTGCACACATGCTGAGCCTGCTGCTGACCGCCGCGATGGCGGCAAGCGCCAGCGCACCGGCCTGGCGGGACGGGCTCGACTGGCACGGCGTGCACGTGAGCATGGGCGAGGACGCGGCGCACCGCTACACCCTGGACTGGCCGTTCGGGCAACGCGTGATTCCCGCGCAGCCATTGCGGGCGGACACCGCCAGCGTGCTGTTCGACGGGTTGTACGCGATGGCGCAGGACGACCTGAAGCTCGACTCGGTCACCGCGATCCGCGATGGCGCGTTCGACCACGGTCAGCCGATCCCCTGCCACTGCTTCGAGACGGGCCTGAAGTGGCCGTACGTGTGGACGCGCGACCTGTCCTACTCGATCGATCTGGGACTGTGGCGGTTCGACCCGGCGCGCGCGCGCAATGGGCTCAGGTTCAAGCTGTCCGATGTGCGCGTGCCGTCCGCGCCGCAAGGTCTGTACGTGATGCAGGACACCGGCTCGGGCGGCAGCTGGCCGATCAGCACCGACCGCGTGGTGTGGTTCCTCGGCGCGCGGCACCTGCTGGGCGACAAGGTGTTCGCGGGTGAGGTCTACACCGCACTGCGCGACACCCTGGCACAGGATCGGCAGTACGCGTTCGACGCCGCATTCGGGCTGTATCGCGGCGAGACCTCGTTCATGGACTGGCGCGAACAGAGCTATCCGGCGTGGACGGCCAACGAGGTCACCTTCATCGCGCAGTCGTATGCGCTGTCCACCAATGTGCTGCACTACCAGGCACTGCAGCTGGCTGCCACGCTGGCCGGCGCGCACCACGACGCGCAAGCCGCCGCCGCTTACCGTGCGCAGGCCGCCGCGCTGAAGACGGCGATCAACGCGCACTTCTGGCGCGCCGATCGCGGCATGTACATGAGCTACATCGGCGGCGACGGCACGCCGGTCGACACCTACGACCTGCTCGGCATCTCGCTGGCGATCACCAGCGGCGTGGCCGACGGCGAGCGCGCTCGGCAGACGCTGGCGAACTACCCGACCTGGCCGGCCGGCAGCCCGGTCATGTGGCCCGAGCGGGCCGACCAGCCGATCTACCACAACCGCGCGATCTGGCCGTTCGTCAGTGCCTACGCATTGCGTGCCGCACGCACGGTGAACGACCCGGCGCGCATCGCGCACGAGATCCGTTCGGTGATGCGCGGTGCGGCGCTGTACGGCTCCAACCTGGAGAACTACGAACTGCTGACCCAGGGCCAGCACGTGGACGACGGCAAGCTCAGCGGGCCGGTGGTGAATTCGCCGCGCCAGCTGTGGTCGGTGGCGGCGTATCTGGACGTCGTCGCCGAGGGCGTGTTCGGCCTCACCGAAGACGGTCGCGTCGAACCGAAGCTGCCGACCTCGCTGCTGCCGACGCTGTTCGGCAATCGCACGGCGATTACGCTGAACCTGCCCGATCGCAGCATCACGCTCAAGCTCCCGGCCAGGCTCGAGGGCAATCTGCTGGTCGCCGATCACATCTCCAGCCAGGGCAACGCGACCACCGTGCAACTGAAGGCGATCACGGTGCAGGACGCTCCGCTGCGCCTCGATGCGCCACTGTATGCGCCGCAAGCGCCCGCCGCACCGACACTCGTCGCCACAGGCAACCACTGGACCGTCAAGGTCGACGGCGCCGTGCGGCTTTACGTGAACGGCCACCGCGGGCAGGCGGTCGACGGCAGCGGCAACCTGCCGCGCACCGGTGCACTCACCTGCGTCAGCGCCACCCGCGTGGATGCGAGCGGACTGGAATCGCTGCCCAGCCCCGACACCTGCGCGGGCGACGTGGCCAAGGTGGCTGGCGCCTGGCCGCGCCGCTGGAGCGCACCGGCGGCAGGCCGCTACCGCGTGACGCTGGACTACCGCAACGATCACGGCCCGATCAACACCGGCATCACCGCGGCGGTGAAGATGCTGGCGATACGTTGCGATGGCAGCGACGTGCAGCGCGTGCCGATCGTGATGCCGCACAGCGTGGGCCAGCAGTCGTCGACCTACGGAACCTTCGCGGCGCATGCCGGCGCGCGATGCCGCTTCGCGCTCGATGACGGCTTCAACATGAGCTACCTGCGCCACTTCGCGCATTACACCGGCGGTGCGGGCGGCATCGACGGACCCTTGAACGACGCCAGCGTCGGCGATCTGCGGATCACGCCTTCAGGAACTACCCCACCATGAGCAGAAAACCCGAGCTGTCGTTCTGGCAGATCTGGAACATGTGCTTCGGCTTCCTGGGCATCCAGTTCGGCTTCGCGCTGCAGAATGCCAACGTCAGCCGGATCTTCCAGACGCTGGGCGCCAACGTGAACGACATTCCGATCCTGTGGGTGGCCGCGCCGCTCACCGGGCTGATCGTGCAGCCGATCATCGGGCACTACTCCGACCGCACCTGGAACCGGCTGGGACGGCGCCGCCCGTATTTCCTGGCCGGTGCGATCTTCGCCACGGTGGCGCTGCTGGCGATGCCCAATTCGCCCACGTTGTGGGTCGCAGCGGGCCTGCTGTGGATCATGGATGCTTCGTTCAACATATCGATGGAGCCGTTCCGCGCCTTCGTCGGCGACCAGTTGCCGGAACACCAGCGTCCGCTGGGCTTCTCGATGCAAAGCGTGTTCATCGGCGTCGGTGCGGTGGTCGCCTCGGTGATGCCATGGCTGCTGGCCAAAGTCGGCGTGAGCAACCTCGCACCCGACGGCGCGATCCCGGACACGGTGAAGTACGCGTTCTATGCCGGCGGCGCGGTGCTGCTGGGCACGGTGCTCTGGACGGTATTGTCGACCCGCGAATATCCACCCGAGCAATTGCGCGAATTCGACAACGAGGCCGAGCGGCCCGCCGCGGATGTGTCGCGGGCCTGGCTGCCCGGCGTGCTGCTGCTTGCAGCGGGCCTGATGATATTGCTGGCCATCCGCCACTTCGCACTGGAGAAAGAGCTGTACGTGCTGGTCGGCGGCCTGGTCGTGTTCGGCCTGCTGTTCGTCTGGCTGGCCTTCTCGCGGAGTCAGCACATGTTGCGCGAGGTCATGGGCGACCTTTACAGCATGCCCGATGCGATGCGCCGGCTGGCCTGGGTGCAGTTCTTTTCGTGGTTTGCGCTATTCGCGATGTGGATCTTCACCACGCCGGCGGTCACCGCGGTGCAATTCGGCAGCAGCGATCCGCACTCGGCCGCCTACAACACCGGTGCCAATTGGGTCGGCGTCCTGATGGGTGCCTACAACGGCTTCGCCGCGCTGGCGGCGATCGTGATACCGCTGGTCGTGCGCCGCATCGGCCTGCGCTGGAGCCACCTGATCAACCTGTGGCTGGGTGGCGCCGGACTGCTGTCGTTCCTGTTGATCCGCAACCCGGACTGGCTGATTGCATCGATGGTCGGCGTGGGCTTTGCCTGGGCCTCGATCCTGTCGCTGCCCTACGCGATGCTGTCGGACAACCTGCCCGCCGCGAAGATGGGCGTCTACATGGGCATCTTCAATTTCTTCATCGTGATCCCGCAGTTGCTGGCCGCCAGCGTGCTGGGCGTGCTGCTGAAGCTGTTTTTCCACGATCAGCCGATCTGGGCGCTGGGCCTGGGCGGCGCCAGCCTGATCGTGGCCGGCCTGTTCACGCTGCGCGTGCACGACCCGGCCGACACCGCGGCCACCGTGCCTGCCCACGCCTGACACCGAACCCCGTAGGAGCCCGCTCGCGGGCGATGCGTTTCGCTCTGAATCCGCACAAGGCCGAGGCATCGCCCGCGAGCGGGCTCCTACCAAAAACCGCATCACGGAAACCGAATATGACCAAGCAGCGCCTGCTCGCCACCCTCGCCGCCACCCTCGCCTGCGGCCTTGCCCAAGCGGCCACGCCAGCGGTGATGCCCGAGTTCGTCGGCACCGATGCACCGTTCGCCTCCAACGCGATCTATTTCGTGCTCACCGACCGCTTCGTCAACGGCGACCCGTCCAACGATCATCGCCACCAGGGCGGCGCCCACCCCACCTTCGACATCCCGGTACCCGGCGCGCCCAAGGGCCAGAGCGCGAACATCGGCTACCTCGGCGGCGACTTCAAAGGCGTGCTGGAGAACGCCGGCTACATCCACGACATGGGCTTCGGCGCGGTGTGGATCACGCCGATCGTGGACAATCCGGACCAGGCGTTCACCGGCGGCGACCCGGTGTATTGGGGCTCGAAGTTCACCGATCGCGGCAAGACCGGCTACCACGGCTACTGGGGCGTCAACTTCTACAAGATCGACGAGCACCTGCCGAGCAAAAACCTCGACTACCGCCAGTTCACCGCCGGCATGCACAAGGCGGGACTGAAGGTGGTGCAGGACATCGTGCTCAACCACGGCTCGCCCGCCTTCACCATGCCGGTGCGCCAGCCGCAGTTCGGGCAGATCTTCGACAAGAGCGGCAAGCTGATCGCCGACGAGCAGAACCTGCCGCCGTACAAGCTCGACCCGGTACGCAACCCGCTGCACCGCTTCTATCACGCCTACGACGACCTGGTGCAGCTGTCCAACAACGACGACCAGAGTCCGCTGGTGCTGAACTACATGGTCGGCGCCTACGAGCAGTGGATCGACGAAGGCAGCGACGCCTTCCGCATCGACACCATCAGCCACATGTCCACCACCTTCTGGAAGCAGTTCAGCGCGCGCATCCGGGCGAAGCATCCGGGCTTCTTCATGTACGGCGAGGCGTTCGATTACAGCCCCGACAACATCGGCAAGTTCACCTGGCCGCAGAACGGCGGCATCAGCGTGCTCGACTTCCCGCTGCGCGGACGCATCGCCGACGTGTTCGAGCATCCGGGCAGCGACTACGCGCAGCTGCTCGACCGCCTGTACCTCACCAACGGCCCGTACCAGAACCCGTACGAGCTGGTCACCTTCTACGACAACCACGACATGGCGCGCCTCAACGCCACCGACGCGGGATTCATCGATGCCGACAACTGGCTGTTCACCGCACGCGGCATCCCGGCGATCTATTACGGCTCGGAGATCGGCTTCGAGCGCGGCAAGGCCGAGCACGAAGGCAACCGCAACTACTTCGGCCAGCAACGCATCGACAACGCCCCGAAGAGCCCGATCTACCAGCACCTTAAGCGCATCGCCACGCTGCGCGAGCACACCACGGCGTTGCAGCGCGGCCTGATGCTGCCGATCCATTTCGCCGGCCAGCAGGCATCGTTCTATCGCGTCTACCAGAAGGGCAACGTGCACCAGATCGCACTGGTACTGCTCAACAAGGGCGACCGCAGCGCCGACTTCAACATCCGCGACGACCTGCAGTCCGGCCGCTGGCAGCCCGCATTCGGCGGCAAGACCATCGAGGTGACCGCCGGCGGCAGCCTGCAAGCCCGCGTCGCGGCGCACGACGTGCAGGTCTACCTGCTCGACGCCCGGGCCACCCGCCCCGATCTCGTCGCCGAACTGACCCGGCTGATGGAGGAACGCGGGCACCCCAGCCATTGATCGATCGCTGACATCGCAAGGGGTGGATTGCGCGGCCGAACCCCGGGGTGCGGCACAAACGCCGCGCACCGCGCGTTCGCAAGCGGCGGCGGCGTCACATTCCCACCACGTTCAATGGCTGCGGATTGCGGGAACCACGCATTCGCCTCGATAGTCGAGGCGTGGCAACGACACTTTCGGGCGCTCGCCGGGCGTCAGGCAACCAGGCGGCTTGCCGCCGGATCCGCCGCAGACGGCATCGCGCGGGGTGTTCCCCTGGGCTCGATCGCGGCGGCATCCGGCAAGCCAAGGCGCATGTCAAACATGGTGGCAGCGACAAGGGCCCGGGACGCAAGCAGCGCGGCATGTTCGGCGCGATACCGGGCCAGCTTGGCTTTCATTTTCACGCTTGATGTGGCGCGGCTGAAGCGCAGCCGCTCGTCGGTCGCACGGGCAAACGACGCACGGCGGGCGAGATAGTCATGGTGGCCCGTCTTGTAGGCCGTGGACAAGGCGGCAACCCGGAACGGCGACGAGGTGAAATCCTCATGCAGCCAGCCCAGCCCCCTTGCCGCCTGCAGGGCGATCTCGGCATTGGCGGCGCATGATGAACTGGATTTCCCGGTGCTGGATTTCTCCGGGGGCACCGCGTAGGCCGCCTCGATGGCACGCACCAGAATCAGGTATTCGGATCCGTTCAACGGCCGATCGAGAACCGGCAGACTCGATCGCAACTCCAGCCAAGACTGATCCTCGCTCGACAGCGCATGGGACCCGGAGGTGACGAGGTCGATGGCGCGCAACAGTGAAACGCCCAGCCGATCCATCAGTTCCCGCGTGAGCTGTTCGCGGTTCAGCGGCCGGGCACGACTGAATCCGTCACGATCCACCCAGCGCATGTCCTCCACCGAATCGCCGAGGCCCCGGCCCGACCGGGTCCGCTGGAAACAGTGTTGCTCCGCATCGTTGTGCAGGCGCAGATTGACCGGCTGGATGCCGCGCGCCTCGGCACTCATGACCCGGTGCAGCAGCACCTCGGCGATGACCAGCTGGTCATGGTAGGCGGCGTGCTCGATGTGCTCATCGGCGGCAACGAAGTACACGAAGCGAAGCGGGTGGGACGGCAGGGACCACGACTCGAAGCCAGGTACACGTCGCGCGGTCACCGGATGATTCACGCCCTACTCCTCATGGCTGGATTGACGGACACATGCACGGGTTTGCGGGAATCGCTGGCCTCTGAGGTTGCGGGAACATTCATGGAGGGCGTTTCGTGTGTCTTTGGGGAAAGGCTGGCACAACCTGCGCGTCGCGGATGACCAGCGCGTCACAGTTCACACAATGAATGTGACGGGCATGTTTTCCCCGCAGAAGCTGGCGGATGCCGATCGTCGCCGGTGATGCCTGTTCGCGCCGGCCAAACCCGCATCGACCCGTTGGCAGCCAGGCGACCGGCAGGATGTGCGGGCCCGGCTCCTGGTTCGTCCCCGGGTGTTATCGCGACGCTGACCGCAGGCTGGAGTCGCGCACCATCAGCTTCACCGGCAGCACCGCACCCTCGGCCGGTTCCTTGCGTATCAGCCGCAGCAGGCAGTCGACCAGGATTTCGCCGGCACTGTTGGTGTCCTGCAGTACCGAGGTCAGTGTCGGATTGACGAAACTGGCTGTGGGGATGTCGTCGAAACCGGCCAGCGCCACGTCCTGCGGCACGCGCAGGCCGTGATCGGACAGCGCGCGCATGGCACCAATGGCGATCAGGTCGCTGGCCGCGAATACCGCGTCGAAGTCGGTCGTGTGCGCGATCAGCGCCTGCATCGCCGCGTAACCGGAGCTTTCGGTGCTCTCGGCGTTGACCTGCAACGATGGATCGATCGCCACGCCCGCCTCGCGCAACACGTCGGCATAACCGCGGTAACGCTCGAAGAATTCCGGATAGTGGCTGGACGCGTCGCCGAGAAAGGCGAGGCGCCGGCAACCTTGTTCGATCAGGTGCCCGGTGACATCCTGGCCACCGCGAAAATTGTCGCAACCGATGGAGATCCCCGGCTGACCGGGCAGCACCGCCCCCCAGCGCACGAAGCGCGTGCCCTGGGCGACCAGTTTTTCCAGCTTGTCGCGGTGGGTCAGGTAATCCCCGTAGCCGAGCAGGATGATGCCGTCGGCCTTGTTGCTGTCGGCGAAATCGGCGTGCCAGTCGTGCGAAAACTGCTGGAACGAAATCAGCAGATCGTGACCCTGTTTCGCGCAGGCCCGGGTGATCGAGCCGAGCATCGACAGGAAGAACGGGTTGATATGCGACTCGTCGGGCGTGGGATCCTCGAACAACAGCAGCGCCAGCGTGCCGGAATGCATCTTGCGCAGGTTGGACGCGTTCTTGTCCACCTTGTAGTTGAGCGCATCGACGGCGGCCTGTACCCGCCGCCGGGTTTCCTCATTGACCAGCGGGCTGCCACGCAACGCACGCGACACCGTGGACTGGGATACCCCAGCCATGTGGGCAATATCGAACGATGTCGCTTTTCCCTTTATCCGCACGTTGATCGGAAACCTTCTGGCAAGACAGCATGACGCCGGCGGCGGCGCGAACACCGCCATCCATGCCGAATCCTAGCTGCTTTGCCCGCCTTCTGTCGTACATCAGCCGGCGTTGTCCGCCTGCGCGGGTCGCAGGAACTTTCGGCAACTCGCCTGATCAGTGTGGCGTTTCAGGTGGGGGAAGAGCATCGCGCACAGGGTGCGCTCCTACCCGATCGGGTTATTCGAGGTGCCTGCCCGGATCGTTGCCGCCGATGCGGCGGCAACGATCCGGGCGTCGATCAGGCGTGCATGTCTTCCAGCTCGATGCCCTTGGTCTCGCGTACGGCGTACAACACGAACATCAGCGACAGCAAGGCGAAACTGGCATACAAGCCGTAGGCAAACGACAGGCCGATCTGCGCCAGCGACGGAAAGCTGACGGTGATCGCGAAATTGGCCAGCCATTGCGCGGCGGCGGCCACCGCCAGGGCGGTTGCACGGATGCGGTTCGGGAACATCTCGCCCAGCAGCACCCACACCACCGGACCCCAGCTCACTCCGAAAAACACCACGTAGGCATTCGCCGCGACCAGCGCGATGATACCCACCGCACCGGGCAGGCTCAGTTCGGCACCGCCGCCGGTCGCCTGCGAGAAACACCAGGCCATCGTCGCCAGCGTGAGGGCCATGCCGGCCGAGCCGATCACCAGCAGCGGCTTGCGGCCGAGCTTGTCGACCAGCGAAATCGCCACCAGCGTGACCAGCACATTGACGATCGAGGTGGCCACGGTGATCTTGAACGAATCGGCCTCGCTGAAACCGACCGAATGCCACAGCGTCGAGGAATAATAGAAGATCACGTTGATGCCCACGAACTGCTGGAATACCGACAACAGGATGCCGACCCAGACCACCGGCAGCAGGCCGGCGGCGCCGCCGCGAAGGTCGCTCAGGCGGGGCCGATGCTCCGAACGCAGGCTGTCCTCGATATCCAGCAGCTTCTTGTCGAGCGCGCTGGCGTTGTGCATGTCCAGCACCTGCTGCAACACGACCCTGGCCTCGGCCAGGCGACCCTTGGCCACCAGGTGACGGGGCGACTCCGGCACCGCCAGCACCACGCAGCCGTAGATCAGGGCCGGCAGCGACGCGACCAGGAACATCCAGCGCCACGCCGCCAGCCCCAGCCACAGCGTGTGCGCAGCGCCGCCAGCCATGTGGGCCAGCCAGAAATCGCTCGCCAGCGCGATGAAGATGCCCAGCACGATCGCCAGTTGCTGCATCGAGCCGAGCCGGCCGCGGATCCGCGCCGGCGCCACTTCGGCGATGTAGGTCGGCGCGATCACCGATGCCACGCCGACCCCGATGCCGCCGACCAGGCGCCACAGGATCAGATCCCAGACGCCGGTGACCAGCCCCGATCCCAGCGCACTGGCCACCAGCAATACGGCCGCCACCTGCATGGTGCGCACGCGACCGAAGCGATTGGCCAGCATGCCGGCATACCAGGCACCCAGCGCCGAACCGAGCAGCGCGCACGACACCGCGAAACCGGTTTGCGCGGCATTCAGCGTGAAACCGCCGCGGATGGCGTCGACTGCGCCGTTGATTACCGCCGTATCGAAACCGAACAAGAAGCCGCCCAATGCCGCCGCCGCCGAAATCAACACCACGCGCAGCGTGGCGTGCTGCCCCAGACCGTCTGTCACGTCCACTCTACTCATTAGCGCGCCCCCATCATGGCATCCACAAGTCCGTCCGATTCTGGGCCGCAGCCCCGTCCCTGTCCGATTGAATACGTATGCACGACCCGCCGACGGCATGCAAGCATGCCGGCTCCGTCCGGCCAATCGCCTTGGGCTTCTCTCGAAAGCCTCTTGCCCAAAGCTATGACAGCGCTGTCATACCGGACTGGAGCATACCGGTGACGGCACGCCGGTGGGAAGCGAAACCGCAGATCTCGCTCTGCGACCCCAGAAAATCACCGAAATGATGGGGCTTGCGCACGCCAAGAGCCCACCGCAAAAGCTCACGGCGTGGCAGGGAAGCGAGAATCGGCCCCGCCCCGCCAGCAAACCGGCTACTGAGCCGCATTGATCACCGCGAGGAAGTCGCGGCCATAGCGCTTGAGCTTGGCCTCGCCGACGCCGCTGATCGTCGCCAGCTCGTCCTCGTTTGCCGGCAGCGCGCGCAGCATCGCCAGCAAGGTGGCATCGTGGAACACCACATACGGCGGCACGCCGTGCTGTCTGGCCAATTGCGTGCGCACGGCGCGCAGCGCATCCCACAGCGGCTGCTCGTAGGCCTCGATGCCCAGGCTGCCGCCGCCCACGATCGTCTGGCTGTCGCGGCGGCGACGGCTGGCACGGACCGGCCGCGCATCTTCGCGCAACCTCACCGTCTGCCCGCCGCTGAGGACGGCCCGGCTGGCGGCGGTCAGGCGCAATGTGCCGAAGCCCTCGGCGTCGGCTTCGAGCAGGCCGGCGGCGAGCAGCTGCCGGAACACCGAACGCCACTGCTTCTCGTCCAGTTCGGCGCCGACACCGAACGTGCTCAGCTGGTGGTGGCCGAGGTTGCGCACCCGCTCGGTTTCCTCGCCGCGCAGGATGTCGATCACGTGACCGGAACCGAACCGCTGGCCGCTGCGGTAGACGCCGGACAACGCCTTCTGCGCCGGCACCGTGGCGTCCCAGGTTTTCGGTGGTTCGATGCAGTTGTCGCAGTGTCCGCACGGGCCGGGATAGCTCTCGCCGAACGCCCCCAGCAGCAGCTCGCGGCGGCAGCCGGTCGCCTCGGCATACGCCAGCAGCGACTCCAGCTTCTGCCGCTCGACCCGCTTGCGTTCGTCGGCCGATTCGGACTGCGCGATCATCTGGCTCATCGTCACCACATCGGACAGGCCGTAGATCATCCAGGCTTCGGCCGGCAGCCCGTCGCGGCCGGCGCGACCGGTTTCCTGGTAATAGCCCTCGATGCTGCGCGGCAGGTCCAGATGCGCCACGAAACGCACGTCGGGCTTGTCGATGCCCATGCCGAACGCGACGGTGGCCACCATCACCACGCCGTCCTCGCGCAGGAAGCGCTTCTGGTTCTTCGCGCGGGTGGCCGCGTCCAGGCCCGCGTGATAGGGCAACGCCTCGATGCCGGATTCGGCCAGCCATTGCGCGGTGTCGTCCACCTTGCGCCGGCTCAGGCAATAGACGATGCCGGACTCGCCGCGATGGCCCTGCAGGAATTCGCCGAGCTGGCGCTTCGCGTTGTGCCGCAAGCCCACCCGATAGCCGATGTTCGGCCGGTCGAAACTGGCCAGGAACTGCCGCGCCCGCTGCAGCGCCAGCCGCTCGACGATCTCCTCCCGGGTGCGCGGGTCGGCGGTGGCGGTGAGCGCGATCCGCGGCACCTGCGGGAAGCGCTGATGCAGGATCGCCAGCTCGCGGTACTCGGGACGGAAATCGTGGCCCCACTGCGACACGCAGTGCGCCTCGTCGATCGCGAACAGCGCCACTTCGGTGTGTTCCAGCAGGTTGAGGAAGCGCCCGGTCAACAACCGCTCGGGGGCCACGTAGAGCAGATTCAGTTCGCCAGCCGACAGCTGCCGCTCGACCTCGCGCTGATCGTCCGCGCCGAGGCTGGAGTTGAGATAGGCCGCCGCCACGCCCGCTTCGCGCAGCGCATCGACCTGATCCTGCATCAGCGCGATCAGCGGCGACACCACGATCCCGGTGCCCTGCCGGATCAGGGCGGGAATCTGGTAACACAGCGACTTGCCGCCGCCGGTCGGCATCAGCACCAGCGCGTCGCCGCCTTCGCTGAGGTGCTCGACCACAGCCTGCTGCTGGCCGCGAAAACTGGGGTAACCGAAAACGCTTTGCAGCAGGTCGAGGGCAGAGGCATTCATTGGCGCCATGCTAGCAAATCGACCGGACCACGCCGCGGTGTTGCTGTCGGTGCCAGCCGATTCTTTGCGCCGGGAAATGGCGCCGCCGCAGACAAGCTGTTGCCTTCGCGGCATCCTCTGTGCCTTTGCGTGTAGCGCACTTGTGCACGATGGCTTTTGTGGCGCTTTTGTTTGTTTGTAGGAGCCCGCTCGCGGGCGATGCTCTTCCCGGGACCCGAGCCCCGAAAGCGTAAAGCATCGCGCGCAAGCGCGCTCCTACCGCCATTCGCCAGGCAGGCCCCACAGTGCATGATCCAGGTCGCCGTCGAGGCCGAACCGCGACAGCGGCACGCGGCCGTTGCGGACCTCGATGCCCTCCGCCCGCAGCAGCCGGCATTGCTCGCGAAAACCGCGGCTGCCCGGCGGCAGGGCGATCTGGCCGCTGGCACGCAACACCCGGTACCAGGGCAACACCATGCCGTCCGGGGTTTCCCCCAGCAGCCGGCCGACCAGCCGCGCGCGCCCGGGCAACCCGGCACGGGCGGCGATGGCGCCATAACTGGCAACACGACCGCGCGGGATCGCGGCGATAGCGGCGTAGATGCGGGCGTGGTCGTTGTTCATGATTCGCTGCCATGGCGCTGCCGCGCCGCATCGGTGGGAAGCCTCGCGCGCTGCTGCGGCTGGACGCGGTGCCGCAGCAACGCGACGCGGACCTCAAGACGTGGCAGAGTAATGGCACTCCCGCCAGCGAAGGAAGCCGCACCATGCGTCACTTCGAAGCCGTGCGCTCCCATATCGGCAGCCAGCACGAGCTGCACCACAATGATCCTTACCTGATCAGTTTCGATCTGGAACTGGGTCAGGATCGCCGCCAGGGCATCTATCTGGCCGAACTGGAAGATGAAGCGGGGCATCGTTACCTGCGCATATCCACCCCGATCGGCCCGCTCGCCGGAACCGACCCCTGCCGCTGCCTGCGTTTCAACTGGCAGCAGCGCACCGGCTTTCTTGCGGTGGCCGACCTGGATGGCTCGCCCTTTCTGCACTTGTGCGAAAACCGTCCGTACGAATTTCTCGACGGCGGCGAACTGGAACGCGTGATCCACGAACTGGGCACGCTCGGCGACCAGCTGGAGCTGATCGTCGCCGCCGGTGGCGACGCGCTCTAGGAGCGTGGGCGGTAGAAACGTTCGCGGCGAAAAGTCCTCTGCGCGAGGACAGTTTTTCGGCGATTTGCCGGCCCATAGTGATTCTATGGGCCAAAAAGCGACGGAAAAATGGACCGCGCGGAGGGCTTTGCAGCCGAATGGCTTCTACCGCCCACGCTCCTAGCAGCCGCAGGGCGGGTCAAGCCAAAAATGGCGAACGGACGCTGGTTCAGCGGTTCCCTCGCAGGAAGCTCCCGCGATACCCGTGGCGGCGTCGAGGTGAACTGAAAGGCCGGCTGCCCTTACACTGCGAACCATGTCTCCACACCTGCCCTCGCCACGATGCTGACCGAAATCGTGCTCGTCATCGTGCTGGCCCTGTGCAACGGCTTCTTTGCGTTGTCGGAAATGGCGCTGGTGGCCTCGCGCAAGAGCCGGCTCAAGCAGATGGCGAAAACCAACCCGCGCGCCGCCCTGGCGCTGCGCCATGCCGAGGCGCCGGAATATTTCCTATCCACCGTGCAGGTAGGCATCACCCTGGTGATGCTGATCACCGGCGCGGTCGCCGGCGATGCGCTGGGTGGCCACATCGCCGATGCGCTGCATGCCGAGCGGCTGGTCTGGCTGATTCCCTATGCACGGATAATCGGCATCGCGCTCGGTTTCGCGCTGATCTCGTTCATCCAGATCGTGATCGGCGAGCTGGTGCCCAAGCGGCTGGCGCTGTCGGCACCGGAGCAGCTGTCGTCCTACGTGGCGATTCCGATGCTGCTGCTGTCGCGACTGACGTCCCCGTTCGTGTGGCTGCTGAACGTGTCCAGCAACCTGCTGCTGCGGTTGCTGCGGGTCAACCAGCGCGGCCGCGGCGTGGTCACCGAGGAAGAGATCCGGATGCTGGTCGCCGAGAGCGCCGAACAGGGCGTGCTCGATCGCGACGAGCACAACATGGTCAACCGGGTACTGCGGCTGGGCGACCGCACGGTGGACAGCGTGATGACCCCGCGCATGCGGATCGCCTGGCTGGACATATCAGCCTCCCGCGAGGAAAACATCGAGGTCATGCGGCAGACTCCGTATTCACGCTATCCGGTCTATCGCGGCGACGAGAGCGAGGTAGTCGGCGTGGTCGAGGTCAAGCTCATGCTGCACAGCTTTGCCGAAGGCAGTCCGGAGCTGTTCGGCCATCTGTCCAAGCCGCTGTTCGTGCCGGCCACCGCACGCGCGCTGGATCTGCTGGAAGAATTTCGTGACGCCGAGACGCCACTGGCGCTGGTCGTCGACGAGTACGGCGACATCGAGGGCGTAGTCACCGTCAACGACCTGCTGGCCGCCGTGGTCGGGGCCAGCCAGATCGGCCATGGCGGAGCCGACGAAGGCGGTCCCATCGTGCAGCGCGCGGACGGCAGCTGGCTGATCGATGGCAGCCTGTCCACCGACGACCTGCGCGAACTGCTGCACCTGGATCACCTGCCCGGCGAGCAGGAGCACGACTTCCGCACCGTCGCCGGCATGGTGATGACCGCGTTTGGCCATGTTCCGCAGACCGGCGAAGTATTCTCCTGGCGCGGCATCCGCTTCGAGGTGATCGACCTCGACGGCGCCCGCATCGACAAGCTGCTGGTCACCCCCGCACCGTCACCGGAACCCCCGTCCGACGACCTGTAGGAGCCCGCTTGCGGGC